>Ga0335069_10001787_pt1 | contig 34095 bp, 25 predicted proteins | sample Lox_Sample_11_FD_206714 | JGI IMG/M metagenome (GOLD analysis project Ga0335069, IMG submission 206714) | Soil microbial communities from Loxahatchee National Wildlife Refuge, Florida, United States - Lox_Sample_1.1 | ecosystem: Environmental > Terrestrial > Soil > Wetlands | place: USA... | reverse complement strand
ATCAGGTCGGGGTCCATCTCGGCCCGGGTCCCCAGCCCCTGGCAGTCGGGGCAGGAGCCCAGCGGCGAGTTGAAGGAGAAGTTCTGGGGCGCCAGCTCGCCGAAGGAGAGCCCGCAGGCGTGGCAGGCGTTCTGCTCGGAGTAGAACCGGTCGTGGCGCTTGTACTCCTCGGGGTCGATGCCCGGCCCCACCCGCTGCTCCCGCTCGGCCTCGGCCACGATCAGCGTGCCCGCGCCCTCCCGCAACGCGGTCTCGACCGAGTCGGTGAGCCGGGCGCGGATCCCGCCCTTCACCACCAGGCGATCGACCACCAGCTCCAGGTCGTGCTTCAGCTTCTTGTCCAGGGAGAGGCGGTCGGTGAGCGCGTGGACCATCCCGTCCACCCGAACCCGCGAGAAGCCGCGCTTCTGCACGTCCCCGAGCAGGTCCCGGTACTCGCCCTTGCGGTTCTGCACCAGGGGGGCCAGGACCAGGATGCGGGTGCCCTCGGGCAGCTCCAGGATGGAGTCGACGATCTGCTGGGCGGTCTGCTTGCCCACCACCCGGCCGCAGGAGGGGCAGTGCTGCAGGCCGATGGAGGCGTAGAGCACGCGCAGGTAGTCGTTCACCTCGGTGATGGTGCCGACCGTGGAGCGGGGGTTGTTGCTGGCCGCCTTCTGCTCGATGGAGATGGTGGGCGAGAGGCCGCGGATCGTGTCGTAGCGCGGCTTCTCCATCTGCCCCAGGAACTGCCGGGCGTAGCTGGACAGCGACTCGACGTAGCGGCGCTGGCCCTCGGCGTAGATGGTGTCGAAGGCCAGAGAGGACTTCCCCGACCCGGACACCCCGGTGAAGACCACCAGCTTCCGCTTGGGGATCTTGAGGTCGACCGACTTGAGGTTGTGCTCGCGCGCCCCCTTGACGGAGATGAAGTCGGGCTCGCCCATGGGAGCGCCTACATAACGGATGGGTCCGACGTTGGCCAGGATGCATGGCTCCGCTCCCGGCCGAGCCCTGTCCCGCCCTTCCCCGCACCCCTCCCGCGCGCGAAGGTGGTGGGAGAGCGACTCGGCCAGCTTGTTGGGCATGCACTCGAGCGGTCCACCGAAGCCGGGCCCGGTCCCGCGTGGCCGCGATCGGCGGCGGTCGGGGCAGGCCCGGGCCGGAGGCGGCCGCGGCGCCGCGGGCGGAGGCGAGCCGGCGGAGGGCCCAGGCGGCGAGCCGGTCCCCCAGGCCGCCTTCCGCCCGCAGCGGTCCGAGCACTCGATGAACTCGGTCACCGGCGCCAACCGGGCCGCGATCCCGCGCCGGGCCAGCTCGTCCGCCAGGAAGGCGCTCGAGAAGGTCTCGTTGGGCATGAAGAGCTCCTCGCCACCAGCACCACGGGCGGCCGGGCCGTCCCGCGCGCCCGCCTCGGCCAGCAAGGCCGGCAGCCCGTAGACGTGGCCCGTGGCGGCCTCGCGCAGCAGGAGCGCCTGCGCCGACGGGATGCGCGGCAGGGCCAGCAGCCGCGCCGGACGGCCGGTGGCGGCGGCGCCGGCCAGGTCCTCCCGTCCGACCTCGCCCAGCGGGGCGACCGGGCGCTCGCCGGGGGCCTTCCCGTGGGCCAGCAGCCAGCGGTGTCCCGACCGGATGCGGCACCCGGCGCGGTGCAGCTCCACCAGCTTGAGCACGCCGAGGTCGATGCCCAGGAAGCGCTCCATGCGGCACCCCCTTCGGCACAGGAGAGGACCGTGGGTGGCCGCTGGGCCCGGGCAAGGACCGGCCGGAAGGCGAACGGAGTCGGCGCGACCCTCCGGCGGTTCCCCGGTCCGGGGCGTGGTGGTACATCCCGTCCGTGATCGCACCCGCCGCCACCGACCCGGCACCGGCCCCCGGGGAGGGCGGGCAGGCCCCTGCCGCGCCATCGCCCGCCCCGGCGGGACGGCTCCGCGGCCGCGCCCTGCTCACGGCCTCGGCCGTCCTCTTTGGCCTGGCGGCCATCCTGGCCAAGCTAGCCTCGGACGGCGGCATGTCCGGCGGCCAGGTGACCCTGGTCCGCTTCGGCCTGGGCCTGGCCGCGGTGGCGGCGCTGTTCCGCCTCCGCCCCGGCACCTACCGGCCGGCGCGCTGGGGGCTCCTGGCGGTGCGCGGCCTGGTGGGTGGCGCGGCGGCCCTGCTCTACTACCTCTCCATTGCGCTCATCCCCGCGGGCGAGGCCACCCTGCTGAACAGCATGTTCCCCATCTTCGCGGTGGGGATCTCCCTCTTCGCCCTTCGCGAGCGGCCCACCGTCCACCTGGCGCTGGCCCTGGTGCTCGCCAGCGCCGGCGTCTACCTGGTGCTGGGGGGAGGGGAGCTCGAGCTGCGGCTGGGCTGGGGCGAGGCCATCGGGCTCCTGTCGGCCGCCGCCGGCGGGGTGGCGGTGACCTCCATCCGCGCGCTCCGCCCCAGCGTCAACGCGCCCACCATCTTCGCCGCCTTCGCCCTGGGTGGGGTGGTGGTCTCGCTGCCCTACGCGGCGGCCGCCTGGCCGTCCGACCCGTGGATCTGGGGCTGGGCCGGGGGCGCGGGGGTGGCAGCCTTCGGCGGGCAGCTGGCCATGACCGAGGCCTACGGGGCGCTCTCCATCCCCGAGGCGGCCCTGTGGCAGCAGCTCACCCCCATCGCCTGCTACCTGTGGGCGCTCCTGCTGGGCGAGGGGATCGGCCCGGCCACCGCCCTGGGCGTCCTGCTCGGCCTGGCCGGCGTGACCTACGGAAGCCTGCTCGGCCACCGCCCGGGCCGGGCAGCGACGGTGGCCTCCCGGGTCCCGGTGCTCCCTGCCCCCGAGCCCTGATGCGCGGCCGGGACCGGGTGGGCCGGCGGTGGGGGTGTGCGGGGCAGGTCGGCCGGCTCGGTCCCAGGCTGGGCGGTGGCCTGCGCCACGGCCGTGCGCAGCGCCGACACGTCCTCCAGGATGGCCACGGCCCCGATCACTGCCCCGTGGCGGTCGCGGATCGGCGCGTCGCTGGCCAGCACCTCGCCGCGCGTCCCGTCGAAGCGGTCGATCTCCAGGTGCTGGCGCGGGCTCGCCGCGCCGGTCCGGAGGGCGCGGAAGACGCCCCACTCGCCCGACGAGAGGGCCGCGCCGGTGTCGGCGCTCCGGGCCCGGCAGGCCTTGTAGGTGGTGGGTGGGCGCGACCGTGCGCGGCCGCTCCAGATCCGGCGCGCCTCGTCGTTGGCCCGGAGGATCCGGCCCTGCCGGTCGGCGAAGAGCACGCCGGCGGGGAGGAGGTGCAGGACTGCCTCCAGCCGCCCCCGTTCCAGATCGAGCTCCGCCCGGAGCCGCTCCAGCTCGGCGGTGCCGTGGTGGGCGGAGCGAAGGATGGCCGCCGAGGCCGCCAGCGCCGCGGCGCACAGGAGCGCCAGGCCCAGGACGGCCACGCCGGCGTGGCGCTCCAGCAGGGTGGCCAGGTGCGACAGGCTGGCCTCCCGGAAGAGGGCGGAGGCCAGCGCCACGGCGAGGAGGGCCAGCAGGGCGGCCAGGGCAAGGCGCGAGCGGGGGGTGTGGAGCATGCTCGAGGAGGTCTCCCTTCGCGCTCGGGAACGAGGCGGGGAGGAGAGGTATTCCGCCCGATCACCCGCGGCGCCCGGGATTCGCGCAGCGAGCTGCCGCGGGACCCAAGCGGCCGGGCTGACCGGCGGAATCCGACTCCCGCAAAGGGACCCACCCCCGAGCCACCGCCGCTACTTCTTCTTGAAGAGCGCCTCGAGCGCGTCGCGCGGATCCGCCTCGGCGGGTGCGGGTGCGTCGCCGAAGAGGGCGCGGAGCTGGTCCTTGGCCGTCCGCGAGCTGCCGCGGCGGCGCGAGGCGCCGTCGCCGAGCTGGAACAGGTCGCAGGCGTTGGCCGACTCCTTGTCCACGTAGTGCTCGGCGTGGGGCTCGCGGCACTCGTGGGCGCTGCTCTCGTCGTAGAAGCGGCAGTCGATGCAGGCGTGGAGATCGGCGTCACACTCCGGGCAGGTGGTGCGGCGGCCGACGGGGCCATCGAATCGCACCACCGCGCCGCAGCGGAAGCAGCTGGTGGGCATGGCCCTAGTACCCGGACCCGAGCTCGAGGACGCTGGCCAGGTCCTCGGCGGTGGGAGGGCTCTCGGCCAGGTCGGCCGAGAGGACGGCCACCGTCTCCACGTCCAGCCGGATCCGCTCCCAGTCCTCCTGGGGGACCGCCAGGAAGGCGTCCACCACCACCGGGTCGAACTGGCTGCCGCGGCAGCGGGAGATCTCGGCACGGGCCTCGGAGAAGGGGCGGGAGCGCCGGTAGGGGCGGTCGCTGGTGATGGCGTCGAGGGTGTCGACCACGTGGAAGATCCGGGCCCCGATGACGATCTCCTCGCCGCGCAGGCGCTTGGGGTAGCCGGAGCCGTCCCACTTCTCCTGGTGCTGCAGGACGATGGCCGAGGCCGGGCGCAGGTAGTCGACCCGCTGGAGCAGGGCCCAGCCCAGCTCCGGGTGGCGCCGCATCTCGGTCCACTCCTCGCTGGTGAGCGGGCCGGGCTTGAGCAGCACCAGGTCGCGGACCCCGATCTTCCCGATGTCGTGCAGGAGCGCGCCGTGCTCGATGACGGTGACCTCCGGCTCGCCCATGCCCAGCGCCTCGGCCAGCCGGCGGGCGTAGAGGGAGACCCGGCGCGAGTGCCACTGCGTCTCGGCGTCGCGGTAGTCGAGGGCGGCGATGAGCCCCTCCAGGAGGGCCTGGGTGCGCTGCTGGACCATCTCCTCCAGGCGCAGGTTGACCTCGCGGAGCTGCCCGTTCTGGCGCTGCACCTCGGCGGTCAGGCGCTCGTTCTCGCGCCGGAGCCGCGCCGCCTCGGCCGCCTGCTGCACGGTGTTGAGCAGCTCGGTCTGGTGCCAGGGCTTGGCGATGATGCGGAAGACCTCGCCGGTGTTCACCGCCTGCAGGGCGACCCGGAAGTCCTCGGCGGCGGTGCAGAGGATCCGCACGGCGCCGGGCAGGCGGGCCCGGGCGGCCTTGAGGAAGGCCACCCCGTCCATGGTGGGCATCATGTAGTCGGAGATGATGACCACCGGGGCCTCGCCCTCGATGGCCCCCAGCGCCTCCTCGGGGGTGAGGTAGCAGCGCGGCTCGTAGCCGACCGACTCGAGGATGCGGGAGAGCGCCTTGAGGATCAGCTCGTCGTCGTCGACGATGAGCACGCGGTCCCCAACCATGCCCCGAGTAGAGCAGGGGTGGCCGGCCAGCGCAAGGCAGGGTCCAGGAGGAGGAGCCGCCGGGCGCCGGGCGCGGCGCCGCTGCCCCCGGCGAAGGGGACAGGCGCCGGGCCTACAGCGGGGGCGGAAGGGGGAGGGAGGGCGAGCCCTCAGAAGCTCTGCAGGAACTCGTCGTTGGTGTCGAACTCGGAGAGCTTCTTGAGCAGCCGCTCCATCGCCTCCACGGGCTTCAGCGAGGCGAGCGCGCCGCGGAGGCGGCGGATCTTCTCGATCTCCTTCTGGGAGAAGAGCTTCTCCTCCTTGCGCGTGCCCGAGGCGCCGATGTCGATGGCCGGGAAGATGCGGCGCTCGGCCAGCTGGCGGGAGAGCACCACCTCCATGTTCCCGGTGCCCTTGAACTCCTCGAAGATCACCTCGTCCATCCGGGAGCCGGTGTCGATGAGGGCGGTGGCGATGATGGTGAGCGAGCCGCCCTCCTCCGCCTTGCGGGCGGAGCCGAACAGGCGCTTGGGGCGCTCCAGGGCCCGGCTGTCGACGCCGCCGGTCAGGGTGCGGCCCGACGACTCGACCTCCTTGTTGTAGGCGCGGGAGAGCCGGGTGATGGAGTCGAGCAGGATCACCACGTCCTTGCCGCCCTCCACCAGCCGCTTGGCCCGCTCCAGGACCATCTCGGCGACGTGGATGTGCTCCTCGGTGGGCCGGTCGTTGGACGAACCGAACACGTCCCCCTTGATGTTGCGCTTCATGTCGGTGACCTCCTCGGGACGCTCGTCCACGAGGAGGACCATGAGGTAGACGTCGGGTCGGTTGGAGGTGATCGCCTGGGCGATCCGCTGCAGCATGATGGTCTTGCCGGCCTTGGGCGGCGAGGTGATGAGGCCGCGCGCCCCCAGGCCGATGGGGGAGATGAGGTCCAGGACCCGGCCGATCATCTCGTCGGGGCGCGTCTCCATCACCAGCTTCTCGGTGGGGTCGGTGGCGGTGAGGTTGTGGAAGTGGGTCCGGCGGGCGACTGCCAGCGGGTCGGCGCCCTCCACCGAGTCGATCCGGGTGAGGATCCGCTTCATGTTGCGGACCGCGGCCAGCCCCTTCACCAGGAGTCCTGGCTGTAGGTGGTTGCGCTCCACCATCCAGCGGGGCACCTCCACGTCGAGCGGCTGGGGCAGGTAGCTCCGCTTCGGGTCGCGGAGGTAGCCGTTGCCCTTGCCCTCGAACTGCAGCACCCCCTCCACCTCCTCGGTGGCCTCGGGCTGGGGCGCGGCGCCGGGCTGAGGCTGCAGCTGCGGGGGTGCGCCATTGGCGGACGGTGTGGGTCCGGGTTGGCCGTTGGCGCCCGGGGAGGGGGCCCCGCCGGCCTGGGCAGGGTTGCCCCGCCCGCGCCGGCCGCGGCGCCTCCGCCTCCGTCGTCCCTGCCCCTGCCCCGGGGCCTGGCCCGGGCCGGGAGCTCCCGGCATGGCAGGCTGCCCGTCGGCGGCCGGTGTCGGTTCCATCGTCTCGACTGCCACCGAGGAAGCCGGGGTGGCCTGGGGGGCCCCGCCCGTGCCCGGGACCGGGGTCTCTTCGCGCTCGCTCATTCTGTCGTCTGCTCCGACCGCGGGACGCCTGTCGCCCCCGAGCGGTCTCCTCATCGCGTCTGGAACGGCGCCGCTCGCGGGCCTTTCGACCGAAGCGTGTCCGCGAGCCGCCTGGCCTCCGGGTCCGTCTCTGGCGCGCCTCGCGAAACCCGCGCGGCGTCACTTCTCGCTTCTGCCAGGAGCTGGACGACCCTAGGCCTCTCCCCTCGACCCGTCCAAACTACGTCTGGACCGGCCAGGTGACAAGCCAATCTCTAGCAAAAAAGCGGGCGAAGCGAAAGTGGAAGTGCGACCCGGGTGGGTCGGGACCCCGGGCCTCCCGCCTCAGCGCCCCGCCTGCCCGGCCAGCCAGTCCTCGGGCATGGCCAGCAGGGGGCCCAGGTTCGCCTCGGAGAGGGCGAGGAGGGCCTCGAGCTCCGGGGCCGACCTCGCCAGCCGCGAGAGCATGGGCTCCTGCTCGGCCCGGGCCAGCGCCGAGAAACCCGGCGGGACGGGCCAGGCGGACCGCGCGCCGGCCCGCCGGACCACCGCGCCGTCGCGGGCCGAGAGGCCGGCTCTGTCGCGGGCCATGGCCACCGCGTCCGCCAAGGTGCCGATCCGGTCCACCAGCTTGCGCTCCAGGGCCTGCCGGCCGGTCCAGACCCGGCCGCCGGCCACCGCCTCGACCTGGGCGCGGGGGAGCTTGCGCCCCTCGGCCACCCGGTCGAGGAAGAGCGCGTAGAACGCGTCCACCTGCCTCTGCAGCGCCTCGCGCTCGGGCTCGCTCCAGGGGCGGGTGAGCGACAGGATCTCGGCCTTGGCCCCCCGGTCGGAGGCTTCCTGGCGCACCGAGAGGCGGTCGAGCAGGCCGGACAGGTCTGGCTTGGCCGCGAAGACGCCGATGGAGCCGGTCAGGGTGGCCGGTTCGGCCACGATGGCGTCGGCCCCGGCCGCCACCAGGTAGCCGCCGCTTGCGGCCAGGTCGCCGAGCGAGGCGATGACCGGCTTCCCGCTCCGGCGTGCCCGGACCACCTCCCGCCAGACCAGGTCGGAGGCGAAGCCATCGCCGCCCGGGGACTCGATGCGCAGGACGATGGCCTTCACCTCCCCGTCGGCGGCGGCCCGGCGCAGCGAGGCGGCCACCGCGTCGGCGCCGGCCAGGGAGTCCTCGCCCAGCGCTCCCGCCGATCCGGAGCCGCGGGCGATGATCCCGGCCAGGCGGATCACCTCCACCACGGGCGGCCGCCCCCACCGCGCCGCCTGGCGCAGCGGCTCCGGACGGTAGCCGCCCACCTCGCGGAGCCGGCGGCCGGTCACCTCCTGCGCCCACCCCGCCACCTCGTCCGGCCAGACCACGGCGTCGAGGAGGCCGGCGGCTCTGGCCTCCTCGGAGGTGAAGAGCGCCTGGTCCACCAGGGCCCGGACCCGCGCCTCGGCGAGCCGGCGGGCGTCGGCCACGTCGGCGAGGAGCTGGCCGTACACGTCGTCCAGCACCGCGTCGGCGGCCTGGCGCGCCTCCGGGGAGGGGCCCTCCCGGACGAAGGGCTCCATGGCCGACTTGTAGGCCCCGGCCCGGACCACCTGCACCGCCACGCCCAGGCGCCCGAGCAGGTCCCTGAAGTAGAGCTGCGAGCTGGAGAGGCCGTTCAGAAGGAGCGCGGCCCCGGGCGGCGCGGCCACGGCGGTGGCCGCGCTGGCCAGCCAGTACTCGCGGGTGCCGCCGCCCAGGAGGTAGGCGAGGACCGGCTTGCGCTGGCGGATCGAGGCGAGGAGGCTCCGCAGCTCCTCGATCCTGCCCGCGCCCAGCGGCGCGGCGTCGATGCGCAGGAGCAGCGCCCCGACCGACGGATCGTCGCGGGCCGCGACCAGTCGCTCCAGGACGAGCCCGTAGGGATCGCGATCGCCCACGGTGAGCCCGAGCAGCTGCACCGGCTCGAGCGCGCGCGGCAGGTCCAGGGACGGCAGGTCGCGCCCGCCACCGGCGGCCCGGTAGGCCTCCGCGGAGAGCCGCAGCCCGGCCAGCCAGCCGCTGCGGTCCTGGAAGCGGGTGGCGCCTGCCGTGACGCCGGCATGGGGCGCGTTCCAGGTGAGGGAGAGGAGGGCCCCGGGGCGCCGGCCCAGCCCGGGCTCGTCGCGGAGCGCGAGGTCCAGGGACAGCCCGGCCGCGATCCCGGCCCCGAGCTCCCAGGCCGCGCCCAGCCGGGCGTGCTGGGTGCGGAAGGCCTGGCCCCCGCCGTCGTCGGCCAGCAGGTCCGCCGAGGCGGTGAGGTGGTCGTCCCACAGGCGTGCGGCCGTGGAGAGATCGAAGCGGACCGGGAGGCGGGCGGGCCCGAGGTGCGCGTCGTTGCCCATCGCGGACGCGGCCAGGGAGAGCTGGCGGAGCGGCCGGACCGTGAGGCCGAGCTCCCAGCTCCCGGCGCGCTCCAGGGCGCCCTCGCGGGAGACGATCCAGGTCCAGCCGAACCCGACCGAGGCGGCCCGGCCGTCGCTGAGCGCCAGGGCGAGCTGGGTCCGACGGTAGCCCGGGAGCGGCTCCCGCCCCGGCCGCAGCCACTCCGCGTCCAGGCCCAACGCCAGGGGGCCGAGGCGGTCGGCCAGGTAGAGGCCGTCGCCGGCGGCGCGGGCGGAGGGGTCGCCCTCGTGGAAGTACTGCAGGGCCGGGCCGCCCACGAAGCCGATGCCGGCGGGATTCACGGTGAGCGCGGTCGGCTCCTCGGCGGCGGCGGCGCCGAGCACCGGGAGGGTGAGCCCGGCAGGGAGCCCGCGATCCCGGTCGGCGTCCGCCAGCTGGGCGGAGGCGGGGAGCGGGAGGAGGAGGAGCGCGGCCAGGGCGGCCGTGGCCGCCGCCGCGGCCCTGGACGGGTCCGGGGCCGTCCGGTCTGCCCCGCCGGGAGCGGGACCCTCGGCAGGCCCGGCGACGGTGGCGGTCGGTGACGGGAAGAGGTGCATCGACAGAGGGTATTACTCTGCCTCGGCATCCTCCACCGAGCGCAGGTGCTCCTCCCCCAGCGGCACCAGGTTGCCGGCGCGGTACTCCCGGAACACCTCCAGGATCTGCTCCTTGTGCGGCCGCACCTTGCCGAGCGGGCACCTCTCCCACTCCTTGCGCGGCTCGTCGCAGTACCCCATGCGCCGGTCGCCGCACTTCGGCTGGAGCTGGGCGCCGAGCTCGGGGGCGGCCCGCATCACCTCGCGGCGCATCAGGGCGACCATGTGCCGGATCTCCCACTGGGCGCGCCAGCAGAGCCTGAGGTCGGCGACGTGCAGCAGCTCGGTGAAGTTCACCATCACCTGGAAGTTCGTGGGGGTGGCGTTGGGGAGGACGAAGCGCGCGTCCTCGGCGGGGATGCCCTTCTTGAGCGCGTCCTCGTAGACGCGGGTGATCTCGCGCATGAGCCGGTCGTACTCGTCGGAGAGGCCTGCCTTCTCCCACGTCTTGGGCATGACGTAGTCGAGCCGCTCCTCCTTGTAGCGGACGTACCGCTGCGACTGCTGCTCGAAGGAGATGCCCACCCGGTGGCGCACGAACTGGTGGGAGAGGGCGCGGGAGACGCCGGAGATCCCGAACCAGAACACCACCTGCTCGAGCGGCGAGGCGTGGCCGGTCTTGAGCCGCTCGGCCACGAAGTCCCGGATGGCCTCGGGGGGAATGCGCCCATCGCGGATCTCCTCCCAGACCTCGGCGGGGGTCTTGGGCGTGTAGCAGGTCCGGTAGGCACCGTAGAGCTTCTGCAGGGGATCGCGGGCGTGGTCGATGAGGGTGACCTGGAGCGGCATGGGCGCGGAATATACCCGCCACCCCCACCCGCGGCGAGGGCCGCCCTGGGCGGGCCGTGCTAAGCCCTACCCATGAGCGACGGCAAGCCCCCCTCGACCTCCCGGACCGAGACCGCCCACCTCATCATGCCCAGCGACGCCAACGTCTACGGCACGGCCTTCGGCGGCATCGTCATGCAGTGGATCGACCTGGCCGCCGCCATGGCCGCCATGCGCCACGCCCGCCTGCCGGTGGTCACCGCCTCGGTGGACCAGCTCAACTTCACCGCGCCGCTCAAGGTGGGGGAGATGGCCATCCTGGCGGCGCGGTTGAACGCCACCTTCGGCAGCTCGATGGAGGTGGAGGTCGAGGTGGTGTCCGAGAACCCGCTCACCGGCGCCCGGCAGCGGGGATGCGACGCCTTCCTCACGCTGGTGGCCCTCGGGCCCGACGGGCGGCCCAGCCGGGTCCCGCCGCTGCTGTTCGAGTCCGAGGCCGAGCGGGAGCGGGCGGCGCAGGCGCTGCGGCGCCGGGAGGCGCGCCTGGCGCAGCGGGGGAAGGGCGGGTGAGCCCCGAGGCGCCTTTTCCTTGAGCACCGGCCGCGCTGGGGGCCATCATCGCCGGGTGCGCTGGCTCGGGCGAGCTCCTTGGCTCCGGGTGGCCGCGGCCCTGGCGCTGGCCCTGCCGGGCTGCCGGCCGAAGCTGCGCCGGCCCGCCGGCGAGGAGACACCCCTGCCGGCGGTGGACGCCGCGGCGCTCGACCGCTCGGTCTCGCCCTGCCTGGACTTCTACCGGTTCGCCTGCGGTCGCTGGATCGACCAGACGCCGGTCCCGCCCGATCAGGCCGCCGTGGTGCGCGGCCAGGGCGGGGCCGAGGAGCGGAGCGCGCTGCTCCTGCGGCGCGTCCTGGAGGACGCGGCGGCGGGCCGGGTTGATCCCCGCCAGCGCTTCGGCCGCAAGGCGGGCGACTACTACGCCGCCTGCGCGGACCAGGAGGACGTGGACGCCCGGGGGTTGGCGGAGCTCCAGGCCGAGTGGGCGCGGCTGGACGCGATCGAGGACCGGTCCGGGCTCGCCGACGAGCTCTCGCGGCTCGAGGGCATGGGGATCGAGGCCCCCTTCCGGCTCCGGGCCGGACCGGACCCCGCCGACGCCCGGGGGAGCTTGCTGGTGATCGGGCGGGGCGGCCTGTCCCTCCCCACCCGGGAGCTCTACCTCGCCGACGACGGGCCGGGGGCCGAGGCGCGGGGGCGACTGCTCGAGCTCTTGCGCAGCCTCCTCTCCCTGGGGGGAGATCCACCGGAGCAGGCGGCCGCCGAGGCGGAGGCGGTCGCCGGCCTGGAGCGGGACCTGGCCGCGGCCGCGGAGGGGGCGCCGGCGCGCGTCGAGCGCCCCGAGCTCTCGCAGCTCGCCCCCGGGCTCCCCTGGGATCGGCTCCTGCGGGGGCTGGGCGCCGACCGGCTGGCGGCGTTGGAGCTGGCCGACCCGTCCTTCGCCTCCCGGGTGGCGGAGCTCTTCGCCGAGGCGCCGCTCGAGACCTGGAGGGCCTACCTTCGCTGGCGGCTGGAGGAGGCGATGGCGGCGCGGCGGGCGCTGCCGGCGGCGCTGGTGGCCGAGTGGTTCCGGCTGCAGCGGGGGCTGTCGACGACGGCGGTCGAGCTTCGTCCGCGCTGGAGGCACTGCGTGGACGACACCGTCCGGGCCTTCGGCGGGGAGGTGGGTGGGGCCTTCGGGAGGCGGCACCTCGGGTCCGCGGCCAGGGCCGAGGCGGCGCGCTTCGCCGCGGGGGTGGTGCGGGCGGCGGAGGAGCGGGTGGTGGGCGAGAGCTGGCTCGACGCCGCCAGCAAGGGCCGGGCCGCCGCTGCCCTCTCGCGGCTGAGCCTGCAGGTCGGCTACCCCGACGCCGAGCCCGACTACGGCGGGCTGCGGGTGAGCCGCGAGTCGTACTTCCGCGACGTCCTGGCGGCGGGGCGGTTCGAGGTGGCGCGGGAGGTCGAGCGGGCCTCGGCGCCGGCCGAGCGCGGGGAGTGGCTCCTCGAGCCCGCGGCCTCGGCGCCGAGCTACTTCCCGGGGCGGGCGGTGCTGGCCATCCCGGCGGGGGCCCTGCAGCCTCCGCTCTACGATCGGGAGGCGCCGCCGGCGGTGGTGTTCGGGACCGCGGGGGTGGCCATCGGCCGCGAGCTCGGGCGGGCCCTGGAGGTGGAGGGGGCGCGGGCGGGCGCCGATGGGTGGACGGCCGGCTCGCGGGAGCGCTTCGAGGGGCTCGCCGCCTGCCTGGCCCGGCGGGGGGAGCCGGAGGGCGACGGCGACGCGGCCGACCTGGCCGGCCTGCGCTTCGCCCTCGACGCCATGCAGGCGGCGCGGGCCGCCTGGCCCGCGCCCGACCGCAAGGCCATGGGGTTCACGCCCGAGCAGCAGTTCTTCGTCGGCTACGCCCAGTCGCTGTGCACCTCTCCCGGCGAGGGCGACTCGGTCCTGCCCGGAGGGCAGGGGAGAGGGCCGCGCCGCCGGGTCAACGGCCCGCTCTCCGACCTCCCCGACTTCGCCCACGCCTTCCGCTGCGCGGAGGGGACCCCCATGGCGCGGCCGGCGGCGGACCGGTGCGAGGTGTGGTGAGGGAGGCGCTAGACCACGCCGCGCTTCAGCCGGAGGTGCAGCCCGCGGGCGTCGTAGAAGGTGAGGTGGACCGAGCCGGCCTCGATGCGGGCGCCCGGCTCGAGCGGCGCGGGCCGGGCGTCGAGCGGCTCCCCGTCGACCCGGGTGCCGTTCGAGGAGCGCAGGTCCTCGAGCATCCAGCCGCCGTTCTGCTGCCGGAAGAGGAGGTGGGCGCGGGACAGGGTGCCGTCGTCCACCACCAGGTCGTTCTCCGGGCCGCGCCCCAGGCGCACGCCCTCGAAGCGCGCCCGGCCGAGCCGGGGCGCTACCTCCAGGACCAGCGGATCGCCCGAGGAGGGGCGGCCCCGCCGCAGGGGTGCCATCACGGTGGTGCGATCGTTGGGCGGCGGGAGCCAGGGCCCAGCCTCCCAGACCAGCCACGGCCCCGGGTGCGCCTGCTCGAACGTCGCCGCGTCGTCGGCGCCGTGCTCGCGGGACAGCCAGGAGAGGAGGTAGGTCTTCAACGCGTGCTCCCGTATCGGGGATCGAGGCCCAGCACACCAGACTCCCGGTGCGGGGGCGAGTCGCATGAAGCGGTGGCAGGGGCCCCGGCAGCGGCCACATCCCCCGCCGGCGTGGGCCCGGGGCGCCCTCCCGGCTCCGAGGTCCGCTAGCCTCGCACCCCGGCCGCCACCACCCCGGGCATGGCCACCCAGCCGCGCGCCTCGAGGTCGACCAGCCGGCGGCCCAGCCGGTGCGCGGTGCGGTGGCTGGGGAAGTAGGGCGGCTTGGGGAAGGTGCGGGCCGGGTGCCGGACCACGGTCTTCTCCACCCCCTCGAGCATGAGCGTGTTGTGGACGAATCCGCGCCCGCTCTGGATGGCGGAGAGCGGGCTGCCGGGGAAGGCGCCCCAGGGGGTGGTCCCGAAGCCGAAGCCGTATCCGGCCCAGACGTTCACCGCCACCGTGCCGTAGCGGAGCCGGCGGATGGCCTCCTCGACCGCGCGCCCGAGCCGGGGGTCGGCCAGGGTCCGGGGGTGGACCACCAGGTGCGCGGCCAGCGTGCCCCACACGCGCTCGTTCACGAACTCGACCGCGCGCTCCAGGTACTCCAGGGGGTCCTCCGACCCCACCGAGGTCTCGGAGAGGATGGCGCAGAAGGGCTCGGTGGAGAAGGCCGGGTCGGGCGCGGAGGCGTCGAGGCCGGTGACCAGGGTCCAGGGCAGGACCTCCTCGCCGCCGCCCACCCGGCGCACATTCGCCCGGCCCTCGGTGAAGGCGCGGTAGCGCTCGCGCGCCCCCGGATACCAGGGCACCCGGGCCGGGGCCCTTCCCAGGGCGCGCTCCAGCCCGGAGAGGAACGCCTCGCGGCTCGACCAGCCGCGGGGCAGGACCAGGAGCTTGGCCGCGTTGCAGTTGAAGGAGGCGTTGTGGGTCACCGCCCCGGCCACGCTCTCCGCCTGCGCGCCGAGGGTGGCCGGGTCCCAGGGACCGGGCACGACCAGCACCGGCGAGACGTTGCCCAGCTCGCTGGTGATCTCCTTGGCGAGGAGCGGCCGGTTCCGCGCCAGCCGCTCGGCTCGCTCCGGTCCTGGGGGTCCCCAGACGATGGTGTCGTGGGTGCGGTCGGAGCCGGTGATGTGCACCTCGTCCACCGACGGGTGGTGGGCCAGGTAGGCGCCCTCCTCGGCGCCGCCCTGGACCAGGGCCAGGACGCCGCGAGCCACGGCCTCGGCGAACGCCTCCTCGATGATGGGGCCGAGGTAGGCGTTCACCGGGCTCATCTTGAGGAGGCAGACCTTGCCCTCGGTGAAGAGCTTGGTGGCCACGTCGGTGGGGGGGATGGAGTTGATGTTCCCGGCCCCCATCACCAGGCACACCTTGCCGTCGTGGTCGGGCGCCTTGTGGAACCGGGCCCGGGTCTCCTCGAGAGCGCGGCGGTCGAGGCCCGCCTGGAGGTGCACCTCGGCGTGCACGCCCATGAAGAGCAGGGCGTCCCGCGGGCCGGCCGGGAACACCGAAACCGCCAGCCGGCCGTCGACGGTGTCGAAGGCACGCCCCACCGGCGTGTTGCCGCTGCGCGCCAACAGGCGCAGCGAGCGCTCGAGCTGCCGCAGCACCCGGGCGGTGACGTAGGGGCCGCTCGTCCACTCCTCGCCGGCGGCGGGAGCGTCGAGGCGGATGTGCTTGGCCTCGCAGGCCGCCGCGACCGCCCGCGCGGCAGTGCGGTGCACGCCCTCGAGCAGCGAGCGGGCCAGCGCGGCGCGCTCGCCCAGCGGGGCGTGCGCCCAGCGCGGCGCGGCCTCGCGCAGGCGGGCCAGGGCCTCGTCGAGCTGCCGGGGTCCGGTGGGCGAGGGAGCGGCGCCGTTCATGGAGGGCCTCCGGCCCGGAGGGTAGGCGGGGCGAGGGAGCGGTGCCCCGGCCCGTTGGGGTATGGCGATGCCGTCTCCGCCGCGCTCAGGCGGCCCGGAGCGTCAGGAGCGTCACCTCCGGCGGCGAGTTCACGCGCACGGCCACGCCGGAGTTGCCCACCCCGCGGTTCACGTAGAGCTGGACGCCGTCCAGGCGGTAGCGGCCCCGGAGGTAGGGCTCGCGCGCCATCCCGGCGAGCAAGAGCGGGGTGAGGAAGGGGATGGCGATCTGGCCGCCGTGGGTGTGGCCGGACAGGCACACCAGCTGCCGGTCGAGGCGTCGCAACCGGTCGGCGGTGCGCGGGGCGTGCGCCAGGACCAGCGGCGCCGCGTCCGGCGGGAGCCCGGCGAAGGCCCGCCCCACGTCCTCGTGGCCGCTCACCTTGTCGCCCACCCCCACCAGCGGGAGCGGTGCCCCCAGGACGCGCACGGAGGTCCAGGCGTTCTGCAGCACCTCGTAGCCCAGGGAGCGGAGGGCAGCGCCGGTGCCGCGGAGGTCGGTCCAGGCGTCGTGGTTGCCGAGGACCGCGTAGGTCGGCGCGCGGAGCCCGGCGAGCAGCTCCTTGGCGCGGCCCACGTCGCGCCGGTCGTGGCAGACGTAGTCGCCGGTCAGGACCACCAGGTCCGGCCCGAGCGCATTGGCCTCGGCGACCGCGGCGCGGATGAGATCGTCCGGGGTCTGCCGGCCGGCGTGCAGGTCGGAGAGCTGGACGACGCGCAGCCCGTCGTGCGCCGGGTCGAGGCCGGGCAGGCGGAGGGAGAGCGCCTCGCGCTGCGGCCTCCGGGGCGAGGCCATCGACCGGGCCGGGATGGCGAGGCCGCCGCACAGCCCCAGGCCGCCTGCGAGGAAGCTCCGCCGACCGAGCCGCTCCATCCTCTCCACCTCTCTCCTCGCAGGGCCGTGAGTTCGGGCAACGGTCGCGGGCCTGGACGAATTCCACGAGTCCCGGAGGGGTGCTCCAGCTGCGACCCAAGCCGGGCGTGGCAGGGAGCGCAGAATGTAATGAGCTTTTGCCTGGTCGCCAGGCTGGTGTGGCGGCGGCCGCTTTGGCCTCCGGGGGTCCTTCGATGCGCACCTGGCACCGCGCAGCCCTGGCCGTCGCGCTCGCGGCCTCCGCTGGCTGCGGGGGTACCGGCAAGGACGCCAACTGGCTCACCGACCCCGGCGTGGCCGGGCACGCGAGGTACTTCCCGCTCGCCGCCACGCCCCACGATCCGACCGCCGTCGGCACCAGCGTCACCTGCCAGGGTTGTCACCCCGGCGACAGCTTTGCCCAGTTCGACTGCGCCACCTGCCACACGGCCGCCGCCACCGACCCGCTGCACGCCGGCGTGGCCAGCTATGCGCACACCAGCGCCGCCTGCCTCGGGTGCCACCCCACCGGCAGCATCGCGGCGCCGCCCAACCACGACGCGGCCGACTTCCCGCGGGGGAGCGGCACCTCCCACGCCGCCGTCGGCTGCATCCAGTGCCACACCGATCTCTCCAACCCCACCATCACCGCCAACTTCGCCTGCGCCAGCTGCCACGCCGGCCTCCCCGGCGGGTTCGTGGCCGGCCACGCCAGCGTGGCCGGGGTGGACGCCTCCACGCCCAGCGCCCAGTGCCTGGCCTGCCACGGCGACGGCCAGACGAACCCCATCGCCTCGCACACGCAGTTCCCCATCGCCATGGGGAGCTCGACCCACGACACCGTCTGCCTGCAGTGCCACGACACCCTGCGCACCGGGAAGCCCTACGCCTACGCGGCAGACTTCACCGCCTACGACTGCCTCGGCTGCCACGCCCAGGCGCCGACCGACTCCGCGCACGCCGGCGTCTCCGGGTACCTGTACGCGAGCGCCTCCTGCTACGGCTGCCACCCCACCGGCAGCGCCGTCCCGGCCAACCACGACACGGCCTTCTTCCCCCGGGGCACGGGCAGCGCGCACGCCGCCGTCACCTGCGCACAATGCCACACCGACCTCTCCGCCCCGGCCAATCCGTCCAACTTCGCCTGCGGGACCTGCCACCTCGGCCTGGACGCAGCGCTGGTGACCAAGCACACCACCACCACCAGCAACCCGCGGATCACGGTGGCCTCGAGCGAGATCAGCACCAGCGACAGCGCCACCTGCCTGCGTTGCCACGCCGACTCGCAGGTGAACCTCACCTCCAGCCACCTCAGCGGATCGGACGGCGACCCCCCGCACCAGGGCGCCCGCTGCCTGCAGTGCCACGACCTCTACCGGGCCGACAAGGCCTTCGCGGCCGACTTCACCAGCGACCCTGCCGCCTCGAGCAAGCTCGCCGCGCGCCAGGGCTGCTACGAGTGCCACACCTCGTCCCCGCCAGGCGGCGACTAGCGAGCGGCGGCGCGACTCGTGGTGGGGGAGATGGGGAGACGGCTCGCGCCCGGACGCGTGGTGCGCCGCCCCTGCCTGCAGGGAGGAGCCTCCGGGGCTACCGCCCGCCGAGCAGCGCGGCCGGGGGCACGCCCAGGGCCTTGGCCATCTTCTCGATGGTCTCGAGCGGCGGCGACCGCTGCCCGCGCTCCAGCATCGAGACGTAGGAGACGGAGATCCCGACCTTGTCGGCGAGCGCCTTCTGGGAGAGCTTCTTCTTGGAGCGGAGGCGTCGGACGTTCCCGGCGAAGCGAGTCAGTAGGTCCATGGGTGAAACGATTAGCAAAGGGGTACCAAACGGGCAGCATCCTTTTCGGGTCCTCCTCGGGTGGCCTGCTGACCGTGAGTGATCGTGACACTCTAAGACAAGCCCTTGACATGGAGTGACGCAGGGGTGTCCCGCGGTACCCTGGACCGCCAGCGGTTCACCGAGGGCGCGCATGCGCTCGATACCTGGGCGCCGTCGGCCGAGCGCGGACGGCGGAGCGCCGCGGTGCGGCACCGGGATTCCCCTGGGCTTTCGGGGGTCGGCGGCGCCTGGGGGCGTGCACCGGCCGTTCAATGCCGCCGCGGCCTCGGGCCGGCGGAGGGGGGCCTTCGGGGGAACGGCTCGACGTGACAGAATCGCGCGGTGCTCCAGGGAGACATCGTCACCTTCCCCCTGCCCGACCTCTTCCAGTGGATCGACCAGGGGCGCCGCTCCGGTGTCGTGGAGATCGACACCGGGGAGGGGAGCTCGTACTGGCTCGAGGTGCGAGACCGGAGGATCGTGGCCGCCTGCCGCCCGCCGGCCTCGCGGGCCGGCCTGGGCGGCCTGGCGGGCTGGGAGCCGGAGCTGCCGCCCGAGGCGCTGTGGCCCGAGGCCAGCGCCGACCGGATCGTGGACCTCTTCCTCATGCCGCCGATCGGCCGGTTCGCGCTGGCCGACGATCCGGCGGGGTTCGAGGAAGGCGTGCCGCTCGACCTCGGCGTGGGACAGATGACCCTGGAGGGGCTTCGCCGCCTGGACGAGTGGCCGGACCTCAACCTCCGCCACCCCTCCGAGGCGGCTCTGCTCGGCGCCGACGCTCCGGGGCGCCCGCGCTCGCCCATGCAGCGGGCGCTGCTCGAGGCCGCGCGCCGGCGCCTCTCCATCGCCGAGGCGCGCCTGGCGCTGCAGCTCTCCCGCCCGGCCGTGCTGCGGCGGATCGAGATGCTCCGCGAGCAGGGTCTGGCGCACGTCGAGGGGGTGGCGCCGCGGGCCGACCCGGTCGCGGCGCTGGTGGACCAGGCCCAGGCCCTGGTGGCCGAGCGGCAGTTCGACGAGGCGGCCATCGTCTTCAAGAGCCTGCTGGCCACCGATCCGTCGGACAGGCGCGTACGGGCGCTGCTGCGCGAGGCGGAGCGCGAGCAGGTGGCCACCCTGTACGAGGAGCTCTCCCCGGTGGCGGTGCCGAAGCTGCTGGGCGGGCCCTCGACGATGGAGTCGCCAGCGGCGCGGCGCCTGGGGTTCGCCGACCGCGAGGTGGCGTCCCGGGTGAACGGCACCTGGGACGTGGCCAGCATCGCCCTGTCCTCCCCGCTGCGCGAGGTGGAGACGCTCAAGGCCCTGCGCAAGCTGGTGCGGCTGGGACTGGTCGACCTCGTCGACGCGCGGTGAAGCCCCGGCGGCGGCCTCAGATCCTCTCGGCCTTGAGCGTGGCCGAGACGAGGAGGTAGAGGGCGAAGAGGGCATCGCGCTCGGTGGCCAGGGCGTCGGGCCGCGCCGCCAGCTTCCGCAGGTGCAGGTACTCGCGCCCGTCCAGGCCGAGGAGAAGGGCGCGGGCGGCGGCCCCCTGCTCCTCCACCGCCAGCCCGGCCAGCACGTCGGAGAGGCTCTCGGCGGCGCGGCGCACGGCCGGACCGTAGGCCCGCTCCCGGACGAGGAGCTCCACCTCGGCCACCCCGGCGCCCTCCTCCGGGAAGAGGCGGGCCAGGGAGAGCGCCGGGAGCGGCACGCGCTCGCGAGCCGCAGCCGGCGGCGGGCCGGCGGGGGAGGGCGGCGCCGGCCCGTCGGATCCTCCGGCGGCCTTGGCGGGGGCGGCCGGCCGCGAGGGTTCGGCCCCCTTCCCGGCCGGGCGCACCCGCGCCGGGGAGCGGTGCGGCTGCCGCGACTTGAGGTCCTTCACCACCAGGCGGGTGACCTCCCGCAGCGCCTGGAGGATCCCCTCGCCCCGGCTGGCCACGGTGGCGCACTCGGGGGCGCCGAAGCGGTTGAGCCGCCGGCTGAGCTCGGCGATGGGGACCACGTCCGGGAGGTCGCGCTTGTTGTACTGGAGCACCAGGGGGAAGGCGGAGAGATCGATGCTCATCTCGGCCAGGTTCCCCTCCAGGTTGGACATCGACTCCAGGTTGGCCTCCAGGGCGGTGGCCTGGGAATCGGCCACGAACACCACGCCGTCGGCCCCGTTCAACACCAGCTTGCGGGTGGCGTCGTAGAAGACCTGGCCGGGGACGGTGTAGAGCTGCAGCCGGAGGGTGAGCCCGCCGATGGGCTCGATCCTCAGCGGGAGGAAGTCGAAGAACAGCGTCCGATCGCCCTCGGTGGAGAGGCTGATGAGCTGGCCGCGGCTCTCTGGCCGGACGCCGGCGTACACCTGCTTCAGGCTGGTCGTCTTCCCGGACAGGCCCGGGCCGTAGTAGACGACCTTGGCGGCGATCTCGCGGGCCGGCGCGTTGACGATCGACACCCGCCCATTGTACCCGGCCCCGGCCGGAGGGCCACACGCGCGCCGTTGACGGCCCCGGCGGCGTCGCGGTACAGGGCCCGCCATGTCGAGCACCGACCTTCGCTTCGCCGACCGCGCGGCGCACCGCGCCTTCCTCGAGAGGGAGGCTCCCCTGCCGGCCGGCTTCCGGGTCGGGGCCTGCGGGCTGGAGTTCCTGCCGGCGGAGCTGCCGCGCCCGGCCCGCATGAACCTCCTGCTCATCGCCCTCGATCGGCCCACCCCGAGCTTCGCCGCCCGCTTCACCCGGAACGCCTTCCCCGGGGCGCCGGTGGTCCTGGGGCGACGCCGGCTCGACGCACCGACCGTGGGCGCGCTGGTGGTGAACAACAAGGTGTCCAACGTGTGTGCCCCCGGGGGGCTCGAGGCGGCCGAGCGCGTGTGCGCCGGTGCCGCCGACCTCCTGGGGCTCGCGCCCGAGCAGGTGCTGCCCGCCTCCACCGGCGTCATCGGCTGGCGGCTCCCGGTCGAGCGCATGATCGAGGCGCTGCCCGCGGCCCGGGCCGCGCTCCAGGGGAGCAGCGCGCTGCCCGCGGCGGAGGCGATCCTCACCACCGATCTCTACCCCAAGGTGCGCCGGGCGGCGGTGGGGGAGGGGAGCATCGTCGGGTTCGCCAAGGGCGCGGGGATGATCGAGCCGAACCTGGCCACCCTGTTGGTCTTCCTCCTCACCGACCTGGCGGTCGGCCGGGAGGCGCTCCGCGCGGCGCTCGCGACCGCGCTCGACCAGAGCTTCAACCGGATCTCGGTGGACTCGGACACGAGCACCTCTGACAGCGTCTTCCTGCTCTCCTCGGGGCGGAAGCCCCTCCCTGCGCCGGGCGCCTTCCAGGAGGCCCTGGCCCGCGTCTGCGCCGACCTGGCCGAGGACGTGGTGCGCAACGGCGAGGGCGTCCACCACGTCCTTCGCGTGGCCGTGAGCGGCGCCGCCGGCGAGGCGGAGGCCCTGGCGGTGGGCAAGGCGGTGGTGAACTCGCCGCTGCTCAAGGCCGCGGTGAACGGCAACGATCCCAACGTGGGGCGGCTCCTGTGCGCGGTGGGGAAGGTGGCGGGCGCGGCGGGCATGGGGCTCGACCCGGCACGGGTGGTGATGCGGGTGGGGGGGGAGGTGGTGCTGCAAGGCGGCGACATGCGCCTCGATCCGGCCACCGAGCAGCGCCTGGTGGCCCACCTCCGCAAGGCCGAGCTCTACGCCAGCGCGCCATCGGCCAGCGGCATCTTCAAGCCCCCCATCGACCACCCGCCCCACGAGCGGTGCGTGGAGATCGCCATCGATCTGGGCATGGGCTGGGCGGCGGCCACCGTCCTCGGCGCGGACCTCTCGCACGAGTACGTGACCGAGAACGCCGACTACCGGAGCTGAACGAGGCCCCCGCACCGGGTGCCGCCCGCGTTGACGCCACCCGGGGGGTCCGCTACAACGCTGCCGGTGCAGTCGCGCCGCCGCACGGCACGGTAGCCAAGTAGTAAGGCAGCGGTCTGCAAAACCGCTATACGCGGGTGCAAATCCCGCCCGTGCCTCTGGTTCCCGAAGGGCCTGGGACGCGCTCTCGGGCCCTTCACCCTTCTCCTCCCCCCGCGTGCGGCCGGCTCTCGGCCCGCGGCGCCCGCGTCAGCCCTGTACGCTAGTTCAGGGGCGTGCGGATCCTCTTCCTCTCCGACACCCACCTCGGCCTGGACCTGCCCGCCAGGCCCCGGGTGGCGCGGCCGCGGCGCGGGGACGACTTCTTCCGCTGCTTCGAGCTGGCGCTGCGGCCGGCGCTCGCCGGCGAGGTCGACGCGGTGGTCCACGGCGGCGACCTCCTCTACCGGAGCGGCGTGCCCGCCTGGCTGGCCGAGGCGGCGCTCTCGCCGCTCCGCCGGGTGGCCGCCCAGGGCGTTCCGGTGCTGCTCGTGCCGGGCAACCACGAGCGCTCGCGCCTGCCGTTCCCGCTCCTGGCGGCGCAGGAGGGCCTCCACGTCTTCGACGCGCCCCGCACCGTCCACCTCGAGGCCCGCGGGCTCCGGGTGGCTCTGGCCGGGTTCCCCTACGCGCCCGACGTGCGCACCCGCTTCGGCGCGCTGCTCGAGTCCGCCCGGCGCGGCGAGCGCGGCGCGGACCTGCGCATCCTCTGCTTGCACCAGTGCGTCGAGGGGGCGACCTGCGGGCCGGGCAACTTCACCTTCCGCGACGGCCCGGAGGTGATCCGCCGCGCCGACCTGCCCGGCGACCTCGCCGCGGTCCTGGCCGGGCACGTCCACCGCCACCAGGTGCTCCGGGCTCCCGGCCGGCCGCCGGTCATCTACGCCGGCTCGGTGGAACGGACCTCCTTCGCCGAGGCCGGCGAGCCCAAGGGCGCGGTGGTGATCGAGATCGGCGCCCGGGGCCTCGTCGCCATCGACTTCCACCCGCTGCCGGCGAGGCCCATGGTGGTCCGCCCCCTGGCGCTCTCCGGCCTCTCGGCCGATGCGGCCCGCGAGGAGCTCCGGCGGGCCATCGGCGGCACGCCCGAGGGCGCGGTGGTGCGGCTGAGGCTCCGCGGCCCCCCGCCGGCTCACCTCGCGCCGCTCCTCGGGGCCAGGGCGCTGCGGGCTCTGGCCGGCGGGCGCAGCGTCTCCCTGGGAGGAGAGGTGCTGCGCGGCCTCAGGTCGCGAGCCGCCGCTCCGGCCCCCTCCTGAGCCGCCGCGCCTCCTGGCATTCCTCACGGGGCGCTTCGGGCCTGCGGACCTGCACCCGGCGCGTGGCCAGGCGGTGGCCCGGCGGCTGCACCAGGATGCGGGGCTCCCTGGCTTGGCGGTGGTCCCACCGTCCCCTCGGTCGAGGACCGGCCCCGCTCCGTCGGCAGGCGGCCCGGCTCAGGCCGCTCCCTCGGCGGCCGCGAAGCGGGCCTCGATGTCGCTGCGGAGCTCGGCCCCGGCCTCGGCGTACCCGCGGTCGATGGCGGAGAGGACCGCCAGCAGCGAGGCGGTGACGATGTTGGGGTGGATGCCCACGCCGAAGCGGGAGCCGGCCGCCCCCTCCACCGCCACCTCGACGAAGGCCGCCGCCCGGGAGTCGGCCCCGGCGCCCATCGACCGCTCCTCGTAGGACTGGAGCCGGAGGGGCAGCCGGAGCGCGTGGACCAGGGCGTCGATGGGGCCGTTGCCGTGGCCGACCAGGGTGTGGCGCCGCCCCGCGACCTCCACCTCCAGCTCCAACCCCTGGGAGAGGCGCCCGGGCAGGAGCTGGTGGCCGACGTAGGCGATGGGCTCGCGCCGGTCCAGGTACTCCTCGGAGAAGATGCGCCACAGCTCGTCGGCGGTGATCTCCCCGCCGGTGGCGTCGGCGTGGCGCTGGACCACGCCGGAGAGCTCCACCTGCAGCCGGCGCGGCAGCACCAGGTCGTGCACCGTCTCCATCAGGTAGGCGATGCCGCCCTTCCCGGACTGGCTGTTGATGCGGATGATGGAGTCGTAGGTGCGGCCCAGGTCGCGCGGATCGATGGTGAGGTAGGGCACCTGCCAGCGCCCGTCCGGCGGCGGCGAGGCGAACCCCTTCTTGATGGCGTCCTGGTGGGATCCGGAGAAGGCGGTGAAGACCAGGTCGCCGGCGTAGGGGTGGCGCGGGTGGACGGGGAGCTGGGTGCACTCCTCCACGATGCGAGCCACCTGGTTGACGTCGGAGAAGTCGAGGCCCGGGTCGACGCCCTGGGTGTAGAGGTTCAGGGCCAGGGTGACGATGTCGACGTTGCCGGTCCGCTCGCCGTTGCCGAACAGGCACCCTTCCACCCGCTGGGCCCCGGCCAGCAGGGCCAGCTCGGCGGCGGCCACCGCGCTGCCGCGATCGTTGTGGGGGTGCACGCTCAGGGTGATGGCGTCGCGGCGGGCCAGGTGGCGGTCCATCCACTCGATCTGGTCGGCGTAGACGTTGGGCGTGGCCATCTCCACCGTGGCCGGGAGGTTCAGGATCACCTTCTCGCCCGGGGCGGGATCCCAGGCCGCCACCACCGCGTCGCAGATCTCCCGGGCGAAGCCGAGCTCGGTGGCGGAGAAGGTCTCGGGGCTGTACTCCAGCCCGACCCGGGTCCCGGCGAGCTCGCGGGAGAGCGACCGCACCAGCCGGACCGCCTGCACGGCCATGTCCACGACCTCGGCCTTCTCCATGCGGAAGACCACCTCCCGGAAGGTCGGCGAGGTGGCGTTGTAGACGTGGACGATGGCCTGCCGGGCGCCGGCGATCGACTCCAGGGTCCGGCGGATGAGGTGCTCTCGCGCCTGGGTCAGCACCACCAGCACCACCTCGTCGGGGACGTGCCCGCCCTCGATGAGCCGCCGGACGAAGTCGAAGTCGGTCTGGGAGGCCGAGGGGAAGGCCACCTCGATCTCCTTGAAGCCGACGGCGCACAGCGTCTCGAAGAGGCGCAGCTTCTTCTCCACGGTCATGGGCTCGAAGAGCGCCTGGTTGCCGTCGCGGAGGTCGGTGCTCATCCAGATGGGCGCCTGGGTCGTCACGCGGCCGGGCCAGCGGCGGTCGGGGATGGCCACCGGGGGGAAGGGGCGGTACTTGCGCTGGGGTCGACTTTCCATGCCCAGGACCTTAGGCCGCCCCGCGGGGCAGCCGCTTGCGAAGATCGCGGACCGATCGGGCCTTCGCGCGATGTTCTTGCGCTGCCATGCAAGATGATGGCAGGATATGCTGCGTCAATACGATGTCGGGTCATCCCATGCCGACGAGACCCCTCGACCGCTTCGACCGCCACATCCTCGAGCTCCTGCAGCAGGACGGCCGCCTCTCCAACCAGGAGCTGGCCGATCGCATCGGCCTCTCCCCCTCGCCGTGCCTCCGGCGCGTGCGCGCCCTGGAGGAGCGCGGCGTCATCACCGGCTACCGGGCGCTGGTCGACGCCCGCAAGCTGGGGCTCTCCCTGATGGCGCTGGTGGGCATTGCCCTCGACCGGCACACGCCCGAGCGCTTCGCCAACTTCGAGGCGCGGATCAAGGCGTTGCCCGAGGTGCTGGAGTGCCTGCTCATCACCGGACAGCAGGCCGACTACCAGCTCAAGGTCATCGTCCGCGACATGGACGCCTACCAGGAGCTGCTGCTCACCAAGATCACCCGCATCGAGGGGGTGACCGGGGTGCACACCAGCTTCGTCCTGCGGAGGGTGGTGGAGCGGACCTCGCTCCCCGGGCTGCACGACCGGGGGGCGTGAACGTCCTCAGTTCCCGCCGCCGGCCTTGGCTCCGAGGTTGGTCTGGGGGCGGAGCAGGTCGGCCTGGGTGGCCGCCCGCTGCTGGCTGGAGTCGTCGACGTTCCGGCAGCGGACGGTGGCGATGTGGGAGCCGATCGGCATCTCGTTCTCGCAGATCTTCTTGGGCACGGCCTTCTGGCCGGGGGCGGCGGAGGCCTGGGGCGAGGCGGTGGCGGTCGACTGCGTGGCCGGCTGCTCGGTGGCGCAGGCCACCAGCGCGCTCAGGGCGGCGGCGAAGACGAGGGGGGAGGCTCTCGGCATGGGGTATCCTCGGGTCGGACCTTATCACTGGTGCGCCGCCGTCGTCACCGGAGTCCCGCGGACCTGCGCCACCCTGCGCGGCGAGGCTGCGCCGCGAATACGCGTCGTTCGCCCCGGGGACGGCCTGCCTCGTTGCGGGAGGGGGAGGGTCCAAGTAGCGTGAGCTCCGGGAGGTCTCGTGCAGTCGGTCTCGCTCCGGCGGCCCCGCGCCCTGCTCGTCGACGACGATCCCTTCGTCCGGCACGTCCTCTCCGCGCTGCTCGACGAGCACGGGGTCGAGTGCGTGCACGCCGTCGACGGCCGCGACGCGCTTCGGCTCCTGGCCGAGGAGCTCCTCTCGCTCGACCTGCTGGTGACCGACGTGGAGATGCCCAACCTGCGTGGCGACGCGCTGCTGTTGGCCGTGCGGGAGCTGGGCGGGGAGCGCGACCTGCCCATCTTGGTGACCAGCGGCCACGTCGGCCCCGAGCACTGCGAGGCGCTGCGCATCGCCGGCGCCGACGTGGTGATCGACAAGGCGTTCGGCCTTTCGGCGGTGGTGACGGCGGCCCGGTCGCTGCTCGAGGCCCGCGGCCACTTCCGCCCCTCGGCGCCGCCGGCCGAGCCCGCGCCGGTGGCGCGCATCGGCCTCACCCGGAGGCGCGGCTAGCTCCCGGGACCGGGCCCGCCCCCGAGCTCGAGGAGGAGCGCGAGGGCCCGAGGTGCTCGCGAAGCCAGCGCACGGTGTCGACCAGCGTCTCCTGCGGGTCCCGGGGCGCGAACCCGAGCTCGGCGGCCGCCTTGGCCGAGTCGCAGTACCACCACCGCTCGCCCATCTCCACCGAGGGGGCGTCGATGGGAGCCTCTCCCCCGCGCCAGGAGGCCAGGCGCTCGAGCAGGCGGGCGCCTGCCAGGTTGAGGGAGGCGGGGAGCGAGACGCGGGGTGCGGCCACCCCGGAGATCCGCTCCAGCCGGGCGAAGAGGTCCCGGAAGCTCATGTTGGCCCCGCCCAGCAGGTACCGCTGGCCGGGCCGGCCGCCCTCCAGCGCGGCGGCGAAGGCCAGGGCGGCATCGCGGACGTCCACGAAGGACAGGCCGCCCCCGGGCATGGCCGGGACGCGCCGCTGCAGGAACTTCCAGACCACGTCGGTGGAGGAGAGCCGCACGTCGCCGGGGCCGAGGAGGAGCGAGGGGTTCAGCACCACGAGCGCCAGCCCGGTGTCGGCGGCGACGCGGAGCGCCGCCTTCTCCTGGAAGATCTTGGACAGGTAGTAGGGCCAGCCGGCCACCACCTCGAGGGGGTAGGGGTCGGCTTCGGTCCCGGTGCGCTCCTCGCGGAACACCGCCACGGTGCCGCTGGTGGAGGCCATCACCACCCGGGCCACCCCCTGTGCCGCCGCGGCCTCGAGCAGGACGCGCGTGCCCTGGACGTGCAGGGCGTAGAGGGCGGCCGGGTCCTGGGGATCGAAGTCGACCCGGCCGGCCAGGTGGTAGACCGCCTCCACTCCCTCCAGCGCGGCGCGCACCGCGGCGGCGTCCTCCACCGAGCCGCGCCGCGTCTCCGCGCCCAGCGCCTCGAGCTCGGGCGCGGGCGAGCGCTGCAGCAGGCGCACCCGGTGGCCTGCCTCGAGGAGCAGCGGCAGGAGCGCCGAGCCCAGGAACCCCCCGCCGCCGGTGACGAGCAGGTTCACGGCTCCTCCCCGCGGGCACCGAGCGCGGGAGCGGGCTGTCCGGGCTCCGGGCCAGCCCCGGGCGCGGCCTCGGGTCCCGGCCCGGCCCGCCCGGCGGCGCCGTCGGCGGTGCCGCCCGGCTCCTCCCTCGGCACCGCCTCCCTCGGCTCCTCGGCCCGGGCCTGGGTGCGGAGCTCCCGCACCGCGGCCTCGATGACCAGGGTGGCACGGCGGTAGGTCTCGCCCTTGCTGCCCGCCTCCGCGCTGGCCCGGCGCAGGCGCTCGACCGGGATGACCGGGCCGAAGCGGACCTCCAGCGGCGCCCGGCGGGGGATCCGCCCGCCCGGCGGGAGGGCCTCGTAGGTGCCGGACAGGTACACCGGCAGCACGTCGACGCCGCAGGACAGCGCCAGGTAGCCGGCGGTGGGGAAGAAGGCGTGGAGCTCTCCGTCGCGGCTGCGCGTCCCCTCGGGGAAGATGAGCAGGTGGTAGCCGCGGCGGAGCGTCTCGGCGGCGGCCCGCAGGCTGGCCTTGAGCGAACCCTCCCGCTCCATGGGGATGAGGTTGGTGAAGCCCTCGAAGTAGGCGCGCTTCAGCGGGGTGTCGAAGAAGTAGTCCCGGGCGGCCAGCGCCGCCAGGCGCTCGCCCTCGACGCCCAGGGCGATCTTCACCAGCCCCATGTCCAGGTGGCTCTGGTGGTTGGAGACCACCAGGACGTTGCGGTCGTGGGGGACGAAGGGCACGCCCAGCACCCGGGTACGGTAGAGCCGCTGGTAGAGCGCCCGCTGCCCCGCCGAGAGCAGGCTCCGGCCGATCCGGGAGAGCGAGGCCGGGACCCGGATCTCGCCCTGGGCGGGCTCCGGGGCGGGCCTCGCCGCGGGGGGGCGAGCTTCGCCGCGCCGGATCGCGCCGGCCAGGAGGCGCAGGAGGTCCTCCACGGTCTGGGCGGCGTGGAGCCCGTCGACGGCGTGGGCGGCCACCCCGGCCTCCTCCAGCGCCGTGGCCAGCTCGGTGAACATGAGCGAATCGAAGCCCAGGTCGGCGCGGAGCCGGGCCTGGCGAACCACCTCGGCGCGCGGCCGCCGGGCCACCGCGGCCACCACGTCCAGCACCCAGGCGTCGCCGCCGCGCTCGTCGCGCGAGCGCCTGAGGCCCGCGCCCCGCACCGCCTCCAGCCGCACCAGCTCGTCGCGGACCTGCGGGCGCCGCACCTTGCGCGTGGCGGTGCGGGGGAGCTCGGCGTCGACGAGGTGCCAGACCTTGGCGCGCAGGTGGAAGGGGAGCCCGGCCGAGACGGCGCGCAGGTGCGCCTCCACCTCGGCCCGCACCTCCTCGTGCGGACGGCTCCCGTACTCCGGCACCACCAGGAGGGCCACGACCTCGGCGCTGCCCTCGGGCAGCCCCACCGCGCACAGCTCCTTGACCAGCCCGGGCCGGGCATAGCGCTCCTCGACCTCGTCCGGGTGAACGTTCTTGCCGTTGCCGTCGATGATGACGTCCTTCTTGCGCCCGACCAGGGTGAGGTTCCCGTCGGCGTCCAGCCGGCCCAGGTCGCCGGTGCGCAGCCACCCCTCCTGCAGCACCTCCGCGGTGCGCTCCGGATCGGCGCCGGGCCGGTCGCCGCCGCCCCAGTAGCCCACCATCACGTTGGGGCCGCGGGCCAGCACCTCGCCCACGCCGGAGGCGTCCGGCTCGGCGATGCGGATCTCCACGCCGGGCAGCGCTGGCCCGACGCTACCCCGCGGAGCCTCGCCCGGCCGCCCCACCGCCAGCACCGGCGCCGCCTCGGTCAGGCCGTACCCCTGGTAGAGGTCGAAGCCCAGCTCGCGGAAGGCGGCCTGGACGGCGGGGTCGAGGGCCGAGCCTCCCGAGACCAGGAACCGGAGCCGCCCCCCCAGCTTCCGGTGCACCGGCCAGAAGAGGACCTTGCCCAGGTTCCAGCCCAGCCGCGAGTCCCGCAGCGCGCCGTTCCCGGTGCGGAGGAGGTCGAAGGCCTGCTCCAGCAGGCGGGGGCCGGCCGCCAGCTCCTGGGTGATCCGGCGGTGCAGCAGAGACCACAGGGCTGGCACCCCGACCATGGCCGTGACCCGGCCCGAGCCCAGCGCCTCGCCGATCCGGTCGGCGGTGAGCTCGTCCAGGTACTCCACCTCGGCGCCGCGGGAGAGGGGGACGAGGAGGCCGCAGGCGAACTCGAAGGTGTGGTGGAGGGGCAGCACCGAGAGCAGGCCGTCGCCCGGCCCCAGGTCGAAGACGGCGTCGAGCTTGGCCACCAGGCTGGCGAAGTTCCGGTGGGAGAGCATCACGCCCTTGGGCGAGCCGGTGGTGCCGCTGGTGAAGATGAGCGAGGCCAGGTCGTCGGGGGCGGGGCGCGCCGCGGGGGCGGTCGGACCGCCCCGGAGCGCCTCGCCGAGGAGCAGCACCCGGGCGCCGGGGACGGAGGCGGCGGCCCGCTCGGGGAGCTCGGGGAGCCGCCCGGCCACCAGGTCGGAGGCGATGCAGAGCCGGGCCCCGGCGGTGCGCCACAGGTTCACCAGCTCGTCGGCGGAGAGCTGGGCGTCCACCGGCACCGCCGCGGCCCCGGCGCGGAGGATCCCGAAGAAGGCCACCGCCCACTCCGGGCGGTTCTCCGAGGCGAGCATCACCCGGTCGCCGTGCCCCACCCCGGCCGAGGCCAGAGCGGCGGCGACCTGGCCGACGAGCCGCCCCAGCTCGCCGTAGCTGAGCCGCTCCTTCTCCGCGCCGGCCATGCGCAGGGCCGGGCGCCCGCCCCAGGCGGCCACCGCCGCGTCGAGGAGCTCGAGGAGGTCGCGGTGGGCGCGGACGCCGTGGACCCTCTTGCGGGCCTCCTCGTCGAGGCCGGGGAAGACCCACTCCTCCATCCCCTTCATGTGGACTTCGGTCCAGTAGCGCCGCCAGTCCAGGGCCTCCGGGTCCCAGGGCAGGCGGGCGCGATCGTCCGCCCCCAGCCGGTCGCGCAGGGCGCGGATGTTGGCGCAGCGGAACACGTAGCGGTTGTCCCAGACGAAGGGCAGGTAGAGATCCCAGAGGGCCTCGGTCTGCTCCAGCCGGCGGATCCACTCGTCGAGCTCCTCGCCCAGGCCGTGGAGCAGGGCCGAGGCGCGCGGGGCGCCCCAGCGCGGGCCACGCTCGTCGACCAGGCGCCGCGCCCGCCGTGCCAGGGAGAGCAGGGCGGGGGTGGAGAGCGCCTGGTACCGCGCCCGGGAGGTGGAGTAGGGCTCGATGCGGGAGAGGATCCGGTTCCAGGTGGCGTTGCCCTCCCGGCGGCCGCGGAGGAAGCGGCGGCGGTAGAGGGCGGTGAGCTCCACGGCGCGCCGGGCCAGGAAGGGGTTCACGTCTCCGGAGGCCAGGTGGTAGACGCGGCCCGTCTCCGCGGCGGCCCCGCGCGCCAGCGCCTGCCGACGCTCCTGGAGCTCGGCGGCCGCGCAGAGGATCCCGGCGGCCACCAGATCCACCGGGACCACGTCCAGGATGGCCCGCTCGGCCATGGGGAAGGTGCGGTGGCCGCGCAAGCCCATGAAGGCCAGTGGCGCACTGGTGGTGAAACCCTCGTTCCAGCCCGGGAAGGGGTAGCGGAGGGCGCTCTCCACGATGGAGGGGCGGACGATGGCATGGGGGACTCCGCTCCCCACCACCGCCTGCTCGCCCAGCGACTTGGTGTAGGTGTAGGTGTTGGGCCAGCCCCAATGCCGGGCCCGCTCCATCCCCAGCTCCACCAGCCGCTGGGAGATCCAGAGCCGCCTCTCCCGGCCCATGGCCAGCCGCAGCGCCTTCTCGTCGCCGAGCGGCCGTCCCGCCTCCCCCAGCCGCTCCCGGGCCGCCGCCCGGAAGCGGGAGTGCAGGACCCGGTCCTCGGCCTGGGCCCGGACCTCGGCCAGCCGCCGCTCGGCGTCGGCCAGCTCGGCGTCGGGGTCGAAGTCGACCGCCTCGAGCTCGGGGAGCTTGCCCCGGTCGGCGCGGTCGCCGGCGCGCCGCGGGAAGTAGCCGGCGACGGGCTCGTCCTCGAAGACCACGCCGTCGCGGTTCCCGGCCACGAAGCAGGTGGAGATGTGGATCAGCCCCGCCCCCAGGCGGCGGCACAGCTCGACCGCGTTCCGGGGCCCGCGCACGTTCACCCCCAGCGCCAGCTCGAACGAGGGGTCGAAGTCGACCAGGCCGGCCGAGTTCAGGACCAGGTCGAGCCCGGCGAGCTGGTCCAGGTCGGCGGGGGAGAGGCCGAGGAGCGGGCTGGCCACGTCGCCGGCCAGCGGGACCACCTTCTCCCGCAGGAACTCCTCGAACCTCTGGCCGTGCTGCTCGCGGAGGGGATCGAAGGGCCGCCCGGCCGCCACCTTCCCGAAGAAGCGGTCCCGGGCGGTGCCGCCGGTGCCGGGGCGGACCAGCACGTAGGCGCGTCCCAGCCCGGGGTAGCGGTGCAAGAGCAGCGAGAGGGTCACCTTGCCCACGAAGCCGGTGGCGCCGGTGACCAGGACCCGCGCGCCGCGGAGGAGCCGCTCCACGTCGAGGGGCGCCGCCGGGCGCGGGCCGGACTCGTCCGGGCCCGCGGGCGGGAGGGCGTGGGGTGCGGACGCCCCGTTCTTCCCGCGGGCCGTCATCCGAGGTTCTGGGTCATCACGATGGGCGGGTGGTGGAGCATGGCCACCTGCGCGCTCCGCCCGTGGTGGGAGCGGGCCATGTCGATGGCCTCGGAGAGGGTCTCGGCCACCTCCCAGCCGAGCAACCGGGGCACATGGGCGTTGTCGGCGCCCACGGCGATGACCTTGCCGATGTGCTCGCGGCCGTTCTGCCCCCAGTACCACATGAAGAAGGGGTGCGCGCCGTGGTAGGCGTGGCCGGTGCGGTAGGCCTGGACGTAGGTGGGGTTCTCGGCGAACTCCCGCTCGTACTTCCGCTCCAGCACCTCCGAGTCCCTGGTCTCGGGGAGGAGGCGGTGGAAGAACTCGATGTAGCTGGGGTGGTGGACCGGGTCGAAGGCGTCGGAGCAGGGGTGGGTGACGATGAGCGTCCCCCCCTTCTTGATGAGCGGCTTGCCCCGGTAGAAGTTGAAGAAGTAGCCCCAGGCCATGAGCTGGACGAGGAGCGGGTTCAGGATGGAGTTGACGTTGTAGGGCGAGATGTAGGGGATGCCGTAGACGAGCACGTCGGCCTGGAAGTCCACGTCCACCGCGTACTGGGCCCAGCTCGCCTCCAGGATCCGGGCGTGGGTGGGCTCGGTCCGGCCGGCGTGCACGGCGATGACCTCGTAGGCGGCCGGGACGGCGTGGAACAGCTTCCGCTTGGCGGCTGGCGGGAGCCCCTTGAGCGCGGCCCGCATGCCGGCGAGCTTGAGCCGGTCGCCGTCGGTGTAGCCCTCCTCCCGCTTCATCAGGAACTCGAGGGGGCCGTCGAACATCCGGTTGTTGATGGTGGTCTCGATGTGGAAGACGTCGAGCTCGCGGTCGATGATCCGGCCGACGCGGTCGACCGAGCGGTGCATCTCCGACCGCTCCGGATCCATGTAGGAGTGGCTGTGGCGGATGTGGTGGGGCGTGTGGTGGGCCTTCACGCCCAGGTAGTTGGTGAGCCCGGTCCCGACCGACTTGTGCCCCCCATCCATGGGCACCAGGTTCAGGTTGACGTAGATGATGAGGTCCGACTCGGCCGCACGCCGGTTGAGGATCACCTTCTCGCCGTGGGCGGTCTCCCCCAGCGTGACCAGGCCCTCGGGGTCCTCGGCGTCGTGGTTGTAGTAGCGGTCGGGGTAGAAGGCCTCGAAGATGGCCGGCCCCACCATCCGCCTCATCTCCGCCTCGGTCATGTGGCGGTGGAGGGCCACGGCGATGACCAGGTGCACGTCGTCGACGCCGGAGTCGGAGAGGAGGGGGAGGATCACCTCCAGCACCTGCTGGCGCACGTCGGGGGTGCGCATGGGCGGGAGCGGCAGGGAGATGTCGTCGAGGGCGACGGTGACCTTCATGCCCGGCCGGAGCAGGGCGTGGAGCGGGTCGCAGCCGTGCGGCCGGGCGATGGCCTGGCGGATGGCGGCCTTGACGTTGGGCAGCCCCCGCACCGGCGGCCGGGGGTAGATGACCCGGGTCCCCACCGGCAGGTCCTCCACCAGCAGGTCCTCGCCCGAGAACAGCACCCGGGGTGGAGAGTCCCGGTCGATGGTGACGACGGACTCGGTGGCCTCGTAGAAGCGCTGGAGGCTCCGCGGCGAGCGCATTCCCCTACCCCTCCGTGGTGAGCACGGGCCACTCGTAGGCGCGCGCCACCCGGGCCAGGCGCGCGTCCGGGTTCACCGCCGCGGGGTGGCCCACCACCGCGAGCATGGGATAGTCGGAGAAGGAGTCGGAGTAGG
>Ga0335069_10001786_pt1 | contig 34101 bp, 48 predicted proteins | sample Lox_Sample_11_FD_206714 | JGI IMG/M metagenome (GOLD analysis project Ga0335069, IMG submission 206714) | Soil microbial communities from Loxahatchee National Wildlife Refuge, Florida, United States - Lox_Sample_1.1 | ecosystem: Environmental > Terrestrial > Soil > Wetlands | place: USA... | reverse complement strand
TGTGCATTAGCATTAAATGCTTCTGTAGGATATAAATTTGCTGAAGTTCCTCGTATTACTAATGATGCGTGGATTATTAATATGCGTTGCACCTCAACAACTAACATATTCTAAGGGGTAATCTTATGGATAATACAATAATTTACCAAGGTAGTTTTACCTCAGATGAAACTGCAAAACTTATTAGTTTACGAGGCGGTGTTGATTGGATTGAAGTATTCAATGCAACAAAAGCTGCTGCTGGTGCTGATATTGGTGCTGGATATCAATTTTTCTGGCAAGTAGGAATGCCTCAGGGCCGAGGATTTGCATATTCTAACCCTGCCGTTCCTATAATGGATCAACTTGCTGCAGGAACTGGTTTTTATTATCAAGATACATCTCTTGCAGTAAATACTCGATCTGCTGCAGCAGTGACTGCTATTTCTCATGATAATCCTCCACGTGTTACTTCTGTTGGTCATGGGTTAATCACTGGTGATATCGTCAGATTAGTTTCAACGACTGGCGCTTTGCAGCTTGACGGTATTGATTTTAGAGTAACATATCGGGACGCAAATACCTTTGATCTTTCATGGATGGCTCAAGTAGTTGCCGCAAATCCTGCTAACGCTAGTTCTCGATTCTATAAGATTAGCAATGAAGGTATCTATGTGCCTCGCCAACGTGTGATTACTAGCATTACTCAAGCACAACAAGCAGTTGTTAAGTTCTCTGCACCTCATAACTTTACTGTTGGTCAAGAAATTCGTTTCAAGATTCCTGTAGTTACTGCAGTTGCTTATGGAATGACTGAAATTAATAACTTGATTGGTACTGTGTTAGCTGTTGATCTAGCGCTAAACACCGTTACTGTTGATATTGATACAAGTGGATTTACGGCATTTGCATTCCCATTAACAGCAGATGTTGCATTCACTCCAGCTCAATGTGTTCCAGTAGGAGAAAATACCGCAGAAGCTAATTTTGCTGGTGTTAGTCCTCTTGGTGATGCAGTAGAAAATGTTGCAGAAATCGGAATGCTTCTTCAAGCAGGTAAATTGAGTCCTGCTGGGGAAAATGGTGATGTTATTTATTGGAAAGCTGGAACATCATTTTCAGTTGACAATCAGTAATTTATAGTACTTATTTCTCCTCTTAAAGGCGCCTTTAGGAGGAGACTACAAATTTTAAAGGAGAACAAATGGAAAAAACTAACGTAGATAAAATGACTGAAAAAACAATTGTTTCTGAAAAAAGTTTCAAATCAAAACTTGATTACCTTCGTGATAAACATCGTCAAAAGGTAAAAGGTATTTTTAAATTTTATGAAGTTCCTGGCGGAGAAATTTCATTCCCCTTTTTAGAGTTCAAAGGCGATCCGGTACAGCATTATACGTTTAAAGATAATGAAGTGTATGAAATACCATTAGGTGTAGCGATTCATCTTAATAAAAATTGTTGGTATCCGGTTCATCAATATGAACAAGATCCTGCAGGAAAAGCATCAGTACGTATAGGGCAAAAAGTTAGACGCATGGGCTTTCATAGTTTAGAATTTACCGATGGTATTGACCTTTCAGAAACTGGATCTGTATTAACTGCTGAATATCGATAAGGAAGTATATGCCTGCACCAAATAGTGGAGCACAGCAAAAACCAGAATTTCAGCCTGCAATGAGACAAATTGCTGTTATTTCTCAATCAAATCCTGTGGTAATAACGACAACATTTGATCATAACTATTTTACGGGTGATATTGTTCGTATAAATATTCCTGCATTTACGGGTGATCATGCAGTACCATCTTTTGGTATGCCAGAAATCAATCAAAAATATGCAGCAATAACAGTGCTTTCTAACACAACATTTTCAATGCCTATAGATAGCACCCTCTTTAATCCTTTTGCAGTTCCTGCGGGAGCTCTACAGTTTCCGCAGTGCACTAATATTGGTGAAGTTGCTCAAAATATTTGGGGTGCAGAATATAATACACTTCCTACATTGCAGCGAGTTGATCATCAGCCATTGATTCAATAAATAAAGCCCGGAATTCCGGGCTTATTTTATGATAATAACGTTCCTGAAAAGACAGTACTTGGACTTGCACTACCAGCAAGACTGACAGTTTTACTACTTCCCGTAACAGTAACTTGAATAGATGCCGTGTCTCCTGCCGACATAGGTGCGAGCGTTGTTAACGAAAATGATGCATCATTTATTGAATTTTCATACCATTTTCCAGGATTTCCTACAAAGTTATACGTATTACTTGTTGTTATTAATGATATATTTCCACCAGTAAATACGGATGAACTGGTAACCCCATTCAGTAATATGGTTGATGTAAATAAATAATTACCAGTAGTAGGAGCGGTAAATACTCCCGTCATGGTATCATAACCACTGCCAATATTAAATGTAGTAGTGTCAAAAATTGCTGTATATGCAGTTCCATCACCAGTTACATTACTTGCATTACTAGAAAGATATGCTTGAAATTTAGCAAGTGAACTTGATGCGGTGGCAATTGCAGTCCATCCGGTAGTATTATTATTATTTGAATATAAAACACTATTAGCTGAGCCATCTGTTCTAATAAATAATGATCCTTGATACGCGCTGACTACACCATTAGGATCCCCTGCTCCAACCAATACTTGAGCAGATTGAGTTCCATTACTATAAACAATACCGGGTACAATTGCATTTGTATTGATACTAAAGCCACCGCTTCCAACATTTACGGCAGATCCACCATTGACTGCATTGATTACAACATCAGATCCTGATGATCCATTCGTTGCCTCTAGTGTTAAGACTCCATTATGTGCTTTTATATTAGCATTTCCTGTACCTGTTGCATTGAAATTATTGGTTGATGTGATATTGGTAGAACCGCTATCATTAACACCAAGACCTGCAGTATTTATTGAAAAACCACCATTTACTCCATTAAAACTGAATCCTGTTGATCCAGCACACGTAAATGACATACCACTTGCGGCATCAGGAGTATTAATTTGAATTGCTGTTGCAGAACTGCTATCACTTTCTAATGTAATCGTTCCTGTTTGTGTAGTGAGATTTAAATCTCCTGTTGCTAGAGAGAGCGAGCCAGTTGAGCTTTGAACTGTTGACATACTATTCCTTTTTAAATAACGGTTACACTGCCCATTGAGCTAATCACGAGAAACTCCGTATCAGCAATGGTACAAATTATTTCCACACAGGTTCCCTGGGTAGTTGCTGCTGAATCCAGACTTCCTGTTGTTACGGTAGTGGTAGCAGTACCCATTTTTATGGTTTGTCCTGCATTGTAAGAAATACTCCATGAACCACCCGCATTAATTTGTGTTACTCTAAATGTATCACCTATAGCAGCGGTAGCAGGCAAAGTAAACGTGTTAACAAATGCTGTATCATTGATATATCCATTATTAGCTACCATTGCTATTGGTCCAGCAACATTAACATAATTCCATGTTAGAGAACCACTTGATGTAGCTGCAATAGTTATTGTATTTGCGCCCGGTGTTACCGATATTCCAGCTCCTGCGGTAATTGTCGCTGTACCAAGTTGATTGGAGTTTTCGGTAACTACTGTTGCTACTGATCCAACATTAATTCCAGCAATTCCCGCTATGTAGCATTTATTTTGTTGTCCATTTCCAGAACCAAATTGTCCAATACGAATAGTGTTATTATCGCCAAAAACACCAGGGTGATCGATTAAAATGTTGCTTGATTCAGTAGTTAAGTTACTTCCAGCACTTGTTCCTAATGCAGTATTATAACTTCCTGAAGTGACTCCCACTAATGATGCTTGTCCAATACCAGTATTGTTCGATGCAGTAGTAACACCTACTCCTGAATTGATACCAAGATAAGTACTTACTTTTGTAGTTCCACCAACACCAATATGGAGAAATGGACTTCCATCCATTGATATTATTCCATTAGTCAACAATGTTGTTTCAGGTATATCAAAATTACCATTATTAAGGACTAATTTGCCTGCAGGTATGTTAGGAAGGATTGTTACATTTCCTCCGGGTGCTGGATCAATTATAATATTAGGGTTTGTCGATGGATTATTTGTTGTTGTAAGAGTTGTGCTTGTTGATATTTTATATTTATTACCATCATCAGAATCAACACCAACTGCAGTAGATCCCGATGTACCTTCTAAAAAAGTATAAACCGTATCACCTTCCGATATAAATCCTATTTGTGCCATATATATTCCTTTTAAATTATTATATGCTGCTGAACTACAAGCCAATTTATTTGAGTTGCTGCAAGTCCTGTTACTTCCACTTGTAGTGTATTTCCCGTAAGAATAAATTGTGCGGAAGGGATAAATGTTCTATCAAATCGTGAAAAATTAATATTTTGACCACCAACAATTTTTGATATTCCAAATGCATCAGTTACTGCTGATACTACGCCACTTCCACTTGAGGCTTTGGTGTAATCAGACCTAGTGCATAAAATAATTACTTGAACTAAATATGCAGAACTATTTCCCATTGTAAGATCTAATATTAATGGAGCTACTATCGTTGGAGTAGCATCATTGGTAGTAGTAGTTCCTACTACTTGGTTAGATTTTATAGTTAACGTATGGTTATTGGGAGTTACATTTCCTTGAACAATAATAAATCCATTAGGATCGCCGAATATATTTATATTACCTGCAGAAGGTGTTACGGTTGCAGGCGTACCTATATCACCTGTTAATGTTAATACTGGTCCGGAAAATGGCGGTGCTCCAAGAATGGTTGATGACAGTTGTGACATTAATCTCCCTTTCCATAAATAAGCGATACATTAAAGGAACCAGCGGTTGGTGCAACACCACCATCTTTTACGTATACCTGCGTTCCAGCAGATTGCATAAAATATCCCACAAAAGATGCTTGATCTGACATATAATCTACTATTAATTGTCCGCCAGAAGGGAGTGCTAAGTTATCAGTAACTCCATCAAAAGATACAACTAATAATGTATCGGTAAGATTTTGTATAATAAGAATACGTGCAGGGGCATGAAAAGGTGTTCCCACGGCTGCATATGCACCACCAATTGCACCAAACGCAAGTGATCGAAGTGCATCCCATTTAACTGTTGTAGACTGACTCATGATTCTCCTTTTTATTGCAATAAATATTCATTACTTTATATTCATTTTAACGTTACCTATGACGTTACCAAGAAAGCGTCCCCCTTATATGTTTTGATAAGGGGAACATTTATTTTATACTGCCGACCATCCGGTTGTTCCATTTGTATTTGTATATAAGGATGTACCTGCACCACCATCAGTACGTAAGAATATAGATCCTTGTAAAGCTGTTACAACACCATTAGGATCACCAGTTCCCACTAATATTTGTGCTGATTGTGTGCCATTTGAAAGCGTTACACCTGGTGTTGGGCCTGCATCTAATGTAATACCACCAGCAGGATCTACTGCGCTAATAATTACCGCATCATCAGCTGCATCGCTTCCTATAACAACAACACCACCAAGGGTAGATTGAAGCTGAATATTATAATTTCCTGTTGTTTTTAAGAGTGCATCACCCTTGCAGTTCATGGTTAGTGTTCCGTTAGTAGAGGCAGATATGCCACCAGTTCCAGATACCAACTCAATACCACCTGCAGCATCCGAAGCTTCAATTGAAACTGCATCAACTGCAGCCTTTGAGGATATTGTTGCAATTTGGCCGGTTGATCCAAAACCAATCCCACCTGTTCCTGCAAGAGCATTAATACCACCAGCAGCATTTGTAGCTGAAAGTAAGACAGAATCAGTAGCAGCTTTATTACTGGAAAGAATTGCTCTTCCTGCAGTTGAGCTTGCTGTTAAATCAAAAGCGCCTGTTACGGTAATATTTGATGCAGCTGCACCATCTAATGATAATGCACCAGTTGTATCAACATCAAATCCTCCAGTACCTGAAGTAATTTCTACGCCGCCAGCAGCATTAGAAGCTTGAAGGGCAATAGCAGTTGCAGAAGCAGCTGATGAAACTGCGCCAATACCTCCAGTTGATCCCAATGCAGTTCCACCAGTTCCTGATGTTATTGTTACACCACCAGCAGCATTAGCTGCACCTATATTCATATCGGTACCTGTTGCTGCGGTACTACTAATGTTTACTACACCAGTGGATGATTCAGTAATACCACCAGTACCTGCTTGTATTTTTACTCCAGCGGTTACCGCTGATGCATCAAGAAAGATAGAATCTCCTGCTGCTTTATTACTGTCTACAATAACGCGGCCAAGGTTTGAAGATAATGTTAAATCATAAACACCGCCTGCAACGCTGAAATGTGAAGCTGCTGAAGCATCAAGAGTTATTGCACCACTAGATGTCGCAACAATCCCACCAGTTGAAGCGGTCAAATCAATACCACCACCAGCAGTATTTGCAGTAAGTTGAATATCAGAACCTGTTGTATCATCAGATTCAATAGCTACAATTCCAGTCGTGGAAACATTAAATCCACCAGTTCCTGCAGTTGCTGTTATTCCACCAGCAGCATTAGATGCATTAAGTTTTACGGCATCGGCAACCGCTTCACCGCCATCAACTATGACTGACCCTGTATCTGCTTTTAGTGTTAAATCACCAGAAGCTACTTCAAAGATTGTTGCTAATCCTGGATTAATAACAACATTTCCTGCGGCAGTAAGAGTAATGTCATCAGTTGAGTCTAAAGTGATGCCACCATTTCCTGATGCAACCGTAACACCGGATGCGGGACCTGCGCCTAAAATAAGAACAGATTGCGATCCTGGTGCAGCTGAAATTAAATCTAATCCACCAGCTAGGGAGGTAATAGAAATAGCGTCTGTTGATGTACCTTGTGTGTTTGTGATAGTTATCTTTTCTGTTGCTGCACCATTAGTACCCATAGTAATAGCGCTTGCACTTCCCGTGTTTGATTGCACAGCAAAATTACCAGTGATTGATGTAGGTCCAGGGTTTACGGTAAGATTAGCGCCAGTAAATGTACCACCACCATTAATAGCCCATACAGTACCATTTGGATCAGCACCAGCACATATATAAACTGTATTAGTTGAATTATCAATCCAAATCTGTCCATCAAATGCTTCATCATTTGCACGTGGAGCTCTTTGTGCTGAAATTGGATCGGGTGAAATTTGCACAAAAGGTGCAGTGAAACCTGCTGCAATAATAGGTTGTCTAAAATTTCCCATACATATTCTCCTTATAAAAAAAGTTTTTCTACCTCCACAATACCAGTGCAAAAACCATACACAAGAATAATTTGACATGTTTGTACAAAATTTGTACAATTATAATATAAACATAATAAAAGGATTTATATGCACATTGGAACAGATGTAAATACCGCACGATTAGTATGTGATGTTACGCCACAAGAACGTGAAGACATAAAAAGAAGAGCTAAGGAGCAAGGAGTTACTTTAAGACAGTATATTTTTGAAAGTATAGTATTGCGAATCAAACTTGAAGAGAATAACAAGGTCAAGTTCTCGTCGCAAGAATAATAGGAAGATATCATGGAAAGAAAGAATAATTCAATCGGTGAAATAGTTACTGCAATCATTATAGCACACATTCTTATTAAATGTGGACCTGCAATTTTAGGTTTTTTATCAATTCCTTTTGCAATGATGGCACCTATGTTTCAAGAAAATCCACTGCTTTTATTTGTTATTATTGGTACAGCCTTATATTCATTATGGAAAACATATAAAATTGGCATAATATTGCATGCATTATGGAAAACACGTAAAAAATGAATAAATTAGAAATAAAAATATCCACCATAGCATATGGAATACTGTGTGGATATTTATTAATAAAATTTTCTACTACGTTTTTTAGTATAATTTTTCTAATAGCAATTATTATAGCAGAAGATATTATTTATTTTTATGAATTTCTTGTAAATACTTTAACGTTCTCATAAAAATAATCAGTATTATTTATCGTGTAAAATGTCTATATTGTGATGCTAAGTATTTATCTAATTCTTCTTGTTTTCTTTTAGAATCAGCATTTCTAAACCTTGAGCGAATTTTACCTAATGTACCTAATAATCCAGATAATGTTGAAGGTTCTCCATGTGTAAAATGTCTATATTGTGATGCTAAGTATTTATCTAATTCTTGTTGTTTTTGTTTTGTTGTTTGTTTTTTGGATGATGCTAAATTTCGTAAATTATTTATATCACGTTCATAATCAGGATTTCCAAATCCTGCAAGTCTTTCACCTAGAGCGCTTCCTAATAATCCGGATAATGCTAGTGGTGCTAATCCACCTAATGCCGCCCCACCTAGAGCCGACATAGGTCCTCCTATTGATCCAAGGGCAGCCCCTGCTTGAGCGCCTGATCCTGCTGCAAGAACTCCGGGAATTGCACCTAGTAAACCACCTGCAATTGCTGCTCCACGTTGTTTAGATACACGTTTTTCAGCTGATTTCATTGCTTGTTCAAATCCAGGGATTGAACTTTCACCTTTTATAGTTCTTTCAGCAAGAGATTCTAACTGTTCTTCGGCGCGTTCCATTATCTCTTCTTGAAGATGGCGTGGAATTTTACCACCATTTTCCTTTATAATTTCTTTTTTGACAGCTTCATGAATTAAAGCTGCTTCATTTAAATTATACAGATTGTTCATTACACGAAGACGACCTTCATCAGATTGAAGCAATGTAGGAACAGTCTGCATAAATTGTTCAATCATGATATTGGTAACTCTTCCTGGAAAATAATTAGTAATAAGTTTTCCATATTCTGCAGAAAGTTTTTTGAATTCTTCAGCATCACCATTAATAAGAGCAGGGAGACTAAGACCTACTTTGCCCAGCATTTCACTTAAGGTTCCTGTAACTGCACCAGGCAATTTTCCTTCTTTTAAGATCTCAAACTGTCGAAGTATACGCTTATTGCTATCTTTTGCCGTAGAAGCATCTTTATCTATAGTTTTTGCGTATTCTTTTGATTCTTTTATATCTTCTCGTTTTTCTTTTAAAAACTCTTTGCGATCAGCATTGTATTCTTTCATAAAATCTTTTGCAGTCTTGTCATCAACTCCTGCTTTTTTTAGAGTAAGATACATTTCCTGGCTCGAAGGCATTTCTTCGTCTTGGAAGAAGGTAGCAGGTTTTTTAGCAATTTTTTCCTGATCTTGTTCAGAAATAGCCTGTTGCGCAGATGGTTTTTGTGATAATTGTTCAATGTTTCCTAATGCCTGCCTTTGTTGCTCAGCTTGTTTTGCTGCTCCAAGATTTTGCAATAATTGTTGTTGTGCTCTTGGATCAAGTTCTGAAAAAGCACGAGCTTGATTTTCATTCATTCCTTGAGCAGAAAGAATATCGATAAGTTCTTTACTAGGTCCAAGTAATCCAGTTGCTTTTCCAAGTTTTTCAAAGCCAAGTCCTGCAAGTGCTCCAAGTCCATGTCCTGCATGTTGTCCTACTGCGCTTCCAAAACCAGCTAATGCATTTTGTGCAAAAAGATTTAAAAGGTTATTTTGGGGATTTCTTCGCGTGTATCCAATTCCATCCATTACTATTCCTTTTTATTAAAAATGTTGAGCATCTAAAAACTTCTTTATCACATCAGGCGGTAAGAGTCTTAATAAATTTTCTATGGTTTCTGATTCACTTTGTGGTATTAACTGTTCAACACCATATCCGAATGCATTACCAGCAAGATTACCTAATGTATTTCCAGTTCCTTGTAACAACGCTTCTAGCCCAGCCGATTGTTGCTGCGGTTGTCTTAGATCTAATCCATAAAGTTGGGGATTTATTCCTAACCCTTGAAAATGACTTTGGTTTTGTGGCGATAGGCCAGAAAGTAATGCATTAATTCCACTACTTGCAAGTCCTCCTGCCGCACCTCCAATCATTCCTCCAAATGGTAATCCTGTTGCTGTTCCAATAGCTGCTCCTGCGGCAGGTAGCATAGGAAGTATTTTTTTCATTGCAAGCTGTGACAATTTTTCTAATAATCCCTGTTTCATGACATTCCTTTACAGTTGTCGTAATCCATAACCAGTAGCTCCTAATGCTGCTCCACCCAATATACCTGGTAGACCTCCATATGTTCCTGCTAATGGTGCAAGTCCTTGAAGTAAACCACCCAATTGATTAGCGCTTGTTCTCCACCATTCTTTTTGAGGCTGTTGCGGTTGAGAAAAATCACCAAGCGCTGACAATGGATTATACTGTGCACCTCCACCAACCAATTGATCAAATGCAAACTGTGGTCCTGTAGATGTATATTTTGGTGGTCCCTGTGGTGAACCTTGTTGTGAATTTGATGCTTCAACAGCTTGTGAAAATAACCGAGAAGGATATGAAGGTATATTTGCGCCAAGCATATCGGCACGATGAGATATGAGCTGCGATAAAAGATCAAACATGCCCATTTGTTGATTTTGATTGGTATTCTGTGCTGGTATAGCTTGTTGTGGCTGTTCTTGTTGTGTAGGTTGTTGTGCCTGTTGAGCTGGTTGTGGTTGTTGTTGTTGTGTAGGTTGTTGTGCCTGTTGAGCTGGTTGTGGTTGTTGAATAAATTTTTGTGCATTGTATGAACCTACTGCACCACCAAGTCCTGATAGTAATGTTGGTAAAACATAAGGTCCATATTGCTGTCCATATTGATATAATGTATCTTGCCAGTTAGTAGAAATAGGCTGCGGAGAAACAGGAGTGGCATTAAACATTGGCGGTCTGCGCATTATTCTAGCCATTTTACTGCCCTAACTTTTTTTCTAATTTACCATATCTCTTTTTCATTCTTCGATTAGTCCATGATTTCAGCATTTTTATAAATTGTTTTACATCATCAACAGTTTTAAGTTGTGGAAGTAGTCTGAAAAATGGTAAATAATTTTCAAAATCACTTCTTTGTGTAATATTTTCTATTTCTTTTAGTAATGGCTTATGTCGTTCAAATAATACATTTTGAAGATCAGGGCTAAATTTTAATTGGGATGCTTCTTGTGGATTAATTCCAGCAGCTAATGCAGTATCTTCAATTCTTTTGTTAAGTGCTTCTATGCCTCCACTTGTTTCATAACTTGCAGGTGTTTTAGGAGGCGTTGGTAAGGTAATTCCTTTTGATTTTAAGTAATCTTTTGCTGCATCTGACAACTCGTTAGCAATATATCGTCCACCTTTTAATAATTGACCTGTAAGATCTTCTGCTCCTTTTGCTATTGTTCCTACCTCTTTTCCTACAGGTCCTTGTGCAATACGAGATCCTAAAAGCTGTGGTACATTTTGAATTTCTTCATCAGTTAAATGAGGAGTAGCCATGGGTGAAAGGCCAAGATTAAGAAGTTGAGGAATCAATCCTTGACGTTCTTTTTGCAATTCAAACTGTTGCTGCTGTCTTAAGGCACCTAGTCGTGTTGCAATATCACCTTGCGCTCCTTGCAAACCACGTAATAATGCACCTTGACTCCCGCCACCTGCAAACTGCTCCATTAAGGATGGTAATGTTTCTTGTTGAAATCGTCTTTGTTCTTCTTGAACTACAGGTCCAATATCAGGAGCATTCCAGCCTCTATATAAATTATATAAAGCAGGAGCCATTGCAGCCATTTGTGAAAATTGCTGGCCTTCTGTTTTTGTTGGTAAATAATTTAATCGGGGTTGGCCTGCAGTATATTTTACATCCGGAAAAATGGGAGCCATATTTAATTTTTGTGGCATTACATTTCCTTTCTTTTTAAGTATGATTACTACCAGATTAGTATGAGTTATATTCATTGTGAACACAAAGGATCACTATGCCTGACTATCCTGTGCCAGATTCGGCATTGATTCCCACAACAGCAGTATATGACATAGAACAACTTGAGATAAAAGAGCCAGGTCTTAAAGAATTTCTCGTTCAATTAACGCAAACAGTAAATAATATCTCTCTTTTGATGAACATGAAGGATACGGGATATTATTTTTTAAATGAGTTTGCCAATAGCCAGTATTTTTTTTCAGCAGTAGGGTCAGTATATAGTACACAACAAGAGCCACGCGCAGTGTATAGGAAAGTTGTATGGTGGAATAAACCATTACCCAATGCGGGAACTGACACTGAACTACATGGAATAGTTGGCATTGATGCTAATTTTAGATTCACGCGTATTTATGGGTGTGCAACGAAAGATTCTGTGCCGTATATATATTTACCATTACCCTTTGCTACACCTGTTTTAAATAGCAATATTGCGCTTGTTGTTGATGATACTGATGTATCTATAACTACGGCTATCGATTATTCTGATTTTACCAGTGCTTTCATTATTCTTGAGTATTTGAAAGAAAGTTAATGGTGAATACTGAAATATGTTGTAAGAACTGCTGTAAGTGTACTAAATATTCCCGCAAATATAGCAGTAGCCAATCCATAACGAGCATTGCGTATTTTGTCTTCCTGATCCTCCTTGTATTTTTGGAAGTATTCATCTTGTTTTTTAAATGCATCATCTAACGCATCAGTTATAAAAAGATGAATAACGTCCTCAAATTTTTGGGGTTGTTCTATAGCATTTTTAAATAGTTTTAGTTCATCAGGAAATTCATCAAATTTTTCGCTCAAATGGGGTAAAATTCGTGCTTCGATGTGTTCGTTATCTTTTTTAAGATATGTTTTTATGAATGGCTTTAAGATGTCTTCTGAAACTGAAGCAGCAGAATCTTGTGATGTTTTACGATCTTCTCGATCAACAATAGTAATATGAACATCCATAGCGCTCAGGCATGTTATCGCGAGCAGAGGTGTTAAATATTTCATCGCTATCCTTTCTTTTATTGAAGACGCGTTGAAGTAGGCTCCGCATAAATTATCATACCGTTTAATTCGAAATCATCAAAAGCAATATTTGGATCAAACATTTGGTCATTATTCAAATAAAGCCTTATCTGAATATACTCGCCTTCTGCTTGAATATAAATTGGATGCCATAGCTGAGACTGTAAAAGTTCATAGGTTATTGTTAAATACGGTGTCGTTTCTAATACCGCAGTTCCCAATAATGTGCCAGTCGTAGATCCGGTAGTAACTAATGATTGATTAGATGTTGAAGTATAGTAGTCTACTGCTATTTCACCATTTGCAGTGCGATCAACATTAAAATCTACCTTTGACACATAGGCATTTCTTCCATCTTGTTGAAAGAAGTTATATTGCTTTGTGAGGATGTTTATTCTACTTACTCGTGTCACAACACCACCACCATTGTATTGTTCACCACCAATAGATTGTCGTGACAATTGAATGATATCATCACTCACGACTCCTATTACCTGGAAGATAGTGGTATTAAAATCCGCAACATTAACGCCAAATACGTTTTCAATATAAATAAAATCACCAGCTTTTAGGTTGTGATTAATGATTTCCAGTTGTGGGATGTTTGGGGTAGCAAAGTTAATATCAGTTATTGATAACACACCAGCATTTCGAGAAACATCAGCATTCACGATAAACGTAAACCCTTCTTGATTTCCCGCTATGATAGACCTAAAACGAGATTGCTGACTTGCACTATTCCATGAAAAATTTGCCTGTTGCCATTGAATTTGTACTTGTTGCCATTGCAAATCTTGTGGGAGGAAGAAATTACCAAATGCCGTAATACTATCATCGTTGATCGCCCATGATCCCTTACGGTAATTATAGACTAATACCTTATTGGGAAATATTGGGTTATCTTGCTGATCAGGATATGTCCAGTACACCAATTCATTCGCATAATCACGAATACCATAGACCCTATCAGGTCCATCATTATCATTGTTGATCTGAAATATAAGCTGACGTATTTTCTCGTCAATACGCTCAACATTTGTGCCGTTACACGCATGAATACCCGTTTGGCCGATGCCAAGTACTGCTTTATCAAAAAGAACTGTTGAGAACGGTGATTCTACACCAAGTTCATTATTAATACGTTGAACCCTGAAAGGATCTGCTTTGTTATTGGTATATACAAGCTCCCAGGTACTTTCCTGACAGAATACAATTAACCTATCTTTCAAAGAATTGACACTAATAATTGCTTCTGTCGTAGGAAGATCAAGAAAACTACCACCTGGTGTAGTATTTGTATTAAACGCATTAACTGCAAGAGGATTACCTACTTGTGAGAATCGAATACGATTAGGGAAACGTTTTAATGTAAGAGGTGGAACATTTACAACTTCTAAAGTATTAAATAATAATAGTCGTTCTTTAAATGAAGCCATAACAGAACAACCTTCTATGGTTTCTCCAGGAGTATTAGAATAAACACGAGTATAATTATTCCATGTTACAGCTGAAGGATCCCAATACACAATATTATCAACATTATTAGTGGTAAACAGAAGATAATTATCTGCCAAAGCACCACGATAGTTTATAGACCAAAAAAAATCAGTGTCATTGCCATTAAATGTTATCGTTCCTAATCTTTCCCATCGCCTTCCATTACCTGCATCAACATAGTGATACGCAAATCGTGTATCAAATCCAAATAATTCTTCATCGGTATTAGGATCTGATATAAAATTTGGCAATCCCATTACCGGAAAAGCAGGATACCAATAAACAGGCGCATTAGGGATAGATCCAACAATATCAACCGTGTCGGTAGCTGAATCAAATGTTCCATTTCCTGCACCGGTAGCAAGCATTGGTTGTGGTCCGGCAACTACAGAAGTGATAGTAAATATTTCATGACCCGTTGTTTGTGTTCCTACACCAAACAGTTGACCAACATTCCCACCAGAAAATTCTATAGTAGTAATAGTAGCATTTCCTGAGCCATCAGTATCTCCTATGTGCATACCAAGTCGTGAATATAATTGGCCGTACAAAGGATTGATTGAGGTATTCATATAGGTTCCACCAAAACGCTTACGAACTACTCCATAGTAAAGATAAGCATTTTCTAACTTTGCAAATGCACTATCGGAAATAAGCCATGGCTTTACATCAGTTTCAAGACCATCTTCAAAAGGAGCGATCATAAATCGTTTTGCGGTCATTTTATACCTTTCCTAGTGCAAGATAATAAATGGTTGCATTGCCTACATAAGGAGCTGTAGCAGTTCTTTGCGTTCCCACTGCAGTAAAGAATAATGGATTAGCAAACCCAATGAGTGTTACGTTTTTATTTTCATCGACCGCAGAAGGATACGCAACAGTAATCAATACTGAAAACACTTGAGAGAATACTGGTATATTTGCTGCCACGGGATATACAACATTTGTCGCTACACTTGGAATGAGCGTTGTTCCCCATTTTAAGAGTAATCCTGAAGCAGTAAATGCCCATCCATTATTAAAATTTGCGGACATTTCAGTAACAGATCCATCAGATCTGGATAAACAGAGCTCAGGATTAGCAGTGTATGGTGATGTTCGAGAAAAAAAATTGATATCTCCTGCTGCTGGAACTGGTGTTACTGCTTGAACAGGGAATGTAACAAACTTATGCTTTCCTTCATCAGCAACATTAAAGCCAACATGATTTACCTGAATTAATGTTTCAATGTCAGCAAAGTTATCATGTATAGGTTGCTGTGTTGCAGATATTGTTTGTGTTGCTTGAGGAACATTATTATCATATGCCATTCTATTTCCTTAAAAAACGGGACCAATTGTTCCTATTGCCATTACAAAAAAACCAAAAGCATTCATATTTCCTGCCACATTTGAATATACTTGCACGTCAACACCAAGCCTATCAAACGCAGTAATATATGCACTCCCATTATTTGGAGAAGCAATACCACTACTTTCTATAGATAGCTGAACATTTAATACGTTAGAAAACGTTGGTATCCCTTGACCTGCAGGAAAAATAACCCGTAAAGGACCACGAGCTGCAACTACAGTCATGGTTACTACCGCAATTCCTTTATCAGCAATCATAGACCATGTTGGCTGCTGAAATGGGTCATTGCGTCCAGACAAAAGAAAACCAGAAGCTGCATTGGTTGAAGCAAACCATTCAGTTTTATTGGTCGGCGCATATCGTTTTCCATATGAAAGTTTTTCAGTAGCCGGATTAACTCTTCCTATGTTTCCCCGGTTTGCAAGATGAGTCATAAACTGATGTTTTCCTGCATTAGGGTCACCAAATGGATAATGATTAACGCTAATAAGGTCTAATATTGCCTGAAAGTTTTGTTGTATCTCAGATTGAGAATCACTCAACAAATCATCCGGATTTACAATATTATTATCATAATTTGCCATGTTACCATCCTGGTCCAAATAATCCACCGGTTCCAAAGGTTCCTAATTGTGTTTGCTCAGTATAAATAGTTGCTGAACGGGTACCTGTTTGTTGAACAATTGTTCTTCTGATAACTAAGTTTTCTTGTTTTTTATATTCTGGCAGTATCATTTGAACACTTTGTATATCCATACGATCTTCAAATACTTTTTTTGCTGCACCGTATGCAATATACTGCCACCATTCTTCTAATTGTGGAGATTGGTTGGCATTTAATAATTCTGTTGGACGTACATATACTTCCATATCAATACGATATGATTGATCAGGCACAGGACGCAATGTTATTTTGCTGTCATAAAACAACAAAGACAATGGTTTTGAAGGCTGATACGGAACTGTCTGGCTATTTATAGGAATGCCGACGCCAGGAGGGATATTCCAGTTGAGGTTATAAGCACCAGTAAGATAATTAATATTTCCATTACCATCCCCAATTAAATTACCTAATCCATCATCATGAACTTGCATCCCCACACCATTTGCATCAATCGAATCAAACATGACTTGATTACGCAAAACAGGTGTTACCGAAGCAGGACCGCCGTTAAAGCTATTCAATATCCCATTAAATACTGTAGTAACTCCATCACCTGTTGCTTCTTGATTCAAAAAGTTTGTTAAGGGATAGATAGCAAAAAATTGATCTCTGTCTTGTGAAAAGAATGCCCTATTTCCTGCAATAAATATTGGTTCATGAATAGTGGTATAAATATTTTTCCAGTTATAAAACTGATCTGCAGGATTTACGCTTGTTTCATACGTATCAATAAATGGCTGACAAAAGAACGTAAATGTTGAACGCAACGTAAATGTTCTTAAATGTTCAGGAAAATCATATTGAATGAACGTATTGATATATTCATCTAACTGTGCGTCAGAAAGCTGAGCAGGAGAAGGTGAACGTGTTAAACGTCTTACCTTTGTTCTTATTGCATCTAATGATGAATTTGCCATAGCTTCTCCTCTTTTTTATATCATTTCACAGGGTATAAGAATCAAAAAAGAGAAGCAATAAAAATCCCCCCGGGAATAAAAAGAAGTAAAACCAGGGGGATGCGTAAAAAATAAATGGAGTTGTTTTTTAGTGTAACATCATCTTTTTGCAAACTCTATTATGACTTTGCTGGTTCCTCATTGTTTCCTTCTACGACAACAGTAAGTGATGGAACATGCTCATTGATGTCAAAACTAATGGATGATATATTAATTTCATATGGATTAAGTACTTTTACATTAATCTTACTCATAATAATAGTAATAAGCTTACTTACCATTGCATAACATGCATCACAACTGCATTCTTTCCCATATTTTTTGAAAAATCCTGCTGAATAACTTCTAAATTGATTCATTACCTCAGCAGGAATTTCACTATTTTTTGCTGATAATTCCATAATATTTTGCAACGATTCTTCTATTTGTTGCAAAGAAAATGGTATAGTGCATTCTTTTTTTTGAGCTTCCATTACTATCCTTTAATTTATTTTTTGAGTGATTTAATTTCTCTCAACCGAGTTAAAATTGCATTGAAAGAGCTTTTAGGAATCTGATTTAAGGATGATATACGTAATTTTGCAAGCATATCATATTTTAAATCATGATCATCTTGGAGCTCATTTTCTAATATTTCTTGTTGCTCTATGGTTATTGTTTGTACAAGCGATTGTTTTTGAGGATGGTTTCTTTCCATTGCTTGTTCGCCATCATCATCATCTGGATCATCAGAGGTAACAACACCTGTTAATTCTTTATATGCATAACGTAAAAGATAACTTCTATAACTTCCCTGAGATTGAATATCGGTTTTTGGAGGAGATACATCAATTTCTGAAATCATATATTGACCAGAAGAATGACCAAGAATCAACTGGAAATACTTTTGTCCTTCACGAGTTACAATACGCGCATTTACCGACAATCCATTTTTTTCTAATGCAGGCCGTGTTGCTTCTACAAGATCTTCGTATCCTGCATATGATGATTTAAAGAAGGGATTGTCTTTGTTTTTTTCAGCAATTTTATATTCGCCCTGAGCTTTCGCTAGTGCTGCAAATAATTCATTAAGCTGTAGTGATTGTAGTTCCATCAGTGTCTTCTTCTAGAAAAAATTGTTCTATTCTTTTTAATTCTTCATCATCTTCAGCCAAAGGTTTTTGATAATGCCTGGCACATTCTGCTGCATTTTTTGTTAATAAAAAGTAAATCAGCGTTTGTTTATGTTTTTTATAGGTTAATAATTTCCTTCCATTACAGTCTTCTGTTTCTATTACAATGTTAGCAGCTAATAATAAAACAACTAAAAATGCATTCATTTTTTCTCCTTTAGTGCTGGATATTTAGATACAAGGTAATTTAAAAAAAAGATCATCTCTGGATAATATTTTTTCAGTTCTTTGTCCATGCCTATTATTTCATGCGCTACTCCTACCATTTTCCATACAAGTTCATCTATCTTTGTTTGATTTTCCATTTCACGTACTTCTCTACAAATACAGGTATGACTTTTGCCGAGACTTACTGCTTTTTCTTTTTCATCTTTGCACATATCTGATGGATGCAAAGATTGCTTAAAATTACGCAATCTTTTTAGTATTTTATTCACGTCTTCTCCTTTTTGTTCTTCACTACAAAACCATGGTAATGCTAACGCACAACACATACTATCTTCACACAAAAACACATTACGCGGACATTTTATTGATGCTCGATGTATTGATGCTTTTTCTACTACCGAACGAATTGATTGATTATTGATATGAAAATAGATATTCATACTCTCCCTTTTATGAAATTTAAATATCTCTATTATGATCGAGCCAGTCGCTATGATTGTATTTCCATATATCTATATTATCTAAAAGAAGACTAAGGTCTTTTTCGCAGAAAGTAGCTATTTCTGCCTCAGTTATGTTTAAATCTTCCAGCAATTGTTGCTTTTCTTCGTCAAAAAGATATCTATTTAATTGATTGCTAACTCTTTCATGAAGAGTGACGTAAGGGTATTTATTTTCCATTTCTTCCTTTCTAGTTATTGTTTACTTATTTATAGATTATCATCAATATATTAACAAGTCAATACTTTTATTAATATCTTTATAAATATATTGTAATTACTCTAAAAGAATGTATAATATATGTATATATTACTTAAAAGGAAATTGTATGAATTTATTAAAAGATTGTGACGTAAAAGTAGTAGCGAATGAATTAGTTAAATACATGTGCGAAAACCCTATTACCTATACTGCTTTGTGTAAGGAATTGGGTATTTCATTCAATTCTTTGAAGAAGTTCTTAGGCATTAAAGGAGAACAACAAAGCTCTAACATCAAGGTCATTTTAACTGTTAAGAAGTTTTTGGAAGATAAAAAGCATGAAAAGCAGTCACAATAAATCTACTAAATGTTTGCATGTAAGTCATATGCATGTTTTAGATGAAATTATAAAATCAATGACAAATTCTCAGATTATACCTTCTGATTATATTTTGGATCTACAAAAACAAGGTCATGAAGCGAGAAAAAATAAGCGACGTAATTGTGAATGTGAATGCTGTAAAGGGATAAATAATGCAAAAGTTTGATAGAGAAGAATATAAAAAATATAGTTTGGAAAACAAAAGCAAACTATGTCCTGGTCAGGCATTCGGTAAGATAATGACTCAGATTGCAAAGGAAACGCCCATGAGTTTATTTATTGAATCAGCTTATGACATACGAATTATGTTAGGGTGTATGACTGATATGTATTGTGACTGTAGTAAATGTAAAAAAACTTCAAATTATCTATTTCCAAAAAAACCAAAGGTAATACAGCAAATGAAACAGGATCTTATTAAAAGATGGCCTTCTTTTAAAGAAGACTTATGTCCTGGATCATACTGTCTTCTTCTAATTAATGATCTTTGCAAACCTATAGAAGACAAAAATAGTATAGCTCTTATTACAACTATAGGAACAAATTTTGCTCTAAATTATTGTTTTTGTGATAGATGTGAACCAGGAGTTATGGACATTATAAAAGACATTGACGTATCATCAAAGAACAAAAAAACAAAAAAGAACCTAGAAAACTAGGTTCTCAAGATAACACAATTTCTTGTGCTATACCAAATGTCTGGACTTTACGTATCTTAAAAAAAAGATATACTTTGAAAAAACAATGAGAAAAAAATAGAGCTAACCAGTTGTTAGCTCTTATAATTTTTTCGCCTCAAAACTATATGTTCAGCGCTCTTAGATCCCCATCTATCGCTGAACCGAAAGAAAGCTGATCATTATGCCACCAAGCAAAAACAATCAAACGAAAATCCAAAACAAGGATAATCATGATAAGATTACTCCTCGTTTCTTAACAAGTCAAGCAGAATCTTGCTTAAAAAATAAAAAAAATAGAATTAAGAGAACTAATTCCACTCGTAATGATTATTTGTCAACTTTAAATAATCTCAAACCTCAAGAAATTAGTCATAAGGAAGGATTAAGTATTCGTTCTTTATTGAGTGCTTTTACTGCTCGCAATTTAAAAGTTACTCGCATCCTTGTTAAACAGATTATAAAAAGTGGTAATAACTTATCCAACAAAGCTCGTGATTACTTTAAGGCATCGGTTGGCTTTAAATCTAATCAAACAATATCTAGGCTCACAGTTCGCCTAGAACAGCTTGGCCTTATCTCGGTTGATCAGTTTGTTAAGGAGACCAATTATTATTCGTTAGGGCCCGTTTTGAAGGATGCTATAGCCGCTAACTACTTAGTTAAGTATCTTCCTGAGTTACGCTTTATATTACCAGGCTTATTCTCACTGCTTTTATTGTCATCAGCGAATGCTGAAAAACTGCATTCAGAGAGAAATGTTTCACAATTAAGAGATGTTATTTTAATAAATTCTTTAAAAAATAAACAAATGAAGAATGAAGTCAAGAGTTTTGAGCATGATTTTGTTAACGGACCATCTTCTTACACAAAAACTATAGCTCCAAGTTCTTGGGTTATGCCAAAAGGTGTAGTTCATCCGCATATTTTTAGAGATATGTCTAATGTTCAACGCAAAAAGTATTTTCATGCAAACGGATGGGGACATAAAGATACGGATAAAGGATGGGTACCTGTTAGTCAAAAGTTACATGATGTGTTAACCTGTGTTGAAAAATGGGAAGAGTATAAGAGGAGCAAAAAATGATAGTGTATACCATTATGGGGACTCCTGTATCTATTGTAAAACAATCTCAATCTGCACGAAAAGTACTGGACGAATTTAATCTTAATCGTTTAAACCAACAACAGCAGTTACGTAATCAGCATAATGATAAGCCCTTGTTAAATGGGTTGTATGATCTCGATGTTGAATTTTATTTTGATAGAGAATTTGTAAAAAGTAGGGGATACGCTTCTAACAAACCAGCAATATCATCCCTTTTGAAGTATCTTGATGATATTATGCGGGGAATTGTGTATCAAAATGAGTATATTGTGACGCATGTCAATGCTTCAAAGTATTATGAATGTCCTGAAGCAAAAACAATAATTAGATTTAGTAAACGTATGCCTCAAAAGGAGAGACATGGCATCAATAAGAATTCCTGAGGGAATGACGCGACAGGAGCTCTTTCCCAATCATAAGCTACGCGCGCGTGGAAAGATAGATAAGGATGGCGGATTGCATGTAGAGCTTGAAGAATGGGCATCAAAAACGAAGTCTGTTCATATAAGCGATTTCTGTAAAAAGAAGCATATTTCATACAAGCAGCTTAAAAGAGAAGCCAAAGAGAATCCTAGTCTGCAACATGCACTTGATATGGCAATGGATGCAGTTGCAAAAAATATTCGCGATCAATGGCAGGGTGATTATAAGATGGCGGAGTTTAGCAAAATGTATCTGCCATGTTTTGATGAAGTAATAAAAGAACAGAAACAAGAATTGCGAGAATTAGTTGCTGAAAAGATAGCAGGATATGGCAGCAATTCTGGAACTGTTATACAACTTGTTGACTCATCAGGTTATAAAATGGTAGATAATAAAGAGTAGCCTCGCACTCCCTTTACTCGCATCCTCAAGGTTTTGACATTTACTTGAGGATGCACTTGAAAAAGAACATGAGCTTTCCCTTTTATGGAAAAAATCCTTGCTCCCTTACTACACACTATCTATCCCCATGCCATTTTAATAATGATATGGGGATAGAATTTAAAAAAGGAAGAATAATGAAGAATTGGTATGCAGTAACAGTAATTATAGCCATTGTTTGTGGAGTAATTGGATATTTACTATACCATAAACAGTATGAAAATGAACCGTGTTTTGTGTATCTTGTTGAAGATCGTACTGTAGTATTTCCCTATCATAATGATCTTTTATTTATTGCTGATGATCCTCATTTATATACTGACAGCGATCGCATGCTTATCTATAGTCTTGGCGTAAAATGGCTAAAGAATATTGATATGTCTGAAATAAGTGTTGCTGATAAAGCATATATTTCTTTTATTGTGGAAAAACTTAATATGATTGTAGATAGTATTTCTTTTTAAAGAATAGAATATTAAATATATTTATAATAATGTTAATAAAAGTATTGACTTGTTAATATATTGATGATACACTATAAATAGTGAATGAGGTTTAGCATGAGAAAAATGATCTTTGACAATTCGTTTTTTAGAAGAAATGTATGACACAGACAATTGACCTTGGCCTCACATTTACTCCACGTGAATATCAGCGTCCTATCTGGGATGCGATGGCGAAATATAAGCGCCTTATTCTTATTATGCCTCGGCGTTCCGGTAAGGACGTTCTTTGTTTTAACATAATATATAGAGAGGCATTAAAGAAGGTTGGTTCTTATTATTATGTCTTTCCTACCTTTTCTTCGGGTCGTCGTATTCTGTGGGATCAGATTACCATGGATGGTCAGCGTATCCTTGATTATATTCCACGTGAACTTATAGAGTCTAAAAATGAAGCCATGATGCGAATAAAATTAGTCAATGGCTCGTATATACAAGTTATAGGATCAGATAATTTTGATAATACCCTTGTTGGAACTAATCCTCGTGGTATTGTATTTAGTGAATATGCACTTCAATCTCCGGAAGGATATGCATATTCACTACCTATTTTGCGCGCTAATGATGGGTGGGCGATATTTCAGTCCACTCCTCGTGGGCGTAATCATTTTTATGAGCTCTGGAAAATAGCACAACAGAACCCTGATGTATGGTTTTCGTATCGATTAACAGTAAATGATACACACCATGTAAGTGTAGAACAGATACAAAATGACGTTGATCGGGGAGAAATATCTCAAGACCTTGTAGAACAAGAATACTACTGCTCATTTGATCAAGGTATTTCTGGATCATTTTATCAAACACAACTTGATAGAATGAGACTCAACTTTCAGATTAATCAGGTTCCGTGGGAACCAACGCTTAAAGTGCATACTGCATGGGATCTTGGTGTAAGAGACAGTACTGTTATTATCTTTTTCCAGAACTTTGGTACTACTATCCGAATCATAGATTACTATGAAAAATCTTCAGAAGGTTTAGAACATTACGTAAAGCTTATCAATTCAAAGCCGTATATTTATGGCATCCATTTAGCACCGCATGATATTGGCGTAAAGGAATTTGGTACCGGCATGACACGAATAGAGATTGCGAAGAAAATGGGCCTTAATTTCACTGTTGTTCCCAATATAGCCCTAATGGATGGCATTGAGTCTGTTCGTGCGGCATTAGCCAAAATTTACATCGATGAATCAAGATGTAAACAATTAATTAAAGCTTTAGAGAACTATCGTCGTGAATATGACTCTGACAAGAAAGTATATAAGGCAACACCGCTGCATGATATCTATTCTCATGCTGCTGATGCTATTAGATATCTCTGTGTCGGTCATATGAAAACTCGTGATGGACTTTCTGCAGAAGCACTTGATAAGATGTATCAAGAAGCAGTCAATGGCCATCAGGCTATGCCTTCATTTTTTAGGGATGATGTTTCGAATTATTATTAAAGGGTAGATCGATGAATATTGAAAAATATATTAAGAAAATTAAAGCTGAAAAGAAAAAAAAAGAGAAAGAATTAGGTAAAGTAATTGTGAGTTTTATCGATAAACTATTTGACCGTGATGATATAAAAGAAAAAATCACAGAAGCATGTAAATGTAATTCACTGTTTTCAGATGAACGTAGGGAACGCATTTCTTTGTCAGAACGTATATCTCAACTAGAAGATAATATGAAGCATCTTCAATATTTTATTAATAATAGATTTACTGTTACTGTTTTGGATGTGAAAGAATAGATTGTGCATGAAAAAGAAGAAGAAAATTGATATCTACAATGCATGTTCACGATGTCAGTCTTTGTTCATCTGCTGGAAATGTCCTTGCAAGAAACATTATTGTAGTAATTGTAAAAATATTTCAGATGTTCCGGGACAATTGAATATATTTAAAGATAAGTGATGAAGAATAATTGAAATCATTATATACTACTTTATGCAGTATCTTGGAAAGGGAGAAAAATGATTTCAAAATATCTTTTATCACTTTCGCTTATTTTATGTAGTAGTTTGTCGGCAATGGAACTTAAAAAAGAGCATCTTTCCATTCCGCAAGGATTAGGAAATGTAAAAGTTCTCCATAAGAACAATGGGAAATTTTACGTTAATGATGCGAAAGTACAAGTTTACAATACCGACAAAGAATTGCGTGGTTTATCGCGTGAGCAATTAACGTCCATTTTAGCTGCTGGATCATACATTCAACTAAAGCAAATCGGTGATGATAATTATAAATTATCACTTGAGGGTCGTTTGCTAGGTGGTGGATTGTTTGGTGCTACTGCTGGAGCATGGATTGGAAAAGCTGTGGTATATGTAGCAGGCCATGGTGCAATATTAGTTGCAGGGGCACTAACGGGACCTGCTGCGCCGGTAACTATTCTTACCCTTGAAGCATGGTTTGCTCCTCAGATTGAAATGGCAAGCATGGCGGGTGCAGTAGCTGGTGGAATATTGGGTGGTGTTGCAACGGGACCTGTATGATAATTCCATGGCATTTACAGGTAATACTGGGAATAGTGTTAATGATTAGTTTTCATTTAATACGTTTTGGATGGGAATGACACAATTTCAGCATTCACTTATTGCATCTTTTATAATTATAATTTTATTTCAATGTTATTTTCATTTGTATCTAAAGAATAGATAAAAAATTGTAAAACTTTTGAGATACTGCAATAACAAATAGTTGCAACCATTCCACTCTTCTTTTAAAATCGGGATGATAGTGAAGCTCAATTTTAAAAGAGGAATGATCCTATGCCCTTATTTCCAAGGCTCAATCCTGCATATTATACCGATCAAGACCAAACAGTCTTGACGCGTATGGAATCTTTTTATTCTGATTCTATTTCTATAAACCAAAGCTTTTGGCAAGAAGGTGATACGGACACTCGTTTTGAATGTGGGGATCAAACCTTATGGAATGATTTCTATGCTTCATTACCTGCAAACAGGCGTCGTCAGTTTACCTTTAATCGTATTCGTCGCGTGGTGAATATGATTAGTGGATATCAGCGCAGAAACCGTAAATCCACTATTATAACTCCCATAGAAAATGGAAGTGCTGAGACTGCCGATCAATTTACAAAGATATTAATGTGGCTAGAGCAACAAGAAGGTGTCTTAGAGACTGTTTCTCATGCCTTTCATGGAACTCTAGTTACAGGAATGAATCTCCTTCAAGTATGGGTTGATTATCGTAATGACCCTATATCCGGTAACATAAAAGTAGATGCATGCTCATATAACAGTTTTCTTATTGATCCATTTTTTAGAAAGACCGACCTTTCAGACTGTAACGGCATCTGGAAACGTTCATATCTCAAAAAACAAGAAGCTATTTCCTTAATGCCAGAACATAAAGACTTCATCCTTAACCTTACTGGCGACGGGAATCGTGATGGAAAATTTCAGTTCATGCCCGAGACCTATAACTTTACCATGAACAATCTGATAACCTATGATGAGTTCTTCTATCGTGATTTCCGTTTACAGACCATGATCGTTGATACTGAAACAGGCGAGAGCATGGAATGGAAAGGTGATACTGCATCATTGCGTGAATTTAAGCAATATTTCCCTCAGGTAACATCGATAGAGCAGGAAATACCAACGGTCAGAATGGCAATTGTCGTTCAAGGACGAGTGCTTTATGATGGTCCTAACCCCCTTGGAATTGATAGTTATCCTTTTGTTCCGGTATTAGGGTACTATAATCCACAAATGCCGTATTTTCCATGGCGTGTTCAAGGTATTGTACGTGGTCTTCGCGATGCTCAATACCTGTATAACAGACGAATGATTATTGCAGCTGATATATTTGAGTCGCAAATAAATTCAGGGTGGAAATACAAAGAAGATGCACTTGTTAATCCAAAAGATATATTCCTTACCGGTCAAGGCCGTGGGCTTGCATTAAAATCAGAAGCACAGATGTCTGATGTTGAACAGATTCAACCGCCACAAGTTCCTGCATCAATGTTCCAGCTTGCAGATGCCTTAGCAAATGAAGTAACACAGATTTCTGGTGTTAACGAAGAATTGCTAGGAAGTGCCATAGATGATAAAGCAGGTATTCTTTCCATGCTTCGTCAAGGTGCTGGACTTACTACCTTACAGAATCTTTTTGATCAATTAGATTACTCCCAAAAACTTCTTGGCCGTGTTTTGATGGAAGTTATTCAAGCAAACTTTACACCGGGAAAAGTTCAAAGAATTTTGGGTGAACAACCAACAGAAGAATTTTACAATAAGAAATTTGGTCGGTATGATGCTGCGATTGAAGAGGGGTTAAATACTACTACGCAGCGACAAATGCAATTTGCACAGCTTTTACAGCTTCGTGAAATGGGTGTACCGATACCGAATGATGTTATTCTGGAAGCAGCAACGCTTCAAAATAAAAAGGAACTCATTGAAAAAGTTAGAGAACAAGAACAAGCTCAAGCTCAGCAAGCCCAAGCGCAGGCGCAAGCCCAGCTTGAACTCCAACAAGCACAATCCAAGTTGGCTCAAGCACAAGCTATTGCAGATCAAGGACTCGGTCTTGAGCGTATCAGTCGTGTTCAAGAAAATGAGGCTCTGGCTCGAGAACGCGAAGCAAGTTCTGAAAAAGAGCACATGAATGCAATGCTTGCAATGGCAAAAACATTAAAAGAGCTTGATGCAGCAGATATTCAACAATTAGAAAAATTGATTCAGTTGTCACAATTGGTAAAGCAACAGGAACGACAAGAAGAACTTGAGGCTATGCAACGGTCACGACAGAATCAACAGGAGCTTATGGATATTGTATCCATGGGTGGTATGGGTCAACAGGCCCCTGAGGTTCAACAGCAATTGGGCTAGTTAGAGGTATTTTTCAACCTTGCTGCGCAGAGAGCGTAAGCAGTTACTAAGGAGGCCAGTCATGGCAAAACGTCATCACAGTAGTAAAGCGAAGCATCATAAAGTTGCACGCCATCATTCTTCACATCATTCTCGCCATCATTCAGATGGATTAGAAGATGGATATCATGGTGGTCGTTCAGTATATGAGCCAAGTGAAAGAGCAATGGAACATCGTGCAGGAATGATGATTTCAGAAGATCATCGTGCTATTGCAAACCTGCCACAGCATGTTGTATATCGTGAATATCCTCGTGGACGTGCATACTTACATACCAACCTTGATGATACGATGTCTGGTATTGATATGCAGCAAAGTGAAGATGTTGGTTTAGCAAATCGTCATAAAGCAAAAAGCATGTATTAGGATTAGTATGCCTACCATGTTAAGAACTTCCAAGAAAGCTAAGAAGATTGCTATTGTTCTTTTAGGTATCCCACAAACAAAGGAATCTAAAAAAGCGCAAGAAGAGCATAAGCGATTGACTAAACAGCTTTTAAAAGAAGAAGAACGTCGAGCACGTTAATTCACTATCAAAGGGAGATGCATACCGACCATCTCCCTTATTTTTAAAGAGGAAAGTAATGGCAAAAGTAAGAGTAGTAGTGAAGCCTAAAAAAAAGCATGAGCCAGTAAAAAAAGAAAAAAAGATTACTGTTGCAAAAGGCGTTAAAGTAAAACGTGGTGTTGAAGAAAAAATGCGCGAAAAGCCAGGAAGCTCTTCAGCAGGCAAATATAAAAACGTTAAGCCTAAAGACTTTGCTGGTAAAGCTGGTGGTGCTTCAAAGTACAGTTTTCCTATCAACGATCTTGCACATGCTCGTAATGCTTTAGCAAGGAGCCACCTTGCTCCAGATCCAGAGGGGATAAAAAGGGCTGTATATCGTAAGTTTCCTGAACTCAAAAAACGTAAGATGAAACGTGAAGGTAAAGTGTGAATATTTTTAATCAAGTAAAACATCGTGTATCAATTGTAAAACAGATAGAAAAATATATTCCACTTGAATATGATGGATCAACATCTTATTATAAAGGACTCTGTACTTTTTGTATTCCTAATGATTCAAAAGAGGTGGGGATAATTACTATCAATCCTGAAAAAGGTATTTATCATTGTAATAAATGTTTTATAAATGGAGATACTATTTCTTTTGAAGCAAAAAAAAGAGGATGTTCAATTCTTGATGCAGCAAAAGTTCTTTATGAAGAGCATGGCATGAATTTCAAATATGTTACATGGGATTATTAAGATGAAAAAAAAACTGCACCATCGAAAAGATTCTCAAAAAGCTAAAAAAAGTTCCCTTAAAAAAGAGATTGCACGACATGTTAAGGAAGATGTTAAGGATTTTAAAGAAGAAATTTCTCGTGATAAATCATTATTAAAACGTCTTGATGATCAACCAAAACACGGTAAAAAACACTCTGAAAAACAACCAAAACATCACAAAGATCCTAAGCCAAAATCAAAAGCTGGCAAGCAAAATAAAGTAAAAATTGTTATGGAAGAATTTAAAGCTGGGAAGTTGCACTCTGGTTCAAAAAAGGGACCAATTGTAACTAACCCTAAACAAGCTATTGCGATAGCAATTTCGGAATCAAAGCGTTCTAAGAAGAATAAGAGGTAGTATGGAAAAGGTAGAGAAAAAAAGCCCAGAAGCATGGTTTCGTACAAAGGGTGAAATTGAACGAAAAAATATTGGGGAACTATCACAAGAACTGCTTGCAAAAGAACCCGAAACTGATGATCCAATAGAGTTGCAGCAAGAAATGCAATATAAAACATTTGAAAAAGAGTTTCTTGCTGCGCTAGAACGTGCACATTCTAAATATTTTACTGATTTTTATATAGTGGTTCTCAATCAACGATTTAGGTTGTTTCCTAATGTTATTCGTGCTTATTTTATTGATCGCATTAGCTGTCCGACTCCTGATTATGATCAAACTGTCTATAGAATCGAGAAAAAAACAGGAAAAATAGAATTTCTATGGACGATTCCCGATAAGAATTCCTGTCAAGATATGTATGAAAATGCTCTCATGCTTGATCCGGAATATAAAGAGCTCTTGCAATATGTTCTTGATTTTTATGATGGAACATTATTAGCTAAAACAAAAAAGTTAAACAATGAACATAATCAATCGTTAGTAATAGTTTCATCTTAAAGGAGAAAGAATGGAAGAAATGAACATGCAACAGCATGAGACAGAAATGATTCATGAGCAAACTGAAACCTCGCAGCCACAATCTGAAGAAACACCGATTCAGTCTCAAGAACAGTATGAACAAGATATTAGAGATCGCAACTTTTTAGCTTTAAGGGATAAGGCTGAAAGAGCTGAGCGTGAACGTGATGAAGCTTTACGCTATATACAACAAGTTCAAATGCAACAACAACATCAAATGCCAGTTGATGAAGATCAGAATCTTGCCCCCGATGATCTTACGGAAAAACGTTACGTAGATAAAAAATTTAATGATATTAAAAATCAGTTAAAACAGTATGAGCAGTACACTATTGAATCACGAATTCGTTCCCAATTTACTGATTTTGACAGTGTAGTAACACCAGAAACGATTGAAAATTTAAAGAATGCATATCCAGAGATAGCACAGTCGCTACATGCAACGCCAGATTTATATAATAAAGCAGTATCTACATACAATATTATTAAACGCTTTGGTATAGCAAAGCCGCATAATCCGCAATCAGAATACGAAAAATCTTTACTTCAACGTAATGCTTCAAAGCCACGAGCAACTAATTCTGTCTCTCCACAACAAGGAGAAACGCCGTTAAACAAAGCAAATGAGTGGGCCAATGGTGTACTTACTCCTGAACGCAAAGCTCAGTTATATCGCGAAATGATGGAAGCGAAAAATAACTGGTAATATAGGCTTCATTTCTCTCCTTTTCAAAGTCTCCCGGAATAGCACCCTCTTTTCCGGGGGGATATTAAATTTCACCTTTGTGCATTATCTTATTTTGATTTATTTGCATCTGACTTCTGCATCTGTTATAAAGATTTATGACTGTATTGAGACTCGTCACCTCACCGACTGTACCGAGATTCGTCACCTCACCGACTGTACCGAGATTCGTCACCTCGTCGACTGTACCGAGACTCGTCACCTCGATGACGTAATCTAGTCCTCGTCAGACTATAAAAGTAGTGTCAACATTATTATTTATAGGATAGATATGGCAATAACAACCACGTCGCTCTTACCAGCTCCGGTTCACGGTTGAGCCGGAATAAAACCTAGGGTGATTACATGGAAAGTCTAAACATAATATTAGATCTATGTTATACTGAATGCAGTACAACAGTGAAAGGGATATTATGCAAGATAACCAGAGCCAAACGCATGATTGGTCATATGTCGCAGGAATTATGGATGCAGATGGATGTTTTATGATTCAAAGACACAATAGAAAAACAAATAATAGAAGCACTAACCGTGCATTAAATTTCCCCAAAAGAGTTGATAACTGGGGAATTGTTTATTTGCCTTGTGTAAAAATTGGAATGATAGAATATGAAGCCATTGATTACATAATGAATGAAATGAAATTTGGACGTATGGTCATTGATGGCGCTCGAAAAAGTAGGCCAAACTCAAAACCAATATATCATTGGTATTTAACTAACAAAGATGAAATTATTTCATTTTTGGAAGGAGTTATTCCTAAACTCAGGATTAAAAAAAATAGAGCAATATTTTTATTAGAATGTACTAAATATTTAAAAGCTCAAAAGAATCCTGGATACAAAGGCCTTACTCAATCAGAGCTAGATTACCGACAAGACATGTATGTAAAAATGCGTGAGTTGAATGGTAATAAAGTAGGTGCAACGACTAAGTCCCCGGGGCACGAGAGTGCAAGCGATAGTCTTATCTTATAGGAAACTATAAGAGGATTGGCTGAAGCGCCGATCCCGCCAGAAATGGTCAGTAAAAGGTGGCTAACCTTTGAAAGTAAAAGAAAGTCAACAGAGTTTTAGCCAAAAACTCTTGAGCGTACCAGTGCCGTACATGATTCACAAAACTGCAGCAATGCATAAAACTATGCCTCGTAATGGTGGTACAACGCTCAGAATGCGTCGTTACAATCCTTTACAGACAGCAATGGTTCCGTTGGGAAATACTGGTGTTACGCCTCCTGCACAAGTATTAACAGCTGTCGATATAGATGCAAAAATACAGTTCTATGGAACGTATATACTACTGAACGAACAAGTTACTTTGCAAAATCAAGACCCTAAAACAATACTAGCATAACAATTGACAGCAGTAAAAAATTCCTATAAGATATTTATAGAGATGTATAAATATTTAAGGGAATGAGAAATGGAAGAAAGAGAAAAGATGGCATACGTGGCAGGATTAATAGACGGGGACGGAAGCATATCATTATGTAAAAAACATGATGTAGGTGCTAGGTCTCCATTGTATTTCCCCATGATTCAGTTTTCTAAGGCGAATTCTATATTGCCTTCATTTTTAAAAGATTCATTTGGTGGATCTTTAATTGTTGTTAATCGTATAGCACAAGAAAATGGAGTTGGTTTTGAAAAAAAGAAATTAGAATATCGCTGGAAATTGGAAAAATCTAATTTATGCTATCCATTTTTAACAGGAATAACAGAATATCTTCATAATAAACATGATCAGGCTCAACAATTGATCAGTTTTATAGAAGAAAATCCATTCGTGAGAGGCAAAAAACTCACTGATGAAGATTTAATATATAGAGAAAAAATATATACAAAAATTAAATCTTTAAATGCAAGTCGTGATATGTCTTCACGATTAAAAGTTACGAAAAAGAAATTTTCTAATGAATTATTCTGGCCGTATCTTGCAGGTCTTCTTGATACTGATGGATCATTTTCTATAAAAAAAGAAAAAAGTGGAACATATTCGCCATGCATATTATTGAGTTTAGTAAATGCAAGGGCAATAAATTTCATTGAAAGAAATTGTAAGTATGGATCTATATTTTTGGTAAAAGCATTAAAGCTTAAACAACAGTTTTATTATAGATTCGGTGTTTATACAAAAGAAGATGTTTCTTCTGTTATAAAAAATATTCTTCCTTATTTGATGTATAAGAAAAATGCTGCTGAAATTTTACTTTCGTTTTGTGAAGGATATGTTGCTCAATGTGGGCGATATAAAAAGACTGAAGAGCAAACTAATTTTCGCGAAATGATGTATAGAAAATTGATAAATGTGAATAATGGGGTCTATAAATCTTCTCTGATAGACTTGGAACTCTTAGCAGGTAAAGCTGAAGACAACAAGGCGCAAGCAGTGAAAGCGTGCAGCGTGAACGTAGCAAGCGAGAAGACCTCGAAAGAGGATGCGGTGCTCTGAACTCTATAGAAATATAGAGAGGGATAAGTTGAGAAAGTCCCCGCCTAGCGATAGGTCATAAAGTAACAGAATGGTTCTTAACGAAGCTGCTGCCCGTCTGGGTGTTTCCCTTAACTAACTGGGGGAAGTAAAACTCTCTCTAATTGACTTGGAAACCTAAGGCGAAAGCTAAGGCAACAAGGGCGAAGGCTAATAATTAGCTACGCTGAACGACTTAACGAGAGAGACTCTGAAAAGAGTATGCGAAAGTCTGAACAGATAACGAAAGTATCTGAGGGAGATTCGAAGAAATTTCCCCGCCTAGAGATAGGTCATAAAAGTAACAGTTTGCAGACAAACAGAGGATCAATTAACACGTGATATGCTTGCAGCTACTGCGGCAGCTATTAACTGTGTTAATGGTGACAATGCGGATAATCCAACAGAAATGACTGCTGCTGATATTAGTAATGTTATTGCATCATTGCTTAACAATAATGCATATACAATAACTGATAATATTGATGGTGATTTAAAGTTTGGTACAAGTCCTGTTCGTGATGCATATTTTGCAATGTGTAATGCGCGACTTTCTGGTGATCTTGAAAACATTGCACAATTTACACCAAAAGCACAATATCCATATCCAACCAATGCATTACCTTCTGAGTGGGGTGCGGTGAGAAATCTTCGTTTCCTTCTTTCTAGTATTGGTTCATTTGTGGCAAATGCTTCAATGAATAATCAGAATGTATATAACGTATTCTGTACTGGTCAAGAAGCATATGCATGTATTGAGCAAGATGGTTATTCAGCAAACTTTATTTATCGTCCACCAATATACGATGGTGCATTAGCATTAAATGCTTCTGTAGGATATAAATTTGCTGAAGTTCCTCGTATTACTAATGATGCGTGGATTATTAATATGCGTTGCACCTCAACAACTAACATATTCTAAGGGGTAATCTTAT
>Ga0335069_10001785_pt1 | contig 34101 bp, 34 predicted proteins | sample Lox_Sample_11_FD_206714 | JGI IMG/M metagenome (GOLD analysis project Ga0335069, IMG submission 206714) | Soil microbial communities from Loxahatchee National Wildlife Refuge, Florida, United States - Lox_Sample_1.1 | ecosystem: Environmental > Terrestrial > Soil > Wetlands | place: USA... | reverse complement strand
GACATGGCTCAACCGTTGCGGGCGTGGCTATGGCAAGACGCGGCTGGGGGCGGAAGAAACCTGTTGGAACGCCGGCACGATGCCCGGCACTCGCTGGGCCGTGGTGGCGCCGACCTACAACGACGTGCGCTTTACTTGCTTCGAGGGCGAGTCCGGCATTCTGTCGATTCTGCCGGCGATCTGCATCCCGCAAGGCGGATGGAACAAATCTTATCTCGAACTCCGGCTGTGGAACGGGTCGGAAATTCGTGGCTTTGCCGCCAGCGAGCCGGGCCGGCTGCGCGGGCCGCAGTTCCATGGTGGCTGGTTCGACGAACTGGCGGCCACGGCGCGCGAGGCGATAGAGGAGGCGTGGTCCAATCTGCAGTTCGCCTGCCGCCTGCGCTATCGCGACCGCAACCCGACCATCTGCGTCACCACCACGCCCAAGCCGATCCCGCTGATCAAGAAGATTCGGCAGGCTAAGGGCACGATTACCACGACCGGCTCGACCTACGACAACCGCGAGAACCTCGCTCCGTCATTCTTCGATCGTATCGTGCAGTACGAAGGTACCAAGATCGGGCGCCAGGAAATTCATGGCGAGGAGATCGACCCGGAAGAGGCCGGCATCGTCAAGCGTTCATGGTTTAAGCTGTGGCCGATGCGCAACGGGCTGCCCAGCTTTCAGTACGTGATCATGTCGATCGACTCCGCGTTCAAGGAGAAGCAATATGACAAGCAGAACGACCCCGATTATTCGGCCTGTACCACTTATGGAGTCTTCAACATCCGGACTGGCGTGGAGCGGCTGCCGGGAGGAGTTGAGAAGCCCAAGTATCGAGCCAACGTCATGCTACTCGATGCATGGCGCGATCATCTCGGACTGCCTGACCTCGTCACTAAGGTGCGCGCCCAGGCTCACAATACATTCGGCCCCGTGGTGAGGCCGGTAGTCAAGTCGGCGATGTACGGCGTCGTTCCGTCCGAGATTTCGGGCACCGGCAAGAAGGTCGACCTGATCGTCATCGAGGACAAGGCCAGCGGCATCAGCCTGATTCAGACGTTGGCCAAGCACAAGCTGTTCGTTCATCCTTACAATCCGGGCAACGACGACAAGATGATGCGTCTGCATCTGGTGTCGCATATTCCGCACGCCGGCCTCGTGTGGATTCCCGAGAGCCGCGCCACCGCCGCCGATGAATCGCTCAAGGACAGCGAACGCAAGTTCAGCGGGTGGGCTAATGAATTCCTGGACGAGGTCTGTGCCCAGCCGAACGGCGAGTACTGGGACTATACGGACACGTTCACGCAGGCGCTGCGCGTACTGTCGGACAAGGACGTACTGTCGGTGACCGTTCCGAAAGCATACGAGAAGCCTCCGGGCTTCGATCCAGATGCCCCGCTGCCGGAGCGGCCGAAGAACCCGTACGGCCGCTAAATCCGCTTGACAACCGCTTCGGGAGTCGTGTAGGGTATCGTCCCATCGGGGAGACGAGATGGGCGCACTAGACCGGATCATCAGGTCCAGGCTATCTGAACTCGAGGAGCTTCTCAGTCATTCGACCATCCCGGTCGGACCGGAGTCGCATGCCGCTGCCCGCACTGCCGTGGTCATGGGTCAGTCGCCGGCCTACGCCCAAGCCGCCGCCAAGGGCCTGTCGCTCGACCCCCGCGACATCGAGGACCGCGCCCGGGCGCTCGGATTCGACTTTACCGGATACCACGGCACCCGGAACTTCCCGTTTCACCATGAGGACGCTATCGATCGCCCGTTCTCCGGCGACCCGACCGACTATGACTTCCCGCAATTGCAGGGGCGCCCGATCATCGCCGAAGACCCCGACACCAGCGTCTCGCGCTATTTGGGGCCGCACATCTCGCAGGACCCGCAGATCGCGGAGCATTTTGCTGGATATGAACCGGAAACGGTGATTCACCCTTATGGCACCAATTTGCCTTCCCGCGTCGATTCCGGGGGTCGCGTCATTCCGCTGCGCTTCCGTGGCTCGCAATACCAGCTGCCGCAGAAATGGCTGCGCGGCCATCCGTCCCATGACTTGGTGGGGCCGGGCCACGATGATGACCCGATCTTCGATGACTTGGCCGTCGACATCGACGCCACCACCCACGCCCTGGCCTCCGATCCCGAATGGCTGACTGGCACCCGGTTCAGCGGTGACCTCAACAAGATCGCCAATGCCAGCATGCCGGACATCCGCCGCTACGTGCAGGCCCGGCATCTCGACCTCAACCCGATATCGATGGTCGGCTATAATGAAGACGAGGCCGCCATCAATTCGGACGAACTGGAGAGGCTGCTCGACACCTATCGAGGCGAACTGCTGGGCCGGGGTCATTCGGTCATCCGCTACCGCAACACGGTGCCGTCCGAGACGATGTACGCGCCGTCCGAGAACTCTTTCATAGTGCTCGATCCCAGCCGGGTGCGCTCCGGCTCTGCCGTGTTCGACCCCGACCTCGCCCACCTGGGTGGGCTGTCGTATGAAGAAGGAGGCTTGGTGTAGATGGCCCCGCTCGACCCGCGCCAGCCCAATCCCGCGCAGCAGGACCCCGACGACCAGGGCGATGCCGGCGGCTACTTCGAGATTCCGGACGACGAATCCGACGACGTGGAAGAGAACGAAGACGGGTCGGCGGTCGTAGTTCTTGACGACAAGGCGGAGGCCGACAACAACCCGTTCTTTGCCAATCTGGTCGAGACGCTGGACCGGGCCTATCTGGCGCAGAAGTCGGCTGAACTGATCGAACTCATCGAGCGCGACATCGAGTCGCGCAAGCCCCGCGACAAGGTCTATGCGGAGGGCCTCAAGCGGGCCGGGCTGACCGACGACAAGGGCGAGGATAGCGAGGGTGGATTTGAGGGTGGAAGCACCGTCACTCATCCGCTGATCATCGAAGCCTGCGTCGACTTCGCCTCTCGCGTCGTCAAGGAATTGCTGCCGCCGGAAGGTCCGGTCAAGGACAACGTGGTGGGGACGGCGACCGCGACTAAGGTCGAGAAGGCCAAGCGCAAGGTCCGCCACATGAACTGGCAGCTGACCAAGCAGGTCAAGGAATTCCGCTACGAGATGGAGCAGGGCTGCACGCAGATTCCGCCCGGCGGCGCCTTCTATCTCAAGATGTGGTGGTCGCCGGTCCTGGGCCGCATCACCTGCCGGGCCATCTACATCGACGACCTCTACTTGCCATACTCGGCCACGTCGTACGACACCGCCCAGCGCCGCACTCATCTGATCGCCATCACCGATCAGGATTATGAGAAGGAGATCGAGGCCGGCGTCTACAGCGCCGAGATGGGCCTCATCGCCGCCGGCCAGGAGCCGGAGAAGACCGAGACCGGCAAGGTGTCGGACAAGGTCGAAGGCAAGACCAACACCGGCTACAACGACGACGGCGAGCGCATTCTCTTTGAGACGCAAATCTGGATCGCGGTCGACGGCGATGATGAATCCAAAGGCAAACTGGCGCCGTACGTCGTTACCATCGATCAGGTGTCGCGCGCCATCGTCGGCTGGTATCGCAATTGGGACCCCGACAAGCAAGACGTGTTTGAGGAACTCCCGATCATGGTCGAGTTCCCATTCATCCCGTGGCGCGGCGCCGTGCCGCTCACCCTGTTCCATCTCATCGGTTCTCTTTCGGTCGCTGCTACCGGCGCCCTGCGCTGCCTGCTCGACTCCGGCTTCGTCAACACCATCCCGTCCCTTCTCAAGCTTAAGGGCGGCATGGGCAGCGAGGGCGGCCAGTCGGAGACCCTGAACCCGGGCGGCATCACCGAAGTCCGGGGCGGGCTGGCCGGCGACGACGTGGCCAAGTCGGCCCAGCAGTTGCAGTTCAATGAACCGTCCGCCACGCTGTTCCAGCTGCTCGGCTTTCTGGTCGATGCCGCCAAGGGTGTGGTGCGCACCACCTTTGAGGAACTGGCCGACTCCAATGCTAACGTGCCGGTCGGCACCACGATGGCCCGCTACGAGCAGGGCACCGTCGTATTCTCGTCGATCCACGCCCGGCTGCATGCCGCCCTGGCCAAGGTGCTCGAGATCGTCCACCGGCTCAACCGCTTCTATCTCAAGGACAGCGTCACCTATAACGAGGCCGGCGAGGTCCTGGCCCGGCGCCAGGATTACGAAGGCCCGATGGACGTTCAGCCAGTGTCGGACCCGCGCATCTTCTCCGACACCCAGCGCTTCGTCCAGATCAATACCATCGTTCAACGCGCCACCGGCAACCCGCTATATAAGCAGCGCGAAGTCGAAAAGGAGTGGCTAAAGCAGATGCGCTGGCCGGAGGCGGAGCGCCTGCTGGTCGACGAGCCGCAGCCCAAGCGCATGAACGCGGTCAACGAAAACCTCGCCATGATGATGAGCCAGCCGGTGTCGGCCTTCCCGGAGCAGGACCACGAGGCTCATCTCAACACTCACCTGCCGTTCATGATGTCGCCGGTCATCGGCGCCCTGCCCATCGTGGCGCCCAAACTTTATCCGTCGATGTTGCAGCACATCATGCAGCACATCGGCCTGTGGTACGTCACTCAATATCACGACCAGATGTCGCAGGTGCTGGGCGTCGAGGTCACGCAGATGATGGACGACGACCCGGAGGTCATGCACGAGTTCGACAAGCTGGTGGCCGCCGCGACGCCGGACGTGATGAAGCTGGCCGACGAGACCTTTGCCAAGCTGCCGCCGATCATCGTCAAGGCGATGCAGATGCTGCAGCAGCTGTCCCCGCCGATGCCGCAGGACCCGACCGTGGCCGCCGCCCAAGCGTCGCAGGCCGAGACCCAGCGCAAGGGCGCGGCCGATCAGGCAACCGCGCAGATACAGGCAGCCAAACTCAAGCTGGACGCGCAAAAGCAGGCCCAGGAGGCGCAGCTAGCCGCCGCCAGCCAGCAGGCCGCCACGCAAGAAGCCGTCCAGGCGGCCCAGGCCAGCGAGCAGGCCCAGGCCGACGCTCGCGCCCAGGCCGCCGCCGACGATATGCTCGAGAAGCAGAAGCTGGCCCAGGACTCCGAGAAGGCACTGCAGGACGCGGCGACCGCCGCCGCCGACCGCGAGGCCGAGAATCAGCGCAAACAGGACGAACTGTCCACCAAAGTCGACGTGAACACCGCCGACAACGACACGGCGCTCGAGATCGCGAGGATGGAGATCAAGGCCGGCAAGAAGAGTCAGGTCAAGACGGGGACGGGTATAAACCCACAATAGAAAGGAATATGTCGATGGCCGATGCGATGAATCAGCACAAACGACTGGCGTCAGGCCAGTCGATCACTCCATCGTCCGGAAGCGGCGGACCGCGTTCGAACTACGCCAAAGGCGGTGCCGTCCGTCCTTCGGCCGGCGGGAAGAAGCCGCCGAAGTTCACGAAGAAGGGTTCGAAAGCCAATTGCTAGGCCGAAGGGACCTGTGCTAGTGTGATCGAGCGGATAATTCAACGTCTCTCAGAGGAGAGGAACCAACTCGCTGCCGAAGTGCTGATGAAGGGATTCTCCGGCGACATCGGGTATGAAGCCGGCCGCGCCGTGGGGCGCGTGCAGTCCCTTGCTAGAGCGCTCCAAATAGTAGAAGAGGTCCTTGCCGGGGAGAGAGCAAGGGAGAAGAAGCTCTAGATGTCCCAAGTAAGTCATTTGAACGTCGGAATGGGCTACGACTCGCTGGAGGAAGCGTTTCCTCCGGTGGACTGCGGCCACATCCCCCTGGGCACGAGGGTAATCGTGCAGCTGCGCACGCCCAAGAGCAAGACGGCGGGCGGCGTGATTCTGACTTCCGAATCGCGCGATACCGAACAATGGAACACTCAGGTAGCCAAGGTCATCCTGGTCGGTCCGGTCGCCTTTCATAACCGGTCGAGCGGCCAGCCGTGGCCGGAAGGTGCCTGGGCCAAGCCGGGTGACTTCGTGCGGGTGCCGAAGTTCGGCGGAGACAAGTGGCAGCTGCCCTATACTCCACGCAATCGGAAGCGGACCGAAGATGACACCGCGTTGTTTGCCTTGTTCAACGATCTGGAGATTCTGTGCAAGGTCTCCGACCCGTTGAAGATCAAGGCATTCGTCTAAGCCTGACAGGAGGCAGACAGGATCATGAACGTAATCGAACGTGACGGCGAGGAAGACGGCGAGTATGTCGAAATTCCAGACGACGATGCCGGCGGTACGGTTTCGGCCACGGCGACTGCTGATGCGAGTGCTCAGGCTGACGCTGGGCGGCGGCCTGTCGATGCCGGTGCTGACCCGGATGGCGAGGACGACCGCACGGCGGTGGAGGACGAGGACCGGCGCGAACAGTTGCGCGCGGCCCGCCGCCAGGAAAGACAGCAGCGCAAGGCCCGCCAGCGCGCCGCTCGTACCAATGCCGACCGCACCATCGAGCAGCTGACCAGTCTGGTTCAGCAGCAGGGCCAGCAGATTGCGCAGCTGACCCAGCGGATGACCGGCCAGGACGGGCACAACGTCGTGCAGCAGATGCAGGCGGCCAAGCGGGCCTACGAACTGTCGACCCGCCAGCTGGCCGATGCCATCAAGGCTGGCAAGCCGGAACTGGTGGCGGAAGCGCTGGCCACGCGCGACGGTGCCGCCGATCAATATCGGCGCCTCGGTGAGGTCAAGGAGCGCCTGGACGCGGCGGCCAAGCGCCACCCGCCGGCCGATAAGCCGGTGCAGCAGGCCGACCCCCGTGCCGTCTCCGAGTTCCGCGACTGGAAGGCCCGCAACCCGTGGTTCGACGAGAACCTGGGCGACGAGGACTCGCGCATCGCCTTCGCCATCGACGAGGGACTCGAGGGCGATGGCTACGACATGCGCACCCCGGAGTATTGGGACGAACTCGATGCCCGCGTCCGCGAGCGCCTGCCCCACCTGTTCGAAAAGGACAAGGGCGGCAAGGACAAGGGGCAGAACGGCAACCGCCGTACGCCCCCGGTGTCCGGCGGCTCTCAGTCTTCCGGCCGGGCGCGCAACGGCAACGGGAAGGGCATCTTCGTCTCGCGCGAGCGCGTCGAAGCCTTGAAGGAACTGGGCGTGTGGGACGACCCCGCCCAGCGCAACCGCTACATCAAGGCTTTCCAGAAATACGACCGCGACCATCCCAACCAACAGCCGGCTGGAAGGAGCTAGCACATGGCACGCAACAAGGATCATGACGACGACCGCCTCGGCCAGCAGCCCGGAGCGTTAGCGCCCGGACTGGAACAGATGGCTCAGGAGGCGACGGACCGCTCCCGTGCGCGGGACGGCCAGGGCGACCGGTCTCTGCGTGAGGCCGACGACCGCAACCATTCGGAGAGCCGCGAAGAGGAGGATGATGAGCGTCTCGAGATGTTCATTAGTACCTTCCTCAACAATGCTCTCCCGGAGATGCCGGAGATTCCCGGCTACCACCTGTGCTGGTTGTCAACGACCAACACAAAAGATACGATTCACATGCGTCTTCGCATAGGGTATCAGCTTGTAAAACCCGAAGAACTCCGTGGGGAGGGCTGGGAGAACGTCAAGCTGACGAGCGGCGAATACGCGGGCTGCGTCGGGGTCAATGAAATGGTCCTGGGCAAGCTTTCGAATCGACTGTACCAACGTTACATGCAGGCAGTGCATCACGACATGCCGATGGACGAGGCCGCCAAGATGCGGTACAAGGTCGAGAGGCTCGATGAGCAGGCACGCAGTGTCAAGGGTCGCGTCACGCCGGAGGACCCCTCCGCCTACGCGTCGCTCGATGCCAGCGCGCCGGTTCCCGACTTTGTCAACCCCAACTGGCGCCCCGCCGGATGGTACGTCGAGCAGATGCTAAGAAGGGGCACATAGGAAACAATGCCAAGCGTATCAGGACCCTATGGCCTGAAACCCATCTATCATCCCAACGGCCTCGTTCGCCCGGTGCAGCTGCGCCTGACGAAGGCCCTGATGGAGGCGACTCCTACCCTCTATTCGGGACAGCCGGTGGCGATCGATCCGACGGGTCGACTGGCCCAGGCGGCCAACGGTGCGGACTGGTGCGGCGCTTTCTACGGCGTCGAATACCAGGACCTCACCGGCCGCCCGATCGTTCAACCAGCCTGGATCAACGGCACGCTTGTCCGTGATCTGGGTAACGACTCGGCCCGCGTCTACTTCACGCGCGATCCCGAGATGATCTACAAGATTCAGGCATCGGCTGCGATGGCGTTCGACGACATCGGCGAACAGGCAGCCTTCCTGAACCCGACCGCCGGCAACACGACCACGCTGTTGTCGTCGGCCGCTCTCGACCAGTCCACTGTGGCCACCGCTCAGAACATGATGAAGGTGTACAACATCGACCCCAGTCCGTTCAACGACTGGACCGATGCCTTCCCCGACATCAACGTGCTGATCGCCCGTCATCAGGAAGTCGCCCTCAAGGCGGGCTTCTAAGGAAGGAAGATAGACCATGGCAAATCCAATGCGGTCTACTGACTTCCGCTCCATCGTCGAGCCGATCCTCAACGAGGAGTTCGACGGCGTCTATGATCAGCGCGCCGATGAGTGGAAGCAGTGCTTCAAGGAAGAGACCGGTATCGCCCGCAACTACCACGAAGAGCCGATGCTCTACGGCTTTGGCGCGGCGCCCGAACTTCCGGACGGCCTCCCGGTCAACTACGACCAGGGCGGCGTCTTGTTCATCAAGCGGTACGTGTATCGCGTCTACGGCCTAGCCTTCGCGCTGACGAAGGTGCTGGTTGAGGACGGCGACCACATCCGCATCGGCCAGATTTACAGCCGTCACCTTGCGCAGTCTCTCATCGAGACGAAGGAGACGCTGTGCGCCAACCAACTTAACCGGTCCTTCAATGCGTCCTACCCCGGCGGCGACGGTGTGCCGCTGGTGTCGGCCTCGCATCCCATCGTCGTCGGTACGGCATCCAACTTGCTCACCGCTGCGGCTCTGTCGCAGACGGCGATCGAGCAGGCATTGGTTGCCATCCGCAACGCGGTGGACCACACCGGCAAGCGCATCCGGCTCAACCCGCTCAAGATCATCGCTGCCCCGGCCAACGTGTTCCAGACCGAAGTGATCCTCAAGAGCGTGCTGCGCACCGGCACCGCCAACAACGACATCAACCCGATCAAGTCGATGGGGCTGCTGGCGGGCGGGCAGGCCAACCTCGCGCGTCTGACCTCCGCCACGGCGTGGTGGATTCTGACCGACGCGGACCGGGGCCTGCAGATCAAGAAGCGTCGTGGGCTGGAGAAGTCCATGGAAGGCGACTTCGAGACCGACTCCATGCGCTACAAGTCCACCGAGCGATATGACGAGGGCTGGACCGATTGGCGCACGGTGTGGGGCAATCAAGGGTTGTAGTTCCCCCTGGACGAGGCAGCTAGAGTCTGGTATCATATTGCTAGGCTCTAGCTACTCGGAGGATTCCTATGCCGACCATTCATGCCGGCTCTACCAGAGAAGAACGAATTGCCCAGGCCGCGCACAATCTGCGTTATAAACAGACTGTGCGCGGTGCCCTGTCTTTACGAATTCGTCGCTTAAAGCACCGTTGCAAAGTTGCCGGCGTTCAGTGCACTTTGACTCATGACGACTTAATTGGTTTGTGGAATAAACAGGGTGGAAAGTGTGCCCTATCAAAAGAGCCATTACTGCTGGGGTCGGAACTAGCCAATCCCATGGCCTGCAGCATCGATCGGGTTAAACCATCACTTGGCTATGTCCCCGGTAACGTCCGGCTCGTGGCCTTCTGGATCAACTCGGCCCGGATGGCGATGCAGGACGATGAGTTCTTCGACCGCGTGCGACGGCTTTCGCGCAACCTCCTTTCATGAGGAGTTACTAATGCCACACTGGTCAGACGACGTTTACCTCGGCAATGCTAAGCTGACTCCCTCCGACCCGCTGCCGGCGGCCGGCGCTGCCGTGCCAACCGGCGGGTTCGGCATCGGCCCTCTCGGCCGCTACTACCTGTGGGACACGGTCCCGGTGACCCTCAACACCGCCGCCCTGTCGGCCCTCGCCACCTATGCGGCCGCCGGCAACCTCACCTTGCGGGCCGGCGTCGGCGGCGTCACTGCCGTCGTCAACGGGCGCGGCGAGACGGTCTACCAGCTGGACGTTCCGCGTGCGGTGTCGATCACGGCGGCGGCCGGCGCCACCACGCGCAGCTATACGGTCACTGGCTACGACCGTTATGGCCAGAAGATGTCGGAACTCATTCCGAACGTCGCGGCCTCTTCGACCGTCAACGGCAAGAAGGCTTTCTATCAGGTCCTGACGGTAGCGGTCGACGGCGCCACCACCAACAACGTGTCGGCTGGTTCCACCGACATCCTGGGCATCCCGGTGCGCGTCACGGATCGCGGTTATTGCGACCCGTCGTGGAACAACACCCTGGCCCGCGACACCGGCACCCTGGTGGTCGCCGATCAGACTTCGCCGGCCACTACTTCGACCGGTGACGTGCGCGGGACTTACGTCCCGTCGAGCGCCACGGACGGCACCAAGCGGCTCATCATGGGCATCGGCGTGCCGGCCATTGCGTCTGGTCCGAATGCCAACCGCATCGGTGCCTATGGCGTCGACCAGAACTTGGCGGCGTCGTAATCGATGACCTCGGACGTGCTGTACATGTCGGGGGGCATGCGTGAGAAGATTGAAGCCAAATATGGCAATCTCACCATGTTTGTCGCCTTACAGCACGGCCGAGAACTAAAGAAGGTGGTCCGAGTTCATGACGACATGTATGAACTCTTGATGGGGCCGGAGGTATCTCTCTTCGAACGGCGACAGATGAGAGGGTTAGTGGTCGGGTGAGCAATTGCGACATGATCCTGGTATCACTAGGGAAGGTTTCAACGTGGTCCGGATGTCGAATGAAGATTTCGATCAGCGCTGCCAGGAGCATGGTAGCGTCGAGGCCATGTTGAGGCACGTGATGAAGCGCCGTCTGATCGCTCTCGCCCAGCTTAATGACGAGGTCGAACTGACGGTAGGACCCATCAATGGAGGAGGAGGAAGCCAATGAACGATCCGAAGGAATCGCTCCCGATGGCCGACATCATGGCGGAGCGCCGCGAACGATTCAAGGACATCCTGCGCATGGCCACGGCCGAGTATAACACGCTGTGCCAGCAGTTCGGCAACATCCGCAACTGGGCGGCCGATCGCCTGGGGCGTGAGGTTCGCAAGGCGAAGCAGATGTCCAACCACGTCGAACTGCACCTGGGCGATCCAGTGGCATCCGATGGGAGCGACAATTGATCCTGGAACTCCACAACTACGACTATAATGCCCTGTGCCAAGTACATGGGAACATTCGCGAATTTGCGCGCAAGTCGTACGGATTGGAGTGCCGGGAAATCCTGCAGAGGGACGGCTTCGTCATCTTGTGTCTCGGCTCGCCGCCCGCGCCCGGGGGTGGTCCGATTCAGGGGTCAACGAACATCGAGCGGACGCTGGCCCAGATCAACCAGAGGCTCGACAATCTCAATCAGATGGCAGGAGACATCATGAGCACAGTACAGGAAGCATTGGATGCGGTCACGGCCCAGTCCGGCAAGGTCGATTCGTTGATCACTCTCGTCCAGGAACTCCACGACGCGGCCACCAAGATTCCGCCGGCCGGTCTGACGCCGGAGCAGCAGAGCGGCATCGACAAGATCGTCGAAATGTCGAACCTGGAGAGCACCAAGGTGCAGGCGGCCATCGACGCCAATCCGTTGCCGGCACCCGCGCCGGAGCCGGCCCCGACGCCTGACCCGGCGCCGGTCTCGAGCGGTGACGACACTGCGGCCTCCGGCAGCGACGCCCCGGTGAGCCAGTAGGAATCGATCGCAACACTCGGAAGGAGAGGGCCTAGATGAGTTACAACACGATTCGTCAAGTCCAGCATGCCGTGGTTGGGCAAGTCGGGACCTCTCCGGCCGCTCTGGCCACGGCCATGCGCATCACCCGCATCAAGTGCAATGCGGGGGCCGGGGCCTACAAGCTGCGTGACGGCGGCGCCAGCGGTCAGGTCATCTTTGACGAGACGCTGGCGGTCGGCGATCAGGCATTCTTCGAAGACGCCCCGATCCGCGTTCAGACCGGCATCTACGTCGACACGGTGCCGGCATCGGGCGACATCAGCATCTACTGGGGGTAAGTCTCCATGGGAAAGACGCTCAAATACGGCAGCCACGACTTTCCGACATCGTTTGGCTTTACGGGTTCGTCGGGGAGCGGGCCGGTCAAGGTCCGCAGCCACACGAGGACGCGTCCCGCTCGGTCCTCCCCCGGGCGGGACGTGGCCCCCGTGGGTGCTCCTCCCAAGATTAGCCCGCGTCCAATGGGGAAGCCCCCCCACGGGCCGACTTTCGATGCCCGGGCCAGCAGTGGCGCCCCCATTCAGCCGGCTGCCATTCCAAACTTAAAGGGTGGCGGCGCGCCTAAGATCAAGAAGGGCCTCCTCCATTCGAAACTGGGCATCCCGCAGGATCAGCCGATTTCGTCCGCCAAGCTGGCCAAGGCCAAGAACAAGGCGAAGGAGACCGGCAACTCTAAGCTGATGAAGGAAGTAGTATTCGCTCAGAACGTGCGCAAGGCTAAGGGCGGCGAAGTTACCAAGTCGGAGGTCAAAAGGATCGCCGACAAGGAAGTGGCCGTCCACAATCGCAACCCGAATGCCCACCCCAACATGGCGGCCGGCGGCGTCGTGCGGAAAAATTCCCCGGCTATGAAGGTGACCAAAGTCGGGAAGAACCCACAGAGCGAAGCCTATCAGGTGGTTCATCCGACGACCGATGAAGTCGTGGAGACCGGGTCGCCCGGGCGTAAGCTGCGAGCCGGCTACGATACTGGCGGTCCGGTCAGTGCCGTCCCCAATCTTCGGCCGGGGCCGGCGCCAGAGGACCAGGGCGGCGGGTCGGCCTACCAAGGTGACACGTCCGGCGAGCGCTTCCGCGACAACTATCAGCGGGGACAGGCCCCGGCCACCATCGGGGGCATTGCGGCGGCCCTGGGCAACATGTCCAGCCTCGTCGGTGGGGTGGCGCCGATCCAGGCGGCCCTGGCTACTGGGGTCGAGAGGGGCCTTGGCCTTCCGGAGGGGTCTCTCGGTGGCATCCAGACCGTCCCGGGATATGTCGGACCCAACCCGGCACGTAAGGCCGGTATCACCGATCAGGCCTCTCTCGACGCGGCGCGTGCGGCCGACACGGCACCTGGGAGTGAGCGGGGGCCGGGAGTGGGGCCGGAGGGGCACTGGTCCGGTCACGACTCCACGACGAGCGGCGGCGTCGGCAGCGGGACCGGCGCCCTGGGCGGCGGCCAGGGCGAGCGCGCCGGCTTCCGCCGGGGCGGGGCGATGCGCCGCTGCCGGGGCGGTTTCAATGGCAAACCAATGGTAGGTATCAAATGAGTCTGCAGGACGACATCGACGCACTGGTCGGCATAGCTTTACGGCACGACAACGAGGCCGGCTACATGATCGGCCGGGCGCTGCGCTATCTCCGCAAGTTGAAGGAGGAACTGGGCGATGCCACTCAAGAAGGGAACAAGTCAGGCAACGATCAGCCAGAACATCCGCGAGATGATCAAGGCGGGGCATCCACAGGATCAGGCAGTGGCAGCAGCGCTGAATACAGCGCACCCAAAGCATCCGAAGCACTCGAGACCCTCCGCAAGATCGGCCACTAAGAAGGCCGGCGGCGGTCTGGTGAAGATGAAATGGTAGACCAGTCGGTCGGCGCCACTACCTTTACTCTGGCCAAGATGCTGGACCATGCCTTTCGGCGGGCCGGCTTCCCAGCCCAAAAAGTCACGTCCGAAATGCTGGGCATCGGGCGCGAGTGCATGCAGCTGATCCTGTATCACATCAGCAACAGCAAGCTGCCGCTGTGGTGTCAGGACAAGCTGGTGTTGGGCCTTTACCAAGGCGAAGCGGAAGTGCAGCTTCCGGCCGGCACCGTCGACGTGCTCAAGGCCTTCTATCGGACGGTGCCGCGTGTCGGCGACTCCTATATTTCACCGGACGGCGGTATCGCCGCTAATGCGGACGATGGCGACCTGTCCACGTCGTGCACGCAGACTGCCCCCAATGGATCGATCCAGGTTCAGACGCTGGGGCCGGTGCCGGTAACTCTGGTTGGGTTTATGCCGAACGGCGACCAGTTCTACAACCTCGTGTTTGAGGCATCGAATGACGGCGTCACCTGGACGCTGGTTCAGACTATCGATCCTCCGTTCGGCGAAGTGGCGACTTCCTACCCGGACAAGAAATGGGCGTGGTATGACGTGGCGTCGCCGGCCTCGGCCCTGTTGTTCCGCGTGCGGGAGACCAGCGGTGGCACGTTGAACTTGCGGGAACTGGTGGTGTCGTCCTATCCGCTCGACACTCTGATGTACCGCATGAACCGCGACCAGTACCTGTTGCAGCCGAACAAGACGAGCCAGGGCCGTCCGCTGCAGTACTGGCTAAACCGGCAGATGGACCAGCCCATCATCACTATGTGGCCGCCGCCCAGCGGTGCCGAAATTCTCAATTGCCTGCTGGTGTGGCGGTCCCGCTACATCGCCGACGTACAGAACGTCAATCAGGCCATCGAAATTCCGAGACGATGGTATGAGGCCATGACCTGGAGTCTGGCCCAGTCCATCGCCAACGAAATGCCGGGAGAAGTGGACCCGGACACCAAGGCAAACATTGCGCTGAACGTTCAGCAGGCTAACATGCCTGCGATGATGGAGGAGCGCGACCGCAGCCCGATACAGATCAGTTATAACCTGAGACGGTATACGAGGGCATAGGTCATGAGTAAATGGCTCGACACCACCGGCAAGTCGACGCTGGGCATCGGCATCTGCGACCGCTGCAAGAAGAAGTTCTCTCTGGACGACCTGTATGAGGACCCGAATTCGCCGGGCCTCCGGGTGTGCTGGGCCGACCGCGACATCTTTGATCCCTGGCGCCTGCCGCCGCGCGAGACCGAAGACATTACGCTGCAGTTCTACCGGCCGGACGAGAGTCTGGCCCCGTCTTCTCAGCAGTCGCCAGTGGCCACCGTATCGGTGATCAACGGGAACTTCTACTGGAACGTTTAAATGACGATCCTAGATACCCCGTCCGCCGCTGCGCCTCTGGACGTAGAACGGTTTCCCACCGCCGTACTTCCTAAGGCCACGACGCCGCTCGACGGCACCGAACTTGCCGTCATCCTGCAGCATGGCACTAACGTATATATAGAGGCGTCAGCCCTCGGAGGCGGGGCGACCGTAGCCGGACTGGCAGTGTCGGCCGGCGGCAATACGGCCGGCGTCCCCGGTCTGGTCTCTACCGGGACCCTGTTCCTGGCCGGCGGCCCCAACATCACTCTGTCCCAAAACGGGCAGTCACTCAGTATTTCGGCCGGCGTCGGCGGCGGGGCGTCCTTCTCCGGCGGCGTGTCGACCGGCGGAAATACGCTGGGCAACACCGGCATCACGGGGAGCCAGCTGGTCCTGGCCGGCGTCGGAAACGTCACCCTGTCGCAAGACACCAGTCCGAATGGAGGGACGATCAGCATATCGGCCCCGGCCCAGTCAGTGCAGACACAAAATCTGTTCGATCTTACGATGTCGGGGAACACGGTAGGAGCCGGGGCCTTGATATCGTCTGGCACCATGACGCTGGCCGGCGGTCCCAATATCACCCTGTCTCAGGCTGGCAACGTAATCACGATATCCGGGGCCAGCCAGAGTGCCGAGTCCAACACCTACGGCATATCGAACATTGGAAATACCGCCGGCACGTCGGGTGTCATTTCCGGTAATCAATTGCGGATGTTGCTGGCCGGTGGCCCTAACGTCACTCTGTCGCAGTCGACCAATGGATCATCAGCCACGGTCTCCGTCTCCGTGGCGGCGCAGACGGCCGAAAGTCAGACTTTCGGCATGTCAAACATTGGCAACACCGCCGGCACGTCGGGGGTCATTTCCGGCAATCAGCTGCGTATGTTGGTGGTCGGCGGGCCTAACATAACGGTATCGCAGTCTACTAATGCATCGAGCGCGACGCTGTCTATTTCGGCCGCTCCGCAGTCGGTGCAGACGCAGAACTTGTTCGCACTCACCATCTCGAGCAATACGGCGGGCGTCGGCGCCCTGATATCTTCTGGTACTTTGACGCTGGCGGCAGGCGCCAACATCACGCTTAGCCAGAACGGTGGCAATGCTGTAACGATCATCGGACCGTCACCATCCGGCGGAGCGTTCTCGGCTGGTGTCTCCAACCTCGGCAACACGGCCGGTAGTACTGGCGTATCTGGTACCCAGCTGGTGCTGGTCGGCACCAACGGCATCTCATTGTCGCAGTCAACTGGCGCTGGTGGTGCCACGGTAAGCATCAATTTTACGCAGTCAGCCGAGAGCCAGACTTTCGGCATGTCAAACCTGGGGAATTCCGCCGGCACATCCGGCGTTATCTCTGGCAATCAGCTGCAGATGTTGGTAGTGGGTGGACCAAACATCACTGTCAGCCAATCAACCAATGCATCTTCTGCTACCCTATCCATTTCGGCGGCGGCCCAGACGGCCGAGAGTCAGACTTTCGGCATGTCGAACATCGGGAACACTGCCGGGACCTCTGGCGTGATTTCCGGCAACCAGCTGCGCATGCTGGTGGTGGGCGGGCCAAACATCACGGTCAGCCAGTCGACCAATGCGTCCTCTGCGACCCTGTCCATCTCCGCTGCTGCCCAGACGGCCGAGAGCCAGACTTTCGGCATGTCGAACATCGGGAACACGGCCGGTACCTCCGGCGTGATCTCCGGCAATCAGTTGCAGATGCTCGTCGTCGGCGGGCCTAACGTCACCATCAGCCAGTCCACTAACGCATCGTCGGCTACTCTGTCGGTCTCCGTTGCGGCCCAGTCGCAGGAGTCGCAGTCGATCGGTGCCAGCAACCTCGGAAACACGCTGGGTACCAGCGGCGTGGCATCGGGCGCCCAGGTGCGCGCGGTCATCATCGCCACTAGCAACCTGACAATCAGCCAGTCGGTCAACGGTGCCTCGGTAACGCAAAGCTTTATTGCAAATCCGCCGTTCGTCGGCGGCGTATCTACGATGGGCAACACGGGCGGCGCGACCGGGGCGACCAGCACGCGGCTCATCTTCGTCGGCTCGAATAACATCACCCTGTCGCAGACGACCGACGCCAGCGGCGGCACTATCAGCATCTTTGGTGGGGCCGGCGGTGGGGCGGCCGGAACCAACACGCTGGGAATCAGCAATCTCGGCAACTTCGTCGGCACGTCCGGCGTCATTACCGGCAGCGGCCTACAGTTCATCCTGGCCGGCGGCAACCAGATCACGCTCAGCCAATCGATAAACGGCTCGTCGGCCACGGTCACTATTTCGGCCCATCCGGCGTTTCAGGCCGGCGTGTCCACGGGCGGCAACACATCCGGCCAGACCCGGGCCGACAATGATGCACAGATCGTCCTGGTCGGCTCCAACAACATCACGCTCAGCCAGGGAACGGCCGGCGGCGGCTTTGCCACGGTCACCATCTCCGGGCCGACTCTTCTTTCGGTTGGCATCAGCAACCTAGGCAACACGGCTGGCACCAGCGGACTTGCCAGCAATCGGGTCGTGTTGGTAGCGACTGGGGTGGACGGTCTGTCGCAATCAAGCAGCGGCGACAGTGCTACCGTTTCCTTCGGAGAGTCGCTGACATTAAGTCAATGGTTACCATTGGGACCCATCGCCTATGGCGCCCAGGTCAACGACACCAATGCAGTAGCGCATTATGCTCCGGTTAAAGTAGACCGTTATTATAGTGCCAGCCGCATTGACTTTGCGATGTCGCAGACGGTTGGCAGTACCGGTACCATCACTGGTACAGTCTCGCTTGGTTTTGGCATCTATTCTCGTAACGGCTCGACATTAAGCCAGTTGAGCACCGGTAGTGGGTCTTTTGGTATTTCATTTACTGGAGTGCAAAGTAATTCTAGTTATAATGGCCTTCGGCGTCTGACTTTCTCAATGAATATGAATTTGACTCCGGGTGAATATTGGATTGGGCAATGGGTACGAACTTCTGGCGGACAAATTACTGTGTCCTATTTTGTGGCCAATCCCCCCACGGGTGGCGTCGGTGCGGCATTTAGCGGTGATTTCGGGGCTGCATCCAATGCTACTCAACAATTCATTTATGGATGGGGTGCCCATAGTGCCAGTTCCACTACGCTGAATGATACAGTAGCATTCAGTCACATTGTGGCATCTCAGTCTACCCATATGCGCAATATTTGGATGCAGGCCGTGAACTTTACTCTATAGAACATGGTTGACACGGAAAAGAAACGGATGGTTACATACGGCCCATGGTAGGGAAGCATAACGAGAGCATGGCGGACAGCATCGCTCGGCTGCAGCGAGGCCGTTCCTACGACGACCTGACCACGATCATCGTGGTTCCGACTCGGGGCGAGATTCCGGCCCGGGTGGTGGCATCCTGGCTGAGCCTGATGCGTCCGATGAACCAAGTGTGCGCCGGACCGGAGTTCATGGCCGGATTCGAAGTCGGCGACGCCTATAACCGGGCGGTGGAGAACATCATCGCCACCAACGTGAACATCCGGAACAACAAAGGGCGCCCGTTTCGCTACATGCTCACCCTCGAGGACGACAACATTCCGCCGCCAGACGGCATTCTGCGCCTGATGGAGAGCATCAAGGGATACGACGTGGTCGGCGGCCTCTACTGGACCAAGGGCGACGAGGGTCAGCCGATGATCTATGGCGCCCCCCACGTCATCCCCCGGAACTTCGTGCCGCAAGTTCCGATCCCTGACCAGATTCAACCGTGCAACGGCCTCGGCATGGGCTTTACTCTGTTCCGCATGGAACTGTTGGAGCGCATGGCGCCCGACATGCCGAAGAACGAACATGGCATCCGGCAATGGTTCAAGACGGTTCAGGAATGGAATCCCAACGTGGGAGGAAAGGCGTTCACACAGGACCTGTGGTTCTTTGATCAGGCGGCCAAGTACGGTGCCCGCGTGGCCAGCGACAACCGCATCAAAGTCGGGCACTACGACAAGTCTACCGACACAGTCTGGTAAAGGGAGGATAAGTTGAGGGTACTAATCACCGGGGGAGCGGGTTTCATCGGCCACCACGTCGTGGCCCACCTGCTCAAGAATACGGACTGGAACCTGACGCTGCTAGACCGGCTCGACGGCTATGGGAACCTGATGCGGCTGGTCGAGATCGCCGATTTCCACAAGCACCGCCATGAGGGTCGGGTGCAGTTTAAGTTCCACGACCTCCGTTCCGAATTTGGGGACCAGCTGAGTATGCAGCTGGGTCATTTCGACGTGGTCCTGCATCTGGCGGCGGCCACGCACGTGGACCGCTCCATCGATGACCCGTTGTCGTTCGTCCAGGACAACGTCGTCGGGACCTGCAACCTTCTCAACTACGTCCGAAAGGTCGGTTGCGGACGCATGATCTATTTCAGTACCGACGAGGTCTTTGGACCAGCCATTACCGGCTCGCACAAGGAGTGGGATCACTATCATTCGGGCAACCCGTATGCTGCTACAAAGGCGGGCGCGGAAGAACTCTGCCTCGCCTTCCACAACACCTATAAGGTGCCGGTCGCCATCGTCCATTGCATGAACGTCTTCGGAGAACGTCAGCATCCGGAGAAGTTCATCCCAGGTACCATCGTCCGAGTGGCCCGTGGGCAAAAGGTAACCATCCATGCCGATGCGTCCCGGACCCGTCCGGGGTCGCGCTTCTACATCCACGCTTCCGACGTGGCGGAGGCCCTGCGCTTCCTCATCTACTACTACTTCGTGCCGGGCGACAAGTTCAACATCGTCGGGGAGCGCGAGGTCAACAACCTGGAACTCGCCGAAATGGTGGCCGAGTATCTAGGCCGCCCGCTTATCCATGAACTTGTGGACTTCCATTCGTCGCGGCCCGGCCACGACCTGCGCTATGCCCTCGACGGCTCTAAGATGGCGCTGTTGGGCTGGCGCCCCCGGTTCCCGTTCCAGGAGCGCCTGTGTCAAGTCGTGGACTGGACCATGGCTCACCCGGAATGGCAACTGGGACTGCCTCTGACGGCGGAGGTAGCGTGATATGAACGATGGAACTCTACAGCCCGCCGCCCCTTCACTGGTCCGCATTGACCTCGGTTCCGGTCAGAACAAGCGAGAAGGCTTTACCGGCATGGACCGGATGCCCGGGTCCGATATCGTGCATGACCTCCTCGACCTGCCCTGGCCCTTCGCTGACTCCTCAGTGGACGAATTACACTGCAGCCACGTGATGGAGCATTTCCACGGAGAAGATCAGATCAAGATCATCGACGAGGCTTACCGGGTCCTCAAGTATTCGGAACCGGAAGGCGCGTCGGCCAAAGGCACGCTGACGGTCATCGTGCCGGCCTGGAACTCGCACCGGCAGTGGCAGGACCCGACCCATAAAGCGCCGTTCCCGGAGCAGAAGGCCCTCTATTTCAACAAAAATTGGCGTGAAGCCAACAAGCTTGCCCACTACCCGATTCAGAGCGACTTCGATTTTCAATCGTCCTATCAGATCGTGGCCCCGGCCGTCCCGGGCATTCAGGACTACACGGCCCGTTCTCGAGAGGTCCAGCTAACGGCCCTCTACTATTACAACAACGTGTGCGGCGACGTTTACATAGTGTTCCGCAAGAACAAGAGGTAATCGTTGGGTGACAACACTATTTCGTACGACATTCTGGCGGCGCGGATAACTTCTCTGGAGAACAGAATGGATCGCCACGAAGTCCTATGCGACGAAAACTACCGAGAGAACCGGTCGGACCGCAGGGAATTTCGGGACGAAATAAACGAACGCATCGATGGCGTCGAAAGCAAGATCGATCGCACGGACATAAAGATCGACACCCGGATGGACACCATCAACACAGCCATCAATGCGAAGTTCGGGGGCCTTACTCGAGCAGTGGTTGGACTGGCACTTTCCATCTTGGTTCCCGGTGGGGGCTTCCTGGTATGGTTTTGGGTCACAAACGCTCACCCCTGACATGGAGATCACATGAACTTTCTCAGCATCCTTCCGTCCGGCTATGGCACCTACATCGTGGCCACGGTCGGTATCATCGGCACCTGGGCCATCTACGGCCTCGAGCAGGCCAAGATAATCGGTGCCTCCACGCAGTCGGCGGCGGCTGATCTCTGCGCCAAGGTCACGACCGGTGCCGTCACCGGAACCGACCTCGACGCCCTGGCCCAGGCCTGTTCCACTCTTTCGGCCGGACCGCTCTCGATCACCGGGGCGGTGACGATTACCTGGGGCCTGATCACGGCGCTGTTTCTGCGCCGGGCCATCAGCAACGCAGCACCAGCCAAGTGATCTGGATTCAACTAGCGGCGGGGTTGGTCAAGCTGGCCAACCTCGTCATGGGCATGGTGGACCGCGAGCAGGTCCTCAAGCTGGGAGAAGACCGCAATGTGGTCAAGGCCGTGGAATCGATCAACGCAGACGTGGAGCAGGTTCGCGGTTCCATCCTCGCTATTCGCAGCAATCCTGTGTGGGCTGAGCGCCTGCGGAAGCTCGCCGACCGCGACGGATAGCTTTTGCAGCGTGGCGGCGGAGATTCACTTTCCGCTCACCTACTCATCGAGCAAGGACACTCAGGAGACGCGCGACGGGATCGATCGCGCCAATGCAGCATGGCTTTGCAAGTGTAATCACGAATGCGCACCATCGGATACGTCGTCCTCGCCGTCTTCGGTCCCCCCACCTTCTACGCCGTCTTCGTGATAGCGTGGGCGTGGATGCATCACCGAATCCGGAGCCGTGGCCCTTACCGCGACCGGAGCGAGAGCGACTGATGAACTGATCTAACTGGCGCGGGTTCTTTGTCCCGTGCTATTCTTCGGCTGCCCCGGGACCCTGTGACGAGGGTACCAGAATTCATAAGGTCCCGGAATGGCCACTGGTCTCACCTTCGACTCCCTGATCTCCGACCTGCAGAACTATTATGAACGCGGGACGCTGGTAAATGACCCCACGGTCTACAACCAGCTGCCTCGACTCATCAACAATGCAGAACGGAAGATCGCCAAGGAACTCAAGGTTCTCGGCCTCCTGGTCCCGTCTCTGTTCATTCTGGTCAAGGGGCAGGCCGTCTACGACAAGCCGGATCGCTGGCGCGAGATCGCCTCTATCAACTACGCCCAGCCGACGCTATATCAGACAGCGTCCCGGCAGGCCGTGGCCGGCGTCCGCACGCTGGTATTCCAGAAGCCACATCCATTTACCGTCGGCAGCCTCGCCTGCGTGGTGGGAGTCGGCGGTCCTGGCTACAATTCATCGGTCGCCGGGGTCGTCATCTCCACCTTCGCCGTGACCGCCGTCACTCAGCTGTCCATCACTTATTCGACCGGCGCCGACACGGAAGGGTTGACGGCCGATACCGGCGGGCTGGCCTATCTGGCAGCCAACGAGCGGGTGGCGATGCTGACGCGCGGCTACGAGTACCTCCGCCAATATTGGCCGGATGACTCGGTGCAGGGTGATCCGGAGTTCTATGCTGACTACGACTACAACCACATCATCGTGGCGCCGACGCCCCGGTACACGACGCCGGCCGAAATAAACTATTACCAGATGGACCGGCTGCTCGATGCCGGCAACCAGACCAACTGGCTGACCGACTATGCGCCGGAACTCCTGTTGTATGCGACGCTGTTGGAACTGGCACCGTTCTTGAAGAACGACGAGCGTATCCCGACATGGCAGGCAGCGTATGACCGGGCGGCCTCCGGCCTGTCGCAGCAGGATCAGGGCCGCATCAAGGATCGCGCAGCGGAGAGGAACACTGAATGACGACCAGTTTTGTTAGCGTCTTTGGTGGGACGGTCACGTCGCCGTCAGACGTGGCCTATGCCGCGTATTCGCTGACCGCCAATACTGAACTGCAGTGGCCGCTCGAGGTCACGACTCCGGTCAATCCCGTGGCGGCGTCGGTGATGGACATCAATCCGACCATCGCCGGCCTGCATCTGCTGTTGCCGGATGCCACGGTATCGTCGCCGGCTTCGGCCCTGATGATCTCCAACGTCGGTGCCAACTCGTTTACCGTCCAGGACAATGGCGGAAGCGACATCGTCGTGATCGCTCCGTCTCAGGTCTATCTGGTCTACCTGACTGGCAACGGATCGGCGGCCGGCACGTGGCGCACGATCCAGATGGGCGCCACTACGGCCTCGGCCGTGGCTTCGGCGCTGGCCGGCAACGGCCTCAAGGTGACGGGGTCGCTCCTGGCTCTGGCCATTCCGACCTTTGACAAGAACGTTTCCGGATATACCATCGGTGAATCAGACCGGGCGCATCTGCTGCGCTGGATCGGCGGAGTCGGTACTTTCAATCTGCCCGATCCGGCTACGATGGCCGACGACTTCATTACCCTGTTCCGCAACGACGGATCGGGCATCCTCACTCTGCAGCCGGCGGCCGGCACCATCAACGGCGGGGCCGCGGTCACGGTCAACCCAGGCGGGTCCGGCTTCATCATCGCCCAGGGCACGCTCTATATCACCGTGGGCGTCGGCATCAGCCAGACGGTCGGCTTCGATTATACCACCATAAATATCGCGGGCGGCCCAGGCAACTATGTGCTGTCCGGTACTGAACTCAACCGGGTGTCGTACAAGCTGACCGGCGTCCTTACTGGCAACCGGTCAATCGTCGTCCCCAATACCGTCCAACAATACTGGATCGACAACTCAACCACGGGCGCCTTCACGGTCGACGTGAAGACGGCGGCCCAGATTACTCCGGTTGCCGTCACGCAGGGCCAGCGCGCCATCATGTACTGCGACGGCACTAACGTGCTGGACGCCGACACCCAAGGCATCGCCACGCCGGTTGCCATCGCCCAAGGCGGCACCGGGGCCACTACGGCGGCCAATGCGCGCACCAACTTAGGGTCTACGTCGGTAGGCGATGCGGTCTTCATCGCGGCCAGCGCGGCGGCGGCCCGCACCGCCCTAGGGTCTACGGCAGTAGGCGATGCCGTCTTCATCGCGGCCAGTGCGGCGGCGGCCCTGACGGCGCTCACGGCCCCGGGACTTACTCTGTCCAACACATTCTCCAATCAGCAGAACTTCAATCTTTCGTCTACTGCCCAGCTGCTACAGCTAACGACCACCGTTAATACGGCGGCGGAGGCGGCCGGCATCGACATCGCGCGCAGCAAGCCAGCCGGTAACGTCAACGATCTCGGCAGCAGCCTGACCTTTTCGCATGTCAACACTGCGTCGGCCAAGAAGACTCAGTTTAAATTCCTGACCAAGTGGCTGAACGTCGGGGGCGGCACTGAAGCAGCCGAAATGGACCTGTTCTCCATCATCGGCGGGGCGCTAACGCAGATCGCGGCCTTTGCCTCCGGCCTCGTGCTGGGGGCGCCGACCGGCGGCGACAAGGGCCTCGGTGCGCTCAACACGGCCGGTCTGCATTACGTCAACGGCGTGCCGCTGGCGCTGTCCGACATCATCACGACCGGAACTTCGGCAGCCCCGGGCCTGTCCGATCACGGCAAGCTGTACGCGCCGACCGGCGCCGGCTTCACGCTAACGCTGCCACAGATTTCATCCGTCTTCCAGGGCTACAAGGTAGGCATCCATAATTATTGCGCCTCCGGCACCTGCGTGGCCAACCGATCGTCAACCGACACGATCATCAGCCAGGGCACCGGCGGCCTCACCAGCCTCACCCTGCCGACGGTATCGGACCTTGTGTGGTTCAAGGCCGACGTGGCCAACTCGCGCTGGCTGGTCGAGGGGGAGCGCAGCTTCGAGTCTTCTGCGGTGGCCCTCACCACAGGCGCCGTCAGCACTCAGCCACACAGCCTTGGGGTACGACCCAACTACGTGCAGTTGTTTGCCCGATGCATTACGGGTGACAGCAACTACGCCGTGGGCGACGAAATACCGATGCCGGGCCAGTGCTATGCTGGCTCCAATGCCATCCAGAAAGCATGCGACGCCAACGCGACTAACGTCTACATCATCCAGGGAACCGGTGGCGATGCCGCCAACTTCCGCCTCCTCGACCGCAGTTCCCCGGCCGGGCAGGTGCTGACCACCACGATCAATTGGAATCTGGTTGTGCGCGCCCGCGTGGTGAACTAATGGACCTGTCCCCCGTCCCCATCTCCTATCAGGCTGGGATCAAGCGAGACGGCACCCAGTTCGAGGGGAATTATTGCGTCGACGGCAAGTGGGTACGGTTCCCGCGCGGGCTGGCGCAAAAGATGGACGGCTACCGCCGTCTGTCCTCCGGTCTGCAGGGGCCGGTGCGCGAACTTCACAACTTCAACAAGACCGGCTATACCTACTGCCACAACGGGCATCCGAACGGCATCGAGCAGATCATCCTGGACTCGATGGGCAACGTGGCGGCAATCAACAACCGCACACCGGGCGGCTTCGCCGTCAACGCAGCCAACGACTGGCAGATTGAAGAGATGTTCGATGCTACCAGTTCCTTGACCAACATCATCGCCCACGCGGCGCCGAACAGTATCGACATCGACAACGCGGTCACTGCCCCTTACTATATGGCCGACATCGTCGGGACCGGAGCGCTGGCCGCCGTGGCCGGGACCGACTGTTCGGGCGGCGTCTGCACCCTTCACCCTTACACCATCCGCTATTCATCGGATGGCTTCATTGGGTGGTCGGTCCCCAACAAGCCGGGCGACATCGTCGGGGCCGGCTCCGGCAATGCCCGCGTCACCGGACAGAAGATCATCAAGGGACTGCCGCTGCGCGGCGGCTCACAGGCTCCGGCCGGCATCTTCTGGTCGCTCGACGCTATCATCCGGGCCTATTTCGTCGGCACATCCAGCGGCACCTTCGCCTTCGACGAAATCACCAACTCCATGTCGATTCTTTCGGCCGGCTCCATCATCGAGAACGACGGCATCTACTACTGGCCCGGGGTTGACCGCTTCGTCATGTACAATGGCACCATCCAGGAGGTCCCGAATCCGGTCAACCTGGACTTCTTCTATAACAACCTCAATTACGCCGTGCGCGGCAAGGCATTTGCATTCAAGGTGCCGCGCTGGGGCGAAATCTGGTTCTGCGCCCCGCTGTTTGGGGCGACTGAACCCAACTGGGCCGTGATCCTGAACGTGCGCGAATCGCAGCGCCTCGGCTACCCAGTATGGTACGACACGCCGCTGCCCGACTCCGGGCGCGGGGCCTCGACCTTCGCTACCATCCTGAATTCACCGCTGATGGGCGGGGTAGACGTGGCCTCTGGGACCTATTCGCTGTGGCAGCATGAATATGGAGTGGACCGGATTGACGGGGCAAACGCCTATGCGATAGAATCGTACTTCGAGACGGCCGACCTGATGTTCGCTAATTTCCAGGGGGCCGGCGATGCGACTAACAAGGCGATGCACTGTGAATACATCGAGCCGGACTTCGTCCAGAGCGGGGAGATGTTCTGTCAGGTCAGCGGCCGGGCCAATGCCCGTACGCCGCAGGTCTACAGCGACCCGATGTATTTTGCCCCGCCGCCGACGACCGGCAACCAGCAGATCATTACGCCACGCGAACAGCGCCGGCAGATGCGCTTTAAGTTCGGAAGCAACGTCGTGGGCGGATTCTACCAGATGGGCAAGCCGCTGGCCTGGATCGGCCCGGCTGACGCGAGGATCACGGTATGACGATACAAGTGGTCCCCAACCCGATCTTCCTGTCCTTCCACCGCTGGGCCTCGGAACTGTGCCACCAGGAGCCGACCGTTCCCACCCCGCCAATAGACGAACGCGGCTGGCGCGGCTGGGCGCGGCAGTTCCTGTTCCTCAATCTGACCAACACGCCGGTTCCGGACCCGGAGCGCTTTCCTGACTGGAAGTCCTGGGCCAACGAAGTAAAGACGAGCCTTAACGCCTGAGAGGATTATATGGCAAAGTATCTGGCTTCTAAGTTCAATCATGGCGGCCTCTCGCGGGCGGCCCAGGCGGTAAGGTCGGCCGGGCGCTACGGCGACCGCCATATCGTCCATGTGAACGACAGGGAACTCGACGAGATGCGGTCGGCCTGGGGCGAGCCTACCATCAACCCGAAGACCGGCATGCCGGAGTTCTTCGACTTAGGCGGTCTGATCTCCGACATCGCGGGCGGCGTCGGCGACGCCCTCGGAGTGGCGGGCCAGCTGGCCGGTCCGATCATGAGCCTGTTTGGCCTAGGGGCGCCAGCCGCGCCGGCCGGATCGGCGGCCCTCATCCCGGGCTACACGCCGCCTATCGGCAAGAACGGGCCGCAGTCGACCATGGTAATGGCGCCGCAGTCGATGCAGCCGGCCGCCAGCAGCGGCATGAGCGGCCTGCTCAGCTTCCTCAACCCGAAGAGCAACCCGGTGGGCATGGGGGCGCTGACCACGCTGCTCGACGCCCTGTTTCCGGCCAAGGCCCCGTCGGTCGCCCAGCAGTTCTCCGACGTGCAGAAGGCGGCCACCAAGGGCGGGGCCTGGAACAATCCGCTGCCGACCTATACCTACAACAACCCGTCGACGCTGCCGTCAAACGCCGCCCTGCAGAACTATGGCGAGACCGGCGGGATCGACTTCTATCCCGGTTCCGACACGCCGGTCCTCAAGGCGCGCGGCGGCATGGGACGCTTCATGCACGGGCCGGACGGCGGTCAGGACGACACGGTACCGGCTAATCTTTCGGACGGAGAATACGTGCTTACGGCACAAGACGTGTCCGACCTGGGGGATGGCAACTCAATAGCCGGCGCGCGGAAACTAGATAAATTCCGAGACGAATTAGCCAAGGCCAAGGGAAGAAAACACAAGATAACGAAACCGGCCCCCGGCATCGGTTCGCTGATCAGGAAGGTGTCATGAGCATCGGGTCGTTTCTGTTCGAAGGCCAGCCGACTCCGCCCAAGACGGCGGCCGGGTCGACGACTACCCAGTACCCCGACTGGTACACCAATTACCAGAAGGGACTGCTGGCTAAGGCCGACGTGCTGGGGTCGCAGCCGGCGCCGGTCTATACCGGCCAGCGCGTGGCGGGCTTTACGCCGCAGCAGCAGCAAGCCTTCCAGATGGCCGGTGCGAACGTGGGCAAGTATGACCCGCTCCTCAGCGAGTCGCAGCAGGGTTTCGAGTCGGCCAGCAACCCGAACCTGAACACGGACGTTTTCAACACGTACAAGTCCCCGTACATCTCCGACGTGGTCAACCAGATCGCCACCCTGGGGAACCGGAATCTGATGGAGAACGTCCTTCCGAACATCAACGATACTTTCGTCCGGTCCGGGCAGTTCGGGTCGTCGCCCCAGGGTGAATTCACGGCACGGGCCGTGCGCGACAACGACGCCAACATCCTGAACTCGCAGACCCAGGCGCTGCAGGCGGCCGAAGAAGCGGCGATGTCGAACTACCAGACGGCCATGGGCCGCCAGATGACCGGCGCCACCAACATGGCCGATCTGGCGGCGACCGGGCAGGGGATGGACCTTAAGGACATCGGGGCGCTCGAGGCGGCCGGCGAGACCCAGCAGGGGCAGACGCAGAAGAACCTGGACACCGCATACAACGACTGGGTGTCGCAGACCGCCTATCCGCGCGACACGGTCAACTGGATCAGCCAAGTACTGAACGCGCAGACGCCGCCGTCGAACACGACGCAGGTCCAGAGCCAGTCGGCCGGGACGTTCAGTCCATCGCCGCTCCAGACCTTCCTGGGCACGACGGCGGCCTACAGCGGTCTCCGCAAGGGCGGCCTCGCCCGTTGCCGGGGCGGCCGGACCAAGTATGCGGCCGGCGGGCCGGTGCTGCCGATGCGTCCGATCCAGGCACCGCCCCTGCCGTCAGTCCGTCCGGCCCTGTTGCGGGCCATGCAGGCGGCCCGCGCCACTCGGCCGATTGGCCCGCCTGGAATGGTAAACGCCAGACGCGGCGGCATGGCCCGTTGCATGGGAGCCTAGGCTGATGGGTGCGATGCAAATATTGACTAATCCACCCCAGGATGATGACAGCATTCCGGACCCGCAGTCATATGCCGAAGATGCATTGGCTGGAGGGTCCGACTATGGCGACCCCGGAATAGCGGCTTTCAACGTGGATACCAACGACCCGTCGGCCTGGATACCCGACACGTCGCAGGCAGAGTCTGCCCTGGCCCGCATGCGCGGCCTGTCCGAGTCCTATCTCGGCGGCGAGGACATGGGGCAGGCATTCGACAAGATCAAACAAAGCAAGATCGCGGCGCTGCGAGCGGCACGGGCCGCCTACGAGGCACCCAAGAACCAGTCTGATCTGGCCCGCCTCGCCTTTGGAGCGGCCATGCTGCAGCCGACGCGCACTGGACGGCTCAGCGAGGGCATCGGGTCCGGCCTGTCGGCCATGCTGCCCTACATACAGAACCAGCGCAACGTGGACGCCTACAACCGGGCCGGACTCGCCAATCTGTCGTCGCAGGAGGCCGAAATCCCGGGCGACATCATGGGCGAGCGCCTCACCGCCGGCACCGACATGCTGCAGAAGGCCCAGGAACTCGAATTCAAGATTCAGGACCTCAAGCAGCGCGGACTGTGGAACCAGATGAGCGCGGCGGCCCGCATCCGGGCGGCCAATATCATGGCCCAGGCCCGGCGCTACGTGGCCAACATCAATCAGGTCGGCAGCAATCAGCGCAAGGTGCTGCAGCTGGTGCAGCAGGCCCAGACTCTGGCCAAGCAAGACGCGCAGAACCTCATCGGCATGCACTACAACCTGCCGGCCGATCAATATGACGCCTGGATCGACAAGCGCACGGAAGCCATCATGCGCGGCTGGGGCTACGATCCGCAGACCTACCAGAACGTCCTGGGTCCGGGCGGCGGGGCACCGTCCAACGTCGATCCGGCGGCGGCGGCCGACCTGTCCCAGGAACTCAGCCAGGAGGCCGTGCAGCGCGACCCCGGCGGTGCCACGCCTCCTTCTTCGACCGGCGCGAACGGCTCCCCGGCCGCAGCGCCGTCCTCGGCGGCCGGGGTCGTGACCCCTCAACCTGCCCCGGCCGCCACCCCGGATGCCACTGTGGCCAATGCCGAGAACGCCATCGCCGGTACTGGTAGCCAGTGGAGCCGGCAGGCCGCCACCCTAACGCCCCAGGAGCAGAAGGACGTGGACACGGCGGACGAAAATACAAACACGCTGATGATGGCGGAGAAGGGGATCGACGACGCCCTCGCCCTCAACGACAAGGCATGGGGCGGGGCGCTGGCCGGACCCACGGCGTGGCTCGACCGCAACTTGCGCTGGGTTCCGGGCTACCATATGCCGCAGGCGGCCATCGACACCACCAACTATCAGAACATCATCGACCAGCAGGTGCTGCAGAACCTCAAGGCCAGCTTCGGCTCGACCGGCATCACGGAAGGCGAGCGCGCCTTTCTCAAGACCGTGCAGGGGTCCATCAACCTCAGCCCACAGGAGCGGAAGCCGATCCTCGAGCGCGCCAAGATGTTCATCGCGGCGCGGCGCCGCTACAACGAGTGGAAGTCGGCCCAGGTCCGCCAGGGTACCTACCGCAACATGTCGTACGCCGACTTCCTCAAGGCGACCAACGATCCGATGTACATGCAGATTACGGGGGGTAAGCCCTGATGGGTGCCATTGGCGATCTTCTGTGGACGTTGGCCCAGCGGTCGGCCATCGGCGCCGGCACCGGGGCGGCGGCGGCCGGCGTCGAGAGCCAGGGAGACCCGTCTGCGATGGAGACGGGCGCCATTACCGGCGGCATCGCCGGAGGGGCCACGACGGGCCTCGGACTGGGCGCGTCGGGGGCCTCGAAGGTCATCGGCATGGCGCCGTTCCTTCGCTCGCCCGCCAACCGGGCCAAGGCCATGATCCTGCGTCGCATGAAGATGGACGACATCACTCCGGAGGAACTGGCGGCACGGGCCGATCAGGGGCGACCCGGAGTGACGCCGCTGTTTCTCCACGGCGGGCGCAATATGCTGTCTCTGGCCGAAATAGCCAACCTGCAGCCCGGACCGGGACGCAACGTGGTCGACGACTACTTCGCCAACAACTACCTAAAGAATCAGCGCGACCGGGTCCAGAACTCCGTCCACTTCAACATGGGCGCCGACCCGCACGCCACTCGCACGGTGCAGGCCCTGCAGGCGGTAAAGCAAGCGGAGGCCAAGCCGCTCTATGACAAGGCATATTCGGACCTGCCGGACTTCCATGACGACGAGATGGACGATATCCTCGGCCGGGCCGAACAGCTGGGCGCATTCGGTCGAATGAAGACGATCCAGACGGCGGACAAGGACGTGCCGCAGGACCTCCCCCGGTCGGTCACTATGCAGGACGGCACCAAGATTTACCGCTTGGGGACCCAGCACGCCGATCTGGTGAAGCGCGGCCTCGACTCCATCATCAACGACCACACAGACGACATGACCGGGCGGATGGATGACATCGGCCGGGCAGTGACCGGCCTCAAGAAGCGCTTCACCACCCGGATGGACGAACTCAATCCGGCTTACGGGGCAGCCCGCAAGGTATGGAGCGACCACACCACGTCGCAGAATGCCGTCGACATGGGAGTCAAGTTCCTGAACACGCCGCCGGACCAGATGGACCACTGGCTCGAGAAGTTCGATCACCTGTCGGACGGCGACCAGGACTTCTTCCGCACCGGAGTGGCCACGGCCATCCGCAACCGCATGCAGGGCGGGGCGGCGGGCCAGGATGCCGTCAAGACGTTCTTCAAAAACAACGGGACGCGCGACAAGCTGCGCGCCATCTTCCCCGACCAGTCGTCCTTCGACAAGTTCGCCAACGACATGGACGAGGAACTAAAGATCGCCGGGGCCAAGAACTATATCACCGGCAACTCGCGCACGGCCGGGCGCCAGCTGGAACAGTCGCAGTTGGACCCGCAGGACATGAACCTAATAGGGGACATTGCCCATCTGACGCAGGGCAACTTCATGCCGATAGTGCACAACATCTGGACGCGGATGCGGACCGTCGGCATCTCGCCGGAGACCGCCCATGAAGTCCTAAAGACCCTGTTTGAGACCGACCCCGGCCATATGAAGGCCCTGGCCAACGACCTCGGAGCGGCGTCGCGGCGCATGCGGACGATCCAGCGGGGCAAGACCGCCATAGGGTCCACCGTGGCCGGCGGGGCCGGCGCCCTGGCCGGTGTCGATACCGGGCAGGACTTCACAGGCGGGCCGGGCGACGACAGTACGGTATCGCGCGACGATCCGGTTGACATCGACTCCATCCCGGGTGTACAGTAGTATCATGGGCGCCATATCCAAGATCATGCGGGCTACTATCGAGGACACTGTGCGGGCAGTGCGAGAGGCCGCGAAATCGGGGGATGAAGACGCTTATTTTGACGCACAGTATAAGCTATGGGACGCCTTCCCCACTGGGAAGATTCCTCGCCAATTGACGGCCTCCCATTTTGATCCCGACCATCCAGACCTCGAGACCATCCAGAGCATTCTAAACCAGATACGGCACCACAACAACGCAATGCACGACGATCCAGAATTTGGGCATCGACAGGTTTATATGCCGAGTATTGGCGTCGTGGGAACGAATCAACATGCGGACGATCTGTCAGACGCAGTAGGGGAATTGTGGGACCATCTGGCCCCATTTAAACCCCCGACGGTGCAGTAATGGCCATCAAGGACCTCCTGTTTTCCGTCGCCGAAGAACTGGCGAAGTCGGCCAAGCAGCCGATGCCGCTTAAGGACTGGCAGAACTATCTTCGGCCAGGGCGGGTCCTCACCCGGGGCGGCATCCAGTTTCCGCTGCGCAAGGATGAGGTTCAATACGGGGCGCTTGGGAAGCTGGGGTCGCAGATGGGGTCGGCCGACGTACTGTCGCCGGACGAAATGGGAACCCTCCTCCACAACGTGCGGAAGCATGCGGCCGACATGCCGAAGTTCCAGACGTTAAGTCCGGAAAGAGGGATAAGCCTTAGTGATACTCCACATCGTTCAATGCACTATGCTAATCAGTACCAGCTGCCCGGCCCGAAGCTGGGGCAGTCGGAGGAACTGACGGTCATCCCGAATTCCAGCTTCGTCCCTTCCACCGCACACTTTGGGGCTAAGCCAGGCCTGCTGTCGTGGTCGCGCACGACGCGGAGGCCGGTGCTGGGAGACGTTCCGGTAGTTAAGGGATACCAGCCCAGCGACTTTGAAATAGTGCACAGGGGAGAACCCATTCGGCATAATCAACTGGGAACGGTGGTTCCTTATTCATTTCGCGATAAATGGCACCCGGACTATGGGGAGATTCAGCTTTACGGAAAGCCGGACGAGAGTAACGAGTCTCTTTTGCAGAGCGCGGCCAATCACGCCAACAACTATAAGGGGCAGCACGCCGACGAAGTAAGGTCGGGCGAGACCGCCCAGCATATTGAGGAAATTCAGTCGGACTGGCACCAGCGGGCGCGAAAGGAAGGATACCGGCCGCCGCCGATGCCGCAGGAGGAGAAGGACGCCAAGATTGCTGCCCTGAGATCAGCATATCAGGACTTTCGTCCTTATCTGCATGGTATATGGAGTAGTGCCGCAGACCCGGAAGCGGAACAGAGCATGTTGCGCTTTATAAAGGCCTCTCCGGACTGGGCTGATCAGTGGGATGTTAGAGACCCCCAGGCCATTGCGGCCGGCAACCGCTACCGAGAGGCGGCGCAGCATATCCCGGCCATCAACGCAGAGGCCAAGGGCGTCCCCCAGGCTCCCTACAAGGACACCTACGCCGAGTTGGAACTCAAGAAGAACATCGCCAAGGCGATCGACCAGGGTGACTCTTACGTCACCTGGACGACTGGCGACCAGCAGGCGGACCGCTGGGGACAGGCACTGCGCAACACAGTCGACGAACTGCACTGGAAAAAGACGCCGGACGGCAAGTATACGCTGATCCCGATGAAGAACGGGCGCGAACTTACGGCCGACGAGCGCTTCGAGAACCTGTCGCCGACCGACCTCGAGGACACCGTCGGCCGCGACATCGCAAAGCGGATAGTGGAGGGGGAGGGGCGCCACCAGCCGCTCAGTGACCAGGAGAAGGCCCGCCTGGATCAGTATATTCAGGACCGGGATGAAGCTGT
>Ga0335069_10001784_pt1 | contig 34109 bp, 23 predicted proteins | sample Lox_Sample_11_FD_206714 | JGI IMG/M metagenome (GOLD analysis project Ga0335069, IMG submission 206714) | Soil microbial communities from Loxahatchee National Wildlife Refuge, Florida, United States - Lox_Sample_1.1 | ecosystem: Environmental > Terrestrial > Soil > Wetlands | place: USA... | reverse complement strand
ATCCAATATGAGCAGGTGGGCGTATTCCGCAGCCCATACCCGGAGCCGCGGCGCATTGCTGTCGGGCCGGAGGGGCGGCTTTACATCGCGGCGGGCAATTACGTCAGCGTGGTGGATCGTGACGGCGCGCGGGTCAGCGAGATAGCGTTGCCTAGGCCGGCGAAGTGCGTGGCGGTGGCGGGCGATGGGACGGTTTATGCCGGCGTGAAGGACCACGTCGAGGTTTTCGACAGCAAAGGGCAGCGGCAGGCGGTTTGGGATTCGCTGGGCAAGAAAGCCTGGCTGAGCGGGCTGGCAGTGGGGGAGAAGGGCGTCTTTGCGGCGGATTCGGGCAACCGCGTCGTGCTGCGCTATGACAGGTCCGGCAAGCTGCTGGGCCGGATCGGGGAGAAGAATAAGGAGCGCAACGTGCCGGGCCTGGTTCTGCCCAGCCCTTACCTGGATGTGAAGCTGGCGCCCGACGGCCTGCTGCGGCTCAACAACACGGGCCGGCATCGCGTCGAGGCCTACACGGTGGAAGGCGACCTGGAGTTCTTCTGGGGCAAGCCTTCCATGGCGATTGATGGGTTCTGCGGCTGCTGCAACCCGGTGGGCCTGGCGTTGCTGCCGGATGGTCGCTATGTCACGAGCGAGAAGGGCCTGCCCCGGGTGAAGATTTACTCGAAGGAAGGCGCGTTTGAATGCGTGGTGGCGGGCACGGAGTCGTTCTCCGAGAACTGGCGAAAGTGTTCGCCTTCGGATTGTACTACGGGCGGCCTGGACGCGGCGGTGGGGGCCGATGGGCAGATTTACATTCTGGATATGGTGGAGGCGAATGTGCGCGTGATGGCGCGGAAGAAGCAGGCGTAGTAGCCCCATGGACCCCAAGCCCGAGCCGAACGTGAGCCGCCGCCAGTTTCTGCGCGACGGGGCGCGGGCGGCGGCGCTGACGGGCTTGGGAGGCTTGCTGGGCGTAGTGGCGCACCGCGCCACGGCCAAGGGCTTCGTGTGGCAGATTGATCCGCAGAAGTGCGTGCGCTGCGGCAACTGCGCCACGCATTGCGTCCTGGAGCAGTCCGCGGTCAAATGCGTCCACGCCTACGCCATCTGCGGCTACTGCCAACTCTGCACGGGCTACTTCGAGCCGGAGCCGAACGACCTGAACACGGGCGCGGAGAACTGCCAATGCCCCACCTCGGCGATCAAGCGCACCTACGTGGAGGACCCTTACTACGAATACACGATTGACGAGGCCTTGTGCATCGGCTGCGCGAAGTGTGTCGAAGGCTGCAACCGTTTCGGCAATGGATCGCTATTCCTGCAGGTGCGGCACGACCGGTGCGTGAATTGCAACGAGTGCGCGATCTCCAAGGTCTGCGCCGGGGATGCGTTCGTTCGGGTGTCGGCCGACCATCCGTATCTGCTCAAGACGATGTCACATGGGGCGTGAGCAATGACGCATGAGTAAGCCCGAAATCCGAAGGCCGAAGTCCGAAAGAAGGCCGAAGTCCGAAGCCCGAAGACGGCAGGTTGCGCGCTCCTGCAGCGCCAGGCGGTGGATTCGGCCTTCGGATTTCGGGTTTCTTTCGGCCTTCGGATTTCGGGTTTCGGGCTTCGCGCGCTCGCTGCTCCCTGTGCTGGCACTCGCTTTCCTCGCCTGCGCCGTCTCCCTCGCGCGCGCGCAGCAGCGTTTTCCGCCGCCCGATTTCGAGGGCGGCCATCAGCTTCCCGTCACGGCGACTCCGGCGGCGCGCGCCGCCTTTTTTCAATACCTTGACGTTGCGGTGCTGGCGGGTTTGCTGGCGATCGCAAGCTGGCTGGTTTACAAGCGGCGTTCGCGCAAGGGACTGATCGCGCTCTCGATCTTGTCGCTGCTCTACTTTGGGTTCTGGAAAAAGGGCTGCGTGTGCGCCATCGGGTCGGTGCAGAACGTGGCGCTGGCGCTGTTTGGCGGGGGCTACGCCGTGCCGGCAACCGTGCTGGCGTTTTTCTTCCTGCCGCTGGCCTTTGCGCTGTTCACCGGGCGCACGTTTTGCGCGGGGGTGTGCCCGCACGGCGCATTGCAGGACCTGGTGCTGCTCAAGCCGGTGAAACTGCCGCCGTGGCTGGAACAGGGCCTGAGCGTGCTGCCTTACATTTACCTGGGAGCGGGGGTCATGTTCGCCGCCACGGGCAGCCTGTTCCTGATCTGCCAGTATGATCCCTTCGTGCCGATCTTTCGCCTGAATGGCCGAGCGCTGATGGTGGCGGTAGGGGCGGCGCTGCTGTTGCTCGGGGTCTTTGTGGGGCGGCCCTATTGCCGGTTTCTGTGTCCCTATGGCGCACTGCTGAAGCTAGGGGCGACGGTCGCAAAGTGGCGCGTGCGCGTGACGCCCGATCACTGCACGCAGTGCCGGCTGTGCGAGGCGTCCTGCCCGTTTGGCGCCATGCGCGAGCCGGAGTCGGGCGCGAGCACTGGGCCGGCTCTGGCGCAGGACCGGAGGCGGCTGGCTTGGCTGCTGGTGCTGCTTCCTGCGCTCATTGCCGGCGGCGCCTGGCTCGGTTGGCGGTTCAGCGCGCAGGCCTCGCGGCTCAACCCAACAGTAAGCCTTGCCGAGCAATTCATTCGCGAGCGGGGGACGCCGCCCAAGTTCGGCGCGTTGAGCCCGGACGAATTGGCACTGGAGCGGGCGCGGCAGGCGCCGCAGGAGATTCTGACCGAGGCGAGCCGCATCCGGGAGGAGTTCGCTTGGGCCGGCACGCTCTTTGGCGGGTGGGTCGGGCTGGTGATCGGGGCGAAGCTGGTCAGCGGCTCGCTGCGCCGCCGCCGGACGGACTATGAGCCGGACCGTGGCGACTGCTTTGCCTGCGCGCGGTGTTTCGAGTTTTGCCCGAACGAGTTGGTGCGCCGGGGCGTGATGCCGGCGGCGGCATTGGAGGGCGGACATTCTTGTCCGCCTTTCCACCCGTCGCCCATTGGCGGACAGGAATGTCCGCGCTCCACAGCGCAGGGGGTGAGCCATGCGTAATAGCGACATCCCGACGGGTGAATCCCAACGGGATTCCAGCGCTCAGCCCAGGGTTGCGAAGAACGAGCTACCCTGGGCAGCCGCCACAAGGCGACCCAACCCCAACGGGGTTGCAGCTTGCTGGGCGGTGTTTGATGGAACCCCGATGGGGTTCGAATCGCTTTCGACTAACACCCCGGGGAGCTCGTTCCTCGCGACCCTGGGCTTTGTGATTCAATCCCTTCGGGATTGCAGGAGCCACCGCCCGCCGGGTTGGAGCTAATCAACATGACGCCCGAGGCCTGCCCATCCCAACCCGCCACGGCGGCGCTTTCGCCAGCGTCTCAAGCTGCCAGGATGTGGCGGCTGACGTTCTGGGTGGCCGGTCTGTTCTGCCTGGTTGTTGGCACGGCGATGATTGCCGGCCACCTTGGCACGCGCGCCGAAGACCCGCTCAAGTCGCCGTTGCTTAAAGAAGATAAGGACAAGCTGCGGCTGAGCCCCGCGGATGAGCCGTTGAAGCAGCGCATCCGGGCACTGGACCTGCAACTGCGGCAGAAGTACTTCACCCAACTCGCGCGCACGCGATCGGGCGTTTACCTCCTGCTGGGCGGGGCGGCTGTGTTGGTGCTGGCGGCTGGTCGGGCGGCAAAATGTGAGCGGCGACCACCCGCGCCCGTGGCGAAGGTGGACGACCCGGAGCGGGCACGCCGCGCGGCGGCTCGCTCACGCTGGTCCGTCGCCGCCGCGGGCGCAGCGGTCGGCGCGCTTCTGCTTGTGGTGAGCTTTGGCAAGACGCCCCCCTTGCCGAAGGGGCCTGCGGGAGTGGACAAGGTTTTAGGGGCCGGCGAGGCGGAGGCTGCGCCCGCCGCGGCATCGCCCGAGGAACTCAGACACAACTGGCCGCGCTTCCGCGGACCGGAGGGAGGCGGGGTGTCGGCTTTCACGAACGAGCCCGTGGTGTGGGACCCGAAGACCGGCAAAGGGATCGCCTGGAAGGTCCCGTCGCCCGCCAACGGGTTTGGCTCGCCGATCATTTGGGGCGATCGCGTCTTCATGTCAGGGGGCGACGCGACCAAGCGCGAGGTTGTCTGCCTGAGCGTCCAGAGCGGGCAAACGCTTTGGCGGCAGGCCGTGACTGTCCAAGGAAGCCCGCAGTCGGTCGAGGTGCCCGATTCAACCGGCTACGCTGCCGCGACGATGGCCACCGATGGGCAGCGGGTCTATGTGATCTTCGCCAACGGGGACTGCGCGGCACTGACCTTGGACGGCAAGCCCGTGTGGGGTAAGAGCTTTGGCGCGCTCAAGAATCCTTACGGCTTTGCCACGTCGCTGGCGACGTGGCAGGGCCGGCTGATTGTGCTGCTGGACCAGGGGGAACCGGACGATGGGCTGTCGAAGCTTTACGCGCTGGACGGCCGCACGGGCCGGGTCGTCTGGGAGCGGCCGCGCAAGGTGGGCGCCTCGTGGGCCTCGCCGATCGTGATCGAGGCGGCGGGCAAGGCGCAGGTGATCACGCTGGCCGTGCCGTGGGTGATCAGCTATGCGGCCAAGGACGGAACGGAGCTTTGGCGGGTGCAGGGGCTCAACGGCGAGATCACCCCCTCGCCCGTTTTTGCGGGAGGCCTGGTGTTCGCGCCCAGTCCATCCGAGAAGCTGTATGCGATCAGGCCGGACGGGGCGGGCGACGTGACCAAGACACACGTGGTTTGGACGACCGAGGACAACGTGCCCGACGTGACAAGCCCGGTTAGCAATGGCGAACTGCTTTTCACTCTGACCACCGGCGGCACGCTGAGCTGCCTCGAGGCCAAAGACGGCAAGAAGCAGTGGGAGCACGACTACGACATGGAATGCCACGCCTCGCCCAGCCTGGCGGGCGACCGGCTTTACCTGGTGGGGCTGAAAGGCACGGCGGTGGTGGTGGAGGTCGCGCGGCAGTTCAAGGAATTGTCCCGCGCCGAGATGGGGGACGCGTTCCATGCCAGCCCGGCGTTCGCCCAGGACAGGATCGTCCTGAGGGGGGTGACGAACGTGTGGTGTGTTGGTGGTGCTGCCGTGGCGGGAGGCGCGGGGAAGTGATGAAATCCGAAATCCGAAGGCCGAAGGCCGAAAGAAGCCCGAAGGCCGAAGGCCGAAGAAGCGCCTTCGTATGCCGCTGCGCATCCCTGTCTGCTTTTGGTTTCGGATTTCGGGCTTCGGCCTTCTTTCGGATTTCGGCCTTCGGATTTCGGGCTTAGCCCCTCATGCCGCTCGACCTCTCATACGTTGATGACACGGTCGCTCGCCTCGGGCGCGCTCCGGACGCCGTCATCCCTGTGCTGCAGGCCTTGCAGGACCACTATGGCTATTTGCCCGAGGAAGCGCTTCGGCGCGTGTGCGCGAGCACGCACATCACCCCGGCGGCGCTCAGCGGTGTTGCCACGTTCTATGACATGTTCCGGCACAAGCCGGTAGGGAAACACATCGTGCAGGTTTGCCACGGGACAGCCTGCCACGTGGGCGGGGCGGAGCGCGTCGAGGATGCCCTGCGCCGGCACCTGAGGATTCCCGAGGGCGACGACACGGATGCGGAGCGGAAGTTTACCATCGAACGGGTGGCCTGCCTCGGCTGCTGCACCCTCGCGCCGGTGGTGCGCATTGCTGAGGAGACGACGGGTTACGCGACGCCCGAGAAGATCCCCGGCACCATCCAGGATTTCCTGGCGCGACCGCCGAGTCCGTCCAGGACGGCGCTGGACCAGGGTTTGCAACCGAAGCCTCGCGCCGCGAGCCGCGGGGGCAACGGCGGGGCGGAGATCAAGGTCTGCCTGGATTCCTGCTGCCGGGCGAAGGGGACGGACCGCGTGTTCCAGGCCCTTCAGGAGAGCATCGTGCTGAACGGCGCAAACGCGAGCGTGAAACGGGTTGGGTGTGTCGGGGCCTGCTACCGGACTCCAATGCTCGAGGTTGCCGTACCGGGCCGGTCCAGCCTGACCTACACCGGGCTGACCTTGGCCGAGACGGAGAGATTGGTGAGCGCCCATTGCCGGCCACAGGGCCTGGCGCGCCGCGTTTCACGGCTTTGGAACCAGGGCTTGGAGGTCTTGCTGCTGGATGACGGGCGCCTGACGCCATCGCCGCCGTCCCCCACGCCGAGCCGCCCGCCCGCCGACGATCAGGCTTTCTTTGGCCGGCAGGTGCACATTGCGATGGAGCATCACGGGCGGCTCGACCCGCTGGACCTGGACGAGTATATGGCGCACGAGGGGTTCGTGGCGTTGCGGAGATGCCTGGGGGACGACCGATCTGTCAGATCGGACGGATCAGCCGGATCGGTCAGATCGGCTCTCACCTCGGAGGAGATTATCAAGACCATAGAGTCCTCCGGCCTCCGCGGCCGGGGCGGCGCCGGCTTCCCTACCGGGCAAAAATGGCGCCTGGTGCGGCAGCAGGCCGAGCCCACCAAGTATGTCGTCTGCAACGGGGACGAAGGCGACCCCGGTGCTTTCATGGACCGCATGATCCTGGAGTCGTTCCCTTACCGGGTCATTGAAGGGCTGGCAATTGCGGCGGTGGCCGTGGGGGCGCACGAGGCCATTTTCTACGTGCGCCACGAGTATCCCCAGGCGCTGTGGCGATTGCGGGCGGCGCTGGCGGAGGTCGAGAGTCGCGGCTGGCTCGGCGAGCGGTTGCTGGGCAGCGACTATCCGCTGCGGATTTCGATCAAGGAAGGGGCTGGGGCTTTCGTATGCGGCGAGGAGACGGCCTTGATTGCGTCCGTGGAGGGCCGGCGTGGCATGCCCCGGCTGCGTCCACCGTTTCCCGCGCAGGCCGGCCTGTGGGGCAAGCCCACGCTCATCAATAACGTCGAGACGCTGGCGATGGTGCCCTGGATCATTCGCCACGGCGGAGCGGCTTTCGCCGGCCTCGGCACCGCCACCAGCAAGGGCACCAAGGTGTTCTCGCTCGCGGGGAAGGTGCGCCGGGCGGGACTGATCGAGATTCCGATGGGCACCACGCTGCGGCAGATCGTCGAGGAGATCGGCGGCGGAGTCGGGCCGGGGCGGCGGTTCAAGGCTGTGCAGATCGGCGGGCCTTCCGGCGGCTGCGTGCCTGCGCGCCTGGCCGACACGCCGGTGGACTATGAGTCCTTGCGCGCGATCGGGGCGATCATGGGCTCCGGCGGCATGGTGGTGCTGGACGACACCGCCTGCATGGTGGATATCGCCCGCTATTTCCTGCAGTTCACGCAGAACCAGTCTTGCGGCAAATGCACCTTCTGCCGCATCGGCACCAAGCGGATGCTGGAGTTGCTCAATCGCCTGTGCGGCGGCACGGCCACGCGCAAGCATCTGCAGGAATTGGAGCAACTCGCGCCCCAGGTGGCCGAGGGCAGCCTCTGCGGACTGGGCAAGACGGCGCCCAACCCCGTGCTGACCACACTGCGCTACTTCCGCGACGAGTATGAGGCGCATCTCGCAGGCCGTTGCCCGGCGGGCAAGTGCACGGCGCTCATCAAATACCGCGTCCGGGAGAACTGCACCGGCTGCACCATTTGCGCCCAGCGCTGTCCGGTGAATGCAATCCCGATGACGCCCTATGTCCGGCACGTGATTGATTTGCATAAGTGCACGCGCTGCGATTCGTGCCGGCAGGTGTGTCCGTATGGAGCCGTGGAGGTTGTATGATGAAGCCCGAAATCCGAAGGCCGAAGGCCGAAAGAAGGCCGAAATCCGAAGCCCGAATGGGGCGGGCGGGCGGTGGTTTGCGACGAGAGGTGTCGAAACGCCCCGCAGTGGAGGTGATGTGAAATACGCGATGCCAAATCCGAAGCCCGAAGACCGAAGGCCGAGGGAAGGCCGAAACCCGAAATCCGAACGGGGCTGTGGGAGTGTGGGTGTGCGCTCGGCGTATTGGGCCTGGGGGGAGGAAGATGGCGGAGAGCCGTTAGCATTACGAGACGGACCGGCAGATCTGCCGGTCCCGGAAGACTTGATGGAGCGCACCGCCCGGTTTGGCGAAGCTATCGTCCGTTTTGCCAAGAAGATTCCTCGCAATCCGGGTAATGACAGGCTCATCGGCCAGCTCGTAGGCGCGGGCACCAGCGTAGGCGCAAATTACTGCGAGGCGGACGATTCGGTGTCAGGCAAGGAGTTCAAGCAGAAGATCGGCACGTGCCGGAAGGAATCGAAGGAGACGATGTTCTTCCTGCGCATGATTGCCGCTGCTGAAGAAGACCTGGCTGCCGAAGCGCGCTTGCTCTGGCGTGAGGCCAAGGAACTCAACCTCATCTTTGGCGCAATCTGGCGCAAATGACATCGCCCCTGCTCCAGCGCCACTTCGGATTTCGGGTTTCGGGTTTCGGCCTTCTTTCGGCCTTCGGGCTTCGGCCTTCGGATTTGGTGCCGCGATGAACCCCGTTACGCTATCCATAGACGGGCACCCGACATCCGTCCCTCCCGGCACGACAATCCTCGGCGCAGCTCGCAAGCTGGGCATAAACATCCCCACGCTGTGTTACGTAGAAGGCTTCGAGCATTCCGCTTCCTGCTTCCTGTGCGCAGTGAAGCTCGAAGGGCGGCCCAACCTCTGGCCTTCCTGCGCGACGCCCGTGGCGGAAGGCATGAAGGTGATCACCGCCTCGGACGAAGTGCGCGCTGCGCGCAAGACCTCGCTCGAGCTGCTGGTCTCGGACCATGCGGGCGATTGCGTCGGTCCATGCCGCACGGGCTGCCCGGCGGGATTGGACATTCCAGGGTTTATTTCGGGCATCGCGGCCGGTGATCAGCCCAGGGCGGCTGGCATTGTTACTGACGACCTCACGCTGCCGGCATCGCTGGGACGGGTTTGTCCGCGTTTATGTGAACAGCGCTGCCGACAGTGCGATGTCACCGAGGCACTCTCGATTCGCAACTTGCACCGGTTCGCGGCGGACGCAGGACGGAGCGTCTCGCCCGTCCTGATGCCGACTGCGGCACAAGGGGCAGGCGAGGCGCCGGCCCGACGTTCCAAGCGCGTCGCCATCGTGGGCGCCGGGCCCGCAGGCCTGGCCGCGGCGCATCATCTGCTGCGGCGCGGGCATGGTGTGGCGCTCTTTGACGCGCATCCAAAAGCAGGCGGCATGCTGCGCTACGGCATTCCGGCCTACCGGCTGCCGCGCGCGGTGTTGGATGCCGAGATCAGTGTGATCCGGCAGTTCGGGGCCGAGTTCCGCCTCGGCAAGAAGTTAGGCCGCGATTTCACTCTCGACGAGCTGCGGCGCGATTTTGACGGCGTCTTCCTGGCAATCGGGGCGCAGGGGTCAAAGGGCCTGGGTTGCCCAGGGGAGGAATATGCCACGCCCGCATTGGATTTCCTGGAGCGGCTTGCTGACGGCCCAGCGCCCGCGTTGAGCGGAGAGGTCATTATCGTGGGCGGCGGCAATACCGCCATGGATGCCGCCCGCTCGGCCGTGCGGCTTGGCGCCCGTTCAGTCCGCGTGCTCTATCGCCGCACGCGGAAGGAGATGCCCTGCCTGATGGAGGAGGTTGAAGAGGCTGAGGCTGAGGGCGTAAGCATCGAGTTCCTGGTCGCGCCGGTGCGCCTTGAGCGAAAGGATGGCAAGCTGCGCCTGACGTGCCAACGGATGCAACTGGGTGCTCCGGACGAAAGTGGACGCGCCCGGCCCATGGCTGTTCCCGGCTCGGAGTTCACCACCGAAGCGGCCCTGGTGATCGCGGCCATCGGCCAGAACGTCGAAGCGGACACGCTTAACGCTCCTGCGCTCTCGCTCTCCAAGTGGGGCATTGCTGTGGACGCCAGGACGCTGGCTACGAACCTGCCAGGCGTCTTTGCCGGGGGCGACGCCGTCACCGGCCCCGACCTGGCGGTGCGCGCGGTGGCCGCCGGCAAGCTCGCTGCCGCCTCTCTGGATCAGTATCTCGCCGGCCAGAAGGTCATTGGCACTCCACAGGCAGTGAATGTGGTGATGGGCAAGCTGAGCGAGGAAGAGTTGGCCGTGTTCCTGCGAGGCATTGAGCAGGCCCCACGCGCGCAGATGCCGCAACTGGCTATGGACAAGCGGCGCACCACATTCGAGGAGGTGGAACTCGGTTTCTCGCCCGCGGCAGCCGCCCGGGAATCGCGCCGGTGCCTTGGCTGCGGCTGCGGCAAGGCCATCCCTTGCCGGCTCCGGCAGTTTGCGACTGAATACGGAGTGGACCCGCAGCGCTTCGCGGGCGAGCGGCGGCATTTCGCGCGGGACACGTCGCATCCCGATGTTATCTACGAGCCGGGCAAGTGCATTATCTGCGGCGCCTGCATCAAGGTGGCGGCGGAGGCGGGCGAGGAGCTGGGGCTCTCGTTCGTGGGCCGGGGGTTCCAGGTTGCGGTAGCCGCGCCGTTCGGCAGGAACATGGCCGAGGCGGTGCCGAAGTCCGGCCGCCGCGCCGCCGAGGTCTGTCCCACCGGCGCCCTGATGCTGAAGGGCACTGGCTGCGCGGGCTGTCGGCTGGGCTGACGCGCGCACTCCCTCCCCTTGCTCCGCGGTCACTATTCAGGTGGCCCAAGCCTCCGGCGCGCCATAGCTCTGGACGGCGGCAACCCAGAGGGTTGCCCGGACGGGCGCAAACGTTACGCTACCACCTTGAATGGTCCCGCTTGAGTCTCAAGTCTAAGGCCTTGAGTCGTCAGCCTAGGCGACCTTAGACTCAAGACCGCTTTCCCAGCAGCAGCCGCAGGCTGTTCATTACCACCACGACCGTGCTCCCCTCATGGCCGATCACGCCCTTGGTGAGGGAGATATGCTCCGCCAGCGCGAACACCACCAGCACCACGACCGTGCCGAGTGAGATGAAGAGGTTCTGCCGAATGACGCTCCGCGCCCGCTGGCTGAGCCGGAAGGCGGCCAGGAAGTTCTCCAGGCGGTCGTGCATCAGCACCACGTCGGCCTGCTCCAGCGCGGCGTCCGAGCCGCGGGCGCCCATCGCCACGCCGATGTGCGCGGCAGCCAGGCTCGGCGCGTCATTCACGCCGTCGCCTACCATTGCAACGCGCTCGCCCCGGTTGCTCAGGGCGCGTATCTCCGAGAGCTTTGCCTCGGGCCTTAGCTCGGCCCGCAGGTCGTCAAAGCGCAGCTCCGTTCGCAGGTGTTCGGCCGTGGCCTGGCGGTCGCCGGTGAGCACGAGCGTGCGCAGGCCCTCGTCCCGCAAGTCCTCGAGGACCCGGCGCGCCTCGGGCCGGATGTCGTCCCGCAGGACGAGCCGCCCCAGCAGGGCGCCTTCCGCCAGCCAGATCTCCGAATAGCCGGCCTCGGTAGCGGCCACGCCCGCGATCACCGTTCCGTGCGGGCCATCAGCCAGCCACTCGCGGCGGCCCAGAACGCACGGTCCGCCGTCCCGGCGGGCGCGCAAGCCCTGCCCGGTGACTGATTCAAACTGGGACAGCTCCAAGGGCTGCAGTCGCAGGCGCTTGCCGTGCCGCGTAATGGCCCGGGCCAGGGGATGCGTCGAGAGCCGCGTCAGAGAATACGCAAGCTGCGCCACCTCGGCGTCGCGGCCCGGCGGGAAGCTCTGCACGGTCTCGACCCGCAGCTCGCCGGTCGTCAGGGTGCCCGTCTTGTCCAGCGCCACCGTCGTCACCTCCGCCAGCTTCTCGACCGCCGCTCCGCCGCGGAAAAGGATGCCGTGCCGGGCGCCCCAGGCAATCGCCGCCAGCACCGCCGAGGGAATCGAGAGCACCAGCGCGCAGGGCGAGGCCACGACCAGCAGTGTCATGGCGTGGTAAAAGGCGCTGTGCCCCGTGCTCTGGAGCGCGAACGGCGCCTGCCCCTTCCCCAACCACCACACAAAGAACATCACCAGCGACAGCCCGAGCACGATATAGGTGTAGTAGGTGCCGAACAGGTCAGTGAACCGCTGCGCGGGCGCCTTCTGCCGCTGCGCCTCGCGGATCAGCCGAATGATCTTCTGCAAGGCGCTCTCCGCCGCCGGCCGCAGCACCAGCACCTCGACCGCGCCCCACAGGTTGAGCGTGCCGGCCAGCACGCCGTCGCCGACCGCCTTCGGGACCGGGGTCGCCTCGCCGGTGAGATTGGCCTCGTCGCAAGCCGTCTGGCCTTTGGCCAACTCCGCGTCCGCGGGGAACTGGGCGCCCGGCTTGATGAGCAGGCGCATCCCCGGACGCAGCCGCTCGACCGGCACCTCGCGTTCGCGGCCCGCTTCGTCAATGAGCGTGGCGGACTTGGGCGCTTCGTGGAAGAGCGACCGAATCTCGCGCTGGGTGCGGCTCAAGGCGAAGTGCTCGAGCGCGCCGGAGAGCGAAAACAGGAACAGCAGAATCGCCCCCTCGCTCCACGCGCCGATGCTGGCGCTGCCCGCGGCGACCGCCAGCATGAGAAAGTGAACGTCCACCGCCCGTTTCTGCAGGCGTTCCCAGACCTCCTGCACGGTGAACCAACTGCCGGCCAGGTACGCCAGCGCGTAGCAGGCCAGCGAAACTGGCGGCGCGCGGAACAGGTGCGCCCCCAGCCCGAACAGGCCGCACAGGATGGCCGCCGCCAACTGCCCCTTCCACTCGTCCAGCTCGGCGGCATGCTCCATGAACTCGAAGTCGCGCTGGACGACTTTCGGCCAGGGGATATCGCGCCAGCGCCAGAAGCGCGGCGCCGTGGGGCAGGTCACCCGGGAAATGGTCGTGGTGTCCGCGTCCTGCGTGATGGTGATCTTGCGCCGCTCGAAGTCGGCCAGTGGCTGGCCGCACGTGGCGCAGGTGGTCTCGCCTTCCAGCAGCGTGCAGGGCTCCGTGGCCTGGGCGTGGTGGGCGCGCTCGACCGTGGCGCCAATGCGCTCGGTGAGCCGGGGCACGTTCGCCCGCCCGAGCGTGGCGACCGAGATGGTGCGATGGACGCGGTCCACCGTCACCGCCTCGAGGGTCGGGTCTTCGGCGAGCGCGTCCGCGACCGAACGCGCCAGGCATTTGCTTGGCTGGCACGCGCGCTTGGGATGGGTCGCCTCGGCCATGTGAGGGTAAGATAGCCCGCCGGAGCGACAAGCGCCAACGCCCGCAGACAGAATTCAACGCAAAGGCGCAAAGGGGCAAAGACGCGAAGCGGAGGAGACCGCCCCGCTCCTACCCCAGGCAATGCCAACGGAACCTGACATCTGAGGTCATGGGCTCTGAGTCCGAAACCTTTGCGCCTTTGCGTTAAAAGCCTTGGCCTCAGACCGGGTTGGATTAGCTGTAACCAATCGTCTTGTGCGGCGTCTGGTGGTTGTGTAATCGTGAATGGGTCGCCAGCCATCCAGGCGGCGGCCTATAGACAAACAATTAAATAACAGAGGACAAACGAGAATGAAGAAACTTAGTTTAGTTGCAGCCTTGGCCCTGGGCGGCCTGTTGGCTTGCACCACTGCCCGAGCCCAGGACACCAACGCCGCCCCGAAAAAGGAAGGCAAGGGCCCCCGGTTCAGCATCGAGCAGCGGATGGACATGTATAGCAACCAACTCAGCCTGACCGATGACCAGAAGCCCAAGGTCAAAGCCGTGCTCGAGGAGACCCAAAAGAGCATGCAGGGCCTCCGCGAGGTCCCGCAGGACGAGCGCCGCGAGAAGATGCAATCCATCCGCCAGGACGAAGCCAAGAAGATGAAGGACATCCTGACGCCCGACCAGTACGAGAAGTACACCAAGATGATGGAAAACATGAAGAAGGGTGGCCGCAAGAAGAAGGCCGACCAATAATCCTCTTTCCGCATCCTAAGTCTTTACTGGGACGGCCTGACGCCGTCCCTTTTCATTGCATCAAATATGAACTCTAGCAGACCCTTCGTGCTCTTACTGGCTGCGGCGATCATTACCGCCGCGTTAATCTCCTTCAACTCCGGTGCCGCTGAATCCGCAGCCCCGCAGGGCCAGGGGCCACACCAGTGGCTGGAGCGCGCGAAGGAGAAGCTTGGCCTGACCGATCAACAGATGGCGGACCTCCAGGCGGCGCTCGACGCCGAGCGGGAGACCGCAAAGGCCCTGGTCCTGAAACTGCATGACGCGCGCATGGCGCTGCGCGAAGCCATCCAAAGCTCGACCGCCACCGAAAGCTCGGTGCGCGCTGCGGCTGCCAAAGTCGCCGGTGTCGAAGCGGACCTCGCGGTCGAACGCTTCAAGCTTTATGGCAAGATCAACCCCGTCCTGACCTCAGAGCAGCGTGCGCAAGTGAAGCAGTTCCAGGGCAAGATTGACGACTTTCTGGACAACGCCATCGTGCGCTTGGGCCATCGCCTCGCGGCCAAGCAGTAGCCGGACCCCATCGCGGCCCTCGGAGCGCACGGTAAGCTGGAGGACCACCTGGCCGGGCACAACGTTCCGCTTGTAGCCCGGAGTCTCGCCGGATACTCACCGGATACGTGCCGGACACGCACCGCAGGTTCAATTTGAACCTCCGGTGTGTGTCCGGCGAGTATCCGGTGAGACTCTGGAGGGACTACGGAGGGGAGACGGGGCGTAGAATATTCAGGCCCAGCTCATTTGGCGCTGCTTCCGGCTGTCCCTGCCAACTCCAGCACGCAGGCCGTGAGCGTCGTCACGCCCGCCTTGATGGACGGCTCGGGGACCGGCGCCCATAGGGAGGAGTGCAAAGACGGCAGGGGCCGGCCCGTGCGCTGGCTTTCCTTGAGCGCCTCGGGGCTGACTCCACCGACGTTGAACATGCAAATGGGGATTGCCGGCTGCACGCGACCGAATTCGGAGAAGTCTTCCCCTCCCATCGAGGGCGGCTTGGGGACGAGATTCGTCGCGCCGAACCAGCCTTTCAGAGCGGTGGTCAGGCGTTCGGTCAGGGCGGGGTCGTTGTAGAGGGCGGGTGTCGGGTCATCGGCTACCTTCACCTCGGGCAGACGGTCCTCGGGGATGCCAGCGGCCAGGGCCTGGCCAAGAGCGACGCGCTTGATTGCTTCCAGGGTTTGCTTTCGCACGGCCTCGCTGTAGGAGCGCACGGTAAGCTGGAGGACGACCTGGTCGGGGATGACGTTGCGCTTGCTGCCCCCGTGAATGGAGCCAATCGTGACCACGGCCGGCTCGCCGGGCCGCACCTCGCGGCTGACAATGGTCTGCAGCCCGAGGACGATCTGCGCCGCCAGGACGATCGGGTCTTTTGTCTTGTGCGGATATGCACCGTGGCCGCCGATGCCGCGGACGATGATGTCCACGGAGTCCACGTTGGCGCCGGAAAACCCGGACGTGTAGCCTACCGTGCCCACGGCCAGTTCGGCATCGTCGTGGATGGCCACGCAGAAATCGGGTCTCGGGAATCGCCGGAACAGACCGTCGGCCAGCATCGCGGCGGCCCCGCCTCCCGCCTCCTCGGCCGGCTGCCCGATCAACACTACCGTCCCATGCCACAAGTCACGGAGCTGCGAGAGCAGGCGCGCCGTGCCCACCAGGCAGGTCATGTGCATGTCATGCCCGCAGGCGTGCATCACCGGAACCTCGTTGCCGAGGGCATCTTTCGTCATCACGGTGCTGGCATAAGGCAGGCCGGTCTGCTCCTTGACGGGCAGGGCGTCCATGTCCGCGCGCACCAGCACGGTCGGGCCGGGGCCATTCCGGAGCACGCCGACTACGCCGTGCTTGCCGACGCCTGTCGTCACGTCGTATCCCGCCTGGTGCAGTTCCTCGGCGACCCGCGCGGCGCTTTGCTCTTCGTGGAGCGACAGCTCGGGATGGGCGTGCAGGTGCTTGTAGAGCGCGAACAAGCTGGGATACTCCTGCTCGAGATGCGCCCGGACCTGTTCCTGCGCGGACGATGGACTCTGGGCGTTACAGCAAAGCGGCAAGAGAGCGGCGAGGCCGAGTTGCAGAGCGGAGAGAAGGGGTGGTTTCATAAGACGAACGGTCAGACGGCTCGGTGCGTCCCTACACAGCGGGCGCATGATTGGGACGGGCGCTTCAACCCGCCCCTCCCGGGTGCCCTTGCAAATCCAACTCGAAGATCTCGTACTGCGTGCGGCTCATGCCGAGCTTCTCGTAGGAACGTTGGGCGCGGGTGTTGCCGCGGTGCACATAGAGACGGAGGGCTGGCACATCCCTCTGCTGGGCCGCCAACGCGTGCACGTGCTCGAATAGCCGGCGGAAGACACCCCGTCCCCTGAACTCCGGTTTGACGTAAACGCTCTGAATCCACCACAGGTTGCCATTACGCCAGTCGCTCCATTCGTAGGTGAGCATCGTCTGGCCCGCTGCCGCGCCGTTTATCTCGGCAACGAAATAGGTGCCCTTGGTTGGATCCTTCAGCAGAGCGTCCACGCCGGCCAGCACCGAGGCGGGCTCCAGGCGCAGCCCTTCACTCTCGGCGGCGAGGAGCACGTTGAAGTCGGCAAGGGTCTGCCGATCCGCCGACACGGCCTGGCGCACGCGTAAGTCCATTCCCGATGCTAAAACAGGCGCCGGCGCAAGGAAACCGCAAACGCGCCCAGGAGCAGCCGGAATTCAACCGCTCAGGCACTTCAAGCCCGGACTTCCGTCCCTGCCGCACTGCGCTTGAGCCAGACCATGAGGATGCTGATGTCCGCGGGCGAGACGCCCGAGATGCGCGAGGCCTGGCCCAAAGTGGCCGGCCGAATCTGCGTCAGCTTCTGCCGCGCCTCCAGCCGCAGGCTCGGAACCAGCGTGTAGTCGAAGCCCGGCGGGATTTGCCTGTCCTCGAGCCCCTGGGCCTTGGAAACCTCGTCTGCTTGGCGCGCGATGTAGCCGGCGTACTTGATGGACACCTCTACCTCGTGAATAATATCATCTGATATGTGTGGCATAACGCCATTAATATCAGAGTATCTTATTTCAGGCCGCCGCAGCAGTTGGGCAAGGGTGTTCGAGCCGCAGCGAGTCCTCTCGAGGCGGGCGACCTCCTCCGCGATGGCCTGCTCTTTTCGCTTCCACTTTTCGTAGTGCTTCAGCGGCAGCAGACCGATGTCGTACCCGATCTGGCAGAGACGACTGTCGGCATTGTCCTGCCGCAGGAGGAGGCGGTATTCCGCCCGTGAGGTGAACATGCGGTAAGGCTCGGTGGTGCCCTTTGTGACGAGGTCGTCAATGAGCACCCCGATATAGGCCTGGTCTCGCCGCAAGATAATAGGGTCGAGGTTTTTGATACGTCGGGCCGCGTTGATGCCCGCCATGAGTCCTTGCGCAGCGGCCTCCTCGTAGCCTGAGGTGCCGTTGATCTGGCCCGCCAGGTAGAGGTTGCGACAAGCCTTGGTTTCCAGAGACGGATATAACTGGGTCGGGAATGCGAAGTCGTATTCGACCGCGTATGCGGGACGGAGTATCTCGGCGCTCTCACAGCCAACAATGGTCCTCACCATTTCCAGTTGCACTTCGAACGGCAGCGAGGTCGAGAACCCGTTGACGTATATTTCGTCCGTGGCAATGCCCTCAGGTTCCAGGAATATCTGGTGAGTGGGCTTGTGGGCGAAGCGGACGATCTTGTCCTCGATGGAGGGACAATAACGTGGTCCTACGCCTTGGATGGTCCCGGAGTATAGCGGTGAGCGGTGCAGGTTGTCGCGGATAATGCGAGCCGTCCGTTCAGTGGTGGATGTGATGTAGCAGGGCAACTGGCCGTTAATGCGGTCCAGAATGGAGCCGGGCGGGTATATGCTCATCCGACTGCCGGGGATTGCGGCCTGTGGGCCGGAATGTTCCACGTGGAACAACTCTGCTGTTCCATGGGGAGAATGTTCCACGTGGAACAACTCGTCCTTCCAGTGGGTGAAGTAAGGCACCGGTTCGTCTCCGGGCTGGACTTCTGTCCTGGAGAAATCAATAGACCGCCGAAGCAGGCGCGGCGGAGTTCCTGTCTTAAGCCGCCCTAGTTCCAAGCCGATTGCCCGAAGAGAGGCAGACACGCCCAAGGCGGCCGCCTCGCCGGCCCGGCCACCCGGCTGCTGATTCTGGCCTATGTGCATCAGGCCCTTTAGGAACGTTCCGGTTGTTACCACGACCGCCTTCCCTCGGTAACCCACCTCCAGGGTGGTCTCGACGCCCGTAGCCTGACCGTCCTGGTGGATCAGCCTGGAGACTTGGGCTTGACGGAGATCAAGGTTTGGCTCGCGCTCGCAGACCCACTTCATCCTGAACTGGTAAGCCTTCTTGTCACATTGTGCGCGCGGTGCCCAGACCGCCGGGCCCTTTTTCGTGTTCAGCATCCGAAACTGCAGGCCGGTCAGGTCCGTGGTCTTGGCCATCTCGCCGCCCAACGCATCAACTTCCCTTGCAAGATGTCCTTTGGCAAGACCTCCAATGGCGGGGTTGCAGGACATCTGGCCGACGGTGTCCGCGTTAATAGTCAGCAAGAGCGTCTTGGAGCCCATCCTCCCTGCAGCTAGTGCGGCCTCGATGCCAGCGTGTCCGGCTCCGATAACGATAACGTCGTATACCTTTGGATAGGTAAACATGCGTGTTGTGGCCGATACTAGCTAGAGGACTAACTGGTTCGATATCAACCCGCCTCTGCTCAACAGGAGTGCCATTAACGTTATCGTGATGTAATGGGTGCAAGGCAGCGCTGGTTTCCGGGCCAATCACCCGGGCGCGCAATCCCAACTTGCCGTGCCGACGCTGTCACACGTTCGGCCAAGAGAGTAGCACAGGCGGTCGGCATCGCGAAAGCAAACATTCGGAGAACCCGCGTTCGGGTAGGGACCCGTTGCACCGCGTCCGGCTTATAGCATGGACGTGGAGGAACGCGTCCCTACCCGAACGCGGGTTCCCCGAATGTTTACTCGCGAAGGGCCAGAGGCGGGGCAACTGACCGTGAGCCGGGGCAGGGCTTGTGGCCCGGTGGCGGAAGGGACGCCTCGCGCCGAGGCTAGGCCACTTGCCTAACCATATTCTCTCCCCCGTAAGGGTTGGGGGATCGCAAGGTGCATTCAGGATCATCGTGCCACTCGCTGTCCACGATGAACCGGTAATGATACTTGCCAGCGGGGAGCGCGACCGTGGCAGTCCAGAGGCCGTCCCTGGCCTTTTGCATCGGAATGGCATTCTGCTGCCAATGCGTGAAGTCGCCCGCCAACAGGACACTTGTCGCTGTTGGTGCCGAAAAACGGAAGGTTTGCTTCCTGGCTGTCTCAAGCTTTTTTGCCATACACCAGTGTCCTTTCCCGAACCTGCTTATGTCTACCTGCACGGTTCATCCAACCCGCACAAGTCCGCTGCTTCGGCGCCTTGCGCCCAGGTTCGTTCGACGCGAGGCCGCGATGCGGAACCGACATTAAATCATAGGTAGCATCATGGGCTTCGTCAAGTCCGAAATTGCTGGAACCAGAGGTATCTGCTCAGCGCCTGCCTGTTTTCGTCCTTGGTTCGAGCACAGGATGCGGTACCCTGCGGGCGACTATGGAACTCTTTCATCGGGTTTTGAAAACCGCCGTGGAAGGCGGCGCCTCCGACGTGCACGTGAAGATCGGCACCCCGGTCATTTTCCGCATCAACCGCCAGCTCATCGCCATCGAGTGCCCGTACCCGACCGATGATTGGATGAACAACGTGGTGCAGCAAATCACACCCGCCCACCTGAAGAAGCGCATTGAGCAGGAGCGCGAGGCGGACTTTTCGTATTTCGTTCCCGGTATTGGGCGTTTTCGGACGAACCTGTTTCAGCAGCGCGGCCAGTGGTGCCTGGCGATGCGCTATGTGAAGACGCACGTGCCCAGCTTCGAGGAACTCGGGCTGCTGGAGCAGGTCAAGAAGATCGCCGAAGCGCCGCGCGGGATCGTGCTGCTGGCCGGATCCACTGGGTGCGGCAAGTCCACGACGCTGGCGGCGATGATCGAGCACATCAATGCCAACTTCAAGAAGCACATCATCACGCTGGAAGACCCGATCGAATACGTTTTCGAGGACAACCAGTGCGTAGTCGAGCAGCGCGAGGTCGGGCTGGACACTCTCTCTTTCCACCATGCGCTCAAGCACGTCCTGCGGCAGGATCCGGATATCATTATGATTGGGGAAATGCGCGACTCAGTCAGCTTCACCTCGGCAATGAGCGCGGCGGATACCGGGCACCTGGTGCTCTCGACGTTGCACACCACGAACGCCGCGCAATCCATCAGCCGCATCCTGGATTTCTTCAAGGCCGACGAGCGGGAGCAGATTCGGCGTCAGCTCGCGGGCACGATGCAGGCGGTGGTCTGCCAGCGCATGGTTGCCACGCTGGCCGGCTCAATGACCCCGGCCTTGGAGATCATGATTAACACTCCGACCGTGCGTAAGCTCATCGAGGAGAACCGGTTGGACAAGCTCCCCGCCGCCATCGAGACCGGCGGCGACGACGGCATGATCAACTTCAACCAGGCGCTGTTTAACCTGGTCAAGGAGGGCAAGATCAGCGAGCAGGAAGCGCTGGGCAAGGCGTCGAACCCGCAGGCGCTGGAGATGAACTTCAAGGGCATCTTCCTCGACGAGGGACGCCGCATCCTCACGTAGGCGGGGAGCCTAGTATTCCAGCACGGGCAGGTCGGCGGCGGCGGGCGCGATATAGAGTTCGCCGTTGTCCAGGCGCTTCACGATCATGTCAACGGTGCGATCGATGGCGCCCAGGTTCTCGTGCACGACTCTGACGGCGTTACGGCCCAAGTCTTCACGGCGCGACTCATCGGCCAGGAGGTCTCCCAGCACCTTCTCCAGCTCAGCCGCGTCGCGCACTTGGACGGCGCCATCTCCCGACACGAAGTTGCGCGCAATGTCGGCGAAGTTCTGCATGTTGGGCCCGAAGACCATGGGCTTGCCCAGGATGCCGGGTTCGACCGGGTTCTGCCCGCCCTGTCCGGCAAGGCTTTTGCCGACGAAGATGACCGTGGCGTATTCGTAGAAGTACTTCAGCTCGCCCGTGGTATTGACGAGCAGGCACTCGACCTCGCCGGGCTGATACTGAGAGCGGGAGGTGATCTCGCTTCGGAACACGAATTTCACGCCGCGGGCCTCCAGTTCGGAGCCCACCTCGTGGCCGCGTTCAAAGTGCCGCGGCACCAGGATCAGGAACAAGTCGGGGAAGCGTTTGCGGAGCCGCAGGAACTGTTCGGCGAGAATGGCCTCTTCGCCTGCATGCGTGCTGCCGCCGACCAGGATGGGGGCGCCGGGCGGGACCGCTAGTTGGCGCAGCATGGCCGGCACGTTGAGCAGGCGGATCTCATCGAGCTTCGCAGCGTCGAACTTGAGGCTGCCGACGATATGAATGGCCTCGGGACGGCAACCCAGTTCCCGCAGCCTGACGGCATCAGCTTCGTTCTGCGCCCCCACGCCGGCGAACAACGCGAAGATGGGCCGGAACAGGAACGCAAAACGCTTGTAGCCGCGATACGAGCGCTCGGAGAGGCGGGCGTTGACCAGGAACACCGGCCAGCCGTAGGCGTGCGCGCGCCAAAGGAAATTGGGCCAGATCTCAGCCTCGACCAGCACAATGGCCTCGGGGCGAATCGTGTTCAGTGCGCGGACCACGCACGCGCGCTGGTCAATGGGATAGTAAATCTTGCTGACGTGGGTGGGCAGTTTCCGCTGCAACTCGGCCATCCCGGTCGTGGTCGTGGTGGAGACGACAATCTTGAGGTTGGGCAGGCGTAATTCGAGGGCGCGAATGAGTTGGGTGCAAACGTTGACCTCGCCGACGCTGACGGCGTGTATCCACAGGACATGGCGGTTGGTGATCGCCTGCTTGAGCTTGGTGCTGTATTTGCCGAAACGCTCGGCGAATCCCGTCCGCCAGTTACCGCGGCGCCGCATCCGTACGAAGTAATAGGGCGACGACAGCACAAAGAAGACCGTGAACAGGATATTGTAAAGCGTCCGCACGAAAAGCTATCGCAGCTTACTTTGGGAGAATGCCCGGCGTCTGGCAAACCAAAACTGCCCCGCTGCCGGGGGGCACACCGTGCGTTCTGTGCACCCTGCAGGCACGGAACACCTCGGAGTTCGCCTGCGACGCCCCGCCCCGTGGCATCGTAAATGCCTTGTGATCAATGGGTTATTCTGTGATTGCGCCTGTCCAAGCCAACCTGTGAGCGCTTCAGACCGCGCGATTCCCGCACGCATCCGTGCCGAGCCTACGGCGATACTCCCGCGTGTCTCCCATGGGGATCGCTCCCCATGGGAAACACACCGGTGCAAAGCCGTATGCTCACCACAGGTGCGAGCGGGTCGGGAGCGTGAGCAACAGCCCATCCCCCTCTGAGTCGGCGTTGGATGCTACGTCCTGAAGAACAGCAGCCACACGATCACCAGCATCGGGAGCAGGCAGGGCACCGTGTATTTGAAGACCAGGCCCAGGAACCCGGGCGTAGGGACATTCTGCCGGTCCGCTATGGACTTGACCATGAAGTTGGGGCCATTGCCGATGTAGGTGGCCGCGCCGAAGAAGACCGCGCCGATGCTGATGGCGATGATGAACCGGTTAAGGCTGCCGTTCCCCAGCAGAAAGGCAGTTTCGATCTGGTCGGTGTTGACGCTGCCGCCGGCCAGGGCCGCCGAGTGGTATTTTTGCAGGGACGCAATTGTCTGCGCGACAGCGTCGGAGTGGGTATCGGCATAGCTGGCCAGGCCCGGGCCGTGGGTCTGCAGGAGCGATTGCACCTTCTGCACGGTGTCCGGTTGGACAAACAAGCCGAACGCCGCGCTGAGGAAGCTCAGGTAGGTGGGCGCGTTGTCCAGCAGGCTCGAAAGCACGCCGCTGCCCCAGTAGAACGTGGCCGGGCTGGGGATGCCCAGCCCGTCCCCGTGATGTTCCAGCCAATCCAGCGCGGGCATCATCGTGGCGAAGATGCCGATGAAAAGAATCGCGACCTCCTGGATGGGGTGGAAATCAAACCGGTTCGCCTCGTGGACCTGCTTGCGGGTGGTGAACCAGGAACCGAGCGCGGCGGCCACCATGATGCCTTCGCGCAGGAACAGGGGGCGGTCCACGAAAACAGCCGCGAGGATGATCAGAAGGAAGGCGAGGTTCCACAGGCCGTCAACGCGCCATTGCTCGCGCGGTTCGGCCACCTGCCCGCGAATGGCCTTGGGCGCGCGGCGATAGTTGAGTGTCTCGAGAACATAGAATAGGGCGAGGAGGTAGCTTATGCCCAGGGCCCACATGGGCCAGCAATGCTCGGCCACCCACCAGAAGGGAATGCCCTTCAGGTATCCCAGAAACAAGGGCGGGTCGCCCACCGGCGTGAGGCACCCGCCGACGTTCGAGACCACAAAGATGAAGAACACAATGTGATGCGCGGTGATGCGGTATTTGTTCATCCGAATCCAGGGCCGGATGAGCAGCATCGAGGCGCCGGTGGTCCCGAGGAAATTGGCCAGAATGGCCCCGACGAGCAGGAACAAGGTGTTGATGCGCGGCGTCGCCTCGCCGCTGACGCCGATGTGGATGCCGCCCGACACGATGTAAAGGGACCCAACCAGCGCAATGAAGCTCACGTATTCGTGGCCGGCATCAAGGACCCGCGCCCACGCCTGCAGGCCGAGCAGGTAGTAGGCGAGGGTGATCGCGCCCAGAGCGTAGGCGACTTTGGAATAGTGCCGGCTCCACCACTTGGGCATCACCGCCGGCCCCAGGGCAATGGTCGCCAGCAGCAGACCAAAAGGCAGAATCATCCATGGATTCGGTTCGATTGCCGGGTGGCCCATGCGCGAGAACCTAGTCCCGAACCCAAGTGGGTCAACCTGAATCAGGCCTCTCAGGGTAGGGACGCCTCGCCGAGGCGTCCCTACCAGCGCGAAACGTTCGGGCTCCCTGACTCTGGCCTTTCCGCAAGCCCAGGCCCGCTCTATGTTCGAATGCGCCGGCGGACCCGGCAGTTGCTGTTTACAAGCTATGCCTGCACTTTCCACCGTTCTATTGAAGCCCGGCGAAGCCGACCGCATCGTGGCAGGGCACCCTTGGATTTACACCAGCTCAGTGCTGCGGCTCACCCAACCCGCGGCGGATGGTGAGTTGGTCCAGGTCAAAGACCATCGCCAGCGCTTCCTCGGAGTAGGATTCTACAACTCCCAATCCAGGATTGCCGTCCGTGTGCTGTCGCCGGAGCGGGTCGAGGTGGACCAACACTTCTTCGAGGGGCGCCTTCGCGCCGCCCTGGCCGTGCGGCAAAGGCATCTGCCGAGCGCCACCTCCTTTCGCGTGGCCAACGCCGAGAGCGATTCCTTGAGCGGCCTGATCGTGGACAAATACGAGGACGTGCTGGTCGTGCAGACCTCATCGCTGGGGATGGACCAGCGAAAACCCATCATTCTCGCAGCCCTGCAAGGCATGTTCACCCCGCGCGCCGTGGTTGAGCGGAATGAGGCTGCCGCCCGCAAATTCGAGGGCTTGCCCGACGCGAACGGGCGCCTCGCAGGAAGCCTGGAAGGCGCGGTGCCGATCACGCTCAACGGCCTGAGGTTCGAGGCGGACGTGCTGGGCGGGCATAAAACAGGCCTGTACCTGGACCAGCAGGTGAATTATAGGCAGGTCGCGGACCTGGCTCGCGGCGGACAGGTGCTGGACTGCTTCAGCTTCACGGGAGGCTTCGGACTGCACGCGGCCCGGGCCGGCGCGGCGCACGTGCATCTGCTGGACCAGAGCGCCGAGGCGGTGGCGGCTTCCTTGCGAAATGCGGCCAATAACGGCGTGGCTGAGAAATGCTCCGCTGAGGCGGTGAACGTGTTTGACTGGCTCAAGGCCCACACGGCAACTCAGCCCCACGAGAAGGTCGTGCCACGCTGGGACTTGATCGTGCTCGATCCACCCTCCTTTACGCGCAACCGCGCCTCAGTGCCGGATGCTTTGCGCGGCTACAAAGAGATTCACCTGCGCGCGCTGAAGCTGCTGAAGGTCGGCGGCACCCTGGCAACGTTCTGCTGCTCGCATCATGTGAACGCCGGCCTGTTCCAGGACACGGTGCTCTCCGCCGCCTTCGACGCCCGCCGGGTCCTGCGGCGTGTGGCCGCCTACTCCCAGTCGCCGGACCATCCCATTATACCAATGATACCGGAGACGGAATACCTGAAGGGCTTTGCCTACGAAGTGATGCGCTAAACAGTCGGCGCCGGCACCTCTTCGAGCAACTCCCGCTGCCAGCTCATCAGGTCGCCGACGTGCTTCTCCCAGTTATAGGCGAGGTCGGAGAGCATCCCGCGGCTGGCGATGAGCGTTGGGTCAATGCCGAGCCTGGCGGCATGAGCGTCGCGCCGCTTCTGCAATTCGAGAAAGCGGCGGCGCTCCCCCTCGGTGGTGCGGCGGCTGAATCTCCGCAGCGGTCTTGGGTGACGGTCTGCCGAAAGAGCCAGCCCATGCTCGACCGCCTTTGCAAGGCTGTTGCGCCGGCGGTCAGAGATGTACCGCGGCAGGAATGCCTCAATGGGTTGCGAGGTCGCCGCCGCGCCGGCAATGCCCACCAGCGCTTCGTGGCTCAGCACGAAGAACGGGGGCTTATTTGCGGCAATGGCCTCCGATTCGCGCCAACGCCATAGCTCGCGCAAGATGGCCAGGCCGGAGCGTCCCAGCGAGTGGCTGCCCTTCACGCGCCAGACGGCATCCAGGTCTGTCTGCTCCTGCCGGGCACAGTCGGCGATCAGCCGGACACAGGATTCCTGCTGCCAGGCCAGGCGGCCGCAGGCTCCGAGTTCGGCCTTGAGGCGGTCGGAGAGCGGCTTGAGATAATGTGTGTCGTTGCGCGCGTAAAGTTCCATCCGCGCCGTCAATGGGCGCAGGGCCCAGTTGGCCTTCTGCGGCCCCTTCTCCAGCTTCACGCCGAGATACCGCTGCACCAGGGCCCCCAGCCCGAATTGTCGCACCCCCAGCAGGCGAGCTGCGAGCATCGTGTCGAAGATGGCGCCCGGCACGAATTCGTGGTGCTTGCGCAGCAGGCGCAGGTCATAGTCCGCGCCGTGCATGATGAGTTCGTGGCCGGAGAGGGCGTCGAGCAAAGGGTCCAGGTTGAACCCGGCGAGCGGGTCGATCAGACGGTCCCCGGCGGCGGTGCTGATCTGAACCAGGCAAACCTTTTCGGGGTAGGCATGAAGGCTGTCGGCTTCGGTGTCCACCGCTACCCACGTTGCGGCGCGCAGGACGGGCAGGAAGGCCGCCAGCCCGTGTTCCGTATCTATCACCCCGGCAATATATTAGCCGCGGCGGCAAGGGCCAAACGCTAAATCTTGCCCATTCGTCAGGGTTCTAGGTAAAATCAGTTCAGCATGAATCTAGCCGCCGCCTTCGCGGACTCTGTCCGCAGGCAACCCCGGAAGACGGCCCTGTTCTGGGGCGAACGCGAGTACGCCTACGCCGAGCTGTGGCAGCAAACGCTTTACATGGCCGAGCGGCTGCGTTCCCAGTTTGGCATTCGGCCTGGTGACCGCGTCGGGCTCTGGCTCAAGAACTGTCCTGAGTTCATCCCCTCCTTGTTCGGCATCCTGCAGGTCGGCGCCGTTGCCGTGCCGATCAACAACTTCCTTAAGCCTGACGAGGTGAACTACATCCTCGGCGACGCGGGCGTTGACGTGCTTATTACCGATAGCGAGCTGGGCAGCCATCACCGGGCGCTCGAGGCGGCTCGGTCCGGATTGCGACTCCTCGACATCGCAGCACTCGGCGAGGCGCAGCTCCCGTCGGAGGCAACGGCCATCGGCACTATCCATGAACCGAAGCCTGGCGCACAAGCCCCTCACCCCTTCCTTCTCCCCATCGGATGGGGAGAGGGTGGCCGCAGGCCGGGTGAGGGGTTGATCCATGCTGAAAATGCAGGACCACAGGTCGTGGGCGCGCCCCACGTGAACGAGTCCCATCTCGCCGTCATTATCTACACCTCGGGCACTACGGGCCGCCCCAAAGGCGCCATGCTCTCGCACGGCAACCTACTGCATAATGTCGAGAGCTGCCGCATCGTGCTGCGCACCGTAGCCAGCGACCGTTTCGGCGTCCTGCTCCCGTTGTTCCACAGTTACATGCTGACAGTCGGGCTGCTGCTGCCGTTGCTGGTGGGCGGGTCGCTGGTGCTGGTCAAGTCCCTGCACCCCGTGCGCAACGTGTTGCAGGAGATCCTGCAGCGGCGGGCGACAGTCCTGCCGGCCATCCCCCAGTTCTATCGCAGCATGGTCAATGCGCCGATTCAGCCGCCGCTGCCTCTGCGCATCTGCATTAGCGGGGCCGCGCCCCTGCCTGCCCAGGTGCTCCTCGAATTCGAGGCCAAGTTCCACATCCCCCTCATCGAAGGCTACGGCCTGAGCGAGGCCAGCCCGGTGGTCACCAAGAACCCGCTGGACAGCACGCGCAAGCCGGGCTCCATCGGCCTGCCGATCCCCAACGTGGAAGTCAGCATCCAGGACGACGCCGGGCGCGAGCTGGGGCCGCGCGACATCGGCGAGGTCTGCGTACGCGGCGGCAACGTCATGCTCGGCTATTGGCAGCAACCCGCCGAGACCGCCAAGGTGATGCGCAATGGCTGGCTGCTGACCGGCGACATCGGCTACCGCGACGAGCAGGGCTACTACTTCATTACCGACCGCAAGAAGGACATGCTGCTGGTGAACGGCATCAACGTCTATCCGCGCGAGATTGAGGAAGTGCTGTACCAGTTCCCCGGCATTAAGGAGGCGGCGGTCATTGGCGTGCCCGATTCGCGCCGGGGCGAGCAGCCCATTGCCTACGTAGCGCCCATTGAAGGGGCCATGCTGGAAGAGAAAGCCCTCCAGCATTTCGTGCGGCGTAAACTGGCGGATTATAAAGTGCCCCGGAAAGTGCTGGTCATGCCTGCCCTGCCGCGAAACGCCACGGGTAAGATCCTCAAGACCGCCCTGCGAGAGTTGCCTATGCCGGCTGCAGGGTAGGGACGGCTCGCCCTCCCGCGTATAACGCACGCCTTGGCGAGGCGCACCTACCCAACGCTGTCCCTGCCGTCGGACTCCCCCAGCCATCGCCTGGCTTCGCAGCGTCGCGTCCCGCGCCGAACATATAAGTGCCACACTGTCAGCAGGTTACACTGCTCCCTTTCGCTGTTGACCGTAGCCGCAGCCTGCCTCTAAGTTATTCCCTATAACTGCCTCGGCGCATGAAGCCCCGGGGCGGCGAATTTTCTATGCCCGAAGGATACTGCGTCAAATGTAAGGCCAGGAAGGAAATCGTCGGTGCGGTCGAGGAAACCATGAAAAACGGGCGCAAGGCCATCAAAGGCAAATGCCCTACGTGCGGCACAGTCATGTTCAAGATACTCGGCGGCAAAGCCAGCTCTTCCCCCGCTCCTGAGCCTGGAACGCCGGCTCCTGCCGCTCCCGACGCCTCCAAGCCCTCTCCCGGCAGCTAAACTATGGCCCAACAACTCGCCTATGTCATCATCACCCCTTACTCGCTGCACAAATCCCGCACGGGCGGGATCCTGAGCCGCCTGATCACGCGCACCGGCTGCGAGCTGGTGGCCGCCCGGATGTTCGCCCCCAGCGAGGAGCTGGTGAAGAAGTATGCCGAGAAGACCATCTCGGCCAATGACCCCCAGGACCGCCGCATCCAGCAGCTCATCTACGATTACATCGTGCGCAACCTCTCCCCGGACCCCAAAACGGGCCGGCGGCGGCGCATCATGATGCTGTTGTTCCAGGGGGAGGATGCCGTGCGCCGCACCCGCTCGGTCGTCGGCAACATCGGCCCCGACCGCCGCGTCGGCGAGACCATTCGCGACACCTACGGCGACCTCATCATAGACGAGAACGACAGCCTGCGATACTTCGAGCCGGCGGTGCTGGCGTCCCCCACCGCCGACGAGGCCGAAGCCAAGCTGCGCATTTGGGCGCATTATTCGGACGCCGACGGCGGGGTGCTGGAGAACGTCATCGCCTACCAGCCCGGCGAACAGGCCCAGCGTACCCTGGTGCTGATCAAGCCCGAGAACTTCCGCTTCCCCACGGGCCGGCCCGGCAACATGATTGACTTCTTCTCCCGCACCGGCCTTTACATCGTCGGCGTCAAAGTCCACCGCATGAGCGTGGCGCAGGCCATGGAGTTCTATGGCCCGGTCCGCGAGACGCTGCGCACCAAGCTCAAGGACGTGGTCGCCGCCAAGGCCAGGGCGGCCATCGAGAAAGAACTGGGCTTCAAGATTGCGCCCGAGATGGAGCGCCAATTTGGCGACATCCTCGGGGTGCCTTACGGCGACAACCAGTTCGACAACATCGTCAAGTTCATGTCCGGCCGCACGCCCGCCGAATGCACCGTCGGCGAAATGAACAAGCCCGGCACGGAGAAATGCATCGCCCTGGTTTATGAAGGCGTGGAGGCCGTGCGCAAGATTCGCGACGTGCTCGGCCCCACCGACCCTTCGAAGGCGCCTCCCGGCTCCATCCGCCGCGAGTTCGGCCAGACCATCATGGTCAACGCCGCCCACGCCAGCGACTCCGAGCAGAACGCCCGCCGCGAGATCGGCATCGTCAACGTCGGCGAGAACAACTTCCGCGAGGTCGTCGAACGCTTCTACGGTAGGGTCTAACCCGAATACCTCACCCGGGTAGGCACCCCTCGCGGAGGCGTCCCTGCCGTAAACATTCGGCGTAACCGCAGGCAGGAGCGCGGACATTCCTGTCCGCCACTTCCGCCAATTCGCCTGCTGGCGGACAGGAATGTCCGCGCTCCCGCCGGCAGCCCGCCGCCGCCCAAGTCTCACGCATTGAACATAATACGCCTCCGAAGCGTCTAATTTTCATGAATAGAAAGACTAACGGCAAGAAGGGCTTGCAGCCATTGGCTTCCGGCCAGCGGTGGAAGACCAAAGACGCCTATATCGAGATCGTGGACCTCGGCAAGCGCCTGATCCACTATCGCATGGTCCGCCACCTCGGCCAGATGCGCCGGACGCAGACCAGCGGCATTGATACGATGGAGAGCTACCTGAAGGCGCACGAGGCCCGTCTGGTCAAGGGCGCTTCAAAGAACTAACCCCGGCAGCGGCTAACGACAACCCGGAGGCCGCCGCCCCTACCGTCACTGCCCAAACAACCAGCACCAGCGCACCGCCGGCATAGCCGCGCACCTCAGTCCCAACACACTGCTGGGCCCGCGTGTCGCCTGGACCGGGCAGATTTCCATCCTCTATCTTCTGTCCTCCATCCTCGTCGCGGCTTGGTTTCGCCCTTGGTGTAATCCCCCTCACCGCTCCTCACGATAGGCCTTCCCGGCGCGATACAGCTCCAGCAGCTCCCGGTTCCGCGCCGCAATCTCCGGCTGCCGATCCTGTTCGGCCAGCTTCTCCGCCCTCTGCGCCATCCTTACCGCCTCGTTGAACCGTCCGGCCTCGGCGTAAGCCGCCGCCAGCGTCCCCACCAGCATCGGCCGCTTGTAGTCTGTCAGCTTGCACGCCCGCTCCGCCAACTCGACCGCCTTTGGCCCATTGCGCACCCCGGGATCGGGATTGGCCGCCAGTATCCAAGCCAGGTTGTTCAGCGCGTCGGCCATGTCTGCCCGCAGCTTAAGGGCTTCCTCGTATTGCTCTACCGCTTCCGGCGCCCGATGCAGGGCGGTCAGGGCGGCGGCCAGGCTGGCGCGGGCCTCGGCGTCGTAGGGCCGCAGCCGAACCGCCTCGGCGAAATGCGGCTCGGCTGTGGCCGCGTCGCCCCGGGTCATGAACACCGCGCCCAGGGCGTCGTGCGCCACAAAGTTGTCGCTCGTGACCGCTAGCGCGTGCTCGAACAGGCGCTGGCTGCTGGTCCAGAACTCCGCCTGCCGGTGGGTGAGCCAGCCGCAGGCCAGCACCGCGGCGGAAGCGAGCACAGTCTTTAGTCCAAAGTCTAAAGTCTTGAGTCTAAAGCCCTGCGACTCGACTCTTGAGACCCGGGACTTGAGACTCGAGACTTGAGACTCAAGACCCAAGACCCAAGACCCAAGACTTTCCGCGCCCCACACGACGATGATGAAGATGCCGATCAGCGGCAGGTAGGTGTAACGGTCCGCCATAGACTGGCTGCCCACCTGCACCAGCCCGATCACCGGCACCAGCATTCCCAAATACCAGAACCAGCCAACCGTAAACCACGGCGCCCGGCGCGCCAGCCACACCGCGAGCGCCGACCCCACCGCCAGGGCCGCCCCGGACCCGACAACCCACTCCAGCGGCCACTCCACCGGCGGCGGATAAAACACCGCCAGCCCGGCCGGCCAAGCGGTCCTCGACAGGTAGCGCACGTACGAAACCAGCGCATTGCAGATCCGGTAATCGAACGGCCAGTCCCCGATGTTCACCACCGCCCCCGCCCCGCGCTGCACCAGGAACGTCACCAGGCACGAGGCGGCGGACAGGGCGAAGAACGGAAGCTTTTCCAATATACGATCTACGATTTGCGATTTACGAGCGTCGCCCGTGGTGCGTGGTGCGTGGTGCGTGGTGCGTGTTGCAGCCTCCGTGGACTCAGGACTTGAGACTTTAGACTCAAGACTGTGCCAGCGCAGCCGCGCGAGCGGCCAGTAGTCGAGCAGGAGCAGAATGAAGGGCACGGTGACCAGCATCGGCTTGCTCATCAGGCCCAGGGCGAAGAACAGCAGCGACAGCAGGTAAGACGTGGTGCGTGGTGCGCGCGGCTCCTCGTTGGATGTTGGATGTTGGATGTTGGATGTTGGATGTTCCCCCCTCTCCTCGGTTGGATATTCCCCACCTCCGCCCTGCGCCTTTCCCTTTCGGCCTTCGGATTTCGGCCTTCGGATTTCCACGTGCCGGCAATACGCCCACAGCGTCAGCAGGAAGAACATCCCGCTCAGCACGTCCTTCCGCTCCGCCACCCAGGCCACCGATTCCACGTGCAGCGGATGCACGGCAAACAGCGCCGCCACGAAGAAGCACCGCCAGGTCACCTGCGCCGAGACTTTAGACTCAAGACCCGGGACTCGAGACTTCCACATCCCCCTGAGCAGCCCGAACAGCAGCAGCGTGTTCACGACGTGCAACACCAGGCTCGTCACGTGGTGCCCCCGCGCCCGCAACCCGTAGAGCTGGCAGTCCACGATATGCGACAGCCACGTCAACGGATGCCAGTTCGCCACGTGCCCCGTCTCGAACGCCCAGGCCACGTTGCTCCAACGCAGCCCCCCGGTCACGTGGGGGTTGTTGACGACGTAGTCCTGGTCGTCGAAGTTGATGAAGCCCGCTCCGGTCACCGGCCAGTAGGCGGCCAGGGTCACCGCGCTCAAGGCCACACACATCACGATCGTGCGCCGCCCCTGCTTCGTCAGGTCCACGCCTCCTGTTTAACCGAGCCGCACCGCGAAGGCAAAGCCGAAGCACCTGAAGCGCCACTAACAGAAGCAAACATGCCTATCCGGTTCCTTGTCGTTACCACGGTTCGCAGAGCCCAAGCGTGGGCAGATTAAAGGGGATTGCCATACGTCAAATCACGGTAGGACGACCAACCGGATAGCCACGTCGTAAGTCACTGCCCTAAAGGCACTTACTGCGCACCACAGAGGCTACCCCTGATAACACCGTCACCAGGTATGTGTGTCGTCAACGGGAACGTTGCTAAATTTTGTCTGGTGGGGGTAAGCTGGCTGTGCGGCTGGGAGGATAGGGCTCTGCAGGAGTGCAACCTGAGCGCTCAGCCGTCCCTGGATTGGGTATGCATCCGTTCTCGGTGCTGCCTGGCGGTGGCGCCGGGAACTGATTTCCAAGGGATGCCTTAGCAAGCCAGGGCCTAAAGCGATAAACTCATGGTAGCTCATACTTTTGCCGGATTGGCCGCGGCGAGCGGGGCATAGGTTTTGTTTGGGTCCAAGACATAGGTGAAGCCGTTTTTGAGGCGTTGGCGGATTTCCTCGGTATAGAGCTTGCGGCTTTTGCCCAGGGTTTTGAGGGCGGGCTGACCGACGGCGCTGATCATGGAGCTGACCTTACGGAGCAGGCGGACATCTAATTCCTCCAGGGCCGTCCAGCGGCCCATCATCAGGTACCAGATGGCCACAGTGAGCTTGCGCGCGAGGGCGGCGACGGCCAGGTTGACGCTGCCCTTGGCGGCCAAGAGCTTGCGGCCCCAACGGCCCAGGGCGGTTTTGCTGGAGCGCAAGATGGCTTGGGCGCCCTCGATGAGCAGGGAGCGCAGTATCTTGTGGCCGTGACCGCCGATGCCGCCGCTCCATTGCCCCTTGCCACTGTCGTCAAAGGCCGGGTTGAGTCCGACGTACTTGACCAGCTTTTTGGGCGAGGCAAAGCGCTTGATATCCCCGATGAAAGCGGCCAAGGCAAAGGCGATGATTTCGCGCACGCCGCACAGGCGGGCCAGCGCCAGCAGTTGTGGCTCGGCCAGGACCTCCTGGGCAATGAGGCTGTGCCAGTGCTGACGCTGCTGGTCGGCATGGTGCAGGTCCGCCAGGAAGATCTCGATAACCTGCCACTGACGCCGGGACCAGGAGCGGGCTTGGCGAATCGGCTCTTGGGCTTCTGAGCCTTGCGTCAGGCGGGTGCCCTCTTTGAGCCGCACCCCGTTGTCACTCAGATAGGAGCGCAGGCGCGCGCGCATCTGGGTGGTGCGTTTGGTGGCCTTGTGGTAGGCGTGAAACCAGTCCCGCCATTCCTGGGTCTTGGGATCGGGCACCCAAACCTCTTTGGCGGTGCCGGCCAGATACGCCTTGCCGATGCGCACGGCACTGATCTTGTCGTTGTTGGCGTGGGCCTCCTTGAGCTTGCCCATCTGGCAACTCTCCAGGACCTTGGCCATACGCCCGATGGCGGCCAGGGTGCGCACCACCTGGAAGCTGTTGCCGGAGGCCTCCAGCACGATCAGATCCTGGTCCGTGGTATGCTTCTGGGCCCAACTGGTGAGCTGGGCCATCGGCACTTTGTTGAATACTTTCTCCACCACAGCGGCGGCGGGCGTGGGGCCGCGCAGCATTGCCGCGGTGAAGCTGTCCGGGTGAGCATCAAAGCCAATCACCCGCTCGACAGCCTTTGCTTTATCATTCATTGTATGTCCTAACGGTTATGCAGGCGGACGGAAACGGCTCAGGCGCGTACAGGCACTCAGGTATACGGGGCGGTCCCCATGTAGGTGCTTTGCGCCGGTGCTCATTCACACCGAAGCGGAGAGTGACTCCAATTGGTGACGTCGAGCATCTTCCGTAAGCCCACCTGCGGTTTAGCTAACCAACAGGTCCTTATGGTGACACCGTTTCCGCCCGTCCTGCAACTGCGTCCTGAGTGTTCCAGG
>Ga0335069_10001783_pt1 | contig 34114 bp, 29 predicted proteins | sample Lox_Sample_11_FD_206714 | JGI IMG/M metagenome (GOLD analysis project Ga0335069, IMG submission 206714) | Soil microbial communities from Loxahatchee National Wildlife Refuge, Florida, United States - Lox_Sample_1.1 | ecosystem: Environmental > Terrestrial > Soil > Wetlands | place: USA... | reverse complement strand
CGACGTGGAACGCGAGCGCCGCGTGACGCTGCCCCGGCGCGCTGCTCTCCTTGGTGACGACCTCGATGAGCCCGGGCACGAGGGGCAGTCCCTGCGGATCGTACGACGGCCCTCTGGGATCGGACGATTGCCCTTTGGCGCCCATCCAGCGGATGAGCGAGATGGGACGCACCGTGACGTAGCGGCGCTTGGCGCCCCACGCCGTGATGGCGGCGTCGTGCTCCGCGCCGTCGAGCGCGAGGTACACGTGAACGTCCCACGCGAGCGGATCGAGCGACGGGCCCTTGCCGAACAGCTTGCGCTCGAACCCCGGCGAGTCGGCCACCATGTTCGCCAGCACGTTCCAGTGGCCCGGCGGCGTCTCGCTGTTGGGTCCGTCCGCCCAGAACTCGGCCATCACGCGCGCGAAGTCGGCGCGCAGCACGACCTGCGGCGGGTACGGCTGGCCCGTCACCGGGTTCTTCGCCCATCCCTTTCCGTCGTTCGCGCCGAGCGAGTTGTGCCCGTAGCCGCCCGGCGAGATGTCCATCGTCGTCGGGTCGGTCGTGTCGGCGTATGACGTCTTGCGGATCACCTCCACGAGCCAGTCTTTCATCGCCGCGCCGAGCTTTGGCACGGGCCCGGGGTCGTGCCAGGGGACGGCGGGCGACGCGCGCTTCATCGCGAACGGCGTGACGCCGTCCCAGTTCGAGCCGATGTAATCCTGCACGCCCGAAGGCAGGACGATCCCGTTCTGGGTCGCCGCGATCGACAGGTTGAGCGGCTGCCACCTTTCCGGCGCCCGTAACGCAGCACCCGCATTGTCGAAGACGAGAGGCTCGTTGTCCGGCTTGTACCCCGTCGTGTCGGCGTAGTCGGCCGCCTCGTTGGAGCCGTCGTTCGCGGCCGCTGCGATGATCGCGTGGCCGATGCGATTGCCGAACGCGATGGGGTCGTCGCCCTTGTCGTTCGTCTCGGCCGGCTCGTAGCCGAGATCCTTCATCACGGCGCGAAGACACGCCATCGTGCGCGGTCCGCCGTTGGCGTGCTCGTACCGGTGCGCGAGCACGTCGTACGCGGCGTAGCTGATCGCGGCGCGCCGGGCCGCGTCCACGTCCGGCGCGGAGTGGCGCTCTCGCACGAACACCCCCACCGCCGTCGAGTCGTAGGCCGCCCACGCGTCCCACATCGCCGCAGCGAGGTGGAACAGGTTGCGGGCGTGCACCGTGGGACGCGGCAGATCGAGGCGGATGGCGGCGAGGATCTGCTCGTTCCACCGCCTCGCGATCGAGCCGCTCCTGCCGGCGGCGACCACCTCCGCCGGACAGCTCGGCGGCGCGTCGCTCGTCGCGGCCGGCAGCTCGTCGTCGTCCAGGACGACGGGCGGTACCGTGCTCCCGTAGTGCAGCAGCATCCCCCCGTCGAGCGCGGGCGTCAGCACGTTGCCTCCCGCCGACCACACGCCGCCCTCCGAATCCACGAAGATCGAGTGCAGCGACGACGCCGCCGGCAGCGTCTGCCCGTGGTCAACGACCTCGAACGCCCCGTTGCCCTTGCGCGAGCAGACGATGCCGCGTTCACCGCTCACCCAGTCGCCCCACTGTTCGCTCGCGAACACGCCCTGGATGAGCCCCATCCCCGGCGGCGTCTGATCGCGCAGCGGAGCGTCGCCCGCCCCCGTCAAGACGACGCCGTTGCCCGCGCCGCCCACCGCCACGATGCGATCGCCCGCGCCGTGCACGGTGAAGATCGTGTTCTTCGTCCCGCTCGGGACGACCTCGAACGGGGCTGCTCCCCGACGGTGCAGGACGGTCCCCGCAGCGCCGACGACCCACAAGTCGTCGCCGCTGCCCCATACCTTGAAGAAGCCCGGCACCTCGCCGCCCGGCATCCGCGGCAGGTCGAGGGGCATGTTCTCCACCTCGAATCGCTTGTCGTGGTAGTGCCAGACGAAGCCGTCGCGACCCGCGGCGCTTCCGACCGCGTAGAAGTCGTCGCCGCTCTTGCCCCAGACGCCGTACACCGTCTGCTTGCCCAGGCCCGGCGTGGGCAAGCGCTCGAACTTGCCGGCGTCGTAGCGGAGCACGTTCGCGTTCGCGCCGCCCAGGAGCACGCGCCCATCTGGTTGCCCCTGCACCCACCAGAGATCGCCCGTCACGCCGGTCTTCACCGACTTCCACGCCTTGCCGTCGAAGTGCAGCACCATCGGCCCGTGCCCCTTGTCGGCACCGACTGCGTACACGTCGTCGGGGGCGCGGCCTCCGACGGACATGAGCGCCGACGGAAGCTCGCTCGCGAGCAGCTGCCACTTGGCGGTCGCCGCTTGAGCGGGCGGAGGTGCCGCGGTCGAGCGGCACCCCGCCGACGCGCTTGCAGCGGCGACGAGCGTGCAGATCGACGTCCAAGCGAGTCGAGAGATCATGGTGGGTTCACCAGCGTCGGAGCGACCGTGATGCGCGTGGTGGCCGTCGCCGTCGCCCCGGCCGGATCGGTGACGGTCACCTTGACGTCGAGTGGCTTGCCGAGAAACTGCTTGTAGTCGATTCCCCCGTTGTCGAGCTGGTAACGCAGCCCGTAGAGCTTGCAGTATCCACCTTCCGCGGGCGCGTAGGTGAAGACGAACGTGCTCGGCGGGATGGTCACGCCCGTCGTCGGATCGCTGCCTTCGACGCGCGTGGTCGAGAGCCTCTGCTTCAAGTTCTTCATCCGCGTGGCGATCCAGATGTGGTGACCGCCCTGCGGGCCCGCCTCGGCCTGCAGCGTCTGGCTCGGGACGAGTGGCAGGTAGTCGGTCTGGCCCGTGCCGATGACGAGGTCGGGCGCGCCGCCGCCCTGCGGCTTGCAGCGATCGGGCGCGTTGGTGGGCCAGTTGGTGGCGTAGGGCTCGAGGTTGGCCACGGGCACGACGCTCGACTGGCAGGCGCCCAGGATGCAGGTCGTCGGCGCCTTGCACGTCGGGCCGCTCAGCGGTCCCGGCGCCGATCCTGGGCCGTGCACGATCGTCGGGAAGATCATGCAGCGCGACTCGAGCTGGATGCGCAGCAGAGGCTCCTGCCCCGGCACGAAGCGCGTGGAGGCGAGGCGCGTGACCAGCGGCGCTTGGCCCGGTTTGCCGATGGCTTCCACGGAAACGTCGAGGGCAGAGGCCCCGTTCAGCGTCGACAGAGCCTTCTCCCACGGCTGCGGAAAGGGCACGCGCGAGCCTCGCAGTGGCAGCACGGTCTCGTCGTCGGTGACGTCGCCATCGACCCGCACGACGACGTGCAACGCGGTGACGAGGTGCGCCATCGAGTCGCTCTGGATGCCCACGACCATCCGAGCGGGGCGGATCGCACGACACGGGGAGATCCCCAGGTAGGCAAGGACCAGGACGATGACGGCGGGGGGAGGCATCGAGAGACTCAGCCGCAGCATCGACGGCCTTCGACGTTAGCAAGAGTCGCCCCAGGGGGGCCCCGAAGCGCGAACGCCTGGCCGGCAGGGGACAGCGGCGTGCCACGTTGGGCCGACCGTGGTGCCCGTGTCCGGGTGCAAATGGTATGCATTCCAACGTGGAGAACGCTGCGTTCTGGCTCGAGATCCTCGATCTGGTGGCGCACCCGGTCTTCGTGAAGGACCGGGATTTCCGTTACGTCTTCGTCAACCGTGCCAAGTGCGCGATGACGGGCGTCTCGCGCGAGCAGATGCTCGGCAAGACCGACTACGACTTCGTCCCCAAGCAAGAGGCCGACTTCTTTCGAGCGAAGGACGTCGAGATGTTCGAGACCGGGCGCCCCGTCGTCATCGACGAGGAGCCGATCACCGACGCCCGCGGCGAGCGTCGCGTGCTCGCGACGACCAAGGTCCCCTTGCGGAACGCCGAAGGGACGATCACGCACATCGTCGGCATCATCCACGACATCACGCGCATCAAGCTCGCCGAGGAGGCCCTGCGGCAGGCAAACGCCGAGCTCGAGCAGCGCGTCGAGGAGCGCAGCGTGGCCCTGGCGGCGGCGCGCGCTGACCTCGAGCGCAAGGAACGCCTCGCGGTGCTCGGACGTCTCGCGGGTGGCGTCGCGCACGAGATCCGCAATCCCCTCGCCACCATCCGGGGCGCGACGCAGATCCTCGCCCGCCACGGCGAGGCGTGCAGCGACCTGTCGACGGTCGTCGCGATCATCAACGAAGAGATCGCCCGCGCCGATCGCATCATCGGTGACCTCATCGACTACGCCCGGGTGCGTCCGCCGACGCGCCGGCCGATCGCGGCGGGCTACCTCGTTGCGCAGGCGCTCGGCGGGCAGACGGTGCCGAACGAAGTGCGCGTCGAGACCGATCTTCCGGATTTGCCCGATGCCGTGATCGATCCCGAGCAGGTGCAGGTCGCGCTGTCCAACATCCTCCGCAACGCCCTCGAGGCGATGGGCAAGCAAGGGACCCTGCGCGTCGCGACTCGGCTCGAAGGGGCGCATGTCGTCGTGCACATCTCGGATACGGGGCCCGGCCTCTCGCACGCGGCTCGCGAGCGGCTCTTCGAGCCCCTCATCACGACGAAGCCGCACGGCCTCGGCCTGGGCCTGGTGACCGCGAAGACGCTGGTCGAGAATCAGGGCGGCTCGCTGCAGCACGTGGATGGCGCGAGCGTGGGCGCCACGTTCGAAGCACGGCTCCCGACGAAGTGACTCGGCGCGTGACTCGAGCGTCGCCACGCACCAATCTTGCTTTTCAACGACCAGATTGGTCGAAGCGATCGTTCTCCCGGCGGTCTGCAAACGGCTTCGCATGCTTTCCGGCGTGTGCGCAGCCCTCACCTTCGCCATCGGCTGCATGGTTCTCGTCGGATGGGCCGCGCACATCGCGTGGATGACCCAGGTCCTGCCGAGGTCCGTCGCGATGCGGCCGCTCACCGCCGTGTCGTTCGTCCTCGGGGCCGTCGCGCTCGCGCTGCTCCTGGCGGGCGGTCGCGCGCGGGTCTTCGGTAGAGCCCTCGGCGTGCTCTCCATGCTCGATGGGCTGGGGGCGCTGGTCGAGTACGCACTCGGCAGGGACCTGCACTTCGACCGCCTCGTATTCGGGCGGAACATGATCGAGTCGGGCGGTCTGTACCCCGGAATGATGTCGCTCGACGCGGCCGTGGCCTTCGTGCTGCTCGGCGTGGCCCTGCTGGCGTCCGGCCCGCGCAGGCCCCACTTCGTTCGCGACGCGCTCGCTGCGGCGGCCGGCACGATCGCGGGCGTGGTCGCGCTGGGGTACGCGTACGGCGCCACCTCGCTCTACGGGGTCCCGCCGTTCGCGATGGCGCTTCCCACTGCGATCGCGATCTGCCTCCTCGCCATCGGCATCGTGCTCGAGGATCCGCAAGGCGGCCTGCTGTGCATGCTGGTGCACGGCTCGGTCGGAGGGGCGATGGCCCGGCGGCTCGTCCCGGTGACGATCCTGCTGCCGGTCGCGCTCAGCCTGGTGCTCGTCATCCTCGGCCCCCGCGACCTGAAGCTCGGGGCCGCCCTCCTCGTCGCGGCCCTCGTGATCATGTTCACGACCGTGGTCCTGTGGAACGCCTCGGCCCTCGAACGGAGCGAGCAGAGCCTGCGGGTCGAGCGCGCGCGGCTCGAGACCATCGTGACGTGCGCCCCGCACGGCATCGTCTTCGTCGACGCCGTCGAAGGGCGCGTTGAGAGCAACCCCGCTGCGCAGCGAATGTCCGGCGTTCCGGCGGTCAGCAACCGGGCGGATGACCTCCGAGTGGACCTCGTCCGTCGCCCTGACGGGACACCGATACCACGCGAAGAGTGGCCCGGTGAGCGCGCCTTGCGTGGCGAGTCGGTTTCCCGCCTCGAGGCGAGGATCACCCGCACCGACGGCACCAACCTGCCGGTGCTCATGAGCGCGACGCCGGTCCGCGGCCCCGCAGACCAGATCACCGGCGCAGTCATGGCGTTCGAGGACATCACCGTGTTCAAGGAGCTCGAGCGGCTCCGCGACGAGTTCGCGTCGATCGTCGCCCACGACCTGCGCAACCCCATCTCCTCGATCCTCATGAACTCGGAGCTCCTGCTGCGGCAGGCCGATGGCCAGGACGCGGACGCGATCGAGGTCCGCACCGCCGCGCTCGAGCGCATCCGCCGAGCTGCGGCACGCCTCGGCGACATGGTGAAGGATCTGCTCGACGCCTCGCGCATCGACGTCGATCGTCTGACGCTCGATCGCAAGCCGCTGCCGTCGCGCACGACCGTCGAGGCAATCGTAGACGAGGTCCGACCGACACTCGGCCAGCACCCCGTCAAGGTGGCGACCGAGGGCGAGCCGGCGCCGATCCTGGCGGACCCCGTGCGCTTCGACCAGATCCTCACGAACCTGCTCGAGAACGCCGCCAAGTACTCGCCCCGCGACGCGCCAATCGACGTCAAGGTGGCGGCCTCCGCGGACGGCGTGGAGGTGTCCGTGAAGGACGAGGGCATGGGGATCGCGCCCGACGAGGTGCCGCGCTTGTTCGACCGCTTCTACCAGGCGAAGCGCGCGAGGGAGATGAGAGCCGGGCTGGGCCTGGGTCTCTACATCGTCCATGGGCTCGTCGCCGCGCACGGGGGACGCATCTGGGTCGACAGCGAACCCGCCCATGGGAGCACGTTCCACGTCTGGCTGCCGTCGGCACACGCCGCCGAGCGGCACTAGCGGCTCCTCATGGCCGATCTACTCCTCGTCGATGACGACAGCGACATCGCCGACACCCTCGCCGAGTTCCTGCGCGAGGAGGGGCACCACGTCCGCATCGCCGCCAACGGCGAGGAGGGGCTGCGGCTCCTCGACGTGGGTTACCCCGACGTCGTCCTGCTCGACGTCGAGATGCCGGTGCTGGACGGACCTCGCATGGCCCACGGCATGTTCCTGTACGACCTGGGGCGGGAGCGGGTGCCCATCCTGTTTCTCTCCGGTGTCGCCGACCTCGATCGAATCGCGGCGCACGTGGGCACGCCCTACTACCTGCCCAAGCCCTTCTCTCTCGACCGCCTACTGCACATGCTCGCCCGCGCGCTGCGCGAGCGCGCGGCGCCGACGTACCCCGACGAGCCACGCCCTCCTCACGCTCGGCGCTGAACGCGGCGTCAGGGTTTTCGCTGTGGATCGTCGGCCGTGCCCGCCGACTCGCTCGCAGGCGGGGCAGGGGACTCGAGTCCCTTTTCCTTCGCGTAGAACTCGAGCACGGCACGCAGCGCCTCGGTGCGTGACTTGACCCCGGTTTGGCCCTGGATCACCTCGAGGAGCGCGAGCTCGTCGCTGGAGAACTTCACCGGGGTGACTCTTACGCGGCGGGCTGCCGCGAGCCGCGCGGTCAGCAGATCCGTCACGCGCTCCTGCACGCTCACCGGAGAGAACGGGTGGTCGGCGTCCTCGATGTCGACCCTCGAGAAGCCATCGACTCGCGAGAGCGCCTTCATCTCCTCGCCGGCGTGCGCATCGACGTAGGCCACGCCCGGATCGCCCCGGCTCACGACCAGCAACGTGTCGACTCCCCGTTCGGCCATCGACCGCAGCGCCCGCGGCACCTCGGTCACCGGGGCCATGGGTGGGGTTCCGGATTCCACGGCGGTGAGGTCGAGCGCGCAGAAGGTTCGCGGGTTCATGATCCACGCGCCAACCACGTCGGCGGCGCCCCCCGCGCCACGCGATCCGAGCTGAAACGCGTAATCACCGCCCGAGCACAGGCCGGCGATGATCGCTCGGGTGCGGCCCGTCGCGCGGACCGCATCGGTGAGATCGTCGAGCGCGCTGGGGGGATAGGTCAGGTTCTCCTTCACGTCCTGCGCCGCGGGGCTGTCGCCGATGCCAGAGAGATCCAGCCGGAGCACGTCATACCCACGGCTCGCCCACTGCCGCGCGGCCTGCACGAACATCGCGTGCGGACCCTGGCGGTTCACGCACCCCGCATTCGCGATGACGATGGCCGGACGTGAGCCGCCCGTGGCCCCCGCAGCCGGGGTCAGGATCCCGAAGAGCCGGTGACGCGAGCCGAAGACGAGCGCGCGCTCGCCTGCCGGACCGGCCACGGGCGCCGACGGCTGCACTCGCGCACACCCCACGTCGGGGTGCGCGCGATCGAGCCACCGGGCGACGCTGGCGATCGGCTGCTCCGGCAGGACCTGACGGTGAGACACCGTGACGAGGAACTTGTGACCCGGATGCGGCTCCACCGCCGTCTCGGTTCCCTGCGAGCGCAAGCGGTCGCACAGGCGATCCAGCCCTGGAACGCCGCCCCCATCGACCACCAGCGCGCGCGCTGCCGCACGACCCGTGAGCTGCAGCGTGTCGAGCTTGGAGAGAGACTCGACGAGGCGAGGTGGAAGCCTCAGGCCCAGGGCCTCGCCTGACCCGTCGCGCGGAGGCGGGGCCTTACCGACGTGCGGCTCGATGCGCGTGTAGACGGCATGAAGTCTCCGCAGCTCTTCGAGGAACGCCGTACCGGAGAGGCAAGGGCTCCACAGGACGAGCGAGTCGACGTCGGCGCGACCGCTCGCGTAGGTGAGCGCGAGAGTGGCACCGAGCCGAATCCCGAAAAGCGCGATCTTGGGCGCCCCCGACCGCGCGCGCAGCTCCTTCGCCGCAGCGTCGACGTCCTCGAGCCAGGTGCGCACGGGATCGCCACCTGGATCCTGCGCGCTCGAATCGCCGGTGCCGGAGAGATCGAAACGCAGACACGGAAAGCCGAGCGCGGCCAGACGCTCGGCGAGGTTCCGATAGATCCACTCGCTCCTGACGTGGTCGGTCCCGATCGGTGGACACAGAAGAACGCCCACCTGACGACGTCGCTCCTCTTCGAGAGGCGAGTGGTGGAAGCCGAACAAGGGCCGTCCAGGAACGCCGAAGTAGATCGGCTCCTTGCGTCCCAGACCGCGGATGATCTCGAGTCGTTCCTCGTGCATGCGTCGGTTACGGGCCTTCGGGGCCGAGGACGCTCGTGAGAAACCCGAGAGCCTCCGGCGACAGATCGACGAACTTAAGCCCGAGGTCGTACTTCGCCACCGAGCCGGGGGGAAGCTCTTCGATCCAGACGACCTCGGCCGTGTACGTGACGGCCGGACATCCTTCGACGAAAAACTCCATCTTCACGAGCGCTCCCGGGCGATGACGGTCGTCGCTGTAGACGCGAACGCCGCCCAAGCTGATGTCCACGGCCTCGCGATGTCGCGCGAGCAACGTCACTCCGGCGGGCCGACAATAAACCGGAGCCTGAATCCTCCGGTACCGGCGGCGTTCGGTGGCCATTACCTTCCAGGCTTTACCGTAACGCGACGCTGCGCAAGATCATTCTTGGAGCTCGCGGGCAACTCGATCCAGCTCCGTGTAGAAGGCCACCAGGTCGGCCTCGCGGTGGCCTTGCCGGAAGTAGCGGTACACGCGTCCGATGGGCCAGACGCGAACGCCCGGTGGGACCGACATGGCCCAATGCCCGGGCTCGTGCGACTCGAGATCGGTCCATTCGGCGCCGAAGCGACGAGCGAGGATCTCGCTCAGCATCGCCCCGTGCCGCGTCAGCTCTTCTTTGAGCTGAGCCGCGTGCTTCTCGTCGAGGGGTGCATCCGAGAACCGGCGCCGCAGATGGCGCTGCATCGCATCGATGGCGACGACGTCCGTCTTGAGCGTCGTGCCGTACCAGAGGCGATAGTCCCTGCCGAGCTCGCGGGCCAGACGGATCATGGCGACGCGCGCCTGATCGGGGGTCTTGGGTATGGCGCCCGGTTCGAGGATGGACTCGTCCACGCCGGGCGGCGGCGACAGGGTCTCGATGATCTCCGGTCGCGTCGGACGGGTAGGCGGGCGCGCCACGCGCGCGGGAGAAGGCATCGGGATGCGCTCCGTGTCCGGGATGGTGCGCTCGGTGTCCGGAGCCCGCTCCTCGTCGGGGGCGGTGGGAGGGAGAGAGGCGCCCGGCGGAGCGGGACGATCCGGCTCCGCCGCCGAGAGCACGATCACGGGGGCGGGCTGAATCGGTGTGGCGGGCGGGGGCACCATCGATTCGTGAGTGACGGCCGTCGAGTCGAGGATCTCCAAGGCCACGACGCGTGACTCGTCCGAGAACGACCGGTCCTCGACCACGAGCTTGGCGAAGTGACGCGCGTGCGCGGGCTCACCGGCCGCGAGCCACGCCCGCGCCGCCAGGATGGCGAGATCCGGAGCCGGAGCTCCTCTCCCCGCCATGGCGGTGAGAAACTCGGCGACCTCGCGAAGGTGAGCGCCGCCTTTCAGGAGCTCCGTGTGTTTCCGCAGCTCCTCGATCAGCTTGAGGGCACCGGTGATGCGCTTCGTCGTGCCGAGCGGAGGCGTCTTTCCGGTGCGGGCGAAGGTCGCCGCCAGGTGATGGAGGCGCGGCTGGGCGATTGCGGACGCCGTCGCACGTGCGCGCAGGTCGCGCAGGATGTGCTCGCGGAAGTCGGCCTCGTCGAAGAAGGGGTCGGGAGACCTCGCCGGCACAGGCATGGCTCGCAGGGCGTTCGGGAGATCCTGCACCTCAGCCAGCGACACCTTGTGCCACGTCCGTTCACCCGACCGGCCGTCCTCCGTCGCGTCCGCCGTGAGCAGCCGAACGGGGACGTCTTCCTCCACCTCTTCGAGGACCATCAGAAGATGAAGGGCCTGAAACAGATTCGTTGCGTCGGGTATCGGGCAGGCCGCAGACAGGGTGTCGAGGTCGAACCACGTCCCCGTGTACCGGCGCTGGAGCGGGTCGTAGCTGCCCCCCTCGAAAGCCTCGTACGGCCCCAGCTGGTCGAGGACGTTGACGACCGACTGAGAGCGCGCGAGCTGACCCGCGTGTCCGCGCGCCGTGAGCGCGGAGAACGCTTCGTGCGCGAGGTCGGAGGTGACCGCCGCCTGGTGCATACGCGCCCGGGCATACGCCGCGGTGGTCATGTACCCGAGCTCTTGCACGCCGTGGCCTGCCGGCGTCGTGCCGACCAGGACCTCGGAACGGTCGAACAGGGCGTACTCCGTTTCGAGCAGGCCTCGGTCGCATCGGGACACGATGCGGTCGCCGACGAGAAGGCTTGATTGCCAGGGCAATGCGCCACGCGATAATAGCAAGCCATGCCCGCGCTCAAGACTTTTCGGATGCTCGCTGTCGCGCTGCTGCTCGGCTCCGCCCTCGCGTGCTCCGGTCCGGGCCAGTACGTCTGGGTGAACGAGCTGCCCGCCGAGTACCTCGCCCGCAACCCCGACCAGAGCTACGTGATTCGCGATGGGGACACGCTGAACATCCGCGTGTTCAACCAGGAAGCCTTATCGACCAAGGCCAAAGTCCGCAGCGACGGGCGCATCGCGATGCCGGCGCTGGGGGACATCGACGTCCGCGGCAAGCATCCGGCGACCATCAAGGCAGAGCTGGAAGGACGGCTCAAGGACTACGTCAATGCGCCCAGCGTGACCGTGACGGTGGAAGAGTTCCAGCCGATCATGGTTTCCGTCCTGGGCGAGGTCACGAAGGCAGGATCGTTCCCGCTCGATCCCCGAGCCACCCTCGCGCAAGTCCTGGCGAACGCCGGCGGCCTGACGGACTTTGCTTCACGCGACAGCATCTTCGTCGTCCGCGCGGGCCCGCCTGCGGTGCGGGTGCGGTTCACGTACGAAGAGATCTCACGGGGAGCTCCGGCGAGCACCGGCTTCGTCCTCCACGACGGGGACCTCGTGGTCGTCGAGTAGACGCGCCCGGTCACTCGGGCAGGACGTACTGCGGGTACACGTGCATGCAGAGCATGCACCACACGAAGGCCGCGACGGCGATCGAGAAGTAGAGGATCTTGATCGCCTGCTTCGGTCGCTTCGCCCCCGAGAGCAACATCGGCAGGATGACGCTCACCACCACGATCGACAGCGGGATCTGGAAAACTCCCACCCTACCCTCCTGAGCTGACGGGCGCCGCCGCAGGCGCGGCGCGGCGAGCGACGCCGCCGTTGGACCACACGCCCGTCGCGATCGGCAGCCGGAGCGCCACCGCGAGCGTCGACGATAACGTGTACATGGTCACGATGGAGAACGAGCCCATGTCGCCGTACCACTGGTTCGAGCACGACACGACCTGCATGACCGCTACGGTCGAGACGAATTGATCGAGCGGGCGCTTCGATTGCTTCGCCACGCGCGTGTTGAAGAACACCGACATGGGGAAGACCATCCAGAAGCCCATGAACCCCACGTATCCCGTGTACGCAAAGAGGCCGAGGACGCTGTTGTGCGGGACGTACGGCCAGAGCTCGAGGAAGTAGATGTTGTACCTCCCCGAGACCTCGACGTACTTCTGGCCCCATCCGCTGCCCATCACCCAGCCGTATTTGTTGGCTGTGGCGATCAAGCCGAGGTTCTCCATGCGGCGCGCCTTCGTCGAGTTGTCGGCGTCGACCGAGACGGTCTGGAAGGACTTGAGCGGACGGAAGATCCCTTCGGTGCGTCCCCAGCCGATGGCTACGTAGAGAAGGACCAACGGAACGATGCCGAGCGCAACGCGCTGGACCCGGCGCTTGACCCGGTTCGCGGGGAGCGCGAAGTAGAGGACCAGCAGATCTGCGATCAGGCTCACGAACGCGAGCCGGCGGTTGTTGAACTGGATGGCGACGAGCAGCATCGGGACGAGCACGACGGCAAGGAGCCGGGTTCGCGGGCTCGGGAAGCGCAGGGCGAGCAGGATGAGCAGCCCGACGCTCGCGGTCCAGATCACGCTGTCGTGGTGCGTCGAGTCGAACCCCGGATTGAGGAGGCCCGTCTTGACGTAGAGAATGTGGAAGGTGATGCCCCACACCGCGTGCACGAGGCCCGCCGCCACGAACGCTTTGAACAACCCGACGAAGTGCTCGGCCGTCTGGTGCGTCGCCGCGATCGTGAACGAGGCCAGGATCATCGAGAATGGCAGGTAAATCTGCCAGCCTGCCGCGCGCGCATCACCGCCGGTCGAAAGACCATAGACGAGCGCGAGAAGTGTCACGGCGAGGGCGCCGAAGAGCGTGCGCTTCATGGGCCGAACGGTCGCGACCTTGAAAGCGCCTTTGGAGACGGCGAAGGCCAGGATCAGGACCATCAGCGCGTCTATCGGCCGCACCTTCGCGATGGGGGCGATGAGCCAGTCCTCCACCCAGTGGAATGGGGACCACATGTGCTCGGCGTACATCGCCTGTCTCTCGTCCACCCAAACGAGAAAGAAGAGGACCTGGACGAAGCGCCGCAGTTGCTGCACGGTCGGACGAGTCTAACAAATGCGCGTCAGGCGACTTCGGGCACCGGCTTCGGCCGTCCCCGAAGGTACGCCGAGAGCCTCTTCCCGAGCGCGATGCAGGGTCTCTCGTAATGGAAGGTCGACAGGTGCGCCAAGCCGAAGCTCGCCGCGACCAGCAGCGGGCGCTTGGCGTACTTGACCAGCTTGCCGCCCTCGCCCAGCCACGTGAACTCGAGAAACTGGTGATTCACGTACAGGGCGTACGAGATCTCGGCGATGTAGACGAGCGCGCGACCTCGGAGTCCGCGAGCCAGCGCCGTCGCGCCGTTGAACATCGTGGAGCCCACCAGGGCGGCCGCGAAGTAAGGGCGGAAGTAGTTGGCGAATCCGGTGCCCGGATGACACGAGACGAGCAGCAGAGCCGCCAGTACGTACTGGTTGAGGCGACGGAGCACTTGCTGCGCGCCCGCGCCGAGCTTGCCCTCGTGCACCAACGCGAGGATGGCGCCCGCCAGGATCTCGTCGACGCGCAGGTACGTGATCCCTGAGAGCAGCGTGCCCGTGCCGACGCGAAGCGCCGTGACACCGAGGCATAGGAGGGGCAGGAGCATCAGGCCGCGGGCCCCGAACGCCGCGAAGATCGCGGCGACGCCCACATAGAACTGCATCTCGACGCAGAGACTCCAGAGATGGCTCCCGATCTGGGTGAGCTGGTCGGGAGGCAGGTTGGCGTAGAAGAAGAAGTTCGCCAAGCACGCCCTGGGCGACGAGTGGGAATAGATGACCGCGACGGCGAAGGCGATCCAGGCGAGCGGGATGATTCGAAAGAATCGCCGGATCAGGAAGTCGAGCACGCTCGAGTGGTGCAGAAGGAAGTGCGTGATCAAGAACCCCGACAGGGTGAAGAACAGGGCCATGCCGAGCGGCCCGGAGGCCTCGTTGAGGCGCCAGGACCCCGGGCCGAGCGGCAGGAGATGCGTGGCGAGCACGAAGAGAATGCTCATGCCACGCCACCCGTCGAGGACCTCGAATCGCCCGGCCTCCGCTCGATCAGGTCTGGCCATTGTTGGTGACGATCTCCGAGAGGAAGCGTTCCATCTCGTCCGCTGCAGCGCTCCAAGAATAGCGTTCGGTCACCAGGGCGCGACCGCGTCGGCCGAGCTGGGCACCGCGATTGGGATCGTCGAGGAGGCTGCCGACGGCCGCGGCGAACTGGTCAGGCTGGTCGACGAGGAGGAGATGCTCGTCGTGCACGGCAGCGATCCCTTCGGCGCCGATGACCGTGGAGACGATGGGTTTGCCCATCGCCATCGCCTCCAGGACCTTCAGACGCGTCCCGCCCCCGAGTCGCAGAGGGACGACCATCACCGAGGCCGAAGCGATGTGCCGACGAAGGTCGTCCACGCGACCGGTGACCTCGATGCGATCCGAGCGGTGCGCGAGGATCTCGGGTGTGGGCCTCGGCCCGACGATCTTGAGGCGAGCCCGGGGGTGGCTGCTGGCGATGCGCGGCCATATCTCCCGGAGAAGGAAGAGGATGCCGTCGGTGTTCGGGTAGTAGTCGTTGATGCCGAAGAACATGACCGTCGCGCCGTCGGGAGGCGGGTCCGCTTCGCGGGGCTCGAAAGCCGACACGTCCACGGCATTCGGTACGACCGCCGCTCGCAGCGACGGAATCCTGGAGAGAGCCCGATCCCGATCCGGGACCGACGTGAACGTCACCCCGTCGCGCGAACGCCACTCTTCGAGCTCCTCGCGTCGCACCTTGCGCCAGTTGATCGTGTAGTGAAGCCGCCGCATCACGCTCCCCGCGCGGCTCAGCTGCCGCTGCAGGTCGAACTCGATGTTGTGATCGTCGAACACGATGCGCGGTGTGGGTTTGCCGGGCGGAGCCTGCTTGAGCCGGTAACCGCCCATGCCGAGCGCGGCCGAGACGATGATCGCGTCGACCGGCTTCTTCGTGAGCGCGGCGTCGAGCGCCGGCTGGAATTCCGGAACCTGGAGGAAGTGAGACTCGAAGCTGCGGCGCGAGAACAGCGTGCGCAGCTGCAGCATGCGCTTTCCGCGGTCTTCGGACCGTGACCGGACGAGGATGACGTCGTCGCAGTAGCGGCGCATTTCACGCTCCGCCACGGAGATGTCGAATCGCGGGTTCGCGAGCGCAGCGGCCGACACCTCGTGGCGGCGTGCCAGCCCCGACATGAGCCCTTCGAGCCGTCGCTGTCCGCCGTAGGTGGCGGGGCTCGCGGGATAGGCGGAAACGAAGAGGATTCGCACTACTGCTTCTTCAATGCATCAAACGCCGTCTTGGCGGGAAGCGTGAATTGCTTGGTGGTCCCGCTCGCCTCGACCCACGGCCACGTGCCGTCGCCGAAGAACGAGGGCTTCTCGACGAGGTAGAGAGAGGGCGGAAGGGTGGGGATCTTGACGCTCGGGTCCGTCTTCACGGAGTTCGTGACGTAGTCGAAGTTGCCGTGGCGGAGCACGGTCGGAGCGATCTTGGGCACGGACGGATAAGGAGTCTCGTTCACGTCGAAGCTCGCGTACGCTCCTGGCTGGCTGCCGTTGCCCAGCCTGAACATGACGATCATCTGGGTGGCCGAGTATCCGGCCGCTGTGAGCGGGGGATTGCTCACGTCCTTCTCGGACACGTTCTCGTAGTAGGCAGGCTTGCCGGCCTCGGCTCCCCCGGTCACCTTCAGCCCGGGCAGACCGACCACGTTGCCGAGCAGATTGGAGTACGCGCCCATGCCCGCGTTGAGGGTGAATGCGGCCTGGTTGGCGTACTGCGTGTTGATGAGCTTCGGATCCTGGTGCTGCCCCAGGACTCGGTTCCGGAAGTAAGTGAACGTCCCGGCTCCGCCCCACGTGTTGATGAGCCCAATGGACCCGGTGAGGTTCCCCTCCACGAGCTCCATGTGCGACCAGAGATTGTGCGAGTCGATGTCGGGCTCCATCCAGTAGGGCGAAGCGCCGTCCTGGGCTCCGTCGATGTAATTGTAGGCGACGACGTTGCCGCCTCCGGAGGCTCGGAAGAGGAACGGCTTGTTGAAGAAATAGACGATGTTGTTCTCGACGAGCGTGTCGCTCGTGTACGCGCAGAGCGTCAGCCCGTAGCCGGCGCCCCCCGGGTTGAGGGTCTTCGAGTTGTGGATGTAGTTGCCGTGCATCTCGCCCCGGCGCGAGAGCCACCAGCTCGTATCGCCACCGCTCGTGTCCGTTTCGGAACCGGTGATCCAGCACTGGTCGCAGAACGTGACGATCATCGCGATCTCGGGCTGCACGAACCGGATGCCTTCGACGCCCGCCTGCCGCACGACCGCCGGCGCCCGCCCCAAGACGGCTGCGTTGGCCATGCGGTAGTCGGAGTGGAGCACACCGTCGATCGTGAGAGTGTTCCCAGACACCGCCGTGACGGTGACCACTTGCCCGTTCGAATGGCGCGATCCGTCCGGATCGATCCAGAGCAGAAAGTCGGTCCCGTTGCTCGGCGGCGGCAAGATCGTGGAGTCGTCCTTCTGCGAGACGACGGCGAGATCGCCGACCGAATAGGACGATGCGTCCGAGACCGTCAGCGTGCTCGTGCCCTTCTTCGCGTCCGCCGCGAGCTTCGTGTGCGCCACCAAGGTGGTGAAGATCGCATTCGACGGCGGCCCCGACGGTCCGATGAGCATGTACCGCGTGTTGTTGCCGTGGATGACCGTCTTTCCGCCGCCCGCGCCGCGGACGGTGATGCCCTTGTCGAGCCTCACGGTGCTGTTCCACAGGAAGCTGCCTTCGGAGAGGACGACCACCTGGTTGGGAGGACAGTCGTCGATGGCCTTCTGGACTGCCTGCGTGGAGTCGGTCGCACCGTGGCCGAAGTCACTCGCGTGGATGGTGGCGCAGATCGTGGTTCTCGACGGAATCCCGCCGGGGATGCCGGGTTGCCACCGGGTCACCCGTGAGGGATCCACCAGACCGGTCACGACCGCTGCGCGGTCGGACTTCGCGCCGTCCGCGACGCTGGTCGCGACGACGTGATAGGTGCCCGGGGCCTGCGGCGCCGTGTAGTGGCCCGTCGAGTCCACCGTTCCACCACCGCGCTCCTGGACATTCCAGGTGACGCCTTTGGCCTGAGCCAAGGGCACTCCCTGGATGCTGGCCGTGAAGGCGACCGTGCCCCCTGTCGCGATGATGGGCACGCGCGGGGCCACGGTCACGCTGAGCACGCTCTTCACCGTCACGGTGGCCGTCGCGCTCTTCGTCTCGTTGACGGGCATCGCGGGCGCAGTCGCGTGGGACCGTGAACAACCCGCGCAGCCCGCAATCCCGATTGCGACGATCGCGAGAGTCACGAATCCGACACGTAGGCCCATGGACACCCCTCGGGACAAATCTCCAGCGTCATCCATAGCCGCCGGGCCGTCGATCGGCCAGCGAAGCAGCCAGGGCGCCCAATAGCGGCAACACGAGAAAATCGACCGGAACTCGCAGGCGAACTCGCGTGAAGAACACCGCGGCGAGCACGGCATTGCAGGCGTAGAGCGCGAAGAGGAGAAGCTCGATCGGCTTGAGCGCGCGCCATCTGGCGAGGATCAGCCGCCCCACCAGTGTCGCCTGCAGGGGGACGTACGCCAGCGTCGCGACGAGCGTCTGCTTGGCGCTCGTCTCGCTGGCAGTGGCGAGACGGTCGTTCGACGAGAAGTAGTGGAGCAGCTTGCCGAAGTAGAGCCACACGGCGCTCGCGGGGTTGGCTTCGATCCACGCGAAGGCTGCCTGCCGGTAGTAGTGGTCTCGTCCGAGCTCACCCAGGCCCGACGCCGCGCTGATGTACCGCGAGACGTCGGCGTTGACGCCGGAGTTCGGCGTGGCGTTCTCGTTGTTGCCGTAGAGCAGGTTGATGCCCGAGTTCGTGGCCACGAACGTCCAGTGCCCCAGCACGGCGTAGTTGCGCAGCGTCCAGACGACCAGGAGGGGCGCGGCACCCGCCGAGAGCTCCAGAGCAACCCGGACGATGCTGCGCTTCCGGAAGCGCCAGACCCACAGCACCAGCAAGGCGAGCAGGGGCGCGAAGCTCGGTACGTCGAGCACGAGCAGCGAGAACACGAGCCCGGCCAGATACAGGGGCCGTGCCGGCTCTCGAACGACGAGCCACACGACCGCGAGCAGCAGGAAGCCGGCCAGCGTCTGCGGGTAGAGCGTGCCAGCCGTGTAGATCATCACCGGGTTCAGGAGCACCCACCCCGCCGCCAACGTCCCCGCGATGGGCCGCGACATCTCGCGCGCGATCCGGTCGAGAAGGACGATCGCACCGGCGAGGAAGCCGAAGTTCATCACGCGCAGCGCGACCACCGGCGCGCCGACGGCCCGAGCAGCCGCCAGCACGAAGGGATAGAGCGGAGGGCGGAACGCCAGATTGTCGAGGAAGCGGTACTCGTGGTGCTCGAGCAACGAGCTGACCAGGTACATGTACTCGCGCTCGTCCCAGTAGCGGAGCTCGGAGCCGAGAACCGCGGCGTACGCGATCCCGATCACGAGCTCCACGGCCACCAACGCCCAGAGGATGGCGTCGTGATGACGCTCCGCCCACGCGACGAACCTCTGGATCCGCGCCAGCATGGGAGGGCGGCCGCTCATATATCTCGCGCGTCCGTCACAGTCACGGGACGCGGGTTTGATTGCACGGCGAGCCTGTGGTCTAAGCTGGCTATCAAGACGCGGATGCGAGCGCTTGCGTCGAAGTGGATACCGCGGCTCGTCCGGGCGGTCGCGATCGCCTACCCCGCCACGCTGCTCGCGATCTGGATCGCGATGCGCTGGATCGGTGAAGCGTGGTGGGTCAGCACCGCCGCCCTCTACCTTCCGTACGCGCTCTTCGGGCTGCCGCTCCCCTTCGTGGTTCTCGCCGCATGGCTCAAGCGGATGCGCCGCCTCGCCCGAGCCCAGCTGGTCAGCCTGTTGCTCCTCGTCTTCCCGATCATGGGGTTCGTGCTTCCGTGGCCCTCGTTCGCCGATGCGAGCGCGCCGAAGATTCGGATCGTCAGCCTCAACGTGGACTCGGGGCGCGCGGGGGCCGAGAGGATCGTCGACGCGATCGCCGGCTATTCGCCGGACGTCGTCCTCCTGCAGGAGACCGCCGCGAACGAGGCGTTCGTGCCGGTGCTGCGCGCGCGCTTTCCGACGGTGTCCACCTCCGGGCAGTTCGCGCTTGCGACGCGCTTTCCCCTCGTTCGCGTGATGGAGCCGGAGAAGCTCCCTTATTACGGCACGATCCGGTCGGCTCGCTTCATCGAGTACGTGCTCGACACGCCGCTCGGCACGATCCCATTCTTCAGCGCGCACCCGATCTCGCCGCGAGAGGGGCTCGTCAGCATCCGCGGGGAAGGGCTCAGGCACGAGATCGGTACGGGTCGACTCCTCGAGGGAACCCGCGCTCACGTCCTCGAGGTCAACACGGGGCTTCGAACCATTCAGGTGGAGGCGCTCGCTCAGGCGGCGTCGCTCGAGCCCGGGCCCGTCGTGGTGGCCGGCGACACGAATCTACCGACGCCGAGCCGCCTCCTGAACCGGACCCTCGGCGAGTACGTCGACGCCTTTCAGCAGGCCGGGTTGGGATTCGGGTACACGTTCCCCACCAACAAGTGGCGCCCGTGGATGCGCATCGATCGCATCATCGCGAGGGGGCCCCTCCGCTTCGTTCACTTCGAGATCGGGCGCCCGGTCGTGTCCGATCATCACTTCATCGTCGCCGACCTCCAGGCGCGCTGAAGTCAGAAATGGATCTCCGGGGCCCGCAGGGTCACGCCGGCGAAGATGTAGCCGCCCGATAGCGTGCCGATGTTGTCCTGCTCCTGCCAGGCGTACCGGATGCCTCCTCCGACGCTCACGACCGTCGACACCTGCACCTCGGTCTCCAGCGACGCGCCGAACCCGGTCACCGGCTGCATGAGCTGCGAATCGAGCGAGCGAGTGCCGGTCACGCGGCTCGTCAGCTTCGTCTTGCCGAACTGCTGGGAGACGTCCAAGGTCGCCTGTCCCCTCTCGTCGAGAAGACCGATGCGAACGTCGAGCACCGGGGTCACGAGCGCTTCCAGACGGACGATGTTGCGGTTCTCGACGGGCCCGGTCGCGCGCTCGATGCTCGCCGAGCCGACCGGATAGACGAAAGTCGAATACAGCTGAGGCGCCTGCAGTTTGAGGCGAACCCAAGCCGCGCCCGCTCCCAGCGCGCTCGTCCACTCTGGCGACAGGTGATGTTGCCAGGTCTCGGTGGCGATGGCTTCCTGCGCGGTCGGATCGCAGGGGAGGCTGGTCCGGACGCCGATCGCGGCGGGGGAGCAGGGTGCGTTGGTCGACGAGCTCTCGAGCCCGGAGGCGCGGGTCTGGAGCGAGTCGATCCGCGTGAGGGCATAGGTCGCGCTCGCATCCGCGCGAGGACCGGACACGAAGGGCAGATAGGCCTGCGAGGCAGCGTCCACGCCCCCCTGCATCCAGTACTCGATCGAGGCAGTTCCCGACCAGCGCCGGGAGAACACGACCTGCGACGCGAGCACCGTGCGCGAGCTCCCGTAGAGCAACGTCACCGGCTCGGCCAGAAGTTGGGTCCCGCCTCCCACGGGTGTCACCGTCGGCGGCGGTACGGCCGCGGCCGGGGCACCGCCGAGCAGGTAGCCGGAGTTCTGTTCGCCGTAGCTGCCGTACTCGGTGAGTCCGATGCGGACGCGGCGATTGCGCCAGCTGACGCCGAGGGCGCCGAGCTGGAGCAGCTGCGGCGAAACGCCAAGCTCCAGGTCGGGAAGGACGGCGTTCGCCGAGTAGTCGAGCGTGTACTCCCAGCGCCGATTCGTGACGTCGACGTGCGCCGTCGGCACGTCGACCACGTCTACGCCGAGCACGCCTTCCGTGTCCCTGGCGCGGACCTCGACGCGGTTCGACAGGGCAGCGGTTCCGGCGTACGCAGTGTCGGCCAGGACGTACGCAGCCGCGAAGAGCATCGGCCCGCGAGAACTATCACAGGCCGGTCCATCTGTTAGGTTCCTCGGCCGGGAAGAGCGCGATGAAGAGCGAGGTCCGAGCCGTCGGCGCCGAATCGTTCGAGGACGTCTATCCGCTCCTCCGCGGCTTTCCGACCAAGGGCATGTCCAAAGAGGACTGGCGCGCGATGCTCTTTTCGCATCGCTGGTCCGAGAATCCCCAGCGCGGCTACCTGCTGTACGTCGACGGGAAGCCCGCGGGTTTCCTCGGAACGATCTTCAGCGAGCGTCCCCTCGGCGGTCGAACCGAGCAGGTCTGCAGTCTGTCGAGCTGGATCGTCCTTCCCGAGCACCGTGACGCCAGCCTCTCGCTGATCACGCCGATCCTCCGGTTGCGCGGCTGCACGATCTTGAACCCGACGCCATCGCCGGTCGCGTACGAGATCTTCCACAAGCTGCGGTTCCAGCCGCTCGAGAGCGAACGGCTGGTGCTGCCACCTCTGCCCGGTCTCGCCGAGGCCGCCCGCAGCCTCTCGGGCTCGTTCGACGCGGCGCCGGAGACGCTCCGGCGCGAGCTGACGGGGACCGAGCGCGCCATCTACGACGATCTGTCCTCGTGCGCGGTCGCGCGCCACGTGCTGCTCCGCCGAGGATCGGAGCGTTGTTACATCGTGGCCACGCCGGTTCATCGACGAGGAATTCCGTTCGCCGAAGTGCAGTACATCGGCGACCTCGACTTCTTCTGGCGCCACCGCATGCTGGCGCACGCAGCAGTCTTCGCGTCGACGGGCGCGGTCGGTCTGTGGGTCGATCGCCGGTTCGCCGGAGACCGAGCGACGCCGTTCGCATTTCGTCGGCCCGCTCGCCGCTTGTTTCGACCCAGCAGAGCGGACATCAAGCCCGAGATGATCGACGGGCTCTACTCCGAGCTCATGGACCTTCGCTGGTGACGGCCTGAAGCGCGCTGTCGACGGGAAGGATGCGCAAGCCAGCCGCCTTCGCCACACGCAAGAGGCGGTCGAGGTCCTCCGGCCGGCAGCCATAGTGGCTGGGAGACGGTTGTACGTCGTGCGTGTACACGACGATCCAGGCGCGGCGCGCCGCCGCGCGCATCACCCACTCTTCCACGTCCTCGAAAGGCCTCTTGCCGACTTCGAGGCCCACCGCCTTCAGCTGGCCGATGTCGAACGTCCCGGTATTGACCCCGGCGTCGACGCCCCGGACCGAATCGAATCGACGGACCAGGAAGCGCTTGGAGGTCACGCTCGCGTCCCCATACGGGTACGCGAACGAGCGGAGCTTCACGTCGCCCACGTGCTCGCGGACGAATGCCTGGTTGGTGCGCACGGAAGACTCGAGCTCGGAGCGGCCCGCGCGCAGGCAGCTGATGTGCTGGAACGTCTGGCACGCGAGCTCGTGTCCCTCAGCGTGGATCGCCTGGATGTCGTCCACGGTGAACATTGCTTGACCGTCCCACGTGGTTTCGCACAGGCGTCCGCAGACGTAGAACGTCCCGCGTACGCCGTGGTCGCGCAAGATGCGCCCCCCCTCGGTCCAAGCGGTCCGCGGGAAGTCGTCGAAGCAGACACTTAGAGTGCCAACGGCGTTCCGCTGCTCGACGACGCGCGGGCGGTACGCTCGTGCTATCGCGCGGCGAATCTTGTCGCTCGCGACCCCCACCGGCACCAAGTGCATCTTAATGATTATATCCCCGTGGGAGTGACTCGTGATCCTTTCCGTGGTCTCTAGGCTGGCGGATTCATGTGCGGCGTAGCCGGCATCGTCGGACACATCAGCGATTCGAATCGCTCCGCCCTCGCTCGCATGGTTGGTGCGATGAGGCATCGGGGTCCGGACGGAAGCGGAGTCTGGGAATCACCCCCCGACGCGCGGGGGATGGGTGTGATGCTCGGCCACACGAGGCTCTCCATTCTGGATCTGTCGACCGCCGCGTCGCAACCGATGGTCGACCCGGTGACGGGGCACGTCCTCACGTATAACGGCGAGATATACAACTACGTCTCGCTGCGTGATCGGCTCACCGCCGCCGGTCAGAGCTTTCAATCCACGGGCGATACCGCAGTCGTGCTTCGCGCGCTCGCTCTTCACGGCGGCGACGCCGTGCCCTGGCTGCGGGGAATGTTCGCGTTCGCTTTGTGGGACCCCGGCGCGCGGAGGCTCCTCCTCGCGCGCGACCCGCTCGGCATCAAGCCGCTCTATCTCGCGCGGCGCGCGGATGGAGGCGAGTGGTCGCTCGCCTTCGCTTCCGAGCTGCGCGCCCTTCTCGCGTCAGGCCTGCTCGGCTCGCCGCGGTTGGATCCCTCGGCATCCGCCTCGGTCGTCTGGAACGGCTTCGTGGTCGGGCCGACCACGGCCGTGAGCGGTGTGGAGTCGCTCGATCCGGGTCAGCTCAAGGTGTTCGACGGATCAGGGCGCGAGCAAGCATCGACGCATTACTGGGTGATGCAGCGGCGAGCCGGCGTGAGGGAGATCGACGAGCCGACCCTGGCGCGAGAGCTCGAGGAGTGCGTGCACCTGCACCTCGCCAGCGACGTCCCACTCGGGGTCTTTCTGTCGGGTGGAATCGACTCGTCGGCTGTGGCCAACCTCGCGCAGAAGGCGGAGCGTTCGCCAATCCACACGTTCACGCTCTCCTTCGAGGAGCGAGAGTTCGACGAGGGGCCTCACGCGAAGCGCATCGCCCAGGCGATAGGCACGGACCACCACGAGGTGATCCTGAGCGAGGAGCACTTCGTGACGAACCTCGAGGCCGCACTCGACAGCCTCGACCAGCCGACCTTCGACGGGCTCAACGCGTACTACATGTCGCGCGCCGTCCGCGAGGCGGGGTTCACCGTCGCGCTCGTGGGAACGGGGGGCGACGAGCTGTTCGGCGGGTACACGACCTTCCGCGACCTTCCCCCCATGCTTCGCTGGGCCAGCCGCGCGCGGCCCCTGCCCAAGGCGCCTCTCGTGGCGGCGGCGCGCGTGGTCGCATCGGCGCTCTCGGGCTCGGGGCGCTCGGGGCGCGAATTCCCCCCCCAGACGCGGTGGGCGAAGCTCCCCGAGATGGTCCGTCACGGCGAGGATCTCCTCTCCCTCTACCAGCTCGCCTACGCGCTCTTCCTGCCCGAAGCCCAGCGCGACCTCCTGGGAGCCGACGCGACCTCGCTCGTCGACGGAATGCCCGCTTCGCTCCGTCGGCGGCTCGAGCGGGAGATCGAAGGGCGCTCCGCGCTGTCGGCGATCAGCGTCCTCGAGGAGCGTCTCTTCCTGGGCGAGCGCCTCCTCCCCGACAACGACGCCGCCAGCATGGCGGCATCCATCGAGCAGCGGCTGCCGCTGGTCGATCACGAGCTCCTCGGCCACGTCGAACGCCTCCCCGACAAGGCGAGGTACGCGCCCGTGCGCAGCAAGTCCATCCTGCGTCGCGTCGGGCTCCGCGGGCTCGATCCGGCCTTGTTCGACAGGCCCAAGAGCGGCTTCACGCTGCCCTTCGAGCGTTGGATCCGGAAGGGCCTTCACCGCTCGATCGACCAGACGCTACGCGATCCGGATGCCGTGCGAGCGGCGGGGCTGGCGCCCGAGCCCGTCGAGCGGCTCTGGAGAGCGTTCCTCGACGGCGCGCCCGGGGTGTATTGGTCGCGAGTGTGGGCGCTGTTCGTGCTGATTCGCTGGTGCCAGAAGCAGGGAATCCAACGATGAGCCGACGCCGTTACTGCGTGATCACACCGTGCCGCGACGAGGCTGCGTTCGCGCGACGGACGCTCGACTCCGTCACGTCCCAGTCCGAACCCCCGGCTCTCTGGGTGATCGTCGACGACGGCTCGAAGGACGAGACGCCGGCAATACTCGCAGAGTACGCCGCACGATTCCCGTTCATCCGGGTCGTGACGCGTGGCGATCGCGGCGACCGCAAGGTGGGCGGTGGTGTCATCGACGCCTTCTATGCCGGCTTCGACAACATCGACGCGAACGACTTCGACTACGTTTGCAAGCTGGATCTCGATCTCATCCTCCCGCCCGGATACTTCGCGGGTTTGATGAATCGCATGGAGGCCGAACCTCGGATCGGCACGTGTTCGGGCAAGCCGTACTACTTCGCGTCGGGCGCGCCCGCGCATGCCGACTTTCCGCTCGGAGGCCAGGACGGGCTCGTTTCGGAGAAGCTCGGTGACGAGAACGCCGTCGGCGCCTCGAAGTTCTATCGGACGACGTGCTTCCGCGAGATCGGAGGCTTCGTTCGTCAGGTCATGTGGGACGGCATCGACGGTCATCGCTGCCGGCAGCTCGGATGGATCGCCATCTCCTGGGACGATCCGGATCTCCGCTTCGTGCACCTGAGGCCGATGGGAACGAGCCACAAGAACTGGTGGACCGGCCGCACGAGGTGGGGCTTCGGCCAGTACTTCATGGGCACCGCCCCCGTCTACATGCTCGCCAGCGCCGCGTACCGGATGACGCGGCCTCCCGTCGTCGTCGGTGGCCTCGCCATGGCGCACGGATACTTCAAGTCGCTTCTCGAGCAGCAGCCTCGCTACGGAGATGACGAGTTCCGCCGCTTCCTGCGGCGGTATCAGTGGGCGTGTCTGCTTCGTGGCAAGAAGAGGGCGACTGCGGATCTGAACGCGCGGCAGGAGGCCGTGTGGCGCGCGAACGCGTCGCATCTGGTATGCTGACGCGTTGCCAGCATGGTCACCGGAGCTGACTCCGAAGTCCCCGTCGAGGGGTCGGGCGAGGAAGGCGAATTCGGCCTCGCGCAGGCGAAACTGATCGGGGCCTTCTTCCTACGTGCGCCCGCGCGTCATCCGCGGCTGGCCGCCTCCACTCTGATCGTCACCGTGATGCTCGGGGTCGCGGCAGCTCTCTTCTGGCCGCGCAGCTACGACACCGACGTGCGGATCCTCGCGCAGCACCAGCTCGTGCTCCCTGCGCTCGACAACCCGGGCCGCGCGGTCCCGCGTGAAGCCGACGCCCCCACGAAGAACGCAGCCGACTCGATCCTGCAGCACGACAACCTCGTGGCGATGATCAAGGAGCTCGATCTCATCGAGCGCTATCAGGCGACGCGGCAACCGCTGGTCCGGTTCAAGGACACAATCATGTCCATCGGCGCGGCCAAGAGGACCGAGGCCGAGCAGATGCGCGACATGATCGAGCTCCTGGAAAAGAAGCTCAGCGTCGTGACCGACGAGTCCTCGATCACGATTGCGGTCCAGTGGTCCGACAAGCAGATCGGTTTCGAGATCGTCTCGTTCCTGCAGAAGAACTTCCTCGAGGCTCGCTACGACTCGAACGTGAACGTCATCGTGGAGGCGATTCACATCCTCGAAGAGCGCGCCAAGCCGCAGGCGACCGAGGTCGATGCCGCACTGGCGGATCTGACGAAGGTCGAGAACGAGCGCCGGCAATCGTTCGCGGGCGGTGGCTCAGCCGTCGCTGCGACTCGACCGCGAGGAGGCCGCGCGCCTCGCGCAGTCGCGGGGGCCGGGACTTCCTCACTGCAGCCGACCGGAGGCGCTGACGCCGACGTCGCACGCCAGCTCGAGGACGTGCGCAGCCGCATCCGATCGATCACACAAGAGCGGGACAGGCAGCTGATGGAAGCCCATCAGCAGCTCGCCGACGCGCGAGCCACGCTGGGCCCCCTGCATCCGACCGTCGTTGCCCTGAACGACAAGATCGCGCAGCTCGAGGCGTCGCCGCCCTCCGAGCTGCATGCGCTCGAGGAGCGTGAGCGCCAGCTCGTTGCCGCCCTGGCAGCGCCGGCGGCGAGCACGCCAGCTCCCGCTGCCTCGACGACCGCGCCGACGATGGCCCCGTCCCTCCAACCCGTCGTCGTCGCCACGGCGCCCCTGACCCCGGCACCGGCGTCGTCGGCTGCCCCGACGATCGCCGACCTGCTGCGTGACGATCCGGAGGTCGCCCTCGCCCGCTCGAGGCTCCAGGCCGCCTCGGCCAAGTACAACGAGCTCCTCTCGCGCATCGAAGCCGCGAACATCGAGCTCGAGGTCACGCGCGCCGCGTTCAAGTACACATACACCGTGGTGCGTCCCCCCGAGATCGCCCGCAAGCCCAGCAAGCCGAACGTCACGCTCCTCCTGATCGGCACCTTGCTCGCTGCCCCGCTCCTCGGCATGATCGCCGCTGGTATCCGCGACCTGCTGAGGGGCCGGTTCGTGGAACCCTGGCAAATCGAGCGCCACCTCAACCTGCCGCTGCTAGGCGAGCTCAATCCTCCTCCGTGAGACCGGACACGAAAGAGCCCATGGCCACGGATGAACGGGCGCCCCAGCCGTCGACCGCGCTGGTCCGGCGCGCACCGGAGGTGCCTGCGCTTGGCGACGACGTGCGTCTCCAGCTGTTGTGGCTCGGCCTCCAGCAGCGCTCGTGGCGATCGCTCGCCGTCATCGCGGCGAGCGAGGGTATCGAGACGCTCACGGTGGCGGACACGCTCGCCAAGATCGCCTGGGCGTACACCGGACAGCCCACCTGCGTGTTCGACATGCGCGACCTGAACCTGCGCCTGCTCGAGCATCAGATTCGCGACATGGCGGCGCAGCTGCAAGGTGGCGAGCGCGTGTTCGTGGCGTTGCGGTCGATCAACGAGAACCCGACGGCGGTGCCGCTCGCCATGGCTGCCGACGCCGTGGTGCTCTGCATCGAGCTGGGGCGGACCGACATCAAGGGCGCGCAGCGGACGCTCACGGCGATCGGGCGCGAGAAGTTCATCGGCTCCCTGCTCGTACCTCGCGCTTCCAAGGGCGCTCCCGTCTCGGCTCCTCCTCCGCCTCCGGGCGAACCCCCGAGATGAGCGACGGTCCGGGGGCGAGCTCGCTCCGCGTCCGCATCGGAGGACTCCCCATCGACCGGCTCACGCTCGACGGGGCCATTGCCGCCATCGACGAGCTGGTGAGCTCGGGACAGGGCGGCGCCGTCTTCACGCCCAACGTCGATCACGTGGTCGAGTACCAGGACAACGCGCGGCTTCGGGAGGCCTACGAAGCCGCCAGCCTGTCGCTCGTCGACGGTGTTCCCGTGCTGTGGGCATCTCACCTGCTCGGCGAGCCTCTCCCGGAGAAGGTGTCCGGATCGGACCTGGTGATGCCGCTCCTGCGACACGCTGCGAAGCGCGGCTGGCGGGTGTTCTTGCTCGGCGGGGGCGACGGCGTGGCCGAGATGGCGAAGCGCTCGCTCGAGACTTCGATCCCCGGCATCGATGTCGTCGGAGCGCTCTCCCCTCGGATCGACATGCGCCAGGAAAGCGCGGTCCGCGCGCCGGTAGTCGAGGCCGTCGGGAGCGCGAAGCCGCACATCGTGATCGTCGCCCTCGGAGCGCCCAAGCAGGAGCTCTTCATCCACGAAACGCGCGAGGCGCTGCGCCCCGCGGTCCTGCTCGGACTCGGCGCATCCCTCGACTTCATCGCGGGCACCGTGCCGCGCGCTCCCGGATGGATCTCACGCAGCGGCCTCGAGTGGCTCTTTCGCCTGTCACGCGAGCCCAAGCGCCTCTGGCGCCGCTACCTGCTTCGCGATCCGAAATTCTTGCTCATCCTCGCTCGAAGCGTTCGCAAACGCGGCAAGCCGGAGACGGCGCTGCACTAGGAACGCGCGGCGCGGCGTCGCAGCGCCTCTTTCAGCACCCCGATCATCTCGCGCAGGCGCACGGCACCCGTGGCGAGGACGAGCACGGCGTAGAGCGAGGCGTCGGCCACGATGCGGAGGATCCCCCAGGCCGCGAGCCTCCGATCGAGCAGGGTCACGACGACGCATGCCGCCAGACTCTTGCCGATGGCGACGACGTTTCGCCGGTCGAACGCTCCTCGTCCGACCGACCCGATGAGGCACGTCGCGACGACGATCTCGGTCCCGAAGATCGCCAGTGCGCCGCCGGTGCCGCCTCCGCCCGGACCGAATGCCCGCAGCGAGAACGGGATGAGTGTGAGGTTCAGTGCCACGTTGGCGACGAGCCCCACGACCGAGATGACCGTCAGCGTCCAGGCGCGCCCGAGCATGATGAGCGCCTGCGCGTAGATGATCGACACGTACATGAGCACGAACATGGTCGCGAGGATGCGAAGCGCCGGTGCAGCCGGCGCGAAGGCCGGCCCGAAGATGATGCGCGTCCAGAGCTCGGCTCCGAGGTTGATGACGAGCGACGCGGGTATCGCAATGACGAGTATCAGCTCGAGGGAGCGCCGCAGCTGCTCGTCGAGCTCCGCGCGGGACCGAGCCGCCGCGCGTGCGAACATCGGCATGAGCACCCACCCGATGAGCGGCGTGATGAGCAGTGTGAGCCCGGCAACGGTCTGCGCCGCGCCGTACCAGCCGACTTCCTCGCTCCCGGCCATGAACTCGAGCAGCGACACGTCGAGCTTCGCGTACGCGGTCTGCGCGAAGAGGATGAGGTAGTAGGGCAGGCTCGCGAGCAGCATCACCTTGGTCGACGTCCAGGCGACGCGGAAGCGCAGGCCGAGATGCGATCGCGCGAGGCCGTACAAGACGAACGTCTCGACCGACTCCGAAGCGAGGTACGAAACGGCGTAGGCCCAGAGCCCGGCGCCGGTGGCCATGGCCACGAGGACGCCTCCGGCCCAGATGACTTTGGTAGCGACGGCGAGCACGCTCATCGCGCCGACGCGCCCCTTCGCGTGGAGCAAGGCCGACAGCGTCGCGTTGGACGTCACGAAGAACTGCGTGAGCCCGTAGAGGAGCACGAGCCATTGCATCTCCGGCTCGCGGCCGGTCACCCCGAGAACGATCGCCATCGCCGTCATGACGACGAGCGCCAGGGCAACGCGGATCACCGCCACGCCGCCGAAGAACTCGGTCGCGTGAGAAGGTCGGACAGCAACCTCCTTGCGGATGTACTGGTCCGCACCCAGGTTGAGCACAATGAAGAACGCCGTCGTGAACCCGTCGGCGAAGTTCAACGTCCCGAAACGAACGGGCCCGAGATAGCGCGGCAAGAGGAGCCTGATGGCGAGCGCGATTCCCCACGTGAAGACGAGCGACGTGCCGAGCTTCAGCGCGTTGCGGATCGCCAAGAGCGTGGCGTTCGGCGCGTCGTGGTGCGGCTCACGGGGCGACTCGGCCGGCGGGTCACGCGGCGACTCACGAGGCGGCGCGGGCGCGGTCACGAGGGTCACCCTAATAGGCGAAGAGGCCGAAAGTAGTAGGGAATCTGAAGGTAAATTCTCGGTGACGTGTGTTGCACGGTGCGACCCTGCGTGATAGGTAGGAAAGAATGTCCGTAGCGCGTTCTGAGGCTCCGGAAGCACGGGTTGAACGCCTGGTTCTGGAGTATGCCCAGAGCGTGCCTACGGGCCGCCCGTTGGACTCTGGCCTTTCTTTGCAGAACGACCTCGCCATCGAATCCCTCTCGCTCGTCTCCCTGACCTTGCGTCTCGGTGACGAGCTCGGGGTGGACGTCGTCGAGCTCGGCATCGAGCTGGGGGGCGTCCGGACGATCGGCGATCTCGTTGCAATGGCGAAGACTTTCACACAGTTGAAGAGCGAGCAGACCCCCAACCGGAGTGATCGAACGTGAACAACGAACGCGAAGTGAACGAGCTCGAGACCACGGACAAGCAGCAGACGGACAATCCCGAGGAGAACGGAACGACCGACAACGAGTTCAAGCTCACCGTCCGCAAGCTCGAGATGCCGGTCCGGCCGCGCGGCGTGCTTGCCGAGTGATCGACCGATCTCGTCGTTTGCCGCGCTGAGCGCCAAGCAGCCACTCGTTCCGTACTCCTACGAGCCGGCGGCGCTCGGGCCGACCGACGTCGAAGTAAAGATCTCACATTGCGGGATCTGCCACAGTGATCTGCACCTCATCGACGACGACTGGGCGTCCAGCAAGTACCCGCTCGTTCCCGGTCACGAGATCGTCGGTGAGGTCGTTGCGAAGGGGGATGCCTGCGCGCACGCCTTGGGCGCGCGCGTAGGCATCGGCTGGCAGCGCTCGGCCTGCCACGAGTGCGAGCAGTGCCGGGCGGGACACGAGAACCTCTGTGCCTACCAGCAAGCGACCTGCCTGGGGCACATGGGCGGCTTCGCCGATAGGATCCGCATCGACGGGCGCTTCGCCTTCGCGCTTCCTCCGGAGCTCGACTCGGCGGGCGCCGCCCCGCTTCTGTGTGGCGGCGCCACCGTATTCGCTCCGCTGCAGCGCTGGCGCGTCCGAGAGGGCGCGCGCGTGGGAGTCATCGGCATAGGCGGTCTCGGGCACCTCGCCCTGCGATTCCTTCGCGCGATGGGGTGCCGCGCGACCGCGTTCACGTCCTCGCCGGACAAGCGAGAAGAAGCGACGCGACTCGGCGCGCAAGACGTCGCCTCTTCCACGAACGCGAAGGAGCTCCGCTCCTACTCGCGCCAGCTCGATTTCCTGCTCTGTACGGTCCCTGCACGGCTCGACTGGATCACGTACCTCGAGACCCTGAAGCCGAACGGGGTGCTCTGCCTCGTGGGCGCGCCACCCGGCCTCATACAGATCCCCGCGAGCCAGCTCCTCTCCAGCCAGCGCGTAATCTGCGGCAGCGACATCGGCAGTCCGGCGGACATCCGCGAGATGCTCGCATTCGCCGCCAAACACGGGATCGACGCGCAGATCGAGACCGCTCCGATGACCGAGGTGAACGCCGCCGTGCAGCGGGTGCGCGACAACCGCGCCCGCTACCGGATGGTGCTCACGGCTTGACGGGTTCGGTCAGCCTCTCGACGACCGCGGCTCCGCGATGCTTGCTCCAGCTCGCGAACCAGGGCTGCAGCTTGCGCCTCTGGACCTTGCCCGTGTGCGTCCGCGGGATCGGAGCGGGCCCGAACAGAACCACCTTGGGGCGCTCGGGCGCAGGCATTGTCGCGATCGCGGCGACGAGCGCGGACCGGACCGCGTCTTCGAGCGGGTCGATCTCGACGTACGCACCCACCTCCTCGCCGTGCTCCTGGTGAGGGAAGCCCAGCACCACGATTCGCCCCGACAGCTCGGGCACCGCCTCCACGATGCGTCGCTCGAGCCGCAGCGGACTGTATTTCTCCGCGTCGCGGATGATGATCTCCTTGATGCGACCGGTGACGAAGAAGATCGGCCGGCCCTCGTCCGTGCGGAAGAAGCCTTCGTCGCCGGTGTGCAACCAGCCGGCGGCGTCGATGGCGGTCGACGTGCTCGCCGGGTCGTCGAGATAGCCGATCATCGTGGAGTGACCGCGGACGACGAGCTCTCCCTTGTCCCCCTCGGCGACTGGAGCGCCGCTCGCGTCGACCACGCTCACCTCGGTCCCCTCGAGCGCGGGGCCGATTGACGGGACCTCGAAGCCGAAGAGCAGGCGCTCGTGCTCCTCGGCCGATGCGCCGGGCGAGACGCAGCACGCGAAGTTGGTGTACTCGGACAGTCCCCATCCTTGAACGAGGGGGATCCGGGTGCGGGACTCGAAGCTACGCGCCAGATCGACCGGAAGCGGAGCCGACGAGACGAGGATGTGCCGCAGCGTCGGCACCTTGTCGTGCGTGACTCCGGCCGCCAGGAGCATCGGCAGGAGTGTCGGCACCACGCTCGTCACCGAGACCGATTCGGCCCGGATCACCTCTGCCCAGGTAAAGGGCTCGAGGCGCTCGGTGAAGACGAGGTGTCCTCCGGTGGACAGCGCGCTCATGAGGCCGAACCCGAAGGCGTGCGCGTGATAGAGCGGCAGGACCGCGAGCTGCGTCGTCCCGTCGAGCCCGAAGTTGTTCGCCATGCTCCATGCGTTCGAGAGCAGGTTCCGCTGGCGGAGGGTCACTCCCTTGGGGTTGCCCGTGGTGCCCGACGTGTAGAGCACCACGGCAGGCTGCTCGGCGAGATCGGAGGGCGGAGGGGGAGGGGGCGCATCGGTCGCGAGGCTCGGAGCGTCCTCGACGAGGGTCACGAACGCTGGCCTGGCCGCGTCCGCCACCCTCGCCGCGAGATCGCTCGTCGCGAGGAGGCCCTTCGCGCGGGAATGACGGAGGATGTAAGTCCAGTCCTCGGGCGCCGAGGTCGGATTGAGCGGCACGACGACGGCGCCGAGGCGCATGAGCGCGAGAACGAGGACCGGGATCTCCGGCCGGTTGGGGGCGAGGACCGCTACGCGATCTCCCGAGCGGACTCCGAGCTTCGCGTGGATGCCGCTCGCCAGCGACTGGACCGTCGCGACCAGCTCTCCGTAGGACAGGCGATCGCCGGCCGTCTTCCCCCGGTAGAACGTGAGCGCGCGTCGAGACGCGTCGCGCCCGAGCCGCTCGAGGAGAGTCTGTACGTCGGTGGCGGCGGGGCCCGTCATCCCGAACGCCTCATCCCATCACGAAGCCGAACTCGTAGCAGGCCTGTAGGCGCTCCGAGATCTCGTTCAGCTCCCCGTCGTGGAAGCGCCAGTCGAGATCCGGCGCCGCCTGCTCGAGCGTCGTGACCCCGAAGTAGAGGGGCACGAACTCCATTTCGACGTACGCCTCGCCGTAGCTCGTCGCGACGGCCGTTTCGTCGTCGTAGGTCGCTTCCCGGTGTCCCAGTCCCTTGAAGCTGGACTTGGAGAACGACCCGACCTTCCCGCGCTCGTTCCAGTAGAGGGCGACGCAGTGGCCGCACTCCTCGTCCTTCTTCGGATCGCGCCGATGAATCGCGAGCAGCCGGCGCTTCGTCTTCGGGAAGAGCAGCTCGAGGAGCCCGTACGAGAGGATCGCCGCGTCGATGCAGGTGATCCGCGTGTTGTGCAGAGATGACCGCACCGACTGGATGCGGTAGTTCGCCCGCCAGTCGTCGAGGTACGCGTAGCTGTCGATGACCCGCCGGATGTCCTCCGGCCTCTCGAGCGGGGCTTCGCCAGCCACCTCGCGAAGGCGACGTAGATCGGCCTCCGTGTACTCGTTCACTCGGTCAGCGGGTCGCAGGGAAGGCGCGGCACCATGGGGAAGTGCGCATAGAAGGTGTCGATCCCGTCCATGAAGAGCACGAGGTGCTCGGCCATGTTCTTCGCGACGTTGAGCGCGTCG
>Ga0335069_10001782_pt1 | contig 34118 bp, 43 predicted proteins | sample Lox_Sample_11_FD_206714 | JGI IMG/M metagenome (GOLD analysis project Ga0335069, IMG submission 206714) | Soil microbial communities from Loxahatchee National Wildlife Refuge, Florida, United States - Lox_Sample_1.1 | ecosystem: Environmental > Terrestrial > Soil > Wetlands | place: USA... | reverse complement strand
TACGGCCGTTTGAAGCGGGCCGGCCGAAGCGGCCGGGGCGAAGCCGCGCTTTCCTCACGGCGAGAACTTCTTACGCATGGGGTCTCCTCCGAGCCGCCGTCAGCTCCCCGGCCTGACGGCGGCTCCGCGCCAAGTCTCTCGAAGAGTCTTGCGTCGGTGAACGGGTGCATGCCCCACAGTGGCCGCTGCCCGGAGTCTTAGTCGCCGCTTACGAGTGCCCGCTCCCATTCGTAGGTGACGGAGCACCGCGCCTCCCGAACGCCCCCTAACGGGAGCGCGGGCGCTTGGCGGGGGTTGTCCCTGCCCGGCCTATCCGTCGGGGACGCCAGGCCCCGTCACCAATCAATCAGGCGACCCCAGTTGGGCTGTCGTAGCCGGAAAGCAACGAGGGCAGGGAGCGATGTGGCGCTCGTGAATGGCCGCCTCTGTCAGCCACCTGCTCGGATGAGGTCCGCAGGCGACACGATCGGCGAGTGTCGGATGCGGCCGGTGGTAGTAGCGCACACGACGGCCGCCGCCCGTAACCGGAATAACGGTTGCCGCAGGCATCGCGTCTCACTGGTTGGTAGCAGACCCTAGGCCGTCGCGACCCCGCCGAACGGGCGGTTTCCACGCACCGACGTTCGCCGCCTTCACGTGCGACCCTGCGAAGCAGGCGAAGGCGAAGCGGCAGGATGCCGCCGAAACAGCTATCGAGAGAACCACAGACACCGACCTCCCCGTTTCCGAGGAGGCCAGTGGCATGAGGACACATGCTCTGCGGCGACAGCCCTGACGCCAGAGCCGTCAACAGGAAACCCTTGGGGGTAGTGCTTCCTGCACCTTGGATGCTGGCAGGAGGATCGGACACCGCCATCCGTGACTTTCCGCACATCCGCGGATGGGAGCGTGCATCACCGTCGCGACGCTTTCCCAGCCGGGACGGCGCGGGGCTCGCAGCAGGGCCTCATGTGCGCCAGGGGGGTTCCCGAACCGGGCGCACCCGTCCCGGCGCTGCTACGTCGGACCGGCAAGTGCGCCCCGCGTGTCGCGTCGCCCCCGGGGGCGCACCGGCCGCAACGCACCACGCCAACCCGGGTAGACAGCGGCCGTGCTGATCGCCGACGCCAACCAGATCAAGACGGTACTCGGCTGTTCTCGGTAGCCGACGACGAAACGACGGGGGTGGGGTCGTCCCACCCTCACCGCCGCCGAGTCGAGGCGCTACAGACGTGAGTGCGTCCAGCCGAGGCGGCCGAGACAATCGCGGGAGCGAAGGCGACTCGGGCAACGGGAACAAGCGGCTGCTCGCGAGGAACGCGGGCGACGTCGCGTCGGTCGTGCTCGGCTTGGTCGTCTTGCTGCTCGGCACTGACCCGTTCCAACTCCGCGGCAAGAGCCATCTGCTCGGCGGTCTGAACAAGGTTGCGCTTGCTCTCTGGATCGCGACCATCCTCGTCCTCGTCTCAACCGCGCTGCTCCCGCGCAAAGACAAAGGCGGCAAGCCCTACCGAGTGATGGTCGCCATCGTCTTGGGCGGGGCCGCGGCCGCGGTCACATTCGTCATGATTGGGCTCAGCATTACGGGCCACGGCACCGACAAAGACCACGTTCGCGTAGCACTCTCCGCTGACAACCGGGCTGTGCTCGACCGGCTTTGCGGCACAAGAGGGAAGCCGCTGACTGGGCACCTGGCGACCGGGTCGCTGGAGGGCGCTTTCACCGTGCTCACGCTCGATCACGGCTTGTCAGTGCGCTGCGACGACGTCCGCGTCCGGTCGACTCGATCATGGCGCTCCGGGAACTCGACCCGAAGAAGTAGCGATTGGTCGAAATCGCCCAGCGTTTGTCGTAGCTGGAGGCTTCTCCGGGGCAGGGTTCGGCGCTGAACTCGGTGCAACCTCTCTGTGGTCTGCAACTCGGCCAACACCAGGCGATACCATCGTCCGTGAACCGGGGAGTCCCTGTCTCAGGGGCTGAGAGTGCGCTTCGTAGCGTGTACCCGCAGAACCTGCTCCGGATCATTCCGGCGAAGGGAGCGAAGAGTCACCACAACAGGCACCCTACGTCCCCATCACAGCCCGCATGGTTGCGCTGGGCCGCTCAGGATTCGGCTCAACCAAGGCACTACAGGACAAGGCACTACAGGACACTGCCCGGACTGCTCTCCACCCCGTGGAGATCCTGATCCGGGTCATGCCGGCGAAGGGAGAGCATGGTTCCTCGAGCGTTGACGATCGCGACGTCGGATTCCGGTGGGGGCGCCGGTGTCCAGGCCGATCTGAAGGCGTTCGCCGCGGCCGGCGTGTACGGGACATCGGTGCTCGTGGCGCTGACGGCGCAGAACACGCTCGGCGTGACGGCGATCCACGAGCTGCCGCCGGCGTTCGTCGTCGACCAGCTCGACGCCGTGTTCGGCGACATCGGCGTGGACGCGGCGAAGACCGGGATGCTGTTCTCGCGCGCGCTGATCGAGACGGTGGCGTCGTACCTCGAGGCGCATCCGGTGCCGCTCGTCGTCGACCCGGTGATGGTCGCGAGCTCCGGCGCGAAGCTGCTCGAGGACGACGCGGCCGGCGCGCTCGTCGGGCGGCTGTTCCCGCTCGCGACCGTGGTGACGCCGAACCTGCTGGAGGCGCGCGCGCTCACGGGCGTCGACGCGCCGCGAGGAGAGCTGGCGGAGCGGCTCGTCGAGCTCGGCGCGCCCGCGGCGATCGTCACCGGCGGGCACGGCGACGACGCGGTCGACCATCTCTTCGACGGGTCGAGGCACGTCGAGATTCCCGTCGCGCGCCACGACGTTCCGGCGACGCACGGCGCCGGCTGCACGCATTCGGCGACGCTCGCGGCGCTGCTCGCGCGCGGCGAGAGCCTCGAGGACGCAGCGCGCGGCGCGGCCGAGGCGGCCGCGCGCGCGGTGGCCCAGGGGCTCGTCGAGATCGGTTCGGGTGAAGGTCCTGTCGACGTCCTGGGGGTGAATCGTTGATCTCGCCTGGCTCCACGCTGCGCACGATCCGCGAGCGCAAGCCGCTCGTCCACCAGATCACGAACTACGTCGTCATGAACGAGACGGCGAATGCGACGCTCGCGATCGGCGCGCTGCCGGTGATGGCGCACGCGGCCGAGGAGGTCGAGGAGATGACCGGCCTCGCCTCGTCGCTCGTGATCAACATCGGCACGCTCTCGCAGGCCTGGGTCGACTCGATGCTGATCGCGGGCCAGGCGGCGACCGAGCGGGCGATCCCCGTCGTGCTCGACCCGGTCGGCGCGGGCGCGACGCGGTATCGCACCGACACCGCCCGGCGGATCCTCGACTACGTCGACGTGACGGTGCTGCGCGGGAACGCCGGCGAGGTGGCGACGCTCGTCGGAGCGGAGGCGGAGGTGCGCGGCGTCGAGTCGATGGCGGCGGGGATGGATCCGGCCGATCTCGCTCGTATCGCCGCGACGCAGCTCGACGTCGTCGCGTCCGTGACCGGTCCGGTCGACCACGTCTCGGACGGCGAGCGGGTGCTCGCGGTGTCGAACGGGAATCCGCTGCTGGCGGCGGTGACCGGAACCGGGTGCATCGCGTCGGCGCTGACGGGCTGCTTCCTCGCGGTGAAGCCGGACGAGCCGCTCGAGGCCGCGGCGGAGGCGCTCGCCGCGTTCGGCGTCGCGGCGGAGGACGCCGCCGCGGGCGCGTCGGGGCCGGGGACGTTCCACGCGCGGCTGTACGACGCCCTCGCCGCGCTCGATCCGGACACGCTGGACGCGCGGGCGCGCATCGAGACGCTGTGACGCTGGAGGAGATCGGCGAGTTCGGGCTGCTCGGCGAGCTCGAGCGGCGCGGGCTCGCGCGCGGGATCGAGCACGACGCGGCGGTGGTCGAGGGGCTCGTCGTCACGCAGGACGCGCTCGTCGAGGGCGTGCACTTCCGGTTCGACCTGCTCTCGTGGCGGGAGCTCGGCTTCCGCGCGGCGGCGGTGAACGTCAGCGACCTCGCCGCGTCCGGGGCGGATCCGCTCGCGCTGATCGTCTCGCTCGGGCTGCAGGGGGAGACGGCCGTCGAGGACGTCGTCGAGCTCTACGAGGGGCTGAACGAGGCGGGTGTGCCGGTGCGCGGCGGCGACACGACGCGGGCCGACCGCGTGCTGCTGAGCGTCACCGCGCTCGGCACGTCCGCGCGCGTCCCCGGCCGCGCGGGCGCCCGCCCCGGGGAGGTGCTCGTCGTCACCGGGCCGCTCGGCGCCGCGGGTGCCGCCTTCCGCGAGGGGAGGCTGCCGCGCCCGCCGCTTCGCGTCGAGGAAGGGAAGCGTCTCGCGGCGGTCGCGACTGCGATGCTCGACCTCTCGGACGGGCTCGCACCGGACGCGGGCCACATTGCGGAGCGCTCCGGCTGCCGGCTGACGATCGACCTCGAGCGCGTCCCGCTCGCGGAGGGCGCGACGATCGACGACCTCTCCTTCGGCGAGGACTACGAGCTGCTCGCCGCCACACCGGACCCGCTCGGCTTCCCCGTGATCGGCCGCTGCGAGGAGGGCGACGGCGTCGTCCTCGCGCTGCACGGAGAGCCCTTCACCCTGTCCGGCTGGGACCACTTTCGCTGAGACGCGTCCCGGTGTCAGACACCCGTAACGGAGGTGTCACGACTTCCCGGCGAATGTGTAACGGACTACGCCGCCGGGCCGAGCCAGTCGGCGAACGCCTGCTCGAACTGGTCGCGCGGGCGGACGCCGACGACCCGCTGCTGCACCTCGCCGCCCGCGAAGAGGATCACCGTCGGGATCGAGAGGATCTCGAACCGGCCCGAGATCTCCGGGTAGTCGTCGACGTTGACCTTGGCGAACGCGACCCGTCCGCTCGCTGCCGCCTCGAGCTCCTCGAGGATCGGGCCGATCGCCTTGCACGGCCGGCACCACGGCGCCCAGAAGTCGACGACGACGGGGCCGTCCGCGATCGCCGCGTCGAAGGACGCTCGGTCGAGCTCGCGCATGCCCGGATCGTAGCCCGGCGCGACGCTGCCCTCGTCGAATCGTGCTCAGAGCCTCCCCGTCATGGCGGCGAGCCGCAGCTCCGGTACCTTGCGCACCGCCTCGAGGAAGATCGCGCGCGTCATCTTCGACTGCCCGGCCGTCCGGTCGGTGAAGACGATCGGCACTTCGGCAACCGCGAAGCCGTGTCGCAGCGCGCGGTACGTCAGCTCGATCTGAAACGCGTAGCCCTTCGTCCCGATCGTCCCGAGATCGACGGCCTCCAGGACCGTCCGCCGGAAGCAGCGGAACCCGCCGGTCATGTCGCGGATCCGCAGGCCGAGGATCGTCCGCGCGTACAGGGAGCCGCCGGCCGAGACAATGCGGCGGCCGAGACCCCAGTTGCGCGTGCCGCCGCCGGGCACGTAGCGGGAGCCGATCACGACGTCGGCGCCCTCCTCCGCCTTCGCGATCAGGCGTGGCACGTCCGCGGGGTCGTGGGAGAAGTCGCAGTCCATCGAGATGACGTAGTCGGCGCCGTCCGCCAGCGCGCGGCCGAACCCCTCGATGTAGGCGGGGCCGAGCCCCTCCTTCCGCGCGCGGTGGAGCACGGATACGCCGTCGAGCTCGGCGGCGACCCGGTCGGCGATCTCGCCGGTCCCGTCGGGCGAGTTGTCGTCGATGACGAGCACGTGGACGCCGAGCGGAACGAGCGCGTGGAGCATCCGCTCGACGTTCTCGCGCTCGTTGAACGTCGGCAGGCAGATCGTCACCTCGGCCACGAACGGCAGGCTATTCGATGCCACGTAAGGGCCGGGTAAGCGTCGCAGGGGCCGCCGCGTATGATCGGCCGAGTGGCGACCCTGCCGCGCAACGCCGACGTCGCGGACCAGTTCGACCTCCTCGCCGACCTGCTGGAGCTGGAGGGCGCGGAGTCGTTCCGCGTGCTCGCGTACCGGCGAGCTGCGACGCGGATGCGCGAGACCTCCGGGTCGGTTGCGCAGCTCGCGCTCGAGGGCAAGGCGAAGGAGCTGCCCGGGATCGGCAAGACGATCGAGGAGAAGATCGTCCAGATCGTCGAGACGGGCGAGATCGAGGCGCTGGCAAAGAAGCGCGCCGGCGTGCCGTCCGAGGTCGTCGACTTCATGCACCTCCCCGGTCTCGGCCCGAAGACGGCGGCACGGATCTGGAAGGAGCTCGGCGTGACGACGCTCGCCGACCTGAAGGCGGCCGCCGAGCAGGAGCGCCTGCGGACGCTCACCGGGCTCGGCGCGAAGTCCGAGGAGAAGATCCTCAAGGCGCTCGCGTTCCAGGCGGAGAACCCCGACACGGGGCGGCGCCTGCTCGGGATCGGCCTGCCGGCCGTCCAGCAGGCGGTCGCCGCGCTGCGGGAGCACCCGGCGGCGGTGCACGTCTCCGAGGCCGGCTCGGTGCGCCGCCGCAAGGAGACGTTCCGCGACCTCGACGTGATCGCGACCGCGACGGATCCGCCCGCGCTGACCGCGTACTTCACCGAGCTCCCCTGGGTGCTCGAGGTCGCGGCGCACGGCGACACGAAGGCGACGGTCGTCTCGAGCGACGGGCTCCGTTTCGACCTCCGGGTCGTCCCGCCGGAGTCGTACGGGAACCTGCTCCAGCACTTCACGGGATCGAAGGAGCACAACGTCGCGATGCGCGAGGAGGCGGTGCGCCGCGGGCTGTCGATCTCCGAGTACGGCGTCACCAACGTCGAGACGGAGGAGGTCTTCCGCACCGAGGACGAGGACGCGCTGTACGCGTTTCTCGGCTACCAGCCGATCCCGCCGGAGCTGCGCGAGGACAACGGCGAGCTCGAGGCGGCGCGGCGCGGCGAGCTGCCGGCGCTCGTCGAGCTGTCGCAGGTGCGCGGCGACCTGCACACGCACACGCACTGGTCGGCCGACGGCAAGAGCACGCTCGAGGAGATGGTCGAGTCGGCGATCGCGCGCGGCTACGCGTACTACGCGATCACCGACCACTCGCACTACCTCCGCGACGGTCGGCTCTACGCGCAGCTCGAGGAGATCGAGGAGATGCGCGCGCGCCATCCGAAGCTGAGGATCCTCGCCGGCGTCGAGGCGAACATCCGCACGAACGGCGAGGTCGACATGGCCGAGGAGGATCTGAAGCTGCTCGACTGGGTCGTCGCCTCCGTCCACCAGGCGCAGGAGACGCGGCCGACCGAGCGCGTGCTCGCCGCCATGGAGAACCCGTACGTCGACTGCATCGGCCATCTCACCGGCCGTCGCATCGGCACGCGTGGGCCGCGCGACGTCGACGTCGAGCGCGTGCTCGCGAAGGCGCTCGACACCGGCGTCTTCCTCGAGATCAACGGACAGCCGGACCGCCTCGACCTCTCCGACGTGCACGCGCGCGCCGCGAAGGACGCCGGCGTCAGGCTCGTCGTCTCGTCCGACGCGCACCAGGTGCGCGCGCAGGGCTACGTCGAGCTCGCGGTCGCGCAGGCGCGGCGCGGCTGGCTGACGAAGGACGACGTCGTCAACACGCGGACGTGGGCGCAGGTCGAGAAGCTGCGGCGGAAGCGGCCGTGAGCGGGAGCGGCTTCCGCGAGGACGGCTACGCCGCCGTCGACTGGGCGGCGCGCTACCTCGAGCGCGTCGACGAGCTGCCGGTGCTCGCGCAGGTCGCGCCGGGCGAGCTTTCGGCGCGGCTGCCGATGTCGGCGCCGGAGCAGGGCGAGCCGTTCGCGAGCGTGCTCCGCGATCTCGACGAGCTGATCGTTCCTGCGCTGACGAACTGGCAGCATCCGCGCTTCTTCGCGTACTTCGCCGTCACCGCCTCCGACCCGGGCGTCCTCGCCGAGCTCCTGTGCGCGGCGATGAACCAGGTGGCGATCCTCTGGCGCGCGTCGCCCGCGTCGACCGAGCTCGAGCTGCGGACGGTGGACTGGGTGCGGCAGCTGCTGGGGCTCCCGGACGGCTGGCACGGGCACATCGAGGACACCGCTTCGACCTCGACGCTCGCCGCGATGATGGTCGCGAAGCACGTCACCGGGCGGAACGTGATCGTCTGCTCGGAGCACGCGCACTCCGCCGCGGACAAGGCTGCGCGGATGCTCGGGATGGAGCTGCGCAAGCAGTCCGCCGACGCGGACCTGCGCATGAGCCTCGACGGGCTCGATCTCTCCGACGTCGCAGGCGTGATCGCGACGGTCGGGACGACGTCGTTCGCGTCGGTCGACCCGGTGCGCGAGCTCGCGGAGCGCGCGCACGCGGCCGGCGCGTGGCTCCACGTCGACGCCGCGTACGCCGGCTCGTCGTGGATCTGCGAGGAGGAGCGCTGGTCTGCGGACGGGATCGAGCTCGCCGACTCGCTCGTCGTCAACCCGCACAAGTGGCTGCTCGTCCCCGTCGACTGCTCGCTCCTCTGGACGTCGCGCCCGGCCGACTTCCGCTCGACGTTCTCGCTCGTGCCCGAGTTCCTGCGGACGAGCGACGACATGGACTCGCTCGCCGACTACGGACCGGCGCTCGGCCGGCGCTTCCGCTCGCTGAAGCTATGGGCGGTGCTGCGCTGCTACGGCGCCGAGGGACTGAGGGCGATCCAGCGCGGGCACATCCGGCTCGCGAGCCTCTTCGCCTCGTGGGTCGAGGCCGACCCGGACTGGGAGTTGTGCGCGCCGCAGTGCTTCTCGCTCGTCGTCTTCCGGCGCAAGGGGAGCGACGAGGACAACGAGGCGATCCTCGAGCGGGCCAACGCGAGCGGCGAGATGTTCCTGTCCCACACGAAGCTGCACGGGCGCTACGTCCTGCGGCTCGCCATCGGCAACGCCCGGACGACGGAGGATGATGTGCGGCTGGCATGGGAGGTCCTCAAGCGGGAGGCGGAGCGGTGATCGTCACGACGATGAACGACATTCCGGGGTACGAGATCGACGAGGTCTACGGCGAGGTGATGGGGCTGACGGTGCGCTCGCGCAACGTCGGCTCGCAGATGGGCGCCGGTCTCAAGTCGATGTTCGGCGGCGAGCTGAAGGGGATGACGAAGGCGCTCGTCGCGAGCCGTCAGGAGGTGATGGAGCGGATGGTCGCCGAGGCGGAGGCGAAGGGCGCGAACGCGATCATCGCCATGCGCTTCGACACCTCCGAGATGGGCGGCGTCTGGACGGAGATCTGCGCGTACGGCACCGCCGTCAAGATCTCGCGAAGCTGACGCTTCGCTCGATCGGGGCGCCTGCCCCGCTTCGTCGCTCGAGCCGCCGCAGGGCGTCGGGCTAGACAGGTCGTCTCCTCAGGGAGCGGAGCGGGGCTCCGCGAGCTGCGCGAGCGCGAGATCGTGGAGAGCCACTCGGTAGCGCCAGAACGCCCGGCCCGTCGCGAGCAGGCGCTCGCGCAGCGGGCCGGCGAGCTCCTCGAGCGTGCCCCAGCGGGCGGCGGCGATCTCGTCCGGGTCGGACGGAGCGAGCTCCTCGTCCCCGGTCTCCGCGAGGAAGACGTGCGTCCGCCACGGCAGCTCGCGGCCGCCGTTCGTGAACAGCGCCTCCGACGCGACGAGGTAGCGCGTCAGCTCCACCCGCAACCCCGTCTCCTCGAGCGCCTCGCGCACCGCGCCCGCGACGAAGTCCTCGCCGGGCTTGATCCCGCCGCCGGGCGGGCGCCAGACGTCCTCGGGGAACGGCGGCTTGCGGATCAGCGCGAGCCGCCGTGACGGGTCGAGGATGAACAGCGTCACGTCGTGCGTCCGACCCGGGTTGTAGGTCGCGATCGCCCACTCCTCGTCGGTGATCGCGCCGTCCCACGTCAGCACGGCCGGCTCGCCGAACCGCTCGCGGAGCGGCGCGAGCACGACGTCGCCGACGTGCACTACAACCGCCGCAGCAGCTCGAGGAACTCGGCGGTGCTCTCGACGACGATCTCCGCACGCTCGCGCAGGAGGGCCGGCGCCTCGGCCGACGCGACGGCGACGCGCACGTGGCAGTCGAGCTCCTCGACCGCGCGGAACGCGTCGAGGTCGGTTGTGTCGTCGCCGGCGACGAGGACGCGGCGCAGCCCCGACTCGTCGAGGAGCCGGCGGACCGCCGTGCCCTTGTTCGAGTCGAGCGGCGGCAGCACCTCCAGCACCTTGCGCCCGAACCGCGTGGCGAATCCCTCGCCGCGGGCGCGCGCGGCGAGCGCCTCGAGCTCCTTCACCGCTGCGCTCTCGTCGGCGCGGTCGCGGTAGTGGAACGCAACGGTCAGGCCCTTGTCCTCGACCTGCTCCGCCGGCCACGGCGCCGTCTCGCCGAACGCGTGGATCCGCGCGCGCCACGCCTCCGCCTCCGGATCGAGCTCGAGCCCGTGCGTGCCGACGTAGACGATCCCGTCGACGCCGACGCGCGCGCGCACGTCCGCGCCCGGACGGCCGCTGACGACGGCGACGAGCGGGTAGCGGCCGGCGAGCCGCTCGAGCTCGGCGCGCGTCTCCGGCGGCACCGCTGCGTCCTCGGGGCGCGCGACGATCGGCGCAAGCACGCCGTCGAAGTCGAGGAAGAGACCCGCGTGCTCCGGGGCCGACGCGAGGCGCTCCACCAGTGCGTCTGCCGTCGCGACCACCGTCGTAGCATAGGCGGGTGCGCCTGCTCCTGATCGGACTCGTGGCCGGGTTCTTCAGCGCGCTGCTGGGTGTCGGGGGCGGGATCGTGATCGTGCCGATGCTGCTGCTCCTCGGCGGCTGGGACATGCGCTCCGCGACGGCGACGTCGCTCGCGGCGATCGGGATCACGGCGACCGCCGGCGTCGCCGTCTACGCCGCGCACGGCGAGGTGAGACCGGTGTACGCGGCGCTCGTCGGCGTGCCGGCCGCATTCGGCGCGCTTGGCGGCACGTCGCTCCAGCAGCGGCTGCCGGTGCGCACGCTCTCGTACCTCTTCGCGGCGCTGCTCGTCGCGATCGCGATCCGGATGCTCGTGCAGTGACGTACGCCCTCGCCGTCCTCCTCGGCATCGTCGCCGGCGTCCTCTCGGGGCTGTTCGGCGTCGGCGGCGGGATCCGGTTCGTGCCGACGCTGACCGCGCTCGGGCTGACGCAGCTGCACGCGGAGGCGTCGTCGCTGCTCGCGATCATCCCCACGGTGATCGTCGGCGTCTGGCGCCAGCAGCGCTACGGCAACGTGCGCTGGCGCCCCGCCGCGATCATCGGGGTCGCCTCGATCGGCGCCGCCGTCGCCGGCGCGCAGGTGGCGGAGTGGCTGCCGGAGGCGACCTTGCGGAAACTGTTCGCCGTGCTCCTCCTCTTCACCGCCGGGCAGATTGCCTGGCGCGCCCGCAAGACCTGATCCGTCGGACCTGCGGGCGGATAATGCTGGCGCCGATGCCGCGCCTCCTCGCCGTCGTCCTCGCGCTGGCCGCCGTCTCCGGGACGAGCACCGCGGTCGCGCTCGAGCAGCGCGCGGCGCCGGGCGCGCACGCAGGACTCGCCGCCGTCCGCGAGCTGCAGGTCCGGCACGCGGAGACGACCGCGCGGATGCCGCTGCCGGAGGCGCCGTTGTCGCTTGCCGGCCCCGGAATCCCGCCGGCGCTGACCGCACCGACGCGTGCGACGCCGAGGCTCGGCGGGCGCGGCTACGTCTTCCCGGTGTACGGGCCCGCCTCGTTCGGGGACACGTTCGGCGCCCCCCGCAGCGACGTCTCCGGCGGCTGGCATCACGGCGACGACATCTTCGCGCCGATCGGCTCGCCCGTGCTCGCCGTCGCCGACGGCCTCGTCTTCTCCGTCGGCTGGAACGCCGTCGGCGGCTGGCGCCTCTGGCTCCGGGACGCGCGCGGGAACGAGTTCTACTACGCGCACCTCTCCGCGTACTCGGCGCTCGCTGTCGACGGCGCCGTCGTCCGGGCCGGAGACGTGCTCGCGTTCGTCGGCGACACCGGCGACGCGGAAGGGACGCCGCCGCACCTCCACTTCGAGATCCACCCGGTCGGGCTGCTCGGCCGCGGCTACGGCGGCGCCGTCGACCCGACGTCGTATCTCGACGTGTGGCGGCGAGCGCCCGCCTCGGTCGGGCTGGAGGCGGCCGCGGTACGGATCGCGTCCGGGCGGCCGTCCGGGACCGCGCCGGAACCCGGCGCCGTCCTCCTCGGCCGGGCCGACATCTCGTCCGCGAGCGGGCTCGATCCCCGCTCGCTGCGGCGCGCGCTGCGCTAGACGGCCTCAGCCTCCGTTGGAGCCGCTGCTCCCCTGGTACGTGAAGTCGTCGCCGCCGCCGAGCAGCTTGTCCGACAGCCACTTCCGCGTCTGCGGGCCCGTCCACGGGTTGAACAGGAAGCCGAGCACGACGCCGATCAGCAGCAGCGCGGAGCTGCGGCCCGAGTGCTCCTGCTTGCCCTGCACGCGGTCGGCGGCGCGGCGCAGCTCGGCGATCGTCGCGCGCAGCTCGTCCTGGATGTCCTTGTCGGTCGCGACGCGGCTCGCGATGCCGGTCATGCCGCGGTTGCCGAGCAGCTCGTCGTAGATCGACCGGGCCGACTCGTACGCGTTCCGCACCGCCTCCCGGAGCTCCTGGTCGTACAGCGCGCGCTCCAGATACGGTTTGACATTGCCGGCCGCGTCCGAGACCTTGTCCCTCGTATTGGCCATTCTGGGCGGTTCCTTTCGGTTGCGGGTCCTGCTCATTATTGTCCCGCTTCTCCTCTCTGCGTGCGGAGGATCGGCAGAACGGACGGGCACCACCGCCTCCCGCACGGTCACGGGCCCCGGATTCGGCTTCGTCGTGCCGGTCGGATGGAGGGCTACCCAGACGGCCCGGTCCGTACTCGCACGAGAGCCGGGGGACGCGGCCGGGCCGCTCGTCTCCGCCACGATCCTGCCGCTGGCGAAGCCGTACTCGCCGTCGCAGTTCGCCACGGCCGCGAGGGAGCTCGACGGGCTGGCCGCCCAGCTCGCCCACGCCTCCGGCGGGACGGTGACAGAGTCGGTGACGACGACGGTGGACGGGCAGCGGATCCGCGCCTACAGGTTCACCTCGCACCCGGCCGGGAAGCCGGCGGCGGATGTCCGCATCGGCTTCCTGCTCGAGGGGCGTCACGAGTACCAGCTGCTCTGCCAGGCGCCGGCCGGCGCCGGTGACCCCGACGGCGCGTGCGCGCTCCTGTTCGCGAGCTTCGCGCCCGCGCCCGCATAGAGTGACCCCGTGCCCGCCGAACTCGTCGCCCTCGTCCGCCGCGTCCTCCGGATCGCCGCGGCCGTGACGGGGTTCGTTCTCTACGTCTGGTACGAGGCGGTGCGTCTGACGCCCCCGGTGAAGCGTCGGAAGGCGATGCGCCGCCGCGGAATCGACGCCCGCGGTTAACCGGCCGTTGCGGGTGGGTTAAGCGCGACGTCACGTCGTGCGGATCCGGGCGGGACCGACCTAGATTCAGCCCGAAATGACGGTGGCGCAGCGGTTCCGCCGGATGGCCGTCCCGGTCCTGGCGACCGGACTGCTCGCGCTCTTCCTCACCGTCGGCGCGATCGGGCTCGTGCGCTATCTGCGCGGGTACTGGCTCTACCGCGGCTTTCCGCCGCCCGCCGACCCGGCATTCGTCACCGCGAAGGGAACCGCCGAGCGGATCTCCGTCGTCAGCCCGGCGCTCGGCGGCCGCAGCCAGGAGGTGCTCGTCTACCTGCCGCCCGGGTACGCCTCGCATCCGCACCGGCGCTATCCGGTCTTCTACCTCCTGCACGGGATCCCGGGAGTCCCGAACGCGTTCCTGCTCACCGTCCGCGCCGGCGTCGTCGAGGACGTGCTCGTGGCGCGGCACGCGGCCCGCCCGATGATCCTCGTCATGCCGATGGGCTCGACGGGGCAGTTCACCGACAAGGAGTGGGTGAACGGCGTCCGGCCGAACGAGGAGTGGTCGACCTTCGTGTGGCGTGACGTCGTGCGCGCGATCGACGCCCGGTACCGGACGATCCGGAGCGGCGCAGGCCGTGCGATCGGCGGGCTCTCCGAGGGCGGGTACGGAGCGATCGACATCGCGCTCCACCATCCGCGCGAGTTCCGCGTCGTCGAGTCGTGGTCGGGATACGAGCTCGCCGACCCGCTGCCCGCGGTCTTCGGCCACGACGAGGCGCTGATCGCACGGAACTCGCCGCTGCTCCAGCTCCGGCGCGACGCGGGGGCGCTCCGGCGCGCGCACGACTACTTCTGGTTCTACTCCGGCTCGGCCGACTCGCTGCGCGGGCAGAACACCCGGTTCGCGCGGCTGCTCGGTACGCTCGGGATCCCGCACCGGTACCGCGAGGTGCCGGGCGGCCACAACTGGGCTCTCTGGCGCGACCAGGCGGCGAAGTCCCTGCTCGTGGCGTCGCGGAGGCTCGGAGGTGCGTAGGCGCGCGGTCGCGGTCGGACGTGTCGTGCTCGCCGTGCCGCTGATGCTCGCCGTGGTGGCCGCGGCCACGGGGTGGCTGTACGTCGTGGGGCCGCATGCGCCGTTGCCGGGGCCGCGCGTCGGCGACGGCCTCCCGCTCGACGAGCTGTCGAAGCGTGCGTCGGTGCCGCTGCTCGCCTTTGCCGGCGTCTGGGTGCTCGCCGCGCTCCTGCTCGGGCTGCTCGCGCGCTTCGCGCGCGTCGAGCGGCTGAGCGCGGCGTTCCTGCTCGCGCTCGGCGTCGGCGCCTGGGGCTACCTCGTCACCGGCGTCTCGATCCTCGTGATCCGCCAGATCCCGGCCGAGGCGGCGTTCCACGCCGCCTCGCACCGGCACATCGTCTACCTCGCCGCCGCGCTCGCCGGGCTCGCGGGCGCGCTGCTCGGCCGCGCGCGCGTCGGGTCGCACTCGCGCCGGCCGCTCATTCTCGCCGTGTTCGTCGCCGCTGCCGGCGTGCTCGACGTCCTCGACGCGATCCTCCCCGTGCACCGCACCTCGTTGCTCGAGCGGCTCGCCCCCGCCGCCGTGCACCCGGTGGCGAGCGCGCTCGCGGCGCCGATCGGGATCGTGCTGGTGCTCGTCGCGCGCGGGCTCGCCCGGCGGAAGCGTCGCGCGTGGCAGGTCGCGGTCGCGCTCCTGCTCGGCTCGACGGTGCTGCACATCTTCCACGGGATGGGATCCGGCGCGACGGCGACGGGCCTGCTCGCGATCGCGCTCGTCGCCCGCCGCCAGGACTTCGACGCTGCCGGCGACCCGTCCGGGCAGCCGCGCGTGCTGCTCCGCGCCGCGCTCCTCGTTCTCGGCATCTACGCGTACGGCGCCGCGGCGCTCTGGATGAACCGGCTCGTCGCCGACCAGCCGTTCACGCTCCCGTTCTCCCTGTCGGAGACGAGCCGCGCCCTCGTCGGCCTCTCGCTCGTCCACGGCCGGCGCCACCTGAGCGGCGACTTCGCCTCCTGGTTCCCGGCCTCCGTTCTCATCCTCGGCGTCGTCGGCGCGCTGCTCGTGCTCGCCGCGTGGCTCGCGCCCTGGCGGTACCGCCTGCGGCAGGAGGCGCACGAGCGCGACCTCGCACGCGAGCTCGTCTCGGTCTACGGGGAGGACACCCTGGCGCCGTTCGCGCTGCGGGCGGACAAGTCGTACTTCTTCGGCGAGCGCGAGCGCGCGTTCCTCGCGTACCGCGTCGTCGGGGGAGTCGCGATCGTCTCCGGCGACCCTATCGGGCCTGCGGACGAGCTCGAGGAGCTGCTCACGCGCTTCGTCGAGTTCGCGCACGCGCGCGACTGGCGGATCGCGATGCTCGGCGCGTCCGACCGGTTTCTCGACCTGTACCGCGCGCGCGGCCTCCAGGCGCTGTACCACGGCGACGAGGCGGTGGTCGAGACGGCGTCGTTCTCACTCGAGGGCCGCGCCATCCGCAAGGTGCGCCAGTCGGTGCACCGGCTCGAGAAGGCGGGCTACGGCGTGCGCGTGGCGACGCCGCGCGAGCTGTCGGACGAGCTGCGCGACGAGCTCGAGGCGGTCGCGCGCGCGTGGCGCGGCGCGGCGCCGGAGCGCGGGTTCGCGATGGCGCTCGACGCGCTCTTCCGGCTCGACGGGGACGACGCGGTGTTCGTGATCGGGCTCGGGCCGGCCGGCGCGGCGGAGGGATTCCTCCACTTCGCGGTCACGCCGGCGGCGAAGGCGCTCTCGCTCTCGACGATGCCGCGGCTTCGCTCGGTCCCGAACGGGTTCACGGAGTGGCTCGTCTGCGCGGCGATCGAGTGGGCGCGGGAGCACGGATTCGAACGCGTGTCGCTCAACTTCTCGCCGTTCGCGGCCCTGCTCGGCGGCGAGACGCCTCTCTCGACCTCGCAGCGTCTCCAACGGCATGCTTTGCGAGGCATGAAGGGCCACTTCCAGCTCGACAACCTGCTGCTGTTCAACCGGAAGTTCTTCCCGTACTGGCAGCCGCGCTTCGTCGTCTACGAGCGGCGCCTCGACCTCCCGCGCGTCGGGATCGCAGCCCTCGCGGCGGAGAGCTACCTCCCCTTCCAGCGGACGAGGAAGCCGAAGGCGGCGGCATGACCGCGGCTCTGGCGGGCGGCCTCGTCCTCGCGCTGCTCTCCGCGACGATCATCAACCTCGGCTACCTCGCGATGCACCAGGCCGCGTCGGCGCTGCCGCCGCTCTCGCTGCGGCATCCGATCCGCTCGGTGGTCGCGCTCTTCACCGTCCCGCGCTGGCTGCTCGGCTTCCTCGCGGGGATCGTCGGCTGGGTCATGTACGTCGTCGCGCTCTGGCTCGCGCCGCTCTCGCTCGTCCAGGCGGCGTCGGCGGGCGGGATCGGGGTGCTCGCGCTGCTCGTCGCGCGCACGACCCACGTGCCGCTGAGCCGTCGCGAGCTCAGCGGGGTCGCCGCGGCGATGGTCGGGCTCGTGCTGCTCGGGCTCTCGCTGCACGGGCACACGGACACGGGCAACGCGGGCTCGGCGACGGCGATCGGACTCTGGATCGTGCTCTCGTTCGTCGCGGCCGGGCTCGTCGCGGGGCCCGGGTCGAGGCTGCTCGCCGCCGGCGCGGGACTCGGCGCGGCGTCCGGGATCATGTACGCGGCCGGCGACGTCGCCACGAAGGCGGCCGTATTCGGCGGCTGGCGGTTCGCGTTCGTGCCGGTGCTCCTCGCCTGCCACGGGACGGGCTTCGTCGCGCTCCAGTTCGGCTTCCAGCGCGGCGGCGCGCTCGCGACCGCCGGCGTCTCGACGGTGCTGACGAACGCGCTGCCGATCGTCGCAGGGACGGTGCTCTACAGCGAGGGGATCCCGAGCGGCGCCGCCGGCGTCGCGCGCGTCGCCGCGTTCGCCGCGGTCGTCGTCGGGGCGGCGCTGCTCGCGAAGGCGGACTCCGAGCCGGAGCCGCAGCCCGTACCGGCCTAGCCGGGCGCCCGCGCCACGAGCGCCTCGGCGAGCCGGTGCGTCGCCTTGTCGACCATCTCGCCGTCGACGAGCCCGGCTCCCTCGCCGGCGGCGAGGATCCGCCGCGCCCGCTCCAGCTCCTCCGCCGACGGCGTGAACACCTCGTTGACGGGCGCGATCTGGTCCGGATGGACGACCCACTTCCCGTCGAGCCCGTGCGCGAGCGCGCGGCGCGCGGACGCGCGGAGCCCGTCGAGGTCGCGGATCGCCGCGTACGGCCCGTCCACCGCCTGGAGGCCGAACGCGCGCGCCGCGACGACGATCCGCGCGAGCGCGTAGTCCCAGCTGCCCTCGCCGATCGTGAGCACGGGGACGCCGATGGACGCCCCGAAGTCGCCCGGCCCGAAGACGAGCGCCTCGAGGCCGTGGCCCGCCGCCGCGATCCGCTCGACCTCCACCAGCCCGCGCGCCGTCTCGATCTGCGCCTCGATCCCGGTGCCCGGCGGGACGAGCCCCGCGACCATGGCGACGTCGTCCGGGGACTCGACCTTCGGCACGACGACGACCGCCGGCCCGGCCGCCGCCGCAGCGGCGAGGTCGTCCCGCCACCACGGCGTCCGCAGGCCGTTGATCCGGACGGCGACCGTCCCGACGGCGCCGGCGCGCACCGCCGGCGCGAGCCGGGCGCGGGTCTCGTCCGTCTTGTCCTCGGGCGCGACCCCGTCCTCGAGGTCGAGCACGAGCTCGTCGGCGGGTAGCGTCGCCGCCTTCTCGAGCATCCGCGGGCTCGACGCCGGGACGGTGAGGCACGAGCGGCGCGGCCTCGTCGCCATGGCGCAAACCTAACGGTTTCCCAACAGCGTCGATACGGACCCTTGATCCGGCGGGTCTAAGGTCGTGGCATGGAGACACGGAGCCGGACATGCGCCTGATCGTCGCCCTCACGGCAGCGCTGACCGTGCTTCTGCTCGTGCTCCCGGTCCACCCGTAGGTCGTCCGCGCCGCCTCCCGCGAGAGGGGCTCCTCATTTCCTCCCTCCGACACCCTCTCGCGGCCGGCGCGGCGGCGAGTACCATCGTCGCGAGATGAAGGGCGTCATCCTCGCCGGCGGATCCGGCACCCGGCTGCATCCGCTGACGCGGATCACGAACAAGCACCTGCTGCCGCTGTACGACCGGCCGATGGTCACGTACGCGGTCGAGGCGCTCGTCGAGGCGGGCATCGGCGAGCTGATGCTCGTCACCGGCGGCACGCACGCCGGCGAGTTCTTCCGGCTGCTCGGGAACGGCCACGACTACGGGATCGAGCGGCTCCTCTACGCGTACCAGGAGCAGGCGGGCGGGATCGCCGAGGCGCTCGGGCTGACGGAGCGGTTCGTCGACGGCGACAAGGTCTGCGTCATGCTCGCCGACAATTACTTCGAGGATTCGCTCGAGCCGATCGTCCGGAACTTCGAGATGCAAGAAGTTGGGGCTCGCGTCGTTCTCTCCGAAGTGACCGACGACGAACATCTCAAGCACCTCGGCGTCGCGATGATCGGCAGCGAGAATCAGGTGCTCGGGATCGTCGAGAAACCAACTGACCCAGCATCGCCTTGGGCGGTAACGGGCGTCTACTTCTACGACGCGCAGGTGTGGGAGGTGCTCCCGAAGCTGAAGCCGTCCGGCCGCGGCGAGCTCGAGATCACCGATGTGAACAACTGGTATGTCCAGCGTCGCGAGATGCAGGCCGACACCGTCAAGGGCTTCTGGGGCGACGCCGGCGAGTCGATCGACGCCTACTACGCCGTCAACGACTTCGTTCGCCACTCGCGGGCGCCCGGATGATCGTCCAACGGTTCCCGCTGACGCTGCACGGGGACGACCGTGGCTGGTTCACGGAGCTCGTCCGCGCGAGCGCGCTGCCGAAGCCGATCCGGCAGGCGAACCTCTCGCGCTCGCGCAAGGGCGTGATCCGCGGGCTCCACTACCACGAGCGTGGCCAGGACGACCTGTTCGTCTGCCTGTCCGGGATGGTGCGCGTCGTCGTGCTCGACCGCGGGAGCGGCGAGGTGTTCACGGAGGACATCGGCGACGACAATCCCGTCGCGCTGTACGTGCCCGGGATCCACGCGCACGGCTACGAGGCGCTGACCGACTGCCTGTTCGCGTACCTCGTCACGGAGGAGTACGACCCGGCCGACCCGGACGAGCACGGCGTCCCCTGGGACGACGAGCGCGTCCGCCACCTGTGGAGCACGTCATCACCGGTCCTCTCGGCACGCGACGCGTCGTCGTAACGGGCGCGGGCGGCCAGCTCGGCGCGGCGCTGCTCGAGGCGTTCCCCGGCGCGCGCGGGCTGACGCGCGAGGACTGGGACGTGACGCAACCGCCGCCGGCCGCGCTCGGCCCGGTCGACCTCGTGCTGCACGTGGCGGCGTGGACCGACGTGGACGGCGCGGAGGCCGAGCCGCAGGAGGCGGCGGCGGTGAACGTCGGCGGCACGCAGCACGCGGCCGACCTCGGCGCGCCGCTCGTCGTGTTCTCGACCGACTACGTGTTCGACGGGTGCAAGCGGGAGCCGTACGTCGAGTCGGACGCGCCGAATCCGCAGTCCGCGTACGGGCGGACGAAGCTGCACGGCGAGGCGGCCGCAGGCGAGGCCGCGTGGGTCGTGCGCAGCTCGTGGCTGTTCGGCTGGACGAGTCGCAACTTCGTGCGGACGATGCTACAGCTCGGCGCGGAGCGGGACGAGGTCGCTGTCGTCGAGGACCAGCGCGGGTGTCCGACGTTCGTCGGCCATCTGGCGGCGGCGACGCGCGAGCTCGTCGACGCCGGCCTGCCGTACGGCGTGTGGCACCTCGCCGCGGACGGCGACTGCACGTGGGCCGAGCTGGCGGAGGCGGTCTTCGAGGAGGCGGGCCTCGCGTGCCGCGTCCGCCGGATCACGAGCGAGGAGCTCGGCCGTCCGGCCCCGCGCCCGGCCTACTCGGTCCTGCGCAGCGAGCGGCCGGACGCGCCCGTCCTTCCGCACTGGCGCGAGGGTCTTCGCGCGTGTCTCGACCGGCTGGGCGTACACAACTCGTGACCCTTACGGCACGGGGCCTGGCCCCGGCCGTTTGCCCGAGAGCCGCACCGCTCCTGGGGCGGTACGACTCTCGTGACAACCGGGGCCAGGCCCCGATACGTGAACGTCACGGCTTCGCCACCGGCGCTAGCCAGACCGCTTCAGCTTGCCGTGCTTCTTCGCGTACCGCTCGCCGCGGCGGAAGATGGCGAGGCCGAGCGGGATCGACACGACCGCGATCACGAGCAGCGGCCAGACGTTCGACCAGAGCAGCGGCGTCCCGTGGATGATCGACGCCCGGCAGCCCCGGATCGCGTACGTCGCGGGCGAGATCTTCGAGATCGCCTGCATCCACTCGGGCATCACCGACACGGGGTAGTAGACGCCCGAGACGACGAGCATCATTCCCTGCGCGACGAAGCCGAGCTGCGCGCCCTTCTCCGGTGAGATCAGGGGCAGCACCGACGTCATCATCCCGACGCCGACGAACGACACGGACGCGATCGCGAGCAGCGCGAGCGCCGCTGCGAAGTTCGCGTCGGGCACGTGGATGCCGATGAACGCCGCGACGACGAAGAACAGGATCGTCGCCCTGATCAGCCCGTAGAGAACCGCGAAGGCGCCCATGCCTCCGAGGTGCATCGATCGCGACAGCGGCGCCATGAAGGTGTACTCGATCGTGCCTTCCCACCGCTCCCACGCGACCGTCTCGGTCATGAACTCGAAGATGATCCCGAGGAACGCCCAGATCACCGCACCGACGAGCAGCGCGGTGGCGAGCTGGTTCTCCTTTGCGGGCGGGAGCCCTGTCGCGCGCGCGATGAACACGATGGTGAGCGTGTTCGCGATCGTCCACACCATGAACGCGACGTCCCACAGGAAGTAGCGCTTCGTGAGATAGACGTTGCGCTCGACGATGCCGGCCAGGCCGACCAGCTCGCGGCGCACCGTCACGGCTGCCGCGGTCATGCGAACACCCCCCTCTCGTCGTCGTCCTCGTGCTCCTCCTCGAACGTGCGGCCGGTCGCGGCGAAGAACGCCTCCTCGAGCGTTGCGACGCCGTAGCGGCGCTTCACGTCCTCGACCGGCTCGAGGAACAGGAGCTCGCCCCGGTCGAGGATCCCGACCCGGTCGGCGAGCGCCTCCGCCTCGGCCATGTCGTGGGTGCAGAGGAGGATCGTCGCGTCGTGCTCCGCGCGGACCTCGCGGATGAAGTCCTGCACCTCGAGCTTCGAGCGCGGGTCGAGACCCGTCGTCGGCTCGTCGAGCAGCAGGAGCACCGGCGAGGTCAGCAGCGCCCGCGCGAGCGCGACCTTCTGCTGCATCCCGCGCGACAGGTGCTCCATCGCCTCGTTCCGTCGCTCCGGCGGGAAGCCGACCCGCTCGAGGATCTCCGGGATCCGTTCGCGCGTCTGCCTCGGCGTCATCCCGTAGAAGCGCGCCGCATACGACAGGTTCTCGGCTGCGGACATCTTCTTGAAGAAGCTCGCCTCGACCGAGACCCGGTTCACGAGTCGCCGGATCGCCCGCGACTCGCGGAACGCATCGTGGCCGAAGATGCGCGCCTCGCCGCCGTCGTGGAGCAGGAGCGTGGAGAGCAGCCGGACCAGCGTCGACTTGCCCGAGCCGTTCTGACCCAGGATGGCGACGCATTCGCCGCGGGCGATCTCGAAGGTGACGCCGCGGAGCGTCGGCCAGGGCCGCCGCCGCGCGAACCGGCCGTTGCGCCGGTCCCGCCGCAGGAAGTCCTTGCGCAGGTCGCGGACCTCGACGGCGGGCGAACGGCGGCGAAGCTCAGACGTGATCGATGTGGGTGCTGCGAAGGTCGACATGGTGCTCCTTGGAACGTGAAGAGAACGGAAGGTGGGAGAGAGCGCGCGCGAGGCGGCGGGCGGGCCTAACGCCCGCCCGGAACGGCGCTCTTCCTATCCACGTTCCGGCACAACATGTCGCTCTGCAGCGTACGGGCTGCCTCAGGCGGCGTCAACTCGCGCCGTCACGTGCATCTGTTCGACCTCGTCGTCACCGTCGCCACGGCCGAGACCGGGCTCGTCCACGACTGGACGGTCGCCTCGACGACGTAGTAGTACGCCGTCGAGAAGCGGAGCTGGCCGGTCGCGTCCGTCCACGACGTCGTGCCGATGCCGGAGACGGTGCCGATCGCGGTGAACGGACCCGTCGACCGCGTTCCGCGGAGGATCGAGTAGCCGGTCGCCCCCGGCGACGCCGTCGCCGTCCAGGTGACGAGGACCGTCTGCGAGGTCCGCTGCCTCGGCGTGCAGGCGGCGTTGGCCGCCGCGACGCCGGTCGGCGCCGCGAGGGTGGCGCTCGACACCGCGAGCGAGCCGGCGTCCACCGGCGAGGACCACCCGGCCAGCGCGGGTGCGGCGGCTGCGAGCACCGTTGCCGCACCCGCGAGCAGGCCGGCTCTACGGGTCCGTGCGCGCACGCGGTGTGACCGGTCGCGGCCGGGGACGCCAGATGTTCGCCACCGCGTACAGGGCGAGGCACGCCGGCAGCAGCACGACGAGGAGCCAGTGGGCGAGCGGGGTGCGCAGCGCCAGGATCGGATAGCCGACCAGCGGGACCCGCAGCCGGTAGCGCCAGAGCGTCCCCCCGTGGAGCTTCGCCTGCCACGGATCGGGCGCGTTGTTCGCATCGCCCTTCGTCTGCACGATCGGCTCGTCGCCGTGCGCGAGGATGCGGATCACGCGATGCGTCTCGATCGGCCTGCCGTTGACCGGGATGCGGTAGCTGATCACCTGGCCGGCACGCAGGGCGCGCGCGGACTCCGGGGTGACGACGATGACGTCGCCGGGAGAGAACGTCGGTCGCATCGAGCCCGACAGCACCGTCACCGTTCGATAGAGCCCGAGAGCGGGCCCTGCGCCGAGTGCCAGGAGCACGGCGCAGGCGCCCGCGACGGCGGTGGTGCCGAAGGTGCGGCTCCAGGTGCGCAGACTCGTGCGTGCGAGAACCCCCGCCTGCGCCGCGAGCCCGAGGCCGGCGGGCACGAAGGCGACGCTCCACAGTCCTCCGCGCGCAGCGGCGCCCGCGATGAGCGCGAGCGCCGCCGGCGCGGCAAAGAGGAGCAGGACGCGGGCGCCCCCCAGCGCAATCGTCCGCGTCCGCTCGCTCCTGCCGGTGGTGCTCGCCACTCCGATCGACCTACTGCGCGCCGGCGGCCCGCTGCTCGGCCGTGAAGGTGTAGTCGATCACCGAGCTCAGTCCCTGGAACGAGTTGCTCGCTCCGGAGGGGAACGAGAGCTTCACGCGGAGGTGGTCGGTGTTGCCGGCGGTGACGGCGCCCATGTTCGAGAGCGGGACGTTCGCGCCGATCACCGGCGTCGACGCGAGCGCGACCGACTGCGTCCCGCCGCAGGTGTACGTGTAGGGCGGGCCGGACTCCGTCCACGGGACGGAGCAGTTGTCGATCTGCATCTGGAGGCCGTTCGTCGCGTCGGAGTCGAGCAGCGACGAGGTCGTCGGGCTCGTCGTCACGGTGATCGAGCCGACGCTGCTCGTGCCCGCGGAGCCGTTGTTCGTGAGGTCGACCGCGCGCTCGATCGTGTCGCCGGGGACGAGGTTCGACGCCGCCACGGTCAGCCGGTCGGCGGTGCCGAGCGTGAGCGAGACCGTGCCCGAGCTGAGGTTCTGGGCCTTCGCGGCCGTCGAGCTCGTGAAGCTCGCGTACGTGCCGAGACCCGCGATGCCCGCGGCGACGGCGAGGACGGCCATCGACGTGAGCAGCTTCGCTGCCAGGGGAAACCGCATGGAGCACCCTTCCGTTCGTGTCCGCAGTGCCTGCCGGCCGGGGACCCGGCCGTTGCACCTGTTCGGGGAGAGGGATCGTCGCATCGCATTGCGATCCTCATACCCCTGAAGGGTGATCACGCGTAAAACGATCGATCTGGAGGCATGTCCGGCCCGGGGCGCTACAGTCGGTTGCTGCGTGCAGCGGCTGCTCTCGATCGGACTGGCGGGCCTCGCGCTCGCGGCTCTCGCAGGCTGCGGCGGCGGGAAGACCGTCACCGTCACCCGGACGGTGACGAGAACGGTGACGCGGACGACGACCGCACCGCCGCCTCCGGCTTCCGCGTCCGCGTGCGCCGGCGGCGATCTGGGCGGCAGCTTCGCCGTCGTCCCCGGCAGCGCCGGCGCCGGGCAGATCAGCTACACGCTCACGCTCACGAACACGTCGAGCTCGCCGTGCTGGGTCAGCGGGTTGCCGCAACTCCAGCTGCTCGATGCGAGCGGCGGCGCCCTGCCGACGAACGTGACGGCTGCGGAGCCGGGCACCGGCACCGCCGCGAAGATCGTGCTCGAACCCGGCGGAGCGGCGAAGGCCGACGCGCGCTTCTCGCCCGACGTGCCCGGGCCGGGCGAGGGCCAGGCCGGGCAGCCCTGCGAGCCCGTCGCCCATCAGCTCCAGGTGACCGCGCCCGGCGGCGGGACCGTCCTCGTCCCGATCACGCCGCCGACGTCGGTCTGCGAGCACGGCTCGCTGCGGATGTCGCTCTACTCCGCCGCCTGAGCGACGTAGACGAGGACGTCGTCGTCCGGGCTCGGCTCGGCGTCCGTGTAGCCGCCGCGCACGCCGACGTCCGCGAACCCCGCCTTCTCGAGCATGAGCACGAGCTCGTCGCGGAAGTAGCAGCGCATCGAGATCAGCCGCTCCTCCGTCGCGAGGACGCGTCCGTCGCGCCGCTTCTCGGCGCGCATCTCCATCCAGACGGTCTGGTCGAGGGGGTCGACGGCGGTGATGCGGGAACGCAGCTCGAACTCGGCCCCGTCGGCCGCCACCTTCACCGTTCCCGACTCCGGCCAGGGCGCCGGCAATGCGTCGCGCTCCTCCTTCGTCCAGCGCCGCCAGCGGGAGGCGACCGAGTACGGCATCTCGTTGTCGAGCAGCAGCGTCCCGCCCGGCTCGAGCGCCTCGAAGCAGCGGCGCAGGCCCTCCTGGTCCTGCGCCCGCGTCGTGCCGAGCCCGAAGACGCCGCACACGACGATCGTCCGGTAGCTGCGCGGCGGATCGAGCTCGTGCAGCGGCGCCGCCCACAGCGTCGGCTCGAGCCCCTCCGCCCGAGCCCGTGTCCGGCAGAGCCCGACCATGTCGGCGGACACGTCGCAGCCGTCCACGTCGAGCCCGGCGCGGAGCCAGGGCACGAGCAGCCTGCCGGTGCCGCAGCCGGCGTCGAGCGCCGGCCGTCCCTGCTCGACGAACCGCCGGTAGTAGTCGATCTCCGGCCCGCCGGTGTTGAACTCGGCCCACCACTCGGCGACGAGTCCGTAGTGCCACGTCCGCGGCACGGTCATCTCTCGCTCCTTCGTGTCGTCTCTCGTCCGCACGGCGGCCACGAGGGCGCCGGCGGATGGTCGTCTCGGCTGCGGGCGAGGGACTTACACGCGCCGGAGCGTACTAGGATTCGCCGGATGGTGGGAGTGATCGTCGAGTTTCGGTACGCGGACGACTTCGACGCCGCGCGCGTCGCCGGCATCGCGCACGAGGCGCGCGGCCGGTTCGAGGGCATGCCGGGGCTCCGTCAGAAGGCGTTCACCGTCGACGACGCCAACCGCCGTGCGACGAACGTCTACCTCTGGGACTCGGAGGAGGCGGCGCGCGCGTTCTTCGACGACGCGCTCGTCGAGCGCGTCACGGCGCTGTACGGCGTCCGCCCGACGATCTCGTTCGTCGAGGTCGCCGAGCTCGTCGACAACCGCTAGCCGCCGCTGATCGCGGCGATCACGTCGACGCGGGAGCCGGCGCCGAGCGGCGTGTCGAGATCGCCGCGCTCCCTGTCGACGTAGACGTTGATGTGGGGGCGGAGCGCCGGCCCCGGCTCGCACAGCCGGTCGCGGAGGCCGGGCCAGCGCTCGTCCAGGCGGGCGATCGCCTCGTCCACCGTCGCGGCGTCCACCTCCACGTGGCGCGGGAGCTCCACGAACAGCGGCGGGATGGTGGCGGGAAGGTGCAGCTCCGCCATCGCTACCCGATCGTCGCCACCTCGACGGACGAGATCGCCGGCAGGTAGCTCGCGATCTCGTTCCAGCTGTCGCCCTCGTCGGCGCTCGCGAAGACCTGGCCGGTGCTCGTCCCGAAGTAGAGCCCCGGCACGTCCTGTGCGTCGATCGCCATCCCCTGCCGGAGCACGCCGAGGTGCGCATCCTCGTGCGGCAGCCCCGAGTCGAGGCGCTGCCACGTCGAGCCGGCGTCGCGCGTGCGCCACACCGACGCGTGCCCGTCGGGCATCACGCGCCCGTGGCCGCCGTCGAGCGGGACGACGTAGAACGTGTCGCGGTCGTGCGGGTGGACGGCGCTCGCGAATCCGAACTCCGTCGGCAGGCCCTCGGTGATCTCCGTCCACGAGTGGCCGCCGTCATCACTGCGGTGCATGCCGACGTGGTTCTGCTGGTAGAAGCGGCTCGGGTCCGCCGGAGACATACCGAGGCTGTGCACGCAGAAGCCGATCTCCTCGTTCGGCGGCGGCGGCCAGTCGCGCCGCAGTCCCTTGTTGCGCGGGGTCCACGAGGCGCCGTCGTCGTTCGTCTCGTAGATGCCGACGCCCTGCACGATCGCCCAGAAATGGGCGGGATCGTCGGGGCTCGGCAGCGTCCACGAGATGCCGAGGTGGCCGGGCGGCTGCTGGGCCGGGTCGTTCCAGCTCTCGCTTCCGGGGACGCCGTCGAGCGTGCTGAGCAGCGAGAACGTCTCGCCTCCGTCCGTGCTCTGGAAGATGCCGACGGCCTCCGCGCCGACGAGCAGCCGCCCGTGCGCCGTCGACAGGCTCGAGATCTTCGAGAGCGTCGGCCCGTCCTCGCCGTAGTTGATCCCCTCGCTCGAGAGCGTCCAGCTCTCGCCCAGGTCGGCGCTCCGCCAGACGGCGGAGCCGTGCCACTCGCTCGCGGCGGCGGCGAAGATCGTGCCCGAGCCCTCGTCGTACACGGCGTGGTAGACCGGCCAGCCCTCGCAGTACGGGCCGCGGATCCGCCAGTCGCGGCGGTCCGTGCTCTCCACGATGAAGCACCCCTTGCGGGTGCCGACCAGCAGCACCGTCTTCGGCATCGCATCCACCTCCTTGTCTCGACATCGTCGCACTCCATAGGACGGCTGCGCGACGCCGAACTCATCGGTCGCGGGGCTACGCGGCCCGCGGCGGCTCGTCGTCCTCGCTCTCCTGCGGCTCGGGACGGTAGTCCTCGAGCCACGCGACGATCTCGGGCTCGCGGAGCATCAGCTCGACCACCGTGCCTCCCGGCTCCTCGTGCTCGCTCATTCCCCCTCCTCCAGCGTGTGGATCACGAACAGCTGCTCGCCGCGCTGCGACGGGAGCCGCGACTGCGCGGTGATCTGGCCGAGATCCGGGTACTCGGCCACCTCGGGCGACGGGCGCGTCCCGGCCACGAGGTAGCGCACGGGGCCGTCCGTCGCGTTCACCTGGCCGTGCGCCCCCTCGGGACCCGGCGGGAAGAACACCGCTTCGCCGGCCGCCAGCGCGCGTTCGCCCTCCGGCGTGCGAAGCGTGACGCCGTCCGTCAGCGCGATCAGCAGCTCGTCGGCGCCGTGGTGGAAGTGGTAGGCGCTGCGGCCACCCGGCGGCAGCTCGTAGACGGAGGCGCCGAGCACGTCTCCGCTGCGCGGCAGCCGCAGCGACTTCATGCCCTGCTCCCAGTCGTTGTCGCCGAGCGAGTCCCAGTCCTCGCTCCAGATGTTGTCGGCCATGCGCGGGACTCTTGCAGACAAACAGGTCATCTTCTGTCATGTTTATGAAATGCGTGCCACGCGACTCGTCTCGCTGCTGCTGCTCCTCCAGACGCGGGGGCAGCTGACGGCGGCGGAGCTGGCCGAGCGGCTCGAGGTCTCGGTGCGGACCGTGCACCGCGACATGGAGTCGCTCGGCGCCGCCGGTGTCCCGGTCGAGGCGGTGCGCGGGCCGGCCGGCGGCTACCGGCTGGCGGGCGGCTACCGCACGCGGCTGACCGGGCTGACGGCCGACGAGGCGGAGGCCCTGTTCGCGGCCGGCATGCCGGGGCCGGCGGCGGAGCTCGGGCTCGGCGGCGAGCTCGCGGCGGCGCGGCTGAAGCTGCTGGCGGCGCTCCCGGCGGAGCTGCAGGAGCGGGCGTCGAGGGCGTCCCGGCTCTTCCACCTCGACACGCGCGGCTGGTTCCGGGCGGAGGACTCGGTGCCGCACCTGCCGGCCCTGTCGGCCGCGGTGTGGCGCGGCCGCCGCGCGCGGATCCGCTACCGGGAGGGGCGGCTCGTCGTGCAGCGGACGATCGACCCGCTCGGACTCGTCCTCAAGGGCGGCGTCTGGTACCTGATCGCGCGGCGCTCGGTCGGGATGCGCGTCTACCGCGTCTCGCGCGTCGCCGGCGTCCGGCAGCTCGAGGAGAGCTTCGAGCGGCCGCCGGGATTCGAGCTCGCCGAGTTCTGGGACGAATGGTCGCGGGCGTTCGAGCAGAGCCGGCCGCAGGTGGACGTCACCGTCCGCGTCTCCGAGGAGGTCGCGCGACGGCTCCCGGGCGAGCCGCGCCTCGGGGCGGACGGACGCGCGGTGCTTCGGTTCGACGACCTCGGCATCGCCTACCGCGAGCTGCTGCGCTTCGGCGCGGGCGTCGAGGTGCTCGAGCCGGCGGAGCTGCGCGACCGGATCGGGGAGACCGCGCGCGAGGTCGCCGCCCTGTACGGTCGTTAGCCCTTGCCGTCCCTCTCCACCTACGCCGTCTTCATCGCGACCGCGCTCGCGCTGCTCGCCATCCCCGGGCCGGCGGTGCTGTACGTCGTCGGCCGCAGCATCGACCAGGGGCGGACGGCCGGGCTCGTGTCGGTGCTCGGGATCACGACGGGCACGCTCGTCCACATCACGGCCGCCGCCGTCGGTCTCTCCTCGCTCGTGCTCGCCTCGCAGACCGCCTTCGACGCGGTCCGGTACGTCGGCGCCGCGTACCTCGTCTTCCTCGGCGTCCGCCGGCTCCTCACCCGCGGCGAGGAGGAGGCGCTCGACGGCGCGCCGCCGGACAGCCTGCGCCGTGTCTACACGCAGGGCGTCGTCGTCAACCTGCTGAACCCGAAGACGATCGTCTTCATCTTCGCCTTCATCCCCCAGTTCGTCGACGTCCCGCAGGGACACGTCGGCGCGCAGATCTTCGTCCTCGGGCTCACCTTCGCCTGCCTCGGGCTGTGCAGCGACAGCCTCTACGCGCTCGCCGCCGGGACCGTCGCCGACCGGCTGCGCGGCTCGCCCGGCATGGCCCGCTTCGAGCGCTGGTTCGGCGGCGGCATCCTGATCGGGCTCGGCGTCGCGGCGGCGCTCGTCGGGCCGCACCGCTCCAAGTGACTTGCCGCCGGCCGGGCCTCCGGCTAAGGTGAGCGCCGGATGCCCGCCGCGGACGGCGGGCGCCGAGGCAACGGAGCCTCGCGACTCGCGGAGTCGTGGGGCTTTTTTCGTGGTCCAGAGAAGGAGCGGAGATGTCGGACATCGAGAAGGAGCTGAGGCACTACCTCGAGGGGGATGTCGAGCCGCGCGCGGCGCTCGAGTGGTCGCGGGAGACGAGCGCGGTCATGGTCGACCTGAAGTTCTGCGATCTCCTCGGGACGTGGCAGCACGTCTCGCTGCCGGTCGCCGGCTTCGACGAGTCCGCGTTCGAGGAGGGGCTCGGCTTCGACGGATCCTCGATCCGCGGCTGGCAGGGCATCTCCGAGAGCGACATGCTGCTCATGCCCGAGGCGTCCACATCCATCCTCGACCCGTTCACCGAGGCGCCGACGCTCTCGCTCGTCTGCGAGATCGCCGACCCGATCACGCGCGAGCCGTACGCGAAGGACCCGCGCCGCGTCGCGAAGCGCGCCGAGGAGTACCTCCGCTCGACCGGCATCGCGGACACGATGTACGTCGGCCCCGAATGCGAGTTCTTCGTGTTCGACGAGGTCTCGTACACGAGCGGCCCGAACGAGGCGCGCTACAAGGTCGACGCCGCCGAGGGCTACTGGAACTCCGGCGAGCCCGGGCTCGGCTACACCGTGCGGGAGAAGCACGGGTACTTCCCGGTGGCGCCGCACGACACGCTCCACGACCTGCGGACGCGCATGGTCCTCACGCTCGAGCGGCTCGGCGTCCCGTGCGAGTTCCACCACCACGAGGTGGCGACCGCGGGCCAGTGCGAGATCGACCTCCGCTTCCAGTCGCTCGTGCGGATGGCCGACCAGGTGATGCTCTACAAGTACGTCGTCCGCAACGCGGCGCGGCAGGCGGGCAAGTCGGTGACGTTCATGCCGAAGCCGGTGTTCGGCGACAACGGCTCGGGCATGCACACGCACCAGTCCCTCTGGAAGGAGGGGACGCCGCTGTTCGCGGACAAGTCCGGCCCGGCCGGCCTGTCCTCGCTCGCGCGTTCGTACGCGGCCGGGCTGCTCGCGCACGCGCCGGCGCTGCTCGCGTTCTGCGCGCCGACGACGAACTCGTACCGCCGGCTCGTGCCGGGCTACGAGGCGCCGGTGAACCTCGCGTACTCGTCCCGGAACCGCTCCGCGTGCATCCGCATCCCGATGTACAGCGAGTCGCCGAAGGCGAAGCGGCTCGAGTTCCGCTGTCCCGACGCCCTCGCGAACCCGTACCTCGCCTTCTCGGCGATGCTCATGGCCGGGCTCGACGGGATCGAGAAGGGCCTCGACCCGGGCGAGCCCGCCGACTTCGACCTGTTCGAGGAGGAGCACGACATCCAGACGGTGCCGGGCTCGCTCGACGAGTCGCTGCGGGCGCTCGAGGAGGACCACGACTTCCTGACGAAGGGCGGCGTCTTCGGCGAGGAGCTGATCCGGACCTGGATCGACTGGAAGCGCGAGAACGAGGTGGACCCCGTCCGCCTGCGGCCCCATCCGATGGAGTTCTCGCTCTACTACGACGCGTAGGGAGCTGAGTGGCGGTGGCGGTCACCACCGTCGTGCGGGACCTGCGGCCGGAGGACTGGCCGCAGGTCTCCGCGATCTACGAGGACGGGATCGCCACGGGGAACGCGACCTTCGAGGCCGCGGCGCCGGCGTGGGAGGCCTGGGACGCGGCGCATCCGGAGCACCGGCTCGTCGCAGAGCTCGGCGGCGAGGTGGCGGGCTGGGCGGCGCTCGCGCCGGTCTCCGGCCGGCCGTGCTACCAGGGCGTCGCCGAGGAGAGCGTCTACGTCGCCGCCTGGGCTCGCGGCCGCGGGGTCGGCCGCGAGCTGCTCGAGGCGCTCGTCGCCCGGGCCGACGCGGCGGGCATCTGGACGCTCGAGGCGGGGATCTTCCCGGAGAACCGCGCGAGCGTCCGGCTCCACCTCGTCTGCGGCTTCCGGATCGTCGGCATCCGGGAGCGGCTCGGCCGGCTGAACGGGATCTGGCGCGACGTCCTGCTGCTCGAGCGGAGGAGCAGGCTCGTCTAGGCTCGCCCGATGCGCGTCCGGTTCGTCGACTGCCGCTGGGAGCTGAACGCGCCGGGACGCGGGCGGGAGATGTATCTCGCCGGCCACGTGCCGGGCGCGGCGTTCCTCGACGTCGACGAGGACCTCTCGGATCTGTCCGTTCCGGATCAAGGGCGGCATCCGCTGCCGTCGGCGGAGCGGTTCGCGGCGGCGGCGTCGCGCGCGGGGATCGAGGCGGGCGTCCTCGTCGTCGCGTACGGCTCGCTCGGTGGCGCGGAGCGGCTGTGGTGGCTGCTCCGGCACTTCGGCCACGACGACTGCGCCGTGTTGCTCGGCGGGATCGACGCGTGGGGCGGGCCGCTTCGCGGCGGCGAGGAGGAGATCGCGCCCGCGTCGTTCGAGCCGCGGGAGCGCGAAGGGGACACGATCGCCGCCGAGGAGCTCGCCCGCCGGCTCGCCGATCCGTCGCTCGTCCTCGTCGACGCCCGCACCGCGGCCCGCTGGCGCGGCGAGCCGAACCCGATCGACGACCCGTCCGGGCGGATCCCCGGCGCGCTCAACGCCCCGTGGGCGGAGCCGCCGCACGAGCTCCCCGACGGGGAGCTCGTGGCGTACTGCGGCTCCGGCGTCACCGCCTGCGTCACCCTCCACCGCGCGTGGCTCGCGGGCCGCGAGGGAAGGCTCTACCCGGGCTCGTGGAGCGACTGGTCCGCGCGCGGGTTGCCCCTGGAACGGAGCTACGAGGCGGAGTAGGTCACCGTCACGGTGGCGTCGATCTCCTGGGTGCCCGGCTCGATCGGGACGGAGCCCGAGGCGTCCGGCGCCTTCGCGGCGGCTCCCCAGACGACGGGGGTCGGCGAGCTTCCCTCGACGACCGTCTGCACGTCGCCGAGCTGGAGGCCGGCGGCGTCGGCGAGCGCAGTCGCCTTCGTCTTCGCGTTCGCGACGGCGTCCTTCAGCGCGGCGGCGTAGAGCGCGTTCTGGTCGGAGACGTCGAGGCTCGGGCCGGAGACGCCGTCCGCGCCCGCCTTGACGGCCGCGTCGACGATCGCGCCGGCTCGGCCGATCGGCACCGTGACGGAGACGCTGCTCGACGCCGCGTAGCCGACGATCTTCGTCCCGTCCTGGGAGGTCTGCGGGTCGAGCGAGACGGAGGTGGTCTGGAGGTCGGCCGCCGCGACGCCGGCGCCCTTGAGGGCGTCGACGACCGACTGGGCCGCATCGGCGTTGGCCGAGAGCGCCGCCGAGGCGGTCGCCCCGCGCGTGTCGACGGAGAAGCTGAACGAGGCACGGTCGGGAGTCGCGGTGACGGAGCCGTTGCCGGTGACGGTGATCGTCCGGTCGGCGGAGGCGGGCGTGGTCGCGCTGCGGCCGAGGCGCGGCTGGGCGACGCCCGCGATCGCGGCGGCGGCGAGCAGCAGCCCCGCGAGCAGGAAGGTTCGGCGGAATCGGTTCATGCTCCGTATACGGCACCGACCCCTCCGATCGTCACACGGCGGAGGGCTTGGCGGCCCGGCGGCTCGGCGTCTATCCCGCCAAGCCCTCCTAGGCCGCGGCGGTGCCGAGCTCGCCGAGGTACGGCGTCCAGCCCTGCGGGATCCGCGGCGCCGCCAGCTTGATGAACAGCACCGGCGCGGGCGGCCGCGGCACGCTCCGCAGCTCCATGCCGACCTGCTCCGGCGTCCGGTCGCCCTTGCGCAGGTTGCACGGCGCGCAGGCGGTGACGACGTTCTCCCAGATCGACTCGCCCCCCTTCGACCGGGGGATGACGTGGTCGAGCGTCAGCCGGCCGCCCGAGGTGCCGCAGTAGACGCACTTCCACCCGTCCCGCGCGAACAGGGCCCGCCGGGAGATCTTCCGCTGGATCGCCCGCGGCACCCGCACGTAGTGGAGGAGCCGGATCACGTGGGGCCAGATGAAGCTTCCCGAGGCCGACCGCAGCGGCTTGTCCAGCCGCTCGACCACCTCGGCCTTCCCCTTGAAGACGAGCACGTGCGCCCGCCGCGTCGAGCAGACGTTGAGCGGCTCGTAGGACGCATTCAGCACCAGGACGTGCTGCACGCGCCTCAAAATACCAGCGAGAACCGAGGTCCTGGCCCTTTCAGGACGACATGGCCCTTTCCACGGCCTCGAGCTCCTCGGGCGAGAGGGCGACGGTGGCGTGGCCGCGGTCGAGCTCCTTCACGTAGATCCGGGCGTAGTCGCGGCCCTGGATGGCGCTGAGGACGACCCCGGTGCGGGCGGAGTCGAGGAGCGCGACGGACGCCGACTGGTGGCCGCCGGTGTTCTCGTAGGCGTCGTAGCGGACGATCGCCGTCTTCGAGACCGTCTCGTCCACGCGGCGGTCGATGCGCGCGAGCGCGGCCGCGACCTCGTCCATCGCCCGGTGGACGTCGTCGAGCCGCCCCTGGAGCGTCACCGCGAAGTCGACGAGGTCGGACTTTCCGCCGCCGAGGAGGACGAGCTGCGCCTCCCGGACGCGCCGGAGCCTGCGGTAG
>Ga0335069_10001781_pt1 | contig 34121 bp, 29 predicted proteins | sample Lox_Sample_11_FD_206714 | JGI IMG/M metagenome (GOLD analysis project Ga0335069, IMG submission 206714) | Soil microbial communities from Loxahatchee National Wildlife Refuge, Florida, United States - Lox_Sample_1.1 | ecosystem: Environmental > Terrestrial > Soil > Wetlands | place: USA... | reverse complement strand
TCGAAAACATTTTCCAGTAGCCGTTCGAAAGATCGACGCCGAGGAGCGCCTCGGCAATTCGCAAGTGGGCCGTAGAACTGACGGGGAGAAATTCGGTCAGGCCTTCGACGGTGCCAAGTAACAGCGCGAGCAAGTAGTGGTTCATGTCCGTGAATTACAGCCGAAGGGTCATGGTACCGTGCTCGCGACATCTCGGAGTAACGCTCGGGGCGGTTCTGGGCAACCACAGCGGAATTGGCTGGACCGGAACTACACACGGCTCAGTACTCCGGAGGGCGGCGTCCACGCGAGCCCAGTTCACGACCGCACTGGGTCTGAACGCGAGTGCCTTCTCAGCCTCTCGCGCGGGCAGTCGAACGGCAGTCGCCGCAGATCCCGTACAGGAGCACTTCGTGCCCGGTGACCTGAAATCCGCGAGGAATCATGTCACGGAAAGTCCCGACGCAGCCGTGAAGTTCGTACAGGAGGCCGCAACCGTTGCATTGAAAATGATGGTGGTGCCCTTTACCGGATAATTCGTAACGCGGCGACTGTCCGGGGAGTTCAACCGTTACAAGCCAGCCCTCATCGACCAGGGACCGGATGTTGCGATAGACCGTCGCGATTCCAAGCCCCTCGACCTGCCGTTGCGCGGAAGCGAGTACTTCCTCGGTAGACAGAGGGCGGTCCGCCTCTTCGAATGCGGTCCGGATGGCGTCTCGCTGTCGGGTCTTCTTTGCCTGCATCGATATTCTCTTCTCACTTTACTATGTCCCACTGCCCCCTTCCGGTCAATTCGTGTCAATACTGCTTGACAACAAATGAGAATGCGTTATCATTTTCATTTGCGACTCCGGTCGCGCCACATACATGCATATTGCCGAAGGGTTCCTGCCAATCACGCACTGCGCATTCTGGACGGCATGCACGCTTCCGTCCGCGTGGGACAGCATCCGGCAACTGCGCCGGCCTGAGGTACGGGCGCGGCGGTTGGAGTTGGCGGCGGCTGGAGGGACACTCCTGCTGCTGACCGCGTTGAAGCTCCCCTCGGTAGCCGGAAGTAGCAGCCACCCGACAGGCATAACCTTGGGCACGGTGCTGTTTGGCCCTCGAGTCATGCCGGCGCTGGTCTTGTCGGTGCTGATTCTGCAGGCGCTGCTGCTGGCACATGGCGGCATCACGACTCTCGGAGCCAACCTGTTTTCCCTGGGCATTTGTGGCCCATTCACCGCCTACCTCGCATTCCGGATTTGCCGCCGTTTCGGTGTGCCCGCGGCCGTCTCCACCGGAGCCGCCGCATCGATCTCCAGCGTCGCCGTTTATGGTGCCGCCGCACTCCAGATGGCTCTCGCTTACCCCGATCCGCGAACGGGGATTGCCGGAGCCATCGGAAGGTTCCTCGCAGTTTTCGCGTGGACTCAGATCCCGATTGCTCTGGTAGAGGGGGCAATGACTGCTGTCGTCTACCGCCTTCTCGAAGGTGCTACGTTCACGGCGAAGTTGGAGGCGGCCCGATGAAGCGAACCCTGCTTGCACTAACGGCAGCCTTGCTTGCCGCCCTAGTGCTATTCGCCATCCCGAGAGCTGAAAGAATCGGATCGGACGATCGCGCCATGGCCGTGGCGACCGAGATGCGCGCCGGAAAGAAGATCGGGCGGCAGTCTTTCGGATTGACGCCCAATGGCCTCGAGGAACGCCTTTTATTCGCACTGCAGGCCGGCGCAGGAGTCGGACTTTTCTGTTACGCGTATCTCGGGCTGAGAAGGCGCGGATCCGCGGGATAACGATGCACGTTCATCACACCCTTGAAGACACCGCGGCTAACAACGCCTGGACCGCATATCGTCCGGCCGACAAAGCGCTGCTCTGCGGTTGCCTGCTATCGCTGGCACTCGTGCTTCCAGCCTGGCCGTGGGCGCTCTGCGTGATCCTGGTGAGTTTTGCGTTCGCCTGCCTTTGGGCGCAGGTTCCGTATTTGCTCTGGGCTCGCGCACTCACGCCAGCATTGGCGTTTGGCCTCCTGGGAGTCCTGCCGCTGATCTGGATGGATGGGTCGCTGCAGCGGGCGATCCACGTAATGCTGCGTTCCAGTGCAGCCGGGTCCGCGCTGGTGCTGCTGGTTGTGACCTCGCCCGCAGGCGAATTACTGGGAACTGCGCAACGGATAAGGAGTCTTCGTCCTTTGGTGGAAATCACGTTTCTCACGCTCCGGTTCGCAACCATCCTGCGGGAGTGCGCAGCATCGGCGTCCATAGCTTTCCATTGTCGCGCCGGCGAGCGGCGGTGGCGCAGATTCGCCTACTCGCTCCAGGCCGTGGGCTCACTGTTCATGCGCAGTCTGGAGCGCGCCCGGAGGATGGATAACGCGCTGGCGCTACGTACGAGCATGGACGAGGTGAGCTTTTGGGTTCCTGCTCGCCGCAGTTCGTGGAAATTGCGCCTTACCGCCTTCGCCGGTACGGGCTCCGTGGCCTGCGCTGCCTTCCTGCTGCGGGGGGCATTCCCATGGCGCTGAGGATTCTCGAAGCAGAGGCCCTCTGCTTTGCATATGGAAAGCAGAAGTGGGCGATCGATCATGTGAATCTTGCGCTCCAAGAAGGAGACCGGCTCGCGCTTCTCGGCGCCAACGGTGCGGGAAAGTCAACGTTTCTGCACCTGCTCATCGGTCTTCATTCTCCCTGCAGCGGAACGTTAAGACTCGGAGGTAGTCCCGTATCCGCCGATGCCAATGGAAGGCGGCTGCTCCGGCGATCCGTCGGCTTGGTCTTGCAGGATCCCGACGATCAGTTGTTTGCCGATTCGGTCGAGGCTGATGTGATCTTCGGCCCGTTGAACAGCGGACTGGATCGAGACGCCGCGGAAGCGGCGGGCCGCTCGGCAATCGAGACAATGCGGATTTCCCATCTGGCGACGCGGCGCATCTCTTCGCTTAGCCTCGGCGAGAAGAAGCGTGTGGCGCTCGCCGGTGTACTGGCGATGTCTCCACGGGTGCTACTGCTCGATGAGCCGACCGCCGGGCTGGATCATCGCGGCGCGGAGGCGCTTCTGGCCGCTCTCGAGGAGAGGAGCGCTGAAGGTATCGCGATCATCCTGGCCACGCACGACAGCGACCTTGCTTTGCGGTGGGCAACTCGGGCGATGGTCCTGGAAGAGGGACGCGTCATAGCCGAAGGCGCGCCCGCCGACGTGCTGCAGGATGATTCGCTCTGCCTCCGAACGGGGATCCGGCAACCAGCGCTGCTCGAAGTCAGCAGAAGGCTGTGTCACCGGCTCTCGCTTGATCCGGGCAGTTGCCTTCCGACTTCGCCAGCCGAGTTGGCCGGATGGCTGACAACTGCTGTCTCCGTTCGCGAAGGAGCACCGTTATGAAGAAGACTAGCAGTTCCGAAATCACCACCAGTCGCAAGACGCTGGGCCAAGTGATCCTGTGCGTCGGATGTTGCTGCGGCCGGACCGACAAGGGCCACCCCGAAGTGCCCGTCGAATGGATGAAGCACGAATGGCGCCAGAGAGCCCTCGCCAAGAAGGTGCAGCTGACGATCAGCGGTTGCCTGGGCCCTTGCGACGCCAGCAATGTCGTACTCGTCATGATCGGCGACCAGCCCGTGTGGCTCGGCGGTCTTGACGGAAAGCAGCATTATGTCGCTCTTGCCGATTGGGCGTCGGCATGCGATCGAGCCGGCGCTGCAATCCCGCTGCCCGCCTCGTTGGCCGCCTTTCGCATGGACCGCTTCCATGGAAGCGATGCGGGGAGTCCACTTTTTGAACCGACGCCACTGTGTCCCGATGCCAGAGTGGCTTAATACCATCACCAAATCAGCCAAGGAGTAGTTTATGCCAGATACAGCAATCAGTTCGCGAACGCCGGTAACGGTTCTGACCGGCTTTCTCGGTTCGGGAAAGACCACGCTACTGAACCGCATTCTGACCGAAAACCACGGCAAGAGGATCGCGGTCATTGAGAACGAGTTTGGCGAGATCGGTGTGGACAACGAACTCGTGGTCAACGCCGAAGAAGAGATTTTTGAGATGAACAATGGATGCATCTGCTGCACCGTACGCGGCGATCTCATTCGCATTCTCGGCAATCTCATGAAGCGGAAAGACAAATTCGACCACATCATGATCGAGACCACGGGACTTGCCGATCCAGCGCCCGTCGCGCAGACCTTCTTCGTCGATGACGAAATGAAGCAGCGCCTCGCACTCGATGGAATCGTTACGCTCGTGGATGCCAAGCACATTTGGCAGCACATCGACGATTCTGACGAAGCGAAGGAACAGGTCGCTTTCGCGGATGTCATTCTTCTGAACAAGACGGACCTCGTCCCCAGCCAAGAACTCGACAAACTCGAGGCCCGTATTCGGGTGATGAATCCAGCGGCCAGGATCTTTCGGACGCAGGATGCCCGGATCGAGATGGACAAGATTCTGAACCTGGGAGGCTTCAATCTGGACCGGGCACTCGAGGTCGATCCGATGTTCCTCGAGCCGGAATTTCCGTTCGAATGGGGAGGGGTGTTCGAACTCGCCGCTGGAAAGCACGAGTTCACGCTCCAGGATGGTCCCGATCCAACAATGAATCTCTGTGTCATGCCCGTGCCGGATTCTCGTTTCGAGAGTCTGGAGGCGAAGCAAATGGACGCCGTGCTTGCCTTCTCGGGCCCTGAAACCGTCGTGCAGCCGGAAGGCGTTGTCAGTTTGGAACCTGTACTCAATCAACTGGCGCTCACGGGCGGCGACAAGCGTTTTCAGCTGGACGTGCCGTCGCATGGTTACTACGCCGTCTTCACCGAGCATCATCCGGACGAGTTCCAGATGGAGCTTCATGGAAGCGGCGCCATCGCTCCGGTGATTGAAAAAGCCTACAAGCCCGATCATGAACACGACGAGACCGTGTCGTCGGTAGGTATTACAATCCCCGGCGACGTAGATAACCGCAAGCTGAATGCGTGGCTGCGGAACCTTCTGATGAGTAGAGGGACGGATATCTACCGGATGAAGGGCGTTCTCAGCATCAAGGGAGAGGACGAACGTTTCGTGTTCCAGGGCGTCCACATGCTCTTCGACGGTCGGCCCGATCGCCCGTGGGGCAAGGAACCCAGGCACAATTCACTGATTTTCATCGGCAAGAATCTGGATCGCCAGGAACTGACCCAGGAGTTCCGGAAATGCCTGGCTTAACTACTTCTCGAGAAACATCGAGCGCTCCGGAGCTAGGCGTGGCGTGGGAACGAAACGTCGCTGACCATGCCATCGACATCGCATACTCGCCCGACGGCCGACTTCTGGCGGTGGCGGCCATTGGCGGCCCGATCTCGCTCTTTGATGCGCAGTCGGGCGAGATCACGTCGGTCCTGCCGGGCCACAGCGGCGGCACTTTCGCGCTGTCCTGGCGAGCCGATTCTCGAAGGCTTGCCAGCGGTGGTCAGGATGGGGCACTGCGTATCTGGGACATTGCCGATGGCGCCTCTCACGTGATGTGCGATGCGGGGGCGGCCTGGGTGGAGCACGTCGCGTATTCACCCGCGGGTGATTTCGTCGTCTCGGCCGCCGGACGGAAACTCCGCCTCTGGAATTCCCAGGGTGAGTTGCTGCAAAACTATCCGGATCACCCCAGCACCATCTCCGACGTGCAATGGCAACCGGGTGAGCGTCTGGTGACCTCCGCGTGTTATGGCCGGGTCGCTACGTTCCGCACGGACTCTCCGGAGCCACTGAAGGCATTCAGTTGGAAAGGCTCCATTCTGAACCTGGCCTGGAGCCCGGACGGCAACTACATAGCTACCGGGAACCAGGACGCGAGCGTACATTTCTGGTATCGCAAGACCGGCAAGGACCTGGAGATGTCGGGATATCCAATCAAAGTCAGAGAACTCGCCTGGGATTCGTCCAGCCGGTATCTGGCAACCGGCGGCAGCGCCATCGTGATTGTCTGGGACTGCTCAGGCAAAGGTCCCGCCGGTACGAAGCCGATCGAGCTCGATGGCCATGAGTTACCGCTGACCGCACTGGCCTATCAGCCGAACGGTGCTTTTCTCGCATCCGGGTGCCGCGCCGGGAAAATTCGCCTGTGGAGTCCGGCAACGTCGCGGAAGCTGATTCGAACCTCCGAATTGCCCGGCGAAATCACGCGCCTCGTATGGGCATCCGACGGACGTAGTTTCGCTGCTTCGTCATCGGTGGGTGCGGTTCGTGTTTTCCGCCCTGCGGCGGAGTGAGGCGCACCCATGGATCTATTCGCTAGCCAACCGAAACCTGACGCGGCTCACGTTGCCCAAATCAAGGCGTGGGTCGTGGAGCGCTTCGGACTTCCGCCGGATGCGTTCGTTATGGTCGCGGAACTTCGCTGCTCCGAGCCCGGCTGCCCTCCGATTGAAACGATGATTGCCATTGTCGAGGGTGCCGGCCGGCGCAAACAGGTGAAACTGCATAAGTCCACCGCGGAGATTACGGCGAGCGACGTTGAGGGGCTCGTTTTTGGAGCGTAGGGGAAGCGTGTCTGAACCTAAGGCAACCTGGACCGCCACCTCCTGGCCGAATGATTTCCAGGCCCTCTGCCGGTTACTCCTCCACCAGCAGTGCTGGTGCTGGGGCCAGGATGTTCGGCAACGGGAAGGCAACCTGCTGCTGGCACATGGATTCGAGCGGGTACGTCCGCCCCTCGGCACCGAGGGCGGTTCACGTTATCAACTGCGCATCTCCTCGCGATCCACCATTACGCTTTGGGGGTTTGGACTCTACTATTCGCGCTGCGGTCGTGGCGGGATTTATCTGAATCGATACGACGGCTTGCTGAGATACTGCCACCACGCCGGATTCCTGGACGGCGTTTGGTCGCCCGCCGCGCTTCCGTTGATGCGACCGGCGCCGCTCGGTGATATCCAGGACTCGAATCTCACATATCTTGCGGGAAAGGCCGCATGCTGGATCTCATCCTACGAGGAATGGGTGCTGGGTCGATTTGGCCTGGCGTATCGGCGCGACACGCTCCGCGATTGGCATGAACCGTCAGTCCTCCCGGAAATAGTTCCTGAAGAATGGCGCCGGTGCGGAGGGTTGGTGCGCATTCCAGCGCGCAAGGGTGCTTCCTGCGCCGGCATTTTCGAAAGGTAAGAGCAACTGCGATGAAGATTTGTTACTTTGACGCCTGGTCGGGGATTAGTGGCGACATGACAGTTGGCGCTCTCGTGGATGCGGGCGCGCCTGCCGAAGCGATACGGGAGGGCCTAAACTCTCTGAACACGGGGGCGAAGTTCGATTTTGAGCGCACGACACGGCGAGGGATCGCAGCGACCCGCTTTCAGGTCGACGGAGGCGAACAAAAGAACCACCGCCACCTTCCTCAAATTCTGAAAATGATCGACAATGCGAGCATTCCGGATGCCGCGAAGCGGGCCGCCTCGGCCGTGTTCGATCGGCTGGCGGAGGCCGAAGCGGAGGTCCACGGCGTCGCAAAGGAGAAGGTTCATTTCCATGAGGTCGGAGCCGTCGACTCGATCTGTGACATTGTGGCCTCGTGTCACGCGCTCGCCCTGCTCGGAATCGGCCAGGTACAGAACTCGGCGATCAACACGGGCAGCGGCACGGTATCGTCCGAACATGGCCTGCTGCCGGTGCCCGGACCAGCGACTGCGAAACTGCTGGCCGGCAAGCCAATTTACGCGCGGGGACCCAGTGTCGAATTGACTACGCCGACCGGGGCGGCGATTCTGGCCGCACTCAGCGTCGCGTCCGTGCCTGTCCCGTCAATGTCGCTGCGCTGTTCGGGATTCGGCGCAGGGCAGAAGGATTTCCCGGATCACGCCAACGTCCTTCGAGTTCTAATCGGCGAATCAACCGATACTGGGGGGGATTTTACATGACAAACAAATCCTTCCCTTACGACGACCCCGAGTGGGTGGCGCGATATATCCGCGTGGGGCCGCCGGCCTTCCTGCCGGGACACGCCGGAATGCTGCAAATGGCCGCTATTCTACTGGCCGAGCGAATGCCTGAGGACGGCCGGCTCCTGATCATCGGCGCTGGCGGTGGACTCGAGGCCAGCTATCTCGCGGGCTTCGCCAAAGGCTGGCGCTTTACTGGCGTAGACCCATCGCCGGCGATGCTGGATATGGCTCGTACCATCGCGGGGCCGGTTGCCGGAGACCGGCTGAACCTGATCGCCGGAACCGTCTCAGATGCGCCCGCGGAACCGTTTGACGCCGCCACGTGCATCCTGGTTATGGGCCTAATTCCGGACGATGGCTCGAAACTCAAAACCCTGAAAGAGATTTATAGCCGCTTGAAAACAGGGGCTCCATTGATCCTGGTCGACCAATGCATCGATCGTTTGGCTCCTGACGTGGCGTTGCGGCTCGATCGGTATGCGGCCTATGCGCGGGCGTCCGGGGTCGACGCCGAAACCGTAAACGCCGCAAGGGAGAAGCTGGCGTTGAACGACTGCGTTGTCGCGCCAGACAGAAACGAAGCGCTTCTGATGGAAGCAGGTTTCAACGCCATGGAGACGTTCTATGTTGGCATGGCCTGGCGCGGCTGGGTCGCATACACATAGTGGGACGAGGTTCAGATTCTAGCTATTTGTGGGACACTACACCAGAAGCCAGCCCGGGGCTAGATCCCCCCGAGCCCGCACAGCGCCGCCACATCGGCGGCACTCAGCCTCGACCCCGGGTGCATCGGCGTGTAGTACTTGGGCGGCATGTCGCCCGCCCGGGTCTTGGCGCAGACTTCCCGCAGCCTGATCTGCGACATCTCCGGGCTGTAGATGTTCCACTGCGAGAAGTTGAGCCGGGCGCGACCTTCCTTGACGTCCGCGGCGACCATCCACGATACGGGTGCGACCCGGCTGTACCATGGCCACTCGGTCCGGTTGGAGTGGCAGTCGCGGCACGATCGCTCTAGGACCGCCGCGGCCTGTGCGGGCGGCTTGACCACGGCCACGAGCGATGCCGCGGGATCCGATGGCGGGTTGGTGCGCTCGGGCTGCACGAACTGCGCCCCGGCCAGCATCAGGGCCAGGCCGGGGATGATCCACTTCAGGGTGCGCATGGCTCAATCCCCCATGATGGGCTTGGGCGTCTTCGCGGTGCTCTTCGGCAGTTCCGGCTGCTTGATGTAGCCTGCGGGAACTTCGCCGGTGAGCGTTTTCAGAAACGTCACGATGGCGGCCACCTCGGCTTCGCTGAGCTGTTTGCCAAGCTGGTAGTCGCCCATCTGCGCCACCGCCTGTTCCAGCTTCGGAACTTTCCCGTTGTGGAAGTAGGGGGCGGTCTTTTCGATGTTGCGCAGCGACGGAACCTTGAACATCAGCTTGTCGCCGTCGGAGTGGGTGACGTTGGCGCGGCCGGGATCGCTGGTGTCTGGATAGGGCTTCATTACACCGATTTTCTGGTAGAGGTTGCCGCCCAGCAGCGCGCCGGCGTGGCAGGTCTGGCAGTTGTTGGCGAGGAACGTGGCCAGCCCGGCCTTCTCTTCGGGCGTCAGGGCCGCCTGGTCGCCCTTCAGGAACTGGTCGAAGCGCGAGGGGGTCAACAGGCCGCGCTCGAAGGTGCCGATCACGAGACCCACATTGTCGTAAGTCACCGGGTCTTTCTCGTCCGGGAAGGCTTTCTTGAAGGCGTCCACGTATTCCGGCATGGAGCTGATCACCGCGAGCACGTGCTTTTGGTCGTCCATCGCCATTTCCACCGGGTTGAGCACCGGGCCCTTGGCCTGCTCTTCCACGTCCGGGGCGCGGCCGTCCCAGAACTGCACGAAGTGGATGGCAGCGTTATAAACCGTCGGGGCGTTGCGCGCGCCGCGCTGTCCTTTGAAGCCTTCCGAGGTGGGCTCGCCATCGACGCCATACTTGGCCAGGTCGTGGCAGGAGTTGCACGAAATCTTCTGGTCCTTCGAAAGCCGGGGGTCGTAGTACAGCATGCGGCCGAGCGCCACGCGCTCTTCCAGGTGTTCGCCCGTCTTGGCAGGGACCTTGTCGGGCAGCGGTTTGAAGACTGCGAGCTTTGCCGGGTCGATGGTGGCCTCCTTGTTGCCGGCGCAACCGGCGCCAACCAGCACCAGCAGCAGGAGGAGGGTTATCGCGAGAATTGCAGTTTTGTGCATCTGAATCTCCTGGAATCGCTCATTATAGGAGATCGCGTTGTTTCGAACAATCACGTCCGGTCAGTCGAGAACCGTCCCGCCTTCTTTCAGGAATTTGACGTGCCGCAGGGCGGAGATCTCGTGCGCCTGGTCGCAATGGACGCGGACCAATGGACGCGCTGATGGCCGAAGTGATGGAAGGGCACATCCAGTATCGTGTTCTCGCCCAGAACGGCACCGCTACCTACGAGCAGACTTGAGAAACTCTAACGTCCGCGGAGGTTCGTCAATAGTCGCGTTGTGCCGTGACGAACCGGTTGAGTTTGTATCCGTGAATATTCCGGATCGGGAGCCACCAAAACCACCGGATGAGCGTGCGGAGCAGCCAAGGCATGCATCTCACCAGCTCCGGACCCGCATCCATAAACGTGCGGGATCGTTCAAGCCGCCAACCGAACCGCTCAAGGTGACGTGGATCGTCACACGCCCAGCGGAACCAACTGGCTCGCGGCAGATGCTTCATTGCATCGTGCTTGTGCTGAGCGTCCCGCATAATCGTGGGAACGGTGTCTAGCATGAGCCAGGAACCTGGAAAATGAGTAGATCGCCTTCGGCCAACGGATAGTAGCCGCCCCTGTGTGAGGACGCGGCCCAAGAGACCACAACGCCCATGCCCGCCAGAATGCGAAAGGCCGCGCCGTGTGTGCAGAGAACAAACTCGCCCCATCCCTGACGCAGGGCAAATAGAAGGCTGGTGAAAAGGGAAGCACCGTGTCCCTCCCGTTGGTCGGGCCCGAGCCGCTCGCCAAAGGCCGCCCCCCGCAGAGAACGGCCGGCGCTCACACAAGATAGTTGACGGGGAACGTGGCCCAAACGATTTTGCAGAACTCGACAGACACAACTCCGAGATCCGTTCATCGCATGAACGAGCCCACGTATGAGAAGCGATGGAGTCGTACAACTGAGCCCGGTGACAATCACGCCCACGCCATTCGCCGTCAACGGGTGCGGCGGAGAATCAGGAACGTCTGCCTGGGAAGAAAATCCGGCTGACCCAACAACTCAAAACCGGCTCGCTCCAACTCGGCCGTGATCTCCTGCGGCGTGAATCGGAACTCGTCAGGTGGGCCGCCGGTGTCGCCCTGCGGAGAATTCCCAGCGCGTCCGCGTGAGGCGCCCGCGACCGGCGGATCAGGCCAGCTCAACGCGGCCGTGATCGTCGCAATGGCCGCCATGCGGATGATGCAGATGTCCTGCGACGAGGTAATCCACATGGTCGCCGTGCGGCACCGCTTCGTGCCCGCAAGTCGGGCCGTGTGTGTGGTCAGCCGCGTGGCCTGAACACGCGTGCTGCGGGGTGCATGCGGCTGGATTTCCGGCACTCACCGGCAGCGAGTGTTCATCCACGTGATCACCGTGCGGCTGGTGCAGATGGCCATCATGCAGGTAGTCCACGTGGTCGCCGTGCTTGACGCCCGTGTGGCCGCAACCGGCTCCGTGAGTGTGCGTGTGTCCGTCGTGAATCTCATGTTTGTCTGTCATATCTGGCTCCTTGATCTTGACGCGGCCTTGGGTCGCGCCGGGGCTTCACTGGCGTGCGCCAGTGCATTGAACAACAGTTCGGTGACTTGCTGGTCCGCCAGAGCATGGTGGATGTGCTTCCCGTGGCGGCGCCGCGTGACGATGTGTTCCGCGCGTAGCACCCGAAGGCGCTGCGAAACCGTGGACAGGCTCTTCGGCCTCCAGTCTGGCGCCTTCATATTCGTACACTTGAACAGATGTTCAACTGAACGAATGCGCGCAGCTGCAATTCCTGTCAACTGCTTTTCCGCCTGCAGCAGAACCCGGGCCGCCCCACCGCCTAAGTAGTCCGCTGGTGGAGATTTTGCTGCGTCGAATTCTCCCGGCGGGTATCCTCCGGTAACTTGGAACATCTGCAGCTGCGGATTCACGGGATGGACTGCGCCGAGGAAGTGGCGCTGCTTCGTCAGCGCCTCGGAGCACACTCGGGCGTACAGGAATTGGCCTTCGATGTGAGCCTCGGGAAGCTGATGGTGTCCCACGATCCGGCGCTCATCACGGCGGACCAGGTTTGCGCGCTGGTGACGAAGGCAGGCATGACTCCGGAGGCCTGGTCGGCCATGCCGCCGGCTCGGAACTTCCTGCTTCGCAACGCCCGCTGGCTGCTGGTGACGCTGAGCGGACTGGTGTTGATCGTGGCGCAGTCGGTCAGCTTTCATAGGTGGCACGGTTCGCTGTGGGCGTGGCTGTCGCACGAACATGGGGGCGGGCAATCGCCCGTGGTGATCATCTGCTACGTGCTTGCCATCGCGCTGGGTTACGGGCCGGCGCTACCAAAACTGCTTGCCTCCGTGCGGGCGCTGCGCGCCGACATGACCGTGCTCATGGCAGTTGCTATAGCCGGCGCCCTGTACCTCAAGGAGTACTCCGAAGGTGGAACTCTCGCGTTCCTGTTCTCGCTATCGGTGGCACTGGAACGTTGGAGCCTCCGCAAGGCGCAGTCGTCCGTGGCCGCCCTTCTGGACCAGACTCCGGCGGAGGCCTCCGTCCTGCACCACGACCACGAGCACCGCACCCCGGTGGACCGCATCCCTGTGGGGGCCCGCGTGCGCATACGGCCTGGCGAGACCGTGCCTTGCGACGGCGTGGTGGAGGCCGGGGAATCGGCAGTGGATCAGGCCATTATTACCGGCGAACCCGTGCCCGTTCCCAAGCGTGGCGGAGACCGGGTGTTCGCGGGAACGTTGAACGGCCTGGGGGTGTTGGAGGTGCGGACAACCAGCGCCGCCGCGGACACTACTCTGGCGCGCATTGTACGAATGGTGGCGGGGGCATCGCACCGCAGGGCGCCCAGCGAACAATTCGTGGAACGCTTCGCCCGGATCTACTCGCCGGCGATTCTCAGTCTCGCTCTGGCGGTGGCGCTGGTTCCACCGCTGGTCGCCGGGGCAAACGCCGCGCAATGGTTCTACCAAGGCATGGTAATCCTGCTGATTTCGTGCCCCTGCGCGCTGGTGATCTCCACGCCGGTGACCATCGTGTCCGCCCTGTCTTCAGCGGCGCGCCGGGGGGTACTGGTGAAAGGAGGAGCCTTTCTGGAAGAGGCGGCGAAGCTGAGGGCCGTGGCGTTCGACAAGACCGGTGTGCTCACCGAAGGCAAGCCGCGGGTTTCCACCTTCCGGACGTTGAATGGCGCACCACCCGAGCAGGTGCTGCGGTGCCTGGCCGGTTTGGAAGTGCATAGCGAGCACCCCCTGGCCTCGGCCATCGTCACCTATGCCCGCGAACAGGGAATCGAACCGGACGCGGCCGACCGCTTCCGGGCCAGGTGCGGTCTGGGTGCGGAGGCCGAGGTCGGCACGCACCCCTTCTGGGCCGGCAACTGGCGCTTCTGCCAGGAAAAGCACCTGGGGCGCAGCGACATTGCAGGCCACCTGGAGACCCTGGAGGACAGCAGTCACACCGCAGTCCTGTGCGGTACAGACCGCGATGTGTGGGCGCTCGTTGCCCTCACCGATCCCATTCGCGACAGCGCGCGGAAGACGGTTGCCGAACTGCGCCTCCTGGGAGTCGAGCAGATCGCGCTGCTGAGCGGCGATAACAGGCTGACCGCCGCCGGCGTGGCCCGCGAAGTGGGCATCGATTGCGTCCACTGGGAGCAACTGCCCGATCAGAAGTGCGCGGTCATCGAGCAAATGAAACGCGATCACGGAGTGGTCGCCATGGTGGGCGACGGGGTGAACGATGCGCAGGCGTTGGCCGCGGCATCCATCGGCATCGCCCTGGCCGGGCGCTCCACGGATGTGGCGCTTGAAACCGCGGACGTGGTGCTCTCCGCCGGCGATCTGCGCGGCATTCCTTTCCTGCTGCGCCATGCGCGGCGCGCCGGCGCGGTGATCCGCCAAAACGTTTGCATCGCGATTGGCCTGAAGGCGGTCTTCCTTGCCACGGCGCTCACCGGGCACGCCGATATGTGGATGGCCATCGCTGCCGACATGGGCGCCACACTGTTGGTGACGCTAAACGGTCTGCGCTTGCTGCGGCCCACTCCAACCGGATAGAGGCGGGTCCACTCGACGGCAGCGGAGAGTACGACATTTCGCTGCCGCCGGAGACACAGGGCAGACACACATAGCAGACAGGTGTCTTCCAGCCTGTGAAGCCAGCCGCACAGGCGGCCGGAAGGAAAATGATCCGTTGCTGTTCGGCCCAACCTATTGGCTCGCGACAGACGCGCGCTTTTTTCAGGGTAGGCGGCAACGACAATGTACGGGCGGACCTATACCGAGGCGTTGCGCTCGAGCAGTTCTTGATGCTTCCACGTGGGGGAAGTAGGGATCCGTCCGCCGGCATCCACTACACAGCACTGCCGCTCAAACCTGCTCCACAGGGCCCGATCGTGTATCGACTCCTCCAACTCGGCCAGCAACGACCCTTACTCTTCCCAAACCGTCTCGAGGGGATCGACCTGGGCAGCACGGAGCGCCGGAAGCACGCAAGCCGCCAGGGCAGTTGCTCTCAAGATGCCTGCGACGACGCAATACGTGAGTGGATCGGCCGGGCTGACGTTAAACAGCAGCTCGGACATCAGCCGCGTCAGCGCGAGCGCACCCAGCAGTCGCCAAGGTGGACACCGCGACTGCCGCGAACCCCGGCGACTTGAGCAGCAGCCGCAGGTCGGAACGAAGGTCGCGGACAAAATCATGCATGGGCGAGCCGATAACCTCGTATCCGATATACCGCGAAGCCGAGGCATGCGGCAAAGAACGTACCGATGGCTGCCAGCGAGATCAGGACGCGGCGGGCCATTTGGGCCGGCGGCTCCTCAACGTAACGAAAAACGAGCGGCGAATCGTAAACCGCCGGCCCCAACTTCTCGCCGCGAAAGACCATCGGGAAATAGAGCAGGCGCTCCCGCCGGATGAAAACGTCCACCTGTGCCCGGAAGCTGCGGTAGCGCGCGGGCCCGGTTCCGGCAAGGTCCGCCAGAGCGCGCTGCAGAGCGACTGAGGGCGACAGCCATTGCAGCTTATCGATAGCCGACTGACGGCGGAGCAGCATGTCACGGTGGCGCGCTTCGAGCGCTTCCAGCTTGGGCTGCTCGCGAAGAAAGGCAGCGATCAGACTCGCTCTTCCCGGGGGATGCGCTCCGGGCAGCGGCCGATAGTCGGGGTGTTCCTGCCAGACCCTCTCCAGGGCCGTCTGCCGGTCGCGCCCATAATCCAGTTCGGCCTGCTCGGCCGCGAGGATTGCTTCCGAGCGCGGCGGCAGCGGATACCACGCCTGTACGCCGCTATCGATGAGCGTGGGAAGGATGATGGCGAAGAGAACCCAAATCCCCGTAAGTGCGATCGCATTGGCGGCTGAGCCGAGCCCGAGCGTGTTGACGGCGAGCGCCAGTGCCAGCCAGAACGCCGCGTACAGCAGGACTGCCCCAGCCCACGCGGCAAGACTCGGCAGCGCTGCGCCTGACAGATACCACGCGGCAGCCGCGGCGCAAAGAACCACGAGACTAAGAATGACCACCGCACGAAGAAGGGTCTTCCCCAGCAGGACGCGAAGAATTCCCACCGGCTGCGACAGGATCATGGCAAGCGTTCCGCCCTCCCGTTCCGCCGAGAGCAGATCGTAACTCAGGCCGGCGATCACCAGCGGCAGCAGGTACACCATCACGAAGGCCAAGTCCAGACGTCCGGCGCGGAGGGTCGATGGATTTGTCAATTCACTCTGCGCGAACCGATTTCCTGGCGTGCCCCACCCGTGGACCTTGCCGCTGGCGTGATAGAGGTCGGAATCTCCGAGGCAGAGGAAACTCAAGGGCGCCGGAGGCAGCATCGCGACCCGTTGCTGAGCCGCGAGAAAGTACGGGTCTTGCCCCTGCGGCGAACTCCTCCATTCCCGCCAATGCGCCGCTTCTTCCGAGGCAAGGTCGCTTTGGATCTGGCGCTGCTGTCGCATCCAGGTGGCACCGTTCCAGAAGGCATACGAAATGGCGAGGGAGATTGCGATGCATCCCGCAATCAGCGCAGGCCCGCGACTGAAGATCCGCCACTCGATTCGCCATACCGGCGCCCGTCGCATCTGGTTCAGATTCTCCATCGCTTTGCCGCCAGGTACGCCGCGCCGCCCGACAACGCCAGCCAATAAACCACCAGCCCCGCGGAGACCCACGCGCCGGAAAGCGCCTCCGAGAGCCGCATGGGAGCGTATTTGAAGGGCGGCAGGGACTTCCACAGCTCCGGACCCGCCTGATAGCTCTCCGTCCCCCGCGACCGGTACGCCAGTTCCAGGTTCATTGTCTTGTTGAGGGAACGCCGATACCGCTCGGCCGCCAATGCGAAGTCGCGGTGCTGAGTGAAATCCGTGCCCGCCAGTCTCATCGAGAGATCGCGGACCGCGACCAGCGGAGACACCAAACCGAAGCACAGTTGGAGCCGGTCTTGACGCCGGTACTGCCCCCACAGTTCGGCATATCGCCGGTCGAATACCCTGTTTCCGTACTCCTCTCCTGCCTGCAGCGCCAGGCCCGTAAAGTTGACCGGCAGATCTTCGATTCGCTCGACGCCGTACCGGGCGAGGATGTCGCGCTTCAGTTGTTGGGTTCGCTCGTCGGCCTCATTGTGACCGTCAACGCCATGCCTCATGTCGTTTTCGATCATCCGCCACCACTCGGCATTGGTAGGTACGGGATAGAGACGCTCCGCGGAGTCAGCCGCAAGGCGCGGGACGATGAGGCAGCTGAGCGTCCAAAAACCCAGGAGCACGGCCAGCGAGGCGCGCGACGTCTTGGCGGCGGCCGAGACGGCTAGTGAAATCGCAATGAAGATGGCGCCGTACAAACCGTAGTCCAACCCGATGAGCCCCAGGCGAATCCACGTGCCGGTTTCCTTCGCCAGCGCAAAAGCCGCGGTCGCCAGCGCGGGGAGTAACAGAATGCCCAGCGAGGCCGCTATTCCCGCGGCCTTCCCGAGCGCCAGTTGGGAGGGAGAGACCCCAATGCTCAGGATTTGAGGGAGTGTGCCGCGCTCACGTTCGCCCGCGAAGCTCGAGAAGCAGAGGAGGATGATCAGCAGCGGAAGCAGCAATTGCAGCGCCGAGGCCGCTGTCGCTTCGCCGAGCCGCTGCAGACCGGTCGCGTTCTCCGCGGGAGGAAATACAAACGGATTCTGTTTGTGGGCCTCCATCCAAACCGCCGTGCCGAGGTATGGATCCACTCCCTGATCCAGATGTGACAGCGGCAGAACGGGTTTGAACGCATAGATGCCGAAATGGGCCGCGCTGTGCGGGTTTTTAACTCCTTGCGCCTCCCAATACTGCCGCGTGCTCTCCGTCGCGGCGCGCTGCACGCGCTCCTGTTCGCGCCGCCGGCTCCAGCCCGCGAAGAGCACGCTCAGAAGCAGCGCGAGCAGCACCACTCCGGTCACCAGGAAACGGCGGTCGCGGACGATCTCCCTGAATTCCTTTCTGCCGATGACCCAGATCATGCGAGCCTCAGAATGACAGCTTACATCCCAACTGCAGCTGCCGCGGATTGGTTCCGGCCGCCGTTGCCGTGATCACGCCGAAGAAACCGGAGCTCAGGGAGGCGGTCGGGGCCGCAAACAATGCCCGATTGAAGACATTGAACGCGTTGGCTTCCACGCCGAGCGACATACGCTCCGTGATGGCGAATCTCTTGATCAGAGAGAGATCGTAGGAGTAAATCGAAGGCGCACGAAAAGCGTTGCGTCCGATCACCGAGAACGGGTCGGTCACTGCCGGTGAAACGGTCAGTGCGGTCCGGGCCTGCGCTTGAGGAACCAGGTACTGGGTGCGGCCGAACTTCCCCTGGGCATAAAGGTCGCCGAGCGAGCCGCTGACGAGGGCCGGCCGGTCGTCGGTCGCGCCATCGTCGTTCGCGTCGGAACCCAGCGTCACGTTGAACGGCGTTCCGGACCGTAGGATGGCGAGACCGGCGATGGACCATCCACCGATCGCGGCGTCCACCCACCGGGCCGCGTTGCTCAGGTAGCGGCGGCGGCGTCCAAACGGAAGTTCCACCAGGTGGCTGATGGTCAGATTGTGCGTGAGGTCGAAGTCGGAAGGTCCCCGGTCGGCGCGCAAGGGGCGTGGGACCCAACCGTTCGCGCCGCCCCCCTGGAATCCGGCGGCGGAGGACGCTCCCGTGTTGATCAGCGTCTGGCCGGCGGGGCTGAAATCGTAGGCCGCTGAGACGTCGTCGGTCGAGCGCGCATAGGTGTACGCCACGGTGAAGTCAATGCCGCGAGAAAAGCGCCGGCGCGCGTACACCTGAAGCGCATCGTAATCGGACGCTGAGCCGTTTGTGACCAGGCGCTGAGACGCGAAACGCGGATCGGGCCGCAACGTCTGCGGAACCGACCCGCCGCCGTTGGGCGACGTATAACGCAGCAGGTCCCGGCCTCGCGCGCCGACATAGGCGGCGGTAATGCTGGTCTCTCCGCCGATCCTCTGCTCGACTGCGGCGTTGAACCGTTGCGTGTAGGGATTACGAATCACGGGGTTGATTCCGTAGACCGTGGCCGTCTGCGGATTGACGGGGATCGGCGCCCCGGCGATATAGGGAACGTTGTTCGCGGCGGTCGCGATCGAATACGGCGGATTCTCCACCACCAGTGTGAACTCGAGCGGGGTGATCCGGTCATGGTAGATCCCGTAGGATCCGCGGACGACCGTCGCTTCGCGTCCGAACAGGCTCCACGCCGCTCCCAACCGTGGCTGGAAATTGTTGCGGTCCGGCTGGTACAGGGGCCGCCCGTCCGCAATGGGAGCGACTGTGTTGGCGGTCCGGCCGAACGTAAATGGCGACACGTCCGGCACGACCTGGCCGGAGTTGGTCGCGTACAGGTTCGCCAGTGCGCCGTTCACTTCCGAGTACACGCCGAAATACCCGTATCTCAGCCCGAGGTTGATGCTCAGGTCCCTGCGCAGCCGCACGTCGGCCTGCGCAAAGTACTCCTGCTGGGTCGATCGGAAGCCGCGAAGCGGCGTCGTGGGACCGCCGTTCGCGCCATACACAGTGGTGCCCGCAGTCGCCGCTACGGCTTGCGCCTGCGACGCGCTCGCTCCCAGGATTCCTACCGGTCCAACGAATCCGGTGAAGGAATATTGGGGAAGGTCCGAGCCCGACGCGAGGTTGAGCTGGTAACGCCGAATTTCAAAGCCGGACCGGAGCGTGAAGCGTCCCTTGACCCACGTGTGAGCGAGCGAAGCTTGCGGCGTGGAACTGTTGTTCAACGAAAAAATGCTGGCGCGAACCCGGATGAAGCGGATTCCGGTCGAGTCGGGAGAAACGAAGATGCCTTTGGCCGCCGTCACGCCGACCGCTTGAAGGTGCGGATCGTCGCTGGCGTCGCCGCTCGATTGATTTTCCGCCCGCTGCACGGCGAGCCGGATGTCGAAGGTCTGCGAAGGAGACGGCGTGTATTGAAACTGCGCGGTACCGGAATGCCATGCCTTACGCTCCCGCACCCGGTCCGATTGAATCCCGCCCAACAGTCGATTGCCGGCGTACGCGTAGCGAAAACTCGCCGTCAGACGCTCGGTCAGATGATGATCGGTGCGGAGAAGCAGGGTGTTCTGATCGAGATTGCTCGCCTGCGTTCCGCTGAGGACTACCGTGGCCGCTTCTCCGTTGGCGAAATCGCCGTCGAACAGCGATGGACGAAATCCGGCTGCGATCGCGGCGGTGCGATTTGCCTGGGTCAGCGGCGAGGCGAGTCCCGCGGGATTGCCCGTCGCGGGGATAATGCCGCCGTCAATGTAGAAAGCTCGATACAACTTGCCGAGGTCGCCTGGAATCAGGCTGACCAGGTCGGCATTCGGCACGACGATACTGGATGTGATCTCCCGGCGCTGCCGGAAACCTTCGTAGTTGCCGAAGAAGAAATGCCTGTTCTTCCGAATGGGTCCGCCAACCCCGGCGCCAAATAGATTCTGACGAAATGGCGGGGTTTTGGCGCGACCCTGCGAATCGAGAAACGGACCGGTGTTAAAAAAGTCGCGCGCGTCGAGCTTGTCATTGCGGAGGAACTCATAGGCGGAGCCGTGCAGCGAGTTCGACCCGGACTTCGTGACCACGCCGATCTGGCCGCCCGAGCCGCGCCCGAATGAGGCGTCGGCGTTCGATCCGATGACGCGGAACTCTTGGATCGCTTCAGTGGAAACGATGTTCGGCACGGCATTGCCGACGGTGGTGAACCCGCCCCCCGGCGCCAGGCCGTCGACCCGCTCATCGTTGGCGGTGACGCCGTCGATCGCGTAGTTGTTGGTCGTCGTGCGGGCGCCGCTGATTGCGACATTCGGGCTTGAACCCAGCGGTCCCGCCCCCGGAGTCAGAGCCAGCAGTTTTTGAAAGTCCTTGCCGTTGAGGGGCAACTCGCGAACGCGCCGCGAGTCCACAAGAGACGAAATTTCGCCGCTCTGCGATTGCACGATCAAATCCTGCGCCCGCACCGTTACCGCTTCGGTGGTTTGGCCAATCTTCAGTTCGATCCGAATGTCGACCGTCTCGCCCACATTCAGGATGACATCGGGGATCTCGACCGGCGCGAACTTGTCTCGACGCGCTGTAACGCTGTAACGGCCCGGCGGTAGCAGGGGAATCGAGAAATAACCTCTCGATGCCAGACTCTTGCGTTGCAGGGACGTCTCGTTGTTGGTAACCGTGATCTCCACGGCGGGGACCAGCGCGCCCGAAGAGTCCACCACAGCGCCGCCGAGAGTGGCGGCCACTTGGACCTGGGCGGCTGCTGCCGTGGCAAGCACGGCCGGAATCAGTAATCGTTCGAGGAAGTGCATGGATGTCTTGTGTCTCATGGTCATGGGGTAAGGGAGGATCGCTCGATTGCTGCGAGGACTCTCCAGAATTCGTCCATTGCGGGACGGGTTGACTGGGTGGCTGACTGCAGAGAAAACATGGCGCGCAACAGCTCGTCCTGACGCACGGCAAGACGGTAAAGCGGTTCGTTGGCTTTCGCGGCCGGCGCCTCCGGCGGCGGAAAGATCGGCTCCAGATGCCGCCGGATTGTGGCCGTCTCTTCGGCGATCGCGCCGGCGTGTTCCCGAAGCTTCGCGCGCACCCGTGAATCATCATTGTTCTGCGCCTGCCACATCTGGAAGGCTCGTGCTTGCAGACGCACTTGGAGGGAATGGCGCAGCATATCCTCGGCAAACCGGCGCGCCTGCTCGGCGTCGAAAAACCGGCGTAACTCCGGATAGGCGGGGATCTCGCCGGGCGGAACTTCGACCGAGCGCAGGACCACATGCGGGGGAGGCTGCGTTAACGCCTGCTCGCGGACGGCCTCGTCGATCGTGCGGATCTGCAATCGCAGATGATCCCCGGAGAGCCCCGCCAGCGCCCGCGCCAGTTCCTCCTTCCGCTCCGGAGTTTCCACCACCGCGCGAACCTCGACGCCGCGCGTCGTCTGCGACACCGTCACGTCTTCTCCGGTCAGGGCGCCCGCGGCGTCCAACCGGCTCAGGACGTCGATCTCCAGATCGCCCAAGTCGGGCGCCGGCGTCGTGGCAGAGGCAGTGTCTCTCGGGGACTCGGTCGGAAGTTCCAGTGCGCCCGAGGGAACCTGCGGCTCGGAGACTACCTCCGACGCGATTTCGGTGAGCCTGTACGTGTACTGCCCGTTGCGCGTGATCCTCTCGACGGCGTGGAGGTCGGACCCGCCGAGTCGTAGTTCGGTACCGGACCCGCCCATCAGCCGCACGCCTGTCTTGCCAATTTCCACGTTCACTCTGTCGCCAGTCACGCGCGAGGCGAAATCCGCCGCGCTCAAATCGGACTGCCAGATCGACGGCGGCACAACGGCGAGCGGACTCGACTGCATCGCTGCCGGCCTGATCCATCGCTCTACGCCGCTCGAACCCGTCCACACCGCCGACACCAGCCGCCGCTGGTCGTCCGTGAGGCGGACCACCTTCGTCCGCCGCAAGGGACTCCGCCACACCTCCACCCGCCCGCTGCCGGCGTTGATGTCTCCGGCGGTCTTGGGCGCGTCGAGACGCATGACGCGGTGGCGCGCGCCGGGTTTGGCGTCAGCGGCCGCTTCTCTTCCGATCGCCTCCCGCAGAACGGCCGCGGCCGATACCGGCGGTTGCTGCACTCGATAGAACAGCAAACCGAGCAAGGGAAGGAGGACGGCAACGCCCAGCAGGACCGGCTGACGAAGCCATCCCAGAAACTGTCCGAACCTGGAGCCGCGGCGCGGCGCGATATCCGGCAGCGAGCGGACCGGTTCCAGCGCCTCGAACCCCGGCGCAGCGTACCGCAATTCCAAGACGGGCGGGGCGGTCCGGAACTGGACGGAAACTTCCATTCGCCACTGCTCTAGCGCCACGTTCGCACGCTGCTCCACGGGACCGTCCGGCGGCGGGTCGAGTGTAAGAAACAGGAGGCGAACCCCTTGCTCGCTGATCACCTCGACGAAGCCGGGTCGCTCATCGCCATTCATCGTCAGGTGGAAGTGCGTGTCTGGCGAGGAGATCTCCTGCGAGAACTGCTCGAAGCCGTTGACCAGAATATGCAGCTCTTTGGGCTTGTGCTCAATCGTCTGCGAGGTCCGCCGTTCCGACTCCTTGCGAATGCGTTGCGGCCGTTCGCCCGGTCCCAGCATCTCCGGGGGATCTCGATCGTCCAGCGGTTTGAGGCTGAGCAGGCGGTTCACGGTCGCGAGACAGTCGGGGCAACTGACCAGATGAGAGAGCACTGGCGTATCGACTGGGGCATCGCCCGAATCGCGATACAACTCGCGCCACTCGCGCCGGCCCGGGCAAGGCGAATCGCACGATGCGAAGATCCGTTGGCGTAGTTCGCGAATGATGTCGGCCGCCGGCGCCTTTTCCTGGATTGCTGCCGCGTCTCTTTGCTCGATGTAATCGCGGGCCTCGCGGCGCGCCATCCAAAGCAGTTTGTCGACGGCCTGTCCGGGCAGGCGCGCCACGCGCATGATTTCCGCAGGGTAGTAACCCAGAAAGAAGCGGAGGATCAGTGCGCTGGCCGTTTTCGACGATCGCTTTCGTTCGCAAACGCACTCGCAAATTGCGCGAAGCTCCGCCTCGACCCGCGCGCGATCGTCTTGACGGGTGGCGTGCAGGCTGAGCTGTGCCGAATCGTAGTCCGAAAGCCGCACGGTGGACTTCTGTGCCACGGCCGCGCGGCGCGCCTGCGAGATTTGCAGGTTGCGCAGCACACGATAAAGGTAGGCATCGAGGTTCTCGATGCCGCTCAGGTCGGGCTTTTGTAGCGACAGGTGAAGAAATGCATCATGGACGAGGTCCTCCGCTTGGGCTTGTTTCCCGCCGGTCAGTTGCATGGCCCATGCGAACAGGCGTTCATACCGATCGATGAAAACGTCCTCATGAATCGCGCGAGTGATTTGAAGCCGCAGCATTACCCTGTGCTCAATTGACGCGAGGTTATGCCAGGATCTGGCATGCGCCCGGCAGCTTTCTTGCGAGCGGCCTCAATCGGTGCCTAAGCGGATCGGTAGTCACGGCCAACGGCCGCATGATGCACCTTGCCGAAACGATGTCCGCTGAAGTTCGAGCGGCGGCCGGTCACCGCCGGAAACGCCCGCTGGCCGGTACATCCTTGCTTTACGTCTTGACCGTACGGCCGAACGACGCCATGGTGATCGCGGCCGTGGCTGCGCTGCTGGCGGCGGTCGCGATACTGGCCTCATTGCGGCCAGCGATCCGCGCAACGGCCATCGCACTGGCGGCGGTGCGTCAGGAATGAAGCAGGTTATTCGTCGCGTAGCGTCCGCAGCGGATCGATTTTCGCCGCACGAAGTGCCGGAAACGCGCAGGCCGCCATCGCGACGAACAGCAACACCACGGCCGAGACCACGAGCGTGACGGGATCGGTACTTCCGACACCGAACAGCAGTCCGCGCATCAGGCGTCCAGAGGCAAACACGCCGGCGAGTCCAATTCCGACGCCGATTACCGTTAAGGTCATGCCGTGGCCTCCGACAAGCGCCAGTACACTCTTTCGGGACGCGCCAAGAGCCATTCGGATGCCGATCTCCCGCGTCCGCAAACCCGCGAGATAAGTCATCGTGCCGTATAGACCCAAGCTCGCGAGCAGCAGCGCCAACCCCGCGAAGATGCTCATGAGCAAACCCCACAGACGCTTTTGCCAGAGCGTTTCGGATGCCAGAGTGTCCAAAGTCTTCACGTGCACGATCGCGATTTGCGAATCGGCCTCGGCGATGGCCGACCGGATGCCTGCCACCATTGCACCGGGATCGCCCTGCACGCGCACAATCGCCTGCATCTGGGGGATTGGAACCTGCCTGTAAAAGAAGTATGTTTCGAAACCGCGGCCAAGTTCGAGCGGATGAAACCTGGCGTCCTCTACCACGCCGATCACCGTCATCCACGGATTCTGATTGGTGTTTCCCCAACGCAGTTGGCGGCCGATCGCGCTTTGGCCCGGCCACAGACTTTCCGCCATCGAACGATTGATGACCAGCCGCACGGGTTGAGTCAGATCGTCGGCGTCGGTAAAGGTGCGCCCCTCAATCAAGCGAATCCCGAGCGTTTCGAAGTATCCGGGGCTTATGGACGCGAATTGCGTGGGCGCGTTGCGTATCGCATCGCGCTCGTTCTGCCCGCGAATCGTGAACTGTTGCTGATTACGCTCGTCGCCGCGAGGCTCCAGCGCGGAAAACGGGACCTCGGTTCCCGCGCCGGCTGATACCACACCCGGAAGAACGGCAATCCGTTCGAGCGCGTGGCGGAAGCTTCCTCCGTATTGCCGGACCAGCTCATCCTGCGGAGCGTTGGGAACAAACCGGGCCATGCGGGCGATGACGAGATGATCCGACTTCACGCCCATATCGACTCGCCACAGATTGGCCAGGCTCTTCGCCATCAGTCCGGCGCCACAGAGCAGGACCAGCGAGAGCGCCACTTCAGAAATCACCAGTACGTCGCGCAAGCGCCGGCGGGCGCCGGACGATCCGCGCGAGCCTTCCTTCAGAGCGCTGTTGAGATCGACGCGGCCAAGCTGCAGGGCGGGCGCGAGACCGAAAAGTACTCCCGTCACCAGGGAGAGCGCGATACCGAATGCGATCACACTGCCGTCGAGATCGATCCGCATCCAGAAAGGAAGGTCGATCGGGACCACTCGCGGAAACGCCCGGACAGCTGCCCACGCGAAGCCGAACCCGAGCAGTCCCCCAGCCGTAGATAGCAGCAGGCTTTCCACCAGAAGCTGACGCACAATCCGCCATTGACCTGCTCCCAACGCCGACCGCACCGCCATCTCCTTCTCGCGCGCGGCGGCGGCGAGTAACAGATTGGCGGCGTTTACGCAGCCGATGAGAAGGAGCATCGCCACGGCGGCCAGCAATAGCCACAGGTGCGGCTTCACGTTGCCGACTTCGGAATCGCGCAGCGGGGTCAGGCGGATCTGAGTGCCCCGGTTCGTAACCGGAAATCGCTGTGCCAGGGAGTTGGCGGCAGCCTGGATTTCGGCCTGTGCTTGCCTGATGCTTGTCCCAGGCCGCAGCCGCGCGACCACATCGTGAACCCGAAAGGCGCGGTCACGCCAATAGGGTTCGCGGTAACCGGCGTACCGCGCCATCAGCGGAATCCACAAATCCGATTTTTCCGGGAATCGGAATCCAGGCGGCATGATGCCGATCACGGTGTAGCGGTCGCCGCGGGCCTCGATGACCTTGCCCAGTATGTGCGGGTCGCGACCAAACATTTCGGTCCAGAGCGCGTGGCTGAGCAAGGCCTTCTTCACGTCACCGTTGAACTGATCTTCTTCGGGAGAGAAGCCTCGTCCGAGGATCGGACGGACGCCTAGCAGAGGGAACGTTCGGGCATCGAGAAAGGTCAGGTTCGCAGCGTGGGCGCGCCCGTCCACGGTGAGCGTATTCGGGAAAGCCAGATAGGCTCCCAGCGCTTCCACCGTGCCCGTACCGGCGCGCAAATCCTCCAGATCGGGAATCGACGCGCCGCGTACGTTGCCCGCGGTTTCGCCCATCACGGTTTGAAGACGTACGAGGCGATCGGGATCACGATACGGATACGGTCGTAGCAGAATTCCATATACGAGACTGAACACTGCCGAGCTCGCGCCAATGCCGAGCGCCAGCGTGATGATGATGGCCAACGACAAAAATGGCCGGGCGATCACCTGCCGCCAAGCCTGCCGCGAATCGTGGATGAGAAGATTCATCGGGTATTTCGAAGCTGCCAGTAACGAACCTGGAATGCAAGACACTTCTCGCATCCGGGCAGGTTCTGTCACTTAACGGGATGGTTCTCCAGGTTAGCGGCCTGTGGCCTGGATACTGCGGTCGCTCCAGGCTCAGGAGACCTGCTCGCGCCAGCAGCAGATAGGCGACGTTTGCGCACGCCACCAGCAAGAGAAATCCCACCGCGCCGAGCAGGATGAGCAGGTATGGCCGCACATCGCCCATGTACGCATCGCGCAGCGGGCGCGGCGCAGGCGAGCACCGTTACACCGAATACGCTCACAGTACAGGGATCGCCTACCGCCACGTTCCGGAGCCGGTGTTCGATCACCCGGCCCAGGGCCACCGCTGCCGGTATCCCTACGGTCGCGCCCGCCGCGCCCAGCGCTGCGCCGCGCCTGACGATGAACGTCCTACTCGGATCGCAGAGCATCTACTGCGTTGATTCGCGTGGCGGCGTACGCCGGCCGGAACGCCGCGAGCAGCGCCACCGTGAGCAGGACCGTCGGCGCGACAGTGAACGTCAACGGGTCGAACGCTGGAATTCCGAAGAGGAACGATGAGATCACCCGCGCCAGCATCAGTGAGGCGGCGAGGCCAAGCGCAATGCCGATCGACGCAAGCTTCAGGCAGTGCCCAATCACCAGGCGCATCACGTTGCCCTGGCTCGCGCCTAGAGCCATTCGAATTCCGAATTCGCCGGTCCGCTGTGTAACCCAGTACGACACCAGACCGTAAATCCCGAGAGCCGCAAGCAGCAGCGAGAGAATCGCAAAGGCCGCGCCCAATCGTGCCGCTGCCCGCCGCGCGGCGACCGTGTTGCCGACGAACGACATGATTGGAACTACCGCCGGGCGATTGAGCGAAGGGTCGTGATGCTTCACCGCTTCCACGATGGCCTGGATCTCCCGTGTATCCGGGCGCTGACGAAAGCGAATAGCGATGGTCAGGATACCCGTGGACTCGCCGGAGCCCATAAAGGAATAAACCTCGGGACCCGCTGGTTTGCCGAGACCGGCTTGGCGCACACTTCCCACCACCCCGATCACTTCGAGTGGAGCCCCGTCAGTTGCAATATGCTTCCCCACCGCGCGGCCGTCCGGGAACAGCGTCCGCGCGGCGACGGAATTGATTAATGCCAGATGGCTGCTCGCGTCTTCCCACATTTCGCGAGGAGATGGCAGCCGGCCGGCTATCAGCGGAATGCCCATGGCATCGAAGTAGTCGCTCGCCACGCGATTCGTGTAAACCACCGGCAGTTGAGAAGGAGGGAACGGAGTCTCCTGAACTTGGATTGCCTGGGTCCAGAGCCGCGCGTGCATAGGAAAGTAGCGAAGGCCTCCTACGGCTGCGACGCCGGGCAATCCCGCGAGCGTCTGCATCAGCGGCCGGTAGTAAGCCAGCCGTTTCGCACCGGTATTGTAGGTACTGTCTCCGAGCGTGGATTCGAGCATCAACACGTTTTCGGGACGGAACCCGAGATCAGAGCCCATCAGCTTGACGAAGCTGCGGGCAAGCAGACCCGAGACCACCAGCAGAGTCAGTGCCAGAGCAACTTCGGACGACACGAGTAATCCGCGAATCCGCTGCCTGCGCACGCCCGCGCTTCCACCCCGGCCCTCCTTGAGCGACTCGTAAACCTGGACATGCCTCAGACTCAGCGCCACCGGGGCCGTAACCAGGGTCGCAGTGATCAATGCCAGGCCCGCGCAAACGGCAACCACCGGCCACACCGACGCGAAATTGGTTTCGAGCCGGCTGAAACCGGGTTCGAAATGTGCGATCGCGAGGATCGTGGCGCGGCTGAGCACCAAGCCAATCGCCGCGCCGGCGCCTGCCAGCATCAGGTTGCCGCCGAGCAATCGCATCGCAAGACTGCCGCGCGAAGCGCCCAGGGCAATCCGGACGGCCATTTCGCGTTCGTGCGCCGCGGAGCGTGCCACCAGCATGTTCGCCAGCGAAGCGCATGCGAGCAACAGCAGACACGCGGCGGTTCCCAGAAGAATCAGCAGCGCGGGTTTGAACTCGCCGGCCAGCATCTCGCGCAACGGAGTCATTCGCACTTCGTACCCTGAGAAAATCGCCGGCCGTTCTCCCTGCAACTGATGCTGGACCGCGCTCAGCGCGGCCAAGGCGCGGTCCCGGTTCATGCCCGGCTTAAGACGGCCCACCACGCGCAGATAGCGCGCGCTGGAAATTTCGCTGCGGTTGTATTGCTGGCGCAGGCGGATCGGCCGCCAGACATCGCCCCATCCGATATTGAGATTCACCGGAGCCGGTGGCATAACTCCGGCAATCACCGGGCTCCAATTCCCATCACGGAACGGACGTCCCACGATGCTCGGATCCCCGCCAAACTTCCGCTGCCAGGTTTCATAGCTCAGGATCATGGCCGAGCTGAAGCCGGCGCGATTCTCCTCTTCGGTGAATGTCCGCCCGATCAGCGGCTTGACGCCGAGAACGGCGAAATAATTCGGCGTCACCGACACGGTCAGGGTCGCATCTTCGCCGCTGCCTTCCCACCACATGAAAGCCGCCATGTCACTGAGCGGTGGTTTGCGATCGCGCCATTCGAGATAGGCAGTTGGCGAGACCAGACCGGTGTCGAAAGACCGGGCGGCCTCGGTCACCATCACTAGCTCATCCGCCGAGCGGAACGGCAAATCGCGCAGCAGGATGGAATGCACCATCGTGAAAACCGCGGCATTGACTCCCACACCAAGGGCTGTGACAGCGACAATCGACGCCGAGAATCCCCGATGGCGAACAATCGAGCGTGTGAGCGAATGAAACGTCGTCATGACGAGCCACCTGATCGTCGCATGCTCTGTTTGGAGCGCTCAGACAAATCTGGTGGGCGGGCTGAGAATTCGATTTCACCGGCGTGGATTTACAGACAGGCGGATGGGCCGTCAAGCCGCCCACAAGGCCCGCCAGTGGCCGATCGGCATCCGTTTGCTCTGTTTTGGTGGCGCTGTAGCACAGGAATTGCTATAGATGGCTGCAACTCTTATGACGATCATGCGATACGCATTATTCGCGTCAGTCTGCGTGCGAGCTCTTTGCGCGCAGTCTGCCACACACGAATTACTCGATAGCGTTCTGTGGGTCCAGACTTCCGTGGAGCATGACGCCGCCTATGAGCAGGCATACCGGCAGGCGCGCGCCATGCTCGACCGCGCGCGCAAAGACAGGAAATGGACGGCTGCCATCGAGCAATCTCCGGGATTTGAACGTCTTCCGCCCGCCGTGATTCTGGATATCGACGAGACCATATTGGACAACTCGCCGGAAGAGGCCGAGCATGCCGCCGGAAGGGATCGTCCCGGGCTCTGGGACGAATGGGTTCGGCAGGAGCGCGCCACAGCGCTGCCGGGCGCACTTGCCTTCACGCGATATGCCGCAGCGAATGGCGTTGCCGTCTTTTATGTGACCAATCGCAATACATCCGCGAAAGCGCCGACTCTGCGCACTCTGGAGCGCCTCGGCTTTCCGCTGCAACATTCGGCGGACTCCATCTATTGCCTCGGTGAGAAACCGGAATGGACCTCGGACAAGGGATCGCGTCGCGCGCTCATCGCCCAGCGTTACCGAATTCTCCTGCTGATTGGCGACGATCTCGGCGATTTTCTGTCGGGCATTCGCGTTTCGTCCGAAGAGCGCCGCCGCATCGCACTGACGCATTCGAGTTGGTGGGGCGAGCGTTGGATCATCCTTCCCAATCCCATGTACGGCAGTTGGGAATCTGCGTTGTACGGGAATAACCCGGCAATGCCCAAGACAGAGCAATTGCGACTGAAACAGGAACGGCTTCGCGGAATGCAACGATGAAACCGAGGATGCTCTTTTTAGCCGCTACCTGCTTCGCCATGCGAGCGCAGCCGGGAGCCGAAGAAGCGGTCCGGACGTACCTCAAAGAGCACGCCGTGGAAATCAAGCTCTCCGAAGGCCGGCTCGCAGGTCCCGCGGCCGGCTGGTTTCGCGCGGAGGCGGCGAAGGCACAATTCTTCTTCCTGGGCGAAGAGCACGACGTGCGGGAGATTCCGATCCTCGCGGGCGCAATCTGGCGCGAACTCGTCCCGTTCGTGTACAAGCACGTCGCGATAGAAGCCGGACCCTGGCTCGGTGACAGGCTCGACCACTTCGCCAGATTCGGCGACCGGTCGGCGCTCGCGCAATTCGAAGCAGCCACCTGGCCCCGGCTTCCCAACAACAGCGTCCCTCCGAACTCGCGCGAGGATCTCGAATTCTACGAACTGCTAGGGAAGATTAGCGGTCCGCACCGGAGTTCGGACGCACCTCTGATTTGGGGACTCGACGTCGAATACCGGGCTACACCGCTTCTTCGAAGACTATCGGAGCTGTCGCCGAATGCCGCGATTCGGCGCGGGGCCGATGCCGTTCTGGCTCGAGTCGCAGCCGCCGAGAAGGCCGGCGCCCGTGACACCGGCGCGTTTCGAGCCGAAATTAAGGAGTTGAGTCGCCTGATGCGGGCGCCGCCGGGGAGCGAGTTATTCAAGATCCTGGACGCCCTGAATTGGCGTGTCCTCAAACCTGCTGAACGCGAGGACCGCTGGTTGAGAGCCGAACTCTTCGAGCGCCAATTTGACACAGCCAAAAAGAAAGGTGAAGCTGCTCCCCGAGTGATGTTCCGTTTCGGCGCATATCACGCCGCTCGTGGCTTGATGCGCGATTTCGGCGGTCCGACCTTCGCCAACTACATTGCCGGTCGGGCGAGCATGGAGCGCACGACAATGCTCAACGTCGCATTCATCAATTGCGAGGGCTTGGCTACGGGAACATTTCCACGACCGTGTACATGGGAAGAAGAGGAAGCCCTAAAGCCCTTTCGGGCTGCCGCAGCCGGGCCATGGACGCTGTTCGATGTTCGCAGTCTCCGTCCACTCATACGCCGCGTCCGCCTGAACGCATTGCAGGCATATCCCGAAGGCTGGCCTTATTGGAATCTCATCATGTCGTTCGACGCGGTCGTGTTGCTGAGGAATTCGGAACGAAGTCATCTACCGCCGAACTGAGCCACCCGCCTCCACTCCGCTGGCTCTTGGCCTACGGCCGCTCGCCGCGATTTCATCGCCGCTGGTTATTTCTTCCTCCGAATTCTCGCCTGGCTGGCACCCTGGACTAACGGAGTGACGGTTCAAAGTCTTGGTTGTAGACGACGAACCCACTGCCCGAAGGGTTCTAAAAGGAAGAACTGGCGCTTCTCTCGTAGCTCAGCCGCCGAATTGTGCTGTGGACAGGGATTCTCGGAATTTCCTGCGATTTACTCAGACAGGTGCGTCGGTATTGTGGACCGGCGCGTCAGGCGCCGACACGCTGCAGCCGGCCCCTCCTGCACCTCTTGCCAACGTCCCGGGCTCTGGCAACCACCACCGAGTTCGGCACGCATCGAAATTCCGAGAATCTTGGCCTCCCGAGCGCTTGATGCGAGTGTGGCAGGCGGCTGACGCGTGGTCCAGGGTTGGGTGCCGTGACATTGGCGGAAATTCCAAGAATCGATGTCCGATGGCCATAAAATGAACGTGCCGGAGATGCCCGGCTGCCATCTGCTCTCGGCCCAGGGCACCACCCTTCAACTGCTACAGTAGCTGCTACAGTTCGATCCGCGTATTGGGGGCATTTTGCGTCGGTTGCTGTCGGAACACGTCGCCAGCGCGCCACAGGCGAATGACGCCAAATATTTGAAAAGGTGGGGAAAAGGCTGAAAAGGAATGGCGGGGACGACGGGGCTCGAACCCGCGACCTCCGACGTGACAGATTTGCGTTCTGGGCTAATCAAATCATGGACTTACCTGTGTTATCAGCAGCTTGCGAGCGCCAAGGTCCGACATGGGATGTCATAAAATGCCCTAAAACGATACGTTTAGTGCACACCTACTGCACACACATTTTCGTACCCGAATATCTCCATTGGTCTCTTCGAAACTACCCTCCTTTCGACGCTCAGCGGGTTCAATATCTTAGGCGCAATTGCAGTCGCGAATACGGTTGCTTACTCGGTAACCGCATTCGCAACAGCCCAAATCGGGCGTGATGGCCAGAACCGAGCTTCGGTAAGCCCGGATCCCACGATCAACTTGCGTTGGGGTTTTACGAACCCAGGCGCGGCGGTCCCCATTTTTGAACCATCCCGAATGGATTCTGCGCCGGCTCGTGGCATCCACAAAATGGCCGCGCCGCCAAAGACGAAGGCGGCGCTCAGCGTGCTGTGTTTGCATCCGGATGCGAAGCGTTGATCGAACGTTCGCGACGAGCGCCGACATTGCCGGGCAAACAAACTCGGAATTCGCGATCGCGTCCCTGTTACCCTGTTACACACGTGCCGGGGGACAGTCGGCCAGCGCCAGTGGAGGATTGCCGGTGCACAAAAAACGATATCTGGGAGGAAAATGTTCTCGGATTTTTTCGCTACTGTCGGGCCCGTGCCAGTCTTGGTAGCCCCAGGGGGCGAAGAATCTCGGAATTCTGTGCGTCCACACGTCAGCATCCAGCCTTATGCGATTCGTTTGCGATGGGTACATCTTCCCTCTAGCCCCCGAAACACGAGGGGCAAAGATTCTCGGAATTTCGGAAGGAAGTTGGACGGCCCCGCCGAAACCATCCCGCGGAAGGGAATGGCTGCTCCAAGTCGCGCTGGGTTTGCAGAAGAATGGAAGTGCCACCCGATCAAGGACTGCACGGGACCGCATTGGCTCAAATATTAATTCCGAGAATTGTTGCCCGTCAGACGTGAAGCTCTACGAATGACCGCTTGGTCCCGAACCAGGATGACGAAGAGAATCAATAACTTAGCCATAGGCATAGGCGTTGAGACGGATTTCGACAGCGTGTTCTGGCTCAAGAACTTGAAAGCGATCATGACGCCATCCATCACAAAAAGTCACAGCGTGTCTATGCAGGGGGTGGGCATAGTTCTGGGCATAGTCGGATCGGCTGTTCTCGCAGCGGTTTGACGGAAGAGAAGGGATCTCGGGCTGGCCGCCTGCGTCCCCCAAAAAGTAGGGCCTTCCTCCCTTTACGGACCTAAGCGGCGACAATGAGGTCTCACTCTCATCTCCCTGAGGGGGTTGCCCGCCGCCGTTAGCCGACCACCACCCCCGTCGGCGGGACACGGCAAGAACGATGTCGAACACGTTCGACATAAAGCGGAAGTTGCTCTCCTGACGCTTGACTCCAGCCAATGATCGCCCCCGCTCTTCTCTGCCCGACGCCGAGGCTTAAAGAGTTCCCAACCGTTTTGGGGCAGCCCACTCGGCATCCGCCGTCCGAGATTGACGGGGCCCTATTGATGACCCGATAATGAATGCAGGCGTTGGAGTTCGCCGTTAACTGCCCCACTGGGGAAGATGACTCCTACCAGGGACGCTCTGGCAGGGTCAGTTCTTCCGCATCCCCCGTCAGAGAAGAATCCTTGGAGAGGTCCTGTTTCGCCCGGGTCCTGGTGCGCTCGGGGGATTCACCTCGGTAATGGAAGGAGGCTTCTGATGGCATCCGAAGACGCAGCGGGGAAACTCAACTCCTCCCACAAACTACATCTCCTAAGTAGTGCCCAACATGCTGACAAGCTGCTGGGCGAAGTCGAAGCGATTCTCTCCGCGGCAAAGTCCAAATCGGCCTTCCAGAAGTATAAGAACTCCCTGTCGCCTGTACAGGTCAAGGTCATTGAAGACTACGTCGCCCGTATCCGTGCGCAAATGGTCCGAGTCCTGGAGGCACAAGATATCGCCTTGCCGGAACCGGGTTTCGAGTCGATTCATTCGATTCGCGTGACGC
>Ga0335069_10001780_pt1 | contig 34122 bp, 26 predicted proteins | sample Lox_Sample_11_FD_206714 | JGI IMG/M metagenome (GOLD analysis project Ga0335069, IMG submission 206714) | Soil microbial communities from Loxahatchee National Wildlife Refuge, Florida, United States - Lox_Sample_1.1 | ecosystem: Environmental > Terrestrial > Soil > Wetlands | place: USA... | reverse complement strand
ACCGTCAGCCTGAACCGTCTGCCGCTCGAGTACGACCACGTGCTGGTCTGCGGGCCGGTGTTCCCTCACGAGGTGGCGGGCTTCTCCGGCGGCACCAAGTACCTGTTCCCGGGCATCGCCGGGGCCGAGATCATCCACTTCACCCACTGGCTGGGGGCGCTCATCACCAGCTACGAGGTGATCGGCCGGCGGGACACGCCGGTGCGCGCGGCGATCGACCGGGCGGCGCGGATGCTCGACCGCCCGCTCTGGCTGCTGGCGCCCGTCGTCACCCACGACGGCGTGGCCGGGCTCTTCTGCGGGCCGGTGCACGAGGCCTGGCGACGGGCGGCGGACCTCTCCGCGCGGCGACACGTGGTCTGGCTCGAGCGGCCGGTGCGGCGGGTGCTCTCGGTGATGCCGGCGATGTACGAGGACCTCTGGGTGGCGGCGAAGGGCATGTACAAGGTGGAGCCGGCGGTGGCGGACGGCGGCGAGGTGGTGATCTACGCCCCGCACGTCCGCGAGGTGAGCCGCACGCACGGGCGCCTGCTGGACGAGGTCGGCTACCACTGCCGGGACTACTTCCTGGCGCAGTGGGAGCGCTTCCGTGACGTCCCCGGCGGCATCCTCGCCCACTCCACCCACCTCACGGGCCTCGGACGCTACGACCCGGCGACCGGGCTGGAGACGCCGCGGGTCCGCGTCACCCTGGCCACCGGCATCCCCCGCGATCGGTGCCGGAGGCTCAACCTGGGCTACCTCGATCCCGCCACAATAGAGGTCGAGCGCTGGAAGGAGACCCGGACACCCTGATCGTCCCGCGCGCCGGGGAGACGCTGTACCGCGTGGGGCGGCCGAGCTGACGGTGAGGAGAGCATGAGCCACGCGATCGGCGTCGTCGGGCTGGGCGTCATGGGCCGCAACCTGGCCCGCAACATCGTCGGCCACGGCTTCTCGGTGGCCGGGTACGACCTCGACCCGGCCAAGGCGGAGGCGCTGGCCGAGCTGCCCGAGGCGGACCGCATCGAGGGCGTCGCCTCGCCGGAGCGGCTGATGGAGGTCCTCGAGCGGCCGCGGCGGGTGCTGGTGATGGTGCCGGCGGGCAAGCCCGTCGACGACGTGGTCGCCCACCTCTCCGCCCACATGACGGCCGGGGACATCCTGATCGACGGCGGCAACTCGTTCTTCCTCGACACCGAGCGGCGCTGCCGCCAGGCGGAGGCCGCCGGCCTGCAGTTCGTGGGCTGCGGCGTCTCCGGCGGCGAGGAGGGTGCTTTGCACGGGCCCAGCCTGATGCCGGGCGGCCCGCGCGCCGCCTGGGACGCGCTCGTGCCCATCCTGTCGGCGATCGCCGCCAAGGCGCCGGAGGACGGCGAGCCCTGCGTGGCCTACATGGGCCCCCGGGCCGCGGGCCACTACGTGAAGATGGTCCACAACGGCATCGAGTACGGCGACATGCAGCTGATCGCCGAGGTCTACGATCTGCTCGGCCGCGGCCTGGGCCTGCCGGCTGCCGAGCTGGCCGGCCTGTTCGCCGAGTGGAACCGCGGCGAGCTGCGCTCGTACCTCATCGAGATCACCTCGCGCATCCTCGCCTACGCCGACCCCTCCACCGGCCGGCCTCTGGTCGACCTCATCCTCGACGAGGCCCAGCAGAAGGGGACCGGCAAGTGGGCGAGCCAGAACGCCTTCGATGTGGGCGCGCCCATCCCCACCATCAACGCCGCGGTCGAGGCCCGGATCGTCTCCGCGCTCAAGGCCGAGCGGGTCGCGGCCAGCAAGGTCCTGCGCGGCCCGGCGCCGTCCTTCGACGGCGACCGCAGCAAGCTGGTCGACGCCGCCCGGCAGGCGCTCTACGCCAGCAAGGTCACCTCCTACGCGCAGGGCCTGGCGCTGCTGCGCCTCGCCTCGAAGGAGTACGGCTACGCCCTCGACCCGGGCGAGATCGCCCGCATCTGGAGGGCGGGATGCATCATCCGGGCCCGCCTGCTGGGCGAGATCCGCGACGCCTACCGCCGCGACTCCGGGCTGGTGAACCTGCTGCTCGACGGTGCGTTCCGCGCAGCCGTCGAGGAGCGCCAGCGCGCCTGGCGCTTCGTGGTGCAGTCGGCGGTGGGACTGGGCATCCCGGTGCCTGCGCTGTCGGCGTCGCTGGCCTGGTTCGACGCGTATCGCAGCGAGCGCCTGCCGGCCAACCTCACCCAGGCCCAGCGCGACTACTTCGGCGCCCACACCTACCGGCGCGTCGACCGCGAGGGGAGCTTCCACACCGAGTGGCCCGGGGCGAAGTGACGGCGGCGCGGGCCCGCTGACCGCAACAGGGAGAGAGCGATGACACTCAGCATCCGCAGCGACGGCGCACTCGACTTCCTCTCGCTGGGCGCCCTCGTCCACCGTCTCGACCCCGGCCTCATCCCCTTCCGCAAGGCGAGCGAGTGTCGCATCCACGTGAGCGGCGGGGAGTTCAACTGCGCCGCCAACCTGGCCGACTGCTTCCGCCTGAAGACGGCGGTGGCCACCGCCATGGTCGACTACCCGATCGGCGACCTGATCGCGGAGCGGGTGCGGGCGATGGGCGTCCAGCCCTTCTACAAGCGCTTCGCCCACGACGGCGTGCGGGGGCCGAACATGGCCACCGTCTACTCCGACCAGGGCTACGGCGTGCGCGGCCCGGTGGTCTTCTACAACCGCTCGAACGAAGCGGCCGCGCAGCTCGCGCCGGGCGACTTCGACTGGCCGGCGATCTGCAAAGGCGGCGTGCGCTGGTTCCACAGCGGCGGCATCTTCGCCTCGCTCTCGCCGACCACCCCCGAGCTGATCCTCGAGGGCATGACGGCGGCGAAGGCCCAGGGCGCCGTGGTCTCCTTCGACCTCAACTTCCGCGAAAAGCTGTGGAAGGTCGCGGGCGGCGCCGACCGCGCCGTATCCGTCCTGCGACGGATCGTCGACCGGGTCGACGTGCTGGTGGGCAACGAGGAGGACCTGCAGAATGGCCTCGGTATCCCGGGGCCGGAGGTCGCCGCCCGCTCGAAGCTCGACCCGGCGGCCTTCTTCGCCATGATCGACAAGGTCGTCGCCCAGCACCCCAACGTCAAAGTGGTAGCCACCACGCTGCGCGAGGTGCACTCGACCAGCCGGCACTCCTGGAGCGCGGTGGCCTGGATCGAGGGACGGGCCCACCGCGCCCCCGCGGCGGAGCTGGACGTGCACGACCGGGTGGGCGGGGGGGACGGCTTCGCCTCCGGGTTCTTCTTCGGCCTGCTGACCGGGGAGCCGCCGGAGGAAGCGCTGAGGCTGGGCTGGGCGCACGGGGCGCTCGTCACCACCTTCCCCGGGGACACCACGATGGCAACGCTGGAGCAGGTGCGGGCCTTCGCCAGAGGCGGCTCCGCGCGCATCCAGCGGTGACCGCAGCCGGCGGAGAGTCGCCCCGGCGGTGAGGTGCCGGCAGGCGACGAAGCGCCACCCGAAACGGTAGGATCGGTTGTTCAACGAGGAGAAGACCATGGCCACCGCGGACCCGCGGCTCGAGCAGCTCTGCGTCAACACCATCCGCGCCCTCGCCATCGACATGGTGCAGAAGGCCAACTCGGGGCACCCCGGGTTGCCCCTCGGCGCCGCGCCGATGGCGTACGCGCTGTGGATGCGGACGATGAAGCACAACCCGGCCGACCCGCACTGGCCGGACCGGGACCGTTTCGTGCTGTCCGCGGGCCACGGCTCGGCGCTGCTCTACAGCCTGCTGCACCTGACCGGCTACGACCTGCCGATGGAGGAGCTGCAGCGCTTCCGGCAGTGGGGCAGCCACACCCCCGGCCACCCGGAGTACCGGGAGGTGCCGGGAGTGGAGGTCACGACGGGCCCGCTCGGCCAGGGTCTCGCGAACGCCGTCGGCCTGGCGATCGCCGAGCGCCACCTGGCGGCGCGCTACAACCGCGCCGGCCACGAGGTGGTCGACCACTACACCTACGTCCTGGCGGGGGACGGCGACCTGATGGAGGGCGTCGTCCACGAGGCCGCCTCGCTGGCGGGACACCTGGAGCTGGGTCGGCTGGTCTGCTTCTACGACGCCAACCACATCTCGCTGGCGGCCTCCACCAACATGACGTTCACCGACGACGTCGAGCGGGTGTTCACCGGCTACGGCTGGCACGTGCAGGCGGTGCGCGACGGCAACGACCTCGACGCGCTCACCCGGGCCACCGACAACGCCCGGGCCGAGGGCTCGATGCCCTCGCTCGTCATCGTGCACACCCAGATCGGCTTCGGCAGCCCCAAGCAGGGGACCTTCGCCGTCCACGGCTCGCCGTTGAACGCCGTGGAGGTGGCGGAGACCAAGCGCAGGCTCGGCTATCCCTCGGAGGAGCCGTTCTTCGTCCCGCCCGAGGCCCTCGCCCACCTGCGCAGCGCCGCCGATCACGGCAGGCAGGCCCAGGCCGAGTGGTGCGCCCGCTTCGAGGCGTACCGCGCGGCGCACCCGGACCTGGCGGCCGATTTCGAGCGGGTGATGCGCCGGGAGCTGCCGGCCGGCTGGGACCGGGACATCCCGTCCTTCCCGCCGTCCGACAAGCCGACGGCCACCCGCTCCGCCGGCGGCAAGGTCATCAACGCCATCGCCGCGCGCGTCCCCGAGCTGATCGGCGGCTCGGCCGACCTCAACCCCTCGACCGACACCGCCCTCAAGGGCGGGGGAGACTTCCAGAGCCCGGAGACCGCGGGCAGCGCCCACCAGGGTGCCGTCGGCGGCGAGTGGGGCTACGGCGGGCGGAACATCCACTACGGCGTCCGCGAGCACGCGATGGCCGCGATCTCCTCCGGCCTCGCCCTCCACGGCGGCGTGATCCCCTTCGCCGCGACCTTCTTCACCTTCTCCGACTACATGCGGCCGGCCGCCCGGCTGGCGGCGATGATGAAGGTCCACTCGATCTTCGTCTTCACCCACGACAGCATCGGGCTGGGCGAGGACGGTCCCACGCACCAGCCGGTCGAGCACGCGATGGCGCTCCGGGCGATCCCGCAGCTCACCGTGATCCGTCCCGCCGACGCCAACGAGACCGCCAGCGCCTGGCGCTTCGCCATGACCCACCCGGGGCCGGTGGCGCTGCTGTTCACCCGGCAGGCCGTGCCGGTGCTGGCCGGGACCGCCGACGTGGCGCGAGGCGGCTACGTGCTGGCCGAGGCCGAGGCCGAGGGCGGCCGGCCCGACGTGATCCTGATCGCCACCGGATCGGAGGTGGCGGTGGCCCTGGCGGCGCGCGAGCAGCTGGCCGGCCGCGGCCTCAAGGCCCGGGTGGTCAGCCTGCCGTCCTTCGAGCTGTTCGAAGCGCAGCCGCAGGCCTACCGGGACTCGGTGCTGCCGCCCACCGTGCTCGCCCGCGTCTCGATCGAGGCCGGCATCGTCCAGGGCTGGGAGAAGCACGTCGGCCCGGTCGGTACGAGCGTCGGCATCCACGACCGCTTCGGCGCCTCGGCCCCGCTGAAGGACGTGATGACCCACTACGGCTTCACGCCGGAGAAGGTGGCGGCGAAGGCGGTGGAGGTGGTCGAGCAGCTGCCGGCGCGGCTGGCGGCGCTGGGGCTGCGCACGGCCTGACCCGTCCGCTGGGGGTGCGACCCGGCCGGAGGCGGTGAGACGCTACGCCCGCCCGAAGTCGACGAATCCCTTCTCCACGTCGGTGTGCAGGAGCTGCACGGGGACGCGGTCGCCCACGTCCAGGCCGTGCTCGCCCCGGACCACCCGGCCCTCCACCGGAGGCTGCAGCAGCCGCACCCAGGTGCCCTTGGGCGAGGCGCCGGTGACGATCGCGTCGAAGCGGTCGCCCAGACGGGGCGCCAGCAGCAGCGCGGCCGCCGACTTGCGCACCTGCCGCTCCACCTTGGCCGCGTTGTCCTCCTGCAGGGTGCAGTGGACGGCCAGCTGTCCCAGCGCCTCGGGCGGGTACGGAGAGGCCGCCCCGGCCAGGGCCGCCTTGACCAGCCGCTGGGTGACCAGGTCGGGGAAGCGGCGGTTGGGCGCCGTCGAATGCGTGTAGTCGCGGATGGCCAGGCCGAAATGGCCGTCACCGCCCCTGCCCGGCGTCTCGAGGGCGTACTCGCCGGAGCCGAGGAGCTTGACGACCGAGAGCGAGAGGTCGGGGAAGCGCAGCGGGTCTTCGGCGCGGCGACGGGTGAGGAAGTCCTGCAACGCCGGGGCGCTCGGCTGGTCCGGCAGCCGCTCGCCGTAGCCGGCGGCGAGGGCGACGATGCGCTCCCAGCGCTCGGGCGAGCGCAGCACCCGGCGCAGGGCCGGCAGGCCGCGGCGCTCGAGGAACTCCGCGGTCGCCACGTTGGCCGCGATCATGAAGTCCTCGATCAGCTCCTTGGCCCGGTTCTTGCGGTCGGGCCGCAAATCCGCGAGCACGTCGCCGTCGAAGACGACGTGGGCCTCCGTGCTCTCCAGGGTCAGCGCCCCGCGCCGGTGGCGCAGCGCTGTCATCGCCTGCGCGACGCGGTCCTGCAGCCGGAGCTGCTCGGCCATGCCCGGCGCCGCCGCCACTGGCACAGGCGCCGGGGCGGTGCCTTCCAGCCAGGCGGCCGTCGAGTCGTAGGCGAGCCGCGCCCGGTTGCGGACGCGGGCCCGGTATACGTCCGAGGCGGTGACCGCGCCCCCCGCGTCGACCGCCATCTCGACCACCAGCGCCAGGCGGTCCTGGTCCTGGCCGAGGGAGGTGAGGTCGGTGGAGAGCCGCTCCGGCAGCATCGGGAAGGTCTCGGCCGCGGTGTAGACGGAGGTGGTGTTCGCCCGCGCGTGGGAGTCGATGGCCGTGCCGGCCGCGACCGCGGCGTCGACGTCCGCCACCGCCACCCACAGCCGCACCGCGCCGGCCTCGCGCGGCTCCGCCACCGAGAGCTGGTCGAGGTCGCGGCTGTCGTCGTTGTCGATGGAGACCCAGGGCAACGTGCCCAGGTCGCGCACGGAGCCGTCGGCCGGCGCCTGGCCGGCGAGCGCCCCGGCCTCGGCCAGCGCGGCGGGGGGGAAGTCTGGCTGCAGCCCGCGCTCGACCATGGCGCGGCGCGCGATCTCGCGGAGCTGCTCGCGTCCGGAAGCGCTCACGGACGGCCACTCCCGGCACGCACCTCGTAGTGGTCGAGGATCGCCTGCAGGCGGCCCTGGGCCTCCAGGATCAGCTCCACCGCCTCCCGCACGGCGCCGTGGCCGCCGGGCCGGCCAGTGACCCAGTGCGCCTCGGCCTTCACCGCCGGCCGGGCGTTGGCGGTGGCGATGGCGAAGCCGACCCGGTGCATGATCACCACGTCGGTGTAATCGTCGCCAACGTAGCCGACCTGGGACGGCTCCAGCGCGGATCTCTCCAGCACCTCGTCCAGGATCGGGATCTTCTCGAGGTGGCCCTGGCAGACGAACTCGAACCCGGCGCTGCGCGCGCGCTCCTCGGTGGCCGCCGACACCCGCCCGCTGATCACGCCCGCCTTGATCCCGGCCCGGCGCAGCCACTGCAGGGCGAGGCCGTCCTGCGAGTCGAAGGCCTTGATCTCGGCCAGCCCGCCCCTGCCGTCCGGGACGTGCCAGTAGGTGCCGTCCGTGAGGACGCCGTCGACGTCCATCAGCAGCAGTCGGACCCGGGCGGCGCGCGCCAGGACGTCCTCGTCTATGCCCATGCGGTCTCCCGCGCGGATCGTCTCACATCCCCGGGCCCGCCCGGCGGCCCAGGGTAGGATCGGGAGAACGACCTTCGGGAGGTGAGCATGGACCGCCCATCCAGCCGCCGCGCCTTCGCGCGCACCAGCCTGCTCTCGGCCTCGGCGCTCCTGTTGCCGCGCCAGGCGGCGGGCCGGATCCACCTCGGCCTGGTCACCTACGAGGTCGCGAAGGACTGGGACCTCGACACCCTCCTGCGCAACTGCCGCGAGGCTGGCCTCACCGGCGTCGAGTTCCGCACCACCCACGCGCACGGTGTCGAACGGACGCTCTCGCCCGCGCAGCGCGCGGCGGTGAAGACGAAGTGCGCCGAGGCGGGAATGTTGCAGACCAGCCTCGGCTCCGTCTGCGAGTTCCACTCGCCGGACCCGGCGGTGGTCCGCAGGAACGTCGAGGACTGCCGGGAGTGGGTGCTCCTCGCCCGAGACATCGGGGCCCGGGCGGTGAAGGTCCGGCCGAACGGCCTGCCCAGCGAGGTGCCCCAGGAGAAGACCCTCGAACAGATCGGTCGGGCGCTGGCCGAGTGCGGCTCCTTCGCCTCTGACCACGGCGTCGAGATCTGGCTGGAGGCGCACGGCGAGGGCACGAGGCTGCCGGCGCGGATGCGGCGCATCCTCGACGCGTGCCGCCACCCGGCTGTCGGCATCACCTGGAACTCGAACGACACCGACGTCGTGAACGGCTCGGTGGCGCCGTCGTTCGCGCTGCTGCGGCCGTTCGTGCGCTGCTGCCACATCACCGACCTGCGCAGCCCGTATCCCTACGCCGAGCTGTTCCGGTTGCTGGGCGACGCCGGCTTCACCGGCTACACGCTGTGCGAGTACCCGGAGCCGGTTCCCGCGGAGCAGGGCGTCGAATGGCTTCGCGCCTACCGGGCACGCTGGGAGGCGCTGCGCCGCGCCGCGTCCGGATGACGGTCGACGGCTCGTCCAGCAGGTACACGCCGACCCGGTGCCGATGATCGTGTTCCCGACCGCCGCCGGCGAGCGAGCGGCTCAGCGGGTCGGCGGCTCCTCGTCGTCCCACGGCAGTGGCTGAGGGCCGGGGACGATGCCCGCGATGTCGGGATCTTCGGTGGAGTCGCCGCCAGCGGAGCGGTGCAGTTTCTTCTCCTCCGACCGCTGCGCCCGCCGCTCGGCCTTGGCGGCCTGCTTTTCCTTCTTGCTCGCCTCGCGGAGGCGCTTGTTGACCGAAGGTCGAGTGTGTCCTGCCATCGGCCCTCATTCTGGCCCGGGGCGGCCGTGCTTGTAAACCCTGGTGCTCAATGACTGTGGGACCGTCCAGTTGCCTGCGGGCGAGGCAGCAGGGCCACGGCGGCGGCCCCGGCGACGGCGAGGGCGACCAGCACGGCGAAGCCCGGACCGTAGCTGCCGGCCCGGTCGCGCAGGGTGGCGACCACCATCGGCGCCACCGCCTCGATCAGGTTGTCGCCGGTCAGGACGATCCCCATCACCCGCCCGAGCAGCCGCACCCCGAACAGGTCGGCCGCCATCAGGGGGATGATCATGTAGTCGCCGCCCAGGCCGATGCCGAAGACGAGCGCCGCCGCCCGGAGTGCCGTCAGCCCGGGGGCCGCCGCCATCATGGGGATCGACGCGGCGACGATCGAGTAGATGAGCAGCATGACGTGCTTGCGCGGCCAGCGGTCGGCCAGCCAGCCCATCAGGACGCGGCCGGCGAGGCTGCCCGCCAGGACCAGCGACGCCAGGTTGGCGGCCTCCTGCTGGCCCAGGTGGCGGTCCCCGGTGACGTAGAGCTTGAGGTTCTGGATGGTCCCGCCGACGGCGCCGATCGAGGCCATGCTGCCGAGCGCCAGCAGGTAGAAAGCCGGCCGGCGCAGGACTGCGGTGATCGACCCGGCGCCGCCGCCCGCCGGCACCGGCGCTGTCTCCGACGGCGTCACGGCTGCAGCGGCCGCCGCCCGCAGGGGCTCGCGGACGACCAGGGCCGCCGGCAGCGCGACCACCACCATCAGCACGCCGAGCGCCGCGAGGGCCAGACGCCACCCCAGCACCGACTCCAGCCCGTGGGCGATCTGCGGCACGAGCGCCCCGCCGATGCCGATGCCGAGGTAGGCGATGCCCATGGCCCGGCCGCGGCCGGCGTCGAACCAGCCCGACAGCAGCACCTGGTTGGGCAGCGGGCCCGCGCAGACGTTGCCGAGGGCGTTCATGAAGTAGAACGCGTAGAACGCCGCCAGCGTCGCCGTGCCGCCCAGCCCGACGACCGCCAGGCCGGCGACCAGGATGCCTCCGATCATCAGCCGTCGGGGACCGAAGCGGTCCACGACGATGCCGGCGACGATGCCGAACAGCGGGCCGACGATCAGCTTGGAGAGGGCGTTGCCGGAGGTCACCTGCTGGCGCGTCCAGCCGAGGTCGCGGACGAAGAAGTCGTAGAAGAAGGGCAGGCCGTAGAGGGCGAGGCCCACGATCGAGAAGAGCGCCAGGAACGCAGTCAGGACGGCCAGGCCCTGGTGGCGCCGGCGCCCGGCGGCCGCGTCCGTCATCCGCGCAGGGCGGCCTTCTCCGCCTTCAGCCGCTCGGCCTCGGGCCTCTCGGAGTAGAAGGCGTCCAGGGGATAGCAGCCGGAGGGCAGGCCCTTGCGGGGCGCGGTGGTGCAGTCGCTGAACGTGCGGCACAGGCGGCGCCGGTCCAGCGGCCGGCCGGCGAGCACGTCGGCAGGCAGCTCGGGGTAGGAGAGCACCATCCGCCCGAGGCCCACCAGGTCGGCGCCCCCGTCGGCGATCACCCGCTGGGCCACGTGCGGCAGCCACTCCTGCAGGTAGCTGTAGGCCGAGCCGACCAGGACGAGGTCGGGGAAAGGCGCCTTCAGCCGGGACGTCGCCTCGATCTGCCGGGCCACGCCGATCAGCGGGTCTTCGGGCGGCAGGTAGCCGTCGCTCGGCGGGAACAGAGCCGGCCGCTGCAGGTGGGGGTTGTAGTACGGGCTGCCGCCGGTGATGCAGATCCAGCGGACACCCATCGCGCGCGCCGCCGCCAGCAGCTCGCGGGCGTCGGCCAGCGCCGGCTCGAGGCCGTCCGCGCCGACGAGGCCGAAGCCGCTGCCGTAGCCCTCCGCCGGCCGCTCCGGGACGCCGCGGCCGTCCTCGCCCTTGCGGTAGGGCACGCTGTCGAAGGCCGAGAGGCGCACGCCGACCCGCAGGCCGGGGGCCTCGGCGCGGATGCCCTCCACCACCTGGCGCAGGAAGCGCGTGCGGTTCTCGAGGCTGCCGCCGTAGCGTCCCTCCCGTGCCCGTGCCGAGAGCAGCTCGTGGCCGAGGTAGCCGTGGCAGTGCTTCACGTCCACGAAGTGGAACCCGGCCCGACGAGCCAGGCGGGCGGCGCGCACGAAGTCCTCCACCAGCCGGTCGAGCTCGCCGTCGCTCAGGATGCGGACGCCGCCGGGGAAGCGCCGGTCGAGCACCGGGTGCGCGTAGGCGGCCAGCGGCTCGGGCCGGTCCCAGGCAGTGGGGCGGCTGTAACGCCCCGAGTGCGTGAGCTGCAGGCCGACGACGAGGTCGTCGGGCGCCGCCTTCCCGAAGCGCTGCGCGTGGGTGGCGACCAGCGTCTCGCGCAGGCGGGCCAGGTCCTCCCAGGTGGCGTCCGAGACCACGAGCTGTCGCGGGTTGGCGCGGCCGTCGTGGCGGACCGCCGCCGCCTCGCCGCCCCAGACCAGCTTCGCCCCCGACGCCCCGAAGTGGCGCCACCGACGCTCCGTCAGCTCGCTCGGCCGGCCGTCGGCGGTGCCGTCCCAGCCCTCCATCGGCAGCACGCAGAACCGGTTCCCGACCCGCAGGCCGTCGGCCTCGAGCGGACGCGCGAGCGGCGACGAGGCGGGCGGGAGCAGGACGGGGTCGAACGGCAGCGAGGCGCCGATCGCGCCGAGGTGACGCCGCAAGGCCTCGGGGGTGCGCAGGGTGGCGACGCGGACGAAACCAGGGTCAGGCATCGCTGGGCGCGCAGGCTATCCTCGCCGCCGGGGTCGGTCAAACCGGGCCGCGGGTGCTAGGCTCCATGCCCGAGGAGGACACCGTATGGAACGCCGCGCCTTCGTCGCCGCCTCCACGGCCACTGCCGCAGCTCTCGCCCTGCCGCGAGCGGCGGCCGCGGGCGACACCCGCAGCGGTCAGGGTGGATCGCCACCGACGATCCTGCTCGAGCTGCGCCGGTACGCCCTGCACACCGGGACCATGGCGACCCGCTTCGACGCCTACGTCAGGGACGCGCTGGTGCCGGCGCTCGGTCGCGCCGGCCACGCGCCCGTCGGCGTGTTCAACGTGATGCTGGGGGCCGACAGCCCGTCGCTGCACCTGCTGGTGCCACACGCCGGCCCCGACTCGGTGCCGACGCTCGACGACCGCCTGCAGGCCGACGCCGAATACCGCAAGGCGGCCGGCGAGGTCCTGTCGCTGCCCTCGGGCGACCCGCCGTACCTGCGCTGCGACTCCTCGCTTCACCTGACCGTGCCCACCTGGCCGGCCATCGAGAAGCCGACGGGACCGGCGGCGGTGCCGGGGCGCGTCTTCGAGCTGCGGACCTACCGCAGCCACAGCGAGGCCGGCAGCCGGAAGAAGATCGACATGTTCGAGGCGCAGGGCGAGCTGGCGCTCTTCAAGCGCCTGGGCATGCAGACGGTCTTCTTCTCGCGGGACCTGGTGGGCTCAGGCCTGCCCAGCCTCACCTACATGCTGGTCTTCCCGGACCTGGCCGGCCGCGAGAAGGCCTGGGCCACCTTCGGCGCCGACCCGGAGTGGGCTCGGCTGCGCGCGCTTCCGGGTTACGCGGACGCCGAGGTCGTCTCCGGCATCACGGCAACCCTCCTGCGGCCGGCGGACGCCTCGCAGCTGTAGCGCCGGTCCGGTCACCGCGCCCGGCTTGACAGCGAGTGCCTAACGGCTTAGATTACCTAGCGACACTATGTATAGAGCACGACTGAGCCATGACCAGGAACGACGGCGCGAAGAAACCGCCTGACGGCGAGAAGCCGGCCGGCCAGGACGGGGGCTGGGAGGCCCAGTTGAGGCGGGGCTCGCTGGAGCTGGCGATCCTGGCCAGCCTGTGGAACCGCCGGCTCTACGGCCTCGAGATCCTGCGGGCCCTCGAGAGCACGTCCGCGCTGGGCGTGGCCGAGGGGACGCTGTACCTGATCCTGGGGCGGTTGAAGGCAGAGGGGCTGGTCGACGCCGAGTGGGTCGACGCCCGCTCCGGCCACCCCCGCAAGTACTACTGGCTGTCCGGGCCCGGGAGGGACCGGCTCCGTCGGATGGCCCTCATCTGGGCGGAGTTCTCGGCCAACCTGGACGCCCTCGTCGAACCCGTCCTCGATCGGAAGGAGCGAGCCCGTGCCCCACGATGACGCCACCCAGGCGGTGGAGCTGTACCTCTCGCGGCTGCGGAAGGGCCTGCGCGGGCTTCCCGCGCCAGACCGAGACGACATCGTCGAGGAGATCCGCGGCCACGTGCTCGAGCGGATCGAGTCCGGCGGCACCGTCACGCCCCAGGCGGTGGACACGGTGCTGCGAGCCGTCGGCGACCCCGATCAGCTCGCCCGGCAGTACGGGACGGACGCGATGCTGAGGCACGCCGTCGCCAGCCGCTCGCCCTGGCTGCTGCTGCGCACGACGGCAGGCTGGGCGCGCCGGGGTGCCGCCGGGCTGGTGGCGCTGCTGCTCGCTCTGGCCGGCTACGGCTCGGCTCTCGTCTGCTACGCCTGCGCCGTGGCGAAGCCGCTGTTCCCCTCGCACCTCGGGATGTGGGTCACTCCCGAGCGCACCGTCACCATCGGCTACTTCAGCGGCCGCTTGCCGTCGGAGCTGATGGGTCTGTCGGTCGGCCCGACTGCCGGGCTGGTGGTGCTGGGGACCTTCGGCCCGACCCAGGGCCCGGTGCGCGAGCTGCTCGGTCCGTGGCTGACGCCGGCCGGCGTCGTGGCCGGGTTCCTGCTGGCGCTGGCGACCACCTGGTGCGTGCGCCGGCTGATCGCCCGTCGGCTGCAGGGCCGTCGCCCCGGGCCGCTCGCCGCCGCGGCGGCGGCCCCCTGACTCACTTCGTCTCCCGGATCTCGAGGGTGCGGAAGGGTCGGTCACGCGGCCGCTCGCCGAACGCGGGCCAGCCCCGGCACCGCCGCCTCGAGGTCCGTCAGGACCGCCATTCCCGGCCGCCGGGGAAGGCGAACGCCTCCAGCGACTCCGGCTTCATCTCGATCGAGTAGCCCGGCGCGCGCGGCGCCTGGTAACGAGCGTTCGCCAGGCGCACCGGGTGCACGAAGTGCTCGTGCAGGTGGTCGACGTACTCGCAGTAGCGGTCCTGGAGCGAGGGGTTGAGCGCGACGTAGTCGTAGATGGCGAGGTGCTGGACGTACTCGCACAGCCCGACCCCACCCGCGTGCGGGCAGACGGGGACGCCGAACCTGGCCGCCAGCAGCAGGATCGCCAGCACCTCGTTGACGCCGCCCACGCGGCAGGCGTCGATCTGGCAGTAGCCGAGGCCGCCCGCCTGCATCAGCTGCTTGAAGATCACCCGGTTCTGGCACATCTCGCCGGTCGCCACCTTGAGGGGGGCGATGGCGCGGGCGATGGCGGCGTGGCCGAGCACGTCGTCGGGGCTGGTCGGCTCCTCGATCCAGAACGGGTCGAAGCGTGCCAGCGCCTTCACCTGCGTGATCGCCTCGTTCACCTCCCAGCACTGGTTGGCGTCCATGCTGAGCCGCCGCTGCGGGCCGATCTCCTCGCGCATCAGCGCGGCCCGGCGCAGGTTGGCGTCCGTGTCCGGCGAGACCTTCATCTTGAAGTGAGTGAAGCCCTTCGCCATCGCCTCCCGGCACAGGCGCCGCACCTTCTCGTCGGGGTAGCCCAGCCACCCGGTGGAGGTGGTGTAGGCGGGGAAGCCGTCACGGCGCATCTCCGCCTCGCGACGCGCCCGGGTGGCGGCGTGGCGCTCCAGCAGCGCCAGCGCCTCCTCCGGCGTCAGCGCGTCGGTGATCCACAGGAACGGCACGCAGTCGACCGTCTGCTGCGGCGTCAGGTCGCACAGCAGCTTCCACAGCGGCTTTCCGTCGCGCCGCGCCCACAGGTCCCAGAGGGCGTTGACGACGGCGCCGGTGGCCATGTGGACGATGCCCTTCTCCGGGCCGATCCAGCGCAGCTGCGGGTCCTGGGTGAGGAGGCGGTAGAAGCCGCGGAAATCGGCGGTGATCTCGTCCAGCGAGCGTCCCACCACCAGGCGGGCGAGCGCCAGCGCGGCCGCTACGCCGATCTCCGTACCGTGGCCGTTGGTGAAGGTGAGGCCGCAGCCGGCGAGCGCCCCGTCGGTCTCCAGGGTGACGTAGACGGCGGAGTAGTCGCCGAGGTTGAGCGCGTCCGAGCCGTCCATCTGCCGCGAGGTGGGGAAGCGCACGTCGCGGGCGCGCAGGCCGGTGATCTTCATGGCGGGGGAATATACGCCCGTCCGAGCCGTTCGCCCACGGCGAACCGACGCGAACGGCGGCGTCTACACGGTGCGGCCCGGTTCGTCGGCCACCGTCCCGGGCGCGGAGCCGAGCCTCCACAGGAGGAGCGGCGGCGTCGCCATCGTCGTGGCCAGGACCATGAAGACGGCTGCTCCGTAGGTCCCCGCGTCCACCACCGGATGGCCTTGCAGGAGCAGCTGCGCGCCGATGCCCGCGAAGATCAGCCCGACCTCGCCGCGCGGCATCATGCCGAAGCCGACCGCCAGGCGGGGCACGCCCTTCGGCGTCACCAGACCGCAGGCGAGCTTGCCGATGATGGCCGCCAGGGTCAGCAGCGCGGCGAAAGCCAGCACCGAGAGCGAGGCGAGGGCACGCAGGTCGACCAGCATCCCCATCCGCACGAAGAAGACCGGCACCAGCAGGGCGATCAGCGGCTCCAGGCTCGCGGCCAAGGGCGGCTCGCCACGCTTCAGGTGGCCCTCGAAGTGGACCTCCTCGAGCACGAGACCCGCGGCGAAGGCCCCGACGATCGCCGCCAGACCGGCGAGGGCCGCGAGGTACGAAAGCAGGAAGCAGAACCCGAGCGAGAGCGCCTGGACGACGCCACGACTGCGCAGGGCGAGGGCGCCGCGGAAGACGCGTGGCGAGAGCAGCGAGCCGACGACCACTGCCCCCACCAGGAAGAGCAGGGCCTTCGCAGTGATCAGCACCACGGCGCCCGCGGCCAGCGTCGCTCCCCCGGCGGACGCCTTGATGAAGCCCGAAGCCACCGCCAGCACCAGCAGGCCCAGCACGTCGTCGAGCACCGCCGCCCCCAGGATGATGCGGGCGAAGGGCGCACGCAGAGCGTGCGCGTCCTTCAGCACGCGGGCGGTGATCCCCACGCTGGTGGCCGCGAGCATGGCGCCCAGGAAGGCGTGGAACAGCCAGGACTCCCGGGGTCGCAGCAGCTCGCCGAGCCCGAAGCCGAGCAGCATCGGTGTCACCACGCCCACCACCGCCACCCGGGCCGCCGCCCCGCCCACGGCCAGCATCTGCCGGGGAGTCGACTCCAGCCCGACCTGGAACAGCAGCAGGACCGCTCCCAGCTCGGCCAGCACGGTGAAGGTCTCGCTCACGGCGAGGTTGCCGACGTCGGGCCCGCCGACCAGCGCGGCGTTGCCGAGGACGACGCCCACCAGCAGCTCGCCGAGTACGGCCGGCTGACCGAGCCGTTCGGCCAGCTCGCCGGCGAGCTTCGCAGCCACCAGCACGAATGCCAGCAGCAGCAGCACGACCGGAGCGGCGTCGGTGCCGTGAGTCCCGGGGGAAGCAGCGGAGCCGGCAGCGGCGAGGAGGTCGAGCGCCATCCTCGGCTCAGTCGGCGGGGGGCTTGTCGGGGCGACGCCGCAGGTTGGTCAGCAGGGACTCGGTCAGGCTTCCCTTGCGGATGCGCACCTGGGAGGCGTCGATGTCGCCGATGGGGACGTCCATGGGAACCTCGAGCCCTCCCGACTTCGAGAGGCCCAGCTTCTGGCTCGCGTACACGCTGCGGTGGCCCACGAACAGGAAGGCCGTGCCGGCGCACAGCGCGGCGTAGACGCCGACCTGCGGAGGCAGCAGCTCCATCCCCATCACCGCCGCGGCGATCGGCGTGTTGGCGGCCGCGGCCAGGACGGAGACGAAGCCGAAGGCCGCGATCACGCCGCCCTCCAGGCCCGCGGCGCGGCCCAGGACGAGACCGCTGGTGGCGCCGATGAAGAAGAGCGGCGTGACGATGCCACCGCTGCCGCCCGTCTCCAGCGTCGCCGCCGTCGCCACGATCTTGTAGAGGAAGGCCAGTGCGAACAGCCGGGCCGTCCCTTGGAGCGACGCCTCGATGACCGGCACTCCGAGCCCCGCGTACTGCTCGCCCGCGATGGCGTAGAACAGCGCCAGCCCGGCGCCGCCCGCGGCGGCCACCAGGTAGGGGTGTCGCTCGAAACGCTCCAGCAGGCGCTCGAGCGTCCTCATCGTCTCGATCAGGACCAGGGCGATCAGCCCGAACAGCGCCCCGAACGCGATGGTGGCCGGCACCATGGTGCGGTGGCCGAGCATCGAAAGGTCCTGGTGCAGGACGGGCACGGGCGCGCTCACGCCGCAGACGAGGTGCGAGACGATGCCGCCCACCAGGCAGGGGAAGAGCACGGAGTACTCGATGCGGCCCAGGTAGAGGACCTCGATCCCGAACAAGGCGCCCGAGACCGGCGTGCCGAAGACCGCCGCGAAGCCCGCGCCGACGCCGCAGATGACCAGACGCCTCCGGTCCTGGTCCTTGAGGCGGAGCACGTCCGCGAACAGGCTGGTGATCGCCGCGCCGATCTGGGCGCAGGGACCCTCTTTGCCCACCGAGCCGCCGAAGGCCAGCGTGAGCACCGTGGCCAGCAGCTTGATGGGGGCCACCAGCCAGTCGACCCGGCCGGACCGCTGGTGGATCGCGGCGATCACGGCCTCCGTGCCGTGCCCCTTGGCGGTCGGCGCGAAGGTCCGGATCAGCCAGACGCAAGCCGGCAGGGCGAGGGGCAGCAGGTACCAGGGGCGGACGATGCCAGAGAGCGCACGGTCTGCGAGGCGGGCCGACGCGGAGAGCGACCACAGAAAGGCCCGGGTGCCCCAGCCGACGCAGACGCCGGCGACCGCGCCGAGCAGGGCCCACTTCAGGGTGGTGACGACGAGCGCCGCGTGCTCCGTGTACCAGCGCCCCTCGTCGGCGAGGCGGGGCGGGGCGGCCTCCTCCGCTCGGGTCATGTCGTCGAGCCCTGGTCGAGGCCCACGGCGATCGCAGTCAGCACCTCCCGCGTCACCTCGAGCTTGCGCGGCGGGAGCGCCCTGAGCAGGTCGCGCATCGCCGACTCGATGGTGCCCGCGGTCACGACGTCCAGCCGGCGCCCGGCGGCCGAGAGTCCGAGGACGGCGCGCCTCCTGTCCCGTGGGTCACGCCTGCGACGCAGCAGGCCGGCGTGCTCGAGCCGCCGCAGGATGCCCGTGAGGGTGCTGGGGTCGAGGTGCAGGATGCGCGCGAGCTGACCAGCAGAGACGCCGGGGAAGCGCCCCACGATGCGGACCACCAGCCGCTGCGGCCCGGTGATCCCCAGGGTCGCCGCCATCCGCTTGGAGCGGGTCTGCAGGCCGTGGTCGATCGCCCACAGCAGCCGCATGAACTCGAGCTGGGGGCCGAGTGGCGGCAGCGCTGCGTCCGTCTCGCCTGCCGCGTGGTTCGTGCTTCTCATCTGGATCCCACCGCCCCGAATCGCCCGGACACCCTCGCTGGCGAGGCGAGCAGCACCCGCAGCACGCCGTCGATCTCCCTCTGCTGCCTGATGAAGTAGCGGGCGGCGGAGGCGCGGTGGCGGCCGACGCGGATGCTCAGCAGCCTGCCCGGCTGGTCGAGAACGAAGACGTCCTCGTCGGTCTCGTCGTCCCCGATGTAGAGCGCCGTGTCACAGCGGAAGCGCGCTCGCACCTCCTCCAGGGCCCTCCCCTTGTTCGCGGCCCCCGCCGGCAGCAGGTTGACCACCCGTTTGCCGCCGATCAGCCGCGCTCCCCGCAGCGCGGCCGCCGCGCCCAGGACGCGGGCCCGCGCCCTCGCGGGTCGCAGCGCGCCACGGTAGTGCACGGCGAGCGAAAGCCCCTTGTCCTCGATGGCGACGCCGGCCAGCCCGCCCAGTCCCCGTCGCAACTCCCCGATCCAGCCCTCCACGACCCGTCGCGCTGCCGCGGTCAGCGGGCCGGGCTCCAGGCCGTGGTTGCCGATCACCTCGGCGACACCCGTACCCACGAGCCGCCGCCTCACGTCGCTTCGTGCCCGGCCCGAGATGACCACGCAGGGCCGCTCCCGCGTCACCCTCCGCAGGAGGCGGCGGGTCTCCCCGCGCAGAGCGGCGCGGGCGGGGTCGGGCACGATGGGCGCCAGGGTGCCGTCGAAATCGAGGGCGAGCAGCATGTTCGAGCAGGCGAACGCCTCCAGCACGTCGCGGTTCGCGCGAGCGAGAATGTAACGCATCACGCTTCTGCCTGTTGCCGTTCCTCCCCCAGGAACCGGCCCAAGCGTCCGGAGAGCCGCTCCCGCCGGCGCAGGCGCGCCGCGTCGACGAGCATCCGCCCGGCCCAGCGATAGACGTTGAACTCGGCCACGAAGGCACGCATCGCCCGCATGCGGTCACGCTGCTCGTCGAGCGGCATCTGCAGGGCCGCGGCCAGGGCGGAGCTGGCCTGGTCGAGGTCGTACGGGTTGACGACGAGCGCCTCGGTCATCTCGCGCGCCGCGCCGGTGAAGTGGGAGAGCACCAGCACGCCGCGCTCGTCGTCGCGCGCGGCCACGAACTCCTTGGCCACCAGGTTCATGCCGTCGTGCAGGCTGCTCACGTAGCAGACGTCGGCGGCGCGGTAGTAGCGGAAGACCGTGGGCGGCTCGTGGTGCGCGCGTTTGAAGACGATGGGGCGGTAGCCTTCGTCGCCGAAGCGTTCGTTGATCCGGGCCGCCAGCGCGTCGACGTTCTCGCTCAGCTGTCGGTACTGGGGGATCACGGTCCGGCTGGGAGCTCCCAGCTGGACGAAGGTGAAGCGGCCCCGCAGCGCCGGAGCCCGCTCGAGCAGGCGCTCGACGGCGAGCAGCCGCTCCTCGATGCCCTTCGTGTAGTCGAGCCGGTCCACCCCCAGGCCCAGCCGCGCATCCGGGGACAGCCCCAGCTCCGCGAGCACCCCGGCCCGGCACTCCGCCACGGGCGGCGCCGCCGTCAGCCAGTGGCTCGGCCACTCGATCGAGATGGGATACGCCCGCACCAGCGTCCACTGCCCTCGGTGCACCACCGCGTTCTGCTCGCGATCGATCCGCGATTCCAGGAAACGGTCGACCGTGTCCACGAAGTTGTTGCAGTGGAACTGGGTGTGAAAGCCGAGGATGCTGCTGCCGAGCAGTCCGGTCAGCAGCTCGTCCCGCCAGGGGCAGATGCCGAAGCGCTCGGAGTTGGGCCACGGGATGTGCCAGAAGGTGAGTACGGTGGCGCGCGGCAGGCGGTCGCGGATCATCCGCGGCAGCAGCGCGAAGTGATAGTCCTGCACCATGACGATCGGGTCGTCGGAATCGACCTCCGCGCAGACCGCGTCGGCGAACTTCTCGTTGACGGCGCGGTACTGGCGCCAGTCCTCGCTGCGGAAGACCGGCCGGGTGTGGGCGATGTGGCAGAGCGGCCAGAGGCCCTCGTTGGAGAAGCCGTAGTAGTAGCCCTTCTCCTCGTCGGGCGAGAGCCACAGGCGCCGCAGCAGGTACGAGCCCTCGCCCGGCGGGACCAGCAGCCGGGCATGTTGGTCAGCCGCTTCCCGGTCTGCCGACCCGCTGCCGTGGGCCACCCAGACGCCGGAGCAGGCCCGCATCACCGGCTCGAGAGCCGTGACCAGGCCGCTCGCCGGGTGCAGCACGGCGACATCGCCGTGGCCCGTGTGCTCGTGGATGTAGGGCTCGCGGTTGGCTACGATCACCACCCGCTCGCCGTGGAGGTGGCGGCTCAGTGTCGTCTTGAGCCGCTGCGGCGTCCACAGCCCGCCTTGGCCGTCGGCCTCGCGCTCCGCGGCTAGGCGCTCGACCAGCTCACGCACGTCGCGCAGGAAGGGCTGGAACTCGGGCCTCGGTCGCTCACCACGGATCAGCCGTCGCAGCTCGTTGCTCCAGCCGCGCCAGGAGAGGCGTGCCGCCACTACCGTGATCACCGAAGCTGCCAGCGCCAGCACGCCGAAGGCCAGGGCCAGGAAGCGTCGGGTGGTCGCCTCGCGGCGCTCGACGAAGGTCAGGTCGTGGACCAGCACCACGAAGCCGAGCGCGTGCCCGCCGTCGAACAGTGGAATGGTGGTGGCGTAGACGCTGCCGCCGGGGACCGAGAAGACGGACGACCAGGTCGTCCAGGAGGCCTCCGGCCGGTCTCCGGTCGGCCGCAGCCGCCTTCCCAGGCGGTCGCAGGAGAGCGCGGAGGGGTAGTCGATGGTCTGGGTCCGCAGGGCCAGGTCCGCGCCGCAGGCCGCCGCCGCCATCACCCGCTCGTCCCGAGTCAGATCCAGCAGGACCTTGCGCAGCTCCATCTCCTGGCCCGGGTCCCAGTGGGAGAGCAGCGCCTCGCGTGCCCCGCTCACCGCGAGCTCCGCGCGAAGCTGCATGTCCTTCTCGAACCAGGCGTGGGTGGTGCGGCTGACGAGGACGGAGGCGACCCAGGTCAGCAGCGCCAGTCCTGCGACCAGGGCGACCGTGAAGCGCAGCGCCTGCCGCACCCGGCCATTAGAGCACGAAAATCAGTTTGAAGACAAACTAAACTTACTTGGAGGACAAAGGACATCGTGCCATGATGGTGGTGGCAGCAGGCGCCGGCTGGCCGCCTGCCGGAGCCGGGAGGCGCGGAGGGCCGCGGAGGCGATGGGGGAGGACGCGCTCTGGTACAAGGACGCGGTCTTCTACGAGCTGCACGTCAAGGCCTACGCCGACGCCAACGGAGACGGCATGGGCGACTTCCCGGGCCTGGCCGCGCGTCTCGACTACCTGGCGGGGCTCGGCGTCACCTGCCTGTGGCTGCTGCCGATGTACCCCTCGCCCTTCCGCGACGACGGCTACGACATCTCCGACTACTGTGGCATCCATCCCGCCTACGGGACGCTCGACGATTTCAGGGCGTTCCTGCGGGGCGCGCACGACCGCGGCCTGCGGGTGATCACCGAGCTGGTGCTCAACCACACCTCCGACCAGCACGCGTGGTTCAAGGAGGCCCGCTCCGGGTGCCGCAACCCGCGCCGTGATTTCTACGTCTGGAGCGACAGCGACGACCGCTACCGGGGGGCGCGGGTCATCTTCCGCGACACGGAGCTGTCGAACTGGGCCTGGGACCCGATCTCGAAGGCCTACTACTGGCACCGCTTCTTCAGCCACCAGCCCGACCTCAACTTCGACAACCCGGCGGTGCGCGAGGAGATCTGGCAGGTGATGCGCTTCTGGCTGGCGCTGGGAGTCGACGGGTTCCGGGTGGATGCGGTGCCCTACCTCGTCGAGCGCGAGGGCACGACCTGCGAGAACCTGCCCGAGACGCACCAAGTGATACGGGAGCTGCGCCGGCGGATGGACGCCGAGTTCCCGGACCGCCTGCTGCTGGCTGAGGCCAACATGTGGCCCGAAGAGGTGCGCCCCTACTTCGCCGACGGCGACGAGTTTCACATGGCCTTCCACTTCCCGCTCATGCCTCGGATGTTCATGGCGCTGCGGCTGGAGGACCGCAAGCCGATCGTCGAGATCGTCGAGCGCACGCCGGCGATCCCCGAGGCCTGCCAGTGGGGGCTGTTCCTGCGCAACCACGACGAGCTGACGCTGGAGATGGTCACCGACGGCGAGCGCGACTACATGTACGGCGAGTACGCCCGGGACCCGGTGGCGCGGATCAACCTCGGCATCCGCCGTCGCCTGGCGCCGCTCCTGGAGGGAGACCGCCGCCGCATCGAGCTGATGAACGCGCTGCTGTTCTCGCTGCCGGGCAGCCCGGTCATCTACTACGGCGACGAGATCGGCATGGGCGACAACATCTACCTGGGCGACCGCAGCGGCGTGCGCACGCCCATGCAGTGGAGCGGCGGCTGGAACGCCGGCTTCTCCTCCGCCGACCCGGAGCGGCTCTACCAGCCGTTGATCTCGAACCCCGTCTACGGGTACCAGGCCGTCAACGTCGAATCGCAGCGGCGGCAGGAGAGCTCGCTGCTCAACTGGACCCGGCGTCTGATCGACGTCCGCCGCTCGAGCCGGGTGTTCAGCCGGGGCGGGATCGAGTTCCTGAGGCCGCCCAACCACCGCGTGCTCGCCTACGTGCGCCGCCTCGACGGGGAATCGGTGCTGGTCGTGAACAACCTCTCCGCCACGGCGCAGGCGGTGGAGCTCGACCTGCGTCCCCTGGCCGGCGCCATCCCCATCGAGATGTTCGGGCGCAGCGTGTTCCCGCGGATCGGGGAGGCGCCCTACGTGCTGACGCTCGGCCCCTACGACTTCTTCTGGTTCCGGTTACGCTGGCTGTGAAGAGCATCCTCTCCGACCAGCTCCTGCGGGACCTGATCGCCGTCGGGCAGGTGGACGTGCTGGTCGGCCTGCCGACGCTGAACCACGCTGACTCCGTCGGCCCGGCGCTGCAGGCTGCGCACTTCGCCTTCAACGGCCAGTTCGTGCGGGAGCGCACCGTGCTGCTGAACTCCGACGGCGGCTCGACCGACGGCACGGCGGACCTGGTGCGCAACGCCCCCCTGGCGGATGGTGACACGCTGCTCTCGTCGCAGAGCCTGCGCACCCGGCACCGGATCAGCGCTCCTTACCACGGCGTCCCCGGCAAGGCCGGCGCCATCCGCACCATCTTCGCCGCCGCCGACCTGCTCCAGGCGAGGGCGGTCGCGGTACTGGACCCCGAAGTGGTCAGCGTCACCGCCGGCTCCCTGGCCGCCCTGCTGCAGCCGGTCCTGGGCGACGGCGTCGACTTCGTCTCGCCGGCCTACGCCCGCCACCCGCTGGACGGCCCGCTGGTCAGCCAGGTCGTCCGGCCGCTGTTCCGCTCCACCTACGGGCCGCGGCTGCAGGAGCCGCTGGCCGGCGAGTTCGCCTGCAGCGGGCGCTTCGCGGCCGCCTGCCTGGGCTCGCCGGACTGGGAGAGCGAATCGCTTCGTGTCGGCATCGACCTGTGGCTGTCGGCGGTCGCCGCGATCGGCGGCTTCCGCCTGGCCGAGGCGCGGCTCGGCCCTCGCGAGCTGGCGCCGCGGCCGCGGCCGGGGACGGCCACCCTGGTGGCGCAGGTGTTCGAGGCCCTCTTCGACTGCCTGCGCCTGCACGAGGCGAGCTGGACGGCGGGCGCTCGCACGGATCCCGTGCCCGCCTACGGGGATCCGGCGCCGCCACCCGCCCGCTCGGTCTCGATCGACGCGGCGCGCGACGCGGCCCTGTACCGGGAGGGAGTGGTGGCCCTCGAGCCGATGCTCTCGCGGGCCCTGCGGCCGGCCACGCTGGAGGCCTTGCGCACCGGCGGCGCCATCGCGGGCACGGCGCCGAGCCTTCCGCCCGGCCTGTGGGCGGCGGTGGTAGGCGAGCTCGCCGCGGCCCACCGCCGCGCGGCGCTGAGCCGCGACCACCTCGTCCAGGCTGCCGTGCCCCTCTACCTCGGGCGCCTGGCGGCGTTCTGGGCGTCCGTCGAAGGCCAGTCCGAGGACCATGCCGCGCGGGAGCTGGAGGAGCTCTCGCTCTGTTTCGAGCGGTTCCGCCCCGAGCTCGTCTCGCTTTGGACCGCTCCGTGAGGTGAACCGTGGTCGAAGCCATTCTCCGGACGCTGCGCGACACCTGGAGCGGCTACCTGGAGGCCCTGGTGCTGATCCTGCCGAGGCTGCTCTCGACGCTCAGCGTCGTCCTCGTGGGCTGGCTGATCGCCGCCGTGGCGCGCGCGGTCGTCGCCCGACTGCTGGGCTGGCTGCGGCTGCCGCGCCTGGCCGAGCGCACGGGCGCTGCCGAGTTCCTGAGGAAGGCCGAGCTGCCTCCGGCGGACCGCCTCGCCGCCGCCATCCTGTTCTGGCTGCTGTTCGGCGGGTTCGTGCTCGCCGGGTTCGACGCGCTCGGCTTCCGCATGCTCGCCGTGCTGCGGCAGGACGTCACTGCCCTCGTCCCCCGGCTGGTCGCCTCGCTCCTGATCCTGGCGGTAGGGCTGGCGCTCGCCAACCTGATCTGGCGAGTGGTCCTGCTCGCGGCCGTGAACGCGGGCTGGCCCTACGGGCGCTCGGTGAGCGCCGGCGTGTACCTGCTGGTGCTGACGGTGGCGGTGGCGATGGCGCTGGAGCACCTGGGCGTCGCCCCCGCCATCGTGCTGGTGGCGTTCGCCATCGCCTTCGGTGCCCTGATGCTGGCGCTCGCGATCGCCCTCGGGCTCGGCGGCGGACCCATCGTCCGCCGCCTGCTGGAGGAGCGCCTCGCCCAGCGGGGACGACCGGGAGAGGACGCGTCCGCACACCTGTGAGCAGACGGGTGAGCGGCAACTCGACGGACGTGGAGGAACCGGCGAGCACCTGCCGGGTCGAAGGTGCAGATGAGGGAGGAGTGACGATGAAGAGGAAGTGGCTGGTGCCCGCACTGCTGGCGGGCGTGGTTGCAGGCGCGGGCTGTCATCACCGCGTGCCGCCTCCGGCGCCCGCGCCGCCGCCGGCGGTCCCGACCGCGCCGCCGCCGGCTCCTGCGCCGGCGAAGGCGCCGGCACCCGTGCCGGTCCAGGACGAGTACTCGCGGCTCAAGGCGATGGACGTGGCGGAGCTGGACAAGCTCGGCCTCTTGGCGGACGTCCACTTCGACTTCGACAAGGCCGACGTCCGCCAGGGCGACGGGGCCATCCTGGCGAAGGACGCGGAGGTGCTCAGGAAGTACGACTTCCTGACGATCACCGTCGAGGGCCACTGCGACGAGCGGGGGACGGTCGAGTACAACCTGGCGCTGGGCGAGCGTCGCGCGCACGCGGCGCACGACTACCTGGTGAACCTGGGCATCGCCGCCGGGCGGTTGAAGACGGTGTCCTACGGAAAGGAAGCGCCCTTGTGCACGGAGCACGACGAGGTGTGCTGGCAGCGCAACCGCCGCGCGCACCTGCGCATCACCGCCAAGGCGGGAGGCCACTGAGATACCGCAACCCGGCCGGTCCGTGCGGCAGGTCCCGGGTCGCCTGACCTTCGCGCGCTCCGGCCGGGCTACCTGCTGGCCGCCTTGCGGCCCGTCCGGGCGCCTGCCTTCCCTCGGCGCGCCGCACCACGCGGCGGTCGCGGACGGGCTGCCGCCGCCGTTCTCGCCGGCCGCCGTCCCGGCTTCGCGTCGACCGGGCCGGCACGCTTCGCGGCGGCCTTGCGCGGCGCTCGCCTCTTCGGCGCCGCCGTGGCCGCCGCCAGCGCGGCTTGGCGTGCCTCCTCGGTCACCTCCGTGTGGAGGGGGTAGCGGTCGAGGTCGTCGGCCGGTGCCTCGTGGCCGCAGCCCTCGGCCTCGCAGACGTAGAAGGCGCCGGCCTTCCGCTCGCGCACCAGCAGGTACGCGGCCCCGCACTCGGGGCAGGGCCGAGGCACCGGCCGCGCGCGGAAGTTGCGGGTGCACTCGGGGTAGCGCGAGCAGCCGTAGAAGGGCCCGAAGCGGCCGCGCCGCTCGAGGATCTCGCCCTGGCCGCACTCCGGGCACCTGACGCCCGTGAGCGTCACCGGCCTGGGCGGCTTGTAGCGGCAATCCGGGTAGTTGGAGCAGGCCACGTACGCGCCGAAGCGGCCGTGGCGCTTCACCAGCGGGTGGCCGCAGTTGGGGCAGGTCTCGCCCGTCGGCTCGTCCGGCCGCGCCTCGGCCTTGCCGCCCTGGATGGTCACCGGCACCGCGTTGCGGCACTTGGGATACGCGCTGCAGCCGAGGAACGAGGAGCCGTTGCGGGCGGTGCGCAGCCGCATGGGGCTGCCGCATTCCTCGCAGGTCTGGCCCTCCAGCTCGCTCGGGTCGATCGGATCCTCTTCGGTCTCGGGGATGTCGACCGTCCAGGTGCACTCGGGGTAGCCGCTGCAGGCCACGAACAGCCCGGCCTTGCCCATGCGCAGCTTGAGCGGGTGGCCGCTCACCGGGCAGAGGTCGCCGGGGTCGTTGGTCAGGCGGAAGTCGCTGAACGCCTTGCGCACCAGGGGCATGGTCAGCCCGGCCTTGACCGAGTGCATCTGCTTGCGCGCGCGCTCGCGGTCGCGGGAGAACTTGCCGTCGAACTCCTTGAGCGCCTCGCGCCAGCCGAGCTTGCCCTCCTCCACCTCGTCCAGCTCCTCCTCCATGCGGGCCGTGTACTCGGTCTGGAAGAAGTCCTCGAAGCCCTCCTTCATCAGGTCGACCACCAGGCGCCCGAGCGGGGTGGGGATGAAGCGGCGGTCCTTCTTGCGCACGTACTCGCGCTGCTCGATCTTGCGCAGGGTGTCGGCGTAGGTGGAGGGCCGGCCGATGCCGTTCTCCTCCATGAACTTCACCAGCGAGGCCTCGTTGAAGCGCGGCGGTGGCTGGGTCTCGTGCCCCTCCGCCCGAGCCTCGCGCAGCTCGAGGGCGTCGCCCTGGACGAGCGCGGGCAGGCGCACCTTCGACTCGTCGGCCTCGGCCTCCTCCTCGGGGGCGTTCTGCGCCTCGCTGTCGGCCACCTGGCCGTAGACGCGGAGGAAGCCGGGGTCCTTGAGCACGGTGCCGGTCGCGCGCACGCCGGCGACGTCGGGCGAGCCTTCGCGGCGCGCCTCGATCTCGACGGTGGTCACCTCACTGACCGACGGCGTCATCTGCGAGGCGACGAAGCGGTTCCAGATCAGCCGGTAGAGCTTGAGCTCGTCCGGCTCCAGGTGCGGGGCGACGGCCTCCGGCGGCAGGTCCAGGTACGTCGGTCGGATCGCCTCGTGGGCTCCCTGGGCGTCCTTCTTCTCCCGGTAGCGCCGCGGCTCGGCCGGCAGGCTGGCCGGCCCGAAGGTGCTGCCGATGTGCTGGCGCACCGCGAGGAGCGCCTCCTCGGCGATGCGGACCGAGTCGGTGCGCATGTAGGTGACGAGGCCGACGCTGCCGCGGTCTCCCACGTTCCGGCCCTCGTAGAGCCGCTGGGCGAGCGCCATGGTCTTGCGCACGGAGAAGCCCAGCGAGCGGGCCGCGGCCTGCTGCAGCTTCGGTGTGGTGAAGGGCGGGGCCGGGTTCGTCCGCCTCTCGCGGGCCTCCACGGAGACGACCCGCAGGCGGGAGGACTCGACGTGGGAGCGGACCTCGTCGGCCGCCTGCTGGGTGGCGAGCCTCGGGTCGCTGCCGTCGAATTGCAGCTTCTCGCCGCGCCAGACCACCACCCGCGCCGGGAACGCCGCGCTGTCCTTGGTCAGCACCACCGGGACCGAGAAGTACGGCACGGGCGAGAAGCGCTCTCGCTCGCTCTCGCGCTCGACGATGATCCGCAGGGCCACCGTCTGCACCCGGCCGGCCGAGAGCCCGCGCCAGACCTTGTGCCACAGCAGCTCCGAGACCTCGTAGCCGACCAGGCGGTCGATGATGCGGCGCGCCTGCTGCGCGTCGACCCGGGACTGCGAGATGCGGGTCGGCTTCTCGATCGCTCGCGTCACCGCGGACTTGGTGATCTCGTGGAACTCGGCCCGGTGGAAGGCGGCCTTGGGGGCCTCCTTGCTCAGCAGCTCGTGCAGGTGCCAGCAGATGGCCTCGCCCTCCCGGTCGGGGTCGGCGGCCAGGAAGATGCGGTCGGCCTTGCGGGCGAGTCGAGACAGCTCCGCGACCGTGCGCTCCTTGCCGGGGACGATCCGGTAGTGGGGCTCGTAGCCCCGCGCGCGGTCGACCGAGATGCCCTTCTTCTCGAGGTCGCGCACGTGGCCGTAGCAGGCCGCCACCTGGAACTCGCGGCCGAGGAACTTGCCCAGCGTGGAGGCCTTTGCCGGCGATTCGACGATGACGAGTGAGCGTGCCATTCAGGGGAGCCGGAGATACCTCAACAGGGAACCACAGAACGCGGTGCGTTGGAAGGCGCTGTGCGGAGAATGACGCCGTCCAAGATGCCACGGCTGTCAAGCCCGCGGCTGTGCGCCCGCAAGGGAGAACGCTGACGCATTCCCGGCCTGTATCCCGGGGATACACTTCGGGCCCATGCAGACTGCTTCATGGATGCGATTGGCCGTCCCGGTGCTGGCCGTGGCGCCCTGGACGCCGACCGTGCACGCCGGGGACGCAGTGCCGCGGGGGCCGTCGGCCACGGCCGTGCTGCCGATGGCGGTCTGGTACGGCGGGGGCAGGGCGCGCGCCCCGATGCTGGAGGCGGACCCCGCCGGTGAGCGGGAGGCCTGGCGGCGCGATCTCCGGCAGATCCGCGCGCTCGGCTTCAACGCCGTCCGCTGCTGGATCGACTGGGCGAGCGGCGAGCCGGCTCCGGGCCAGTACCGCTTCGACACCCTCGACGTGCTGCTCCCGCTGGCCGAGCAGGAGGGCCTGAAGGTGATCGTCCAGGTCTACATGGACTCGGCGCCCGAGTGGATCGGCCGGCAGCACCCGGACGCTCTCTTCGTCAGCTCGAACGGCCAGGCCATCCGTCCGGAATCGTCGCCGGGATACTGCCGCGACCACCCGGCGGTGGCCGCCGCGGACAGGGCGTTCTACGAGGCGCTGGCGCGCCGCGCCGCGCAGAGCCCCGCCTTCCTCGGCTTCGACCTGTGGAGCGAGCCGCACGTCATCAACTGGGCGAACCCCACCTACATCGACAACCCGGAGTTCTGCTTCTGCCGCAACACGGTGGCACGCTACCGAGGCTGGCTGCGGAAGAAGTACGGCAGCCTCGACGCGCTGAACGCGGCCTGGTACCGCCGCTTCGCCTCCTGGGACGAGGTCGAGCCCAACCGCCTGAGCACCATCCTCTCCTACACCGACTACATCGACTGGAAGACCTTCATCGCGGACAAGCTGGGGGAGGACCTGCGCGAGCGCTACCAGGCCGCCAAGCGCGGCGCGCCCTCCGCGGTCGCCACCAGCCACGCCGCGGGCATGGGCCTCTTCTCCTCGCCCCACTACTGGGAGGGCCAGTCGGACGACTGGACGATGGCGGCGCAGGTCGACTACTACGGGACCTCGTTCTACCCCAAGCACTCGGCCTTCGTGGACCGCGACGTGGAGTGGCGGGGGGCTCTCCTCGACTTCGCGCGCTCGTTCGGCTTCGCGGAGGGACGGCCCGGGTTCTGGATCGGCGAGCTGCAGGCCGGCTTCGGGACGATCGCCCTCGACGTGTCGCCCACGGTGACGCCGTCCGATCTGCGGGTGTGGACCTGGAGCGCGCTCTCCCGCGGCGCCAAGGCTGTCTGCACCTACGCCTACTACCCGATGAGCACCGGCTACGAGTCGGGCGGTTTCGGCCTGGTGCAGCTCGACGGCACCCTCACCGAGCGCGCCCACGCCGCCGGCGAGGTCGCACGGGTGGTCGACCGCCACTCGGCCCTGTTCCTCGCCGCGCGGCCGCTGCCGGCGGAGGTGGCGGTCGTCTACAACCCGCTCTGCCACTTCGTCGGCGGACGGCAGCGGGCCACGGTCTACGGCGGACCGCAAGGCGAGGTGGCCGGCATCGAGCAGGACTCGCTGCTGGGCGTCTACCGGGCCCTCTTCCCGACCAACCTGCCGCTCGACTTCGTCCACGCCGACCGTCTCGACGCGCGCTCGCTGGCCGCCTACAAGCTGGTCGTCATGCCCTACCCGCTGATGATGCCGGCCCGGACCGCGGCCGAGCTGCGCCGCTACGTGCAGGACGGCGGCACGCTGGTGCTCGAGGCCCGAGCCGGCTGGAACGACGAGCGCGGCCAGGCTGCCCTCGTCATCCCCGGCCTGGGCCTGGCCGAGGTGGCCGGTGCGCGGGAGACGGCCGTCGAGACGGTGGCGAAGGGCAAGGCAGCGCTCTTCGCGCTGGACGGCATGCCGGGCCTCGCGGCGGGAGAGAAGCTGCCGGGCCGCTGGTACGAGGAGACGCTCGAGCCTTCCGGCGCCGTGCCGGGTCGGGTGGTCGCGCGCTTCGCGAGCGGCGCGCCGGCCGCGGTCGCCTCCCGCTTCGGCCAGGGCCGCGCGCTGACGCTGGGCTCGTACGTCTCGGCGGGCTTCGTCACCCAGCCCGAGGAAGCGGCCCGGCGCTTCTACGCGGGCCTCGTCGAGTGGGCCGGTGTGCGGCCGCCGCTCTCCGTCTCCGGCGACGCGGTCGAAGTGCGCGTCCTCGAGTCCGGCCGCGCGCACCTGCTGTTCGTCTTCAACCACGGCCCGGCGCCCGCGACTGCCCTGGTCACGCTGCGTCGGCCCCTCGCCGGCCGCGTCGGGGAGGACCTCGTCGAGGGAACCGCGGTGGCGCTCTCGGCCACGCCGGACGGCTTCTGCTGGCAGGGGACGGTCCCGCCGCGGGACGTGCGCGTGCTGCGCGTCGGGGCCCCCGGTCCTAACGCCCGCTGAGGCCCGGGCGCACCTGGTACTTCCGGCCGCCGAAGAGGCGGTGCCAGTCCCGCCGGAGCATCGATGAGCGGCGGGCCGGGGCGGGACGCGAGGCCTGGGCCTCCAGCACCTTGAGCTTCAGGTTGCGGAACTCGATGCGGAAGCCCTCGCCCTCCAGGCCGAAGTACCCGCGCGGCACCTCCACCGCCATCTCGCCGGTGACGGTGCCGTTCACCCACAGCGAGATCGTCCGCCCGCGCGCGGTCAGCTCGTAGGCGTTCCACTCGCCCGGCGCCCGGACGCGGAAGGAGCGCAACCGCTCGGCGAGGTTGAGGCGCTGCGACTGCCCCTTCACCGGCGTCACCCCGAAGAGGTACCCGGTGCGGACGCCGCCCACCTGCGCCTGGTGCCAGATCGACTCGTCGGCCGCGGTGCGTGCGAACACCCCGCTGTTGTAGCCGCTGGCGCCGGCGACCGGCGTGAACCGCCACTCGACGTGGAAGACGGCGTCGGCGACCTCGCGGTCCAGCCGCAGCCAGTCGTGGCCGCCGGTCCCGTCGCAGACGAGGTGCCTGGTCTCGGGGTCGACGGACCACTGCTGCGGGCCGAGCTGATCCGTCAGCGGCCAGGGCTGGCGCACCCAGCCGGCGAGGTCGGCACCCGGCTGCACGTCGACCCAGCCGTCGGGGCTCGTCTCCAGCAGGCTCGGCGTCGAAGGCGGCATCTGGGCCAGGGAGGTGGCCGGCAGCCAGCCGCCGAGCGCGACGGCACTGAGGAGGCAGAGGCGTCCCGGACGCATGGCTAGCGGCCCGCCAGGGCGTCGACGAGTCTCGCCTCGATCCGGTGGAAGCGGACCGGGTCGCGGACGTACTCGGTGAAGGACGTCACTGCCTCGCGCGCGAGCGCATCTGCCACGGCGCGGTCGCGCCGGCCGAGCGCCGCCAGCATCTCGTAGTCCTCGATGCCGGCGCGCATGGCCTCGAGCCGGATGGACGGGCGGACCGACAGGCGCTCGCGGTCCGGGTAGACGATGTAGGCGTCGCCCGCGGGCAGCAGGGTCTGGTTGAGGTTGATCACCGGCTGGGTGTCCTTCGTCGGCTCCGGCCCCCAGAAGTTCCAGCCCCAGTGCAGGAAGCCGGTGAGCCCGTAGCGGAAGTTGAGCCAGTGCAGGAGCTGCGTCTTCACCAGCGGCAGGTCCAGCAGCCGGTTCGGGTAGCGCCCGCGCGGGAACAGGCACGTGTAGTACCACACCTCGCGGCCGCTCTTCTGCCGCTCGGCCAGCATCGCCGTCTGCTCGTCGAAGCGGCCCAGCTGCGGAACCCAGATGTCGCTCGCCTCGCGCAGCGCCTCGGGCACGTCCTTGGCGTCGATGGCGTCGATCGTCGGCACGCCCGGCAGGTGCTTCCTCACCAGCGCCGCCATCCGCGCGTATGCCACAGGCTCGCTGCCGTGCGGCTCGTCGAGCACGTGCTGCAGGTAGAGGCGCGTCCAGCCCTTCTGCTCGAGGTGGCGGAAGAGGGCCGGCAGGAACGAGTCGAGGAAGCGGACGACGCGCGGGTCCTCCGGCGGCAGCTGCAGCGTGCGAGCCTCGCCCGCCTCCCGCGCCAGCACCGGCACGACCAGGGGCTCGTCGTACCCGCCCTTGCGGTCGAGCAGGTGACCGCCTTCGATCAAGCCGATCACGCCGGCGCGGCGGAACGTCTCCACCCAGCGGTCGAAGTTGCCGAAGCCGTAGCCAGGCTCGCCGTCGCCCGGGAGCAGCTCCACCAGCTCCAGCGTCGGGGTGAGGACGACGCTCTGGCGGTACTCCGCCATCACTCGGGCGAGGTTGCCGACCAGCGTCCACCACGGCTCGGAGAACCGGGCCACGCGCTCGCCGTAGAACTGACGGGCGTGGCGGTCGTCGAGACGGAACCAGTTGGTGACCCGCAGCGTGCGCTCCTCCGGCACCTGCGCCGCGGCCACGCGGAGCTGGAACGGCACCCGCGCCCGCTCGACGCCCGCCTGCGTCACCACCACCGACGACCGGTAGCGGCCCGCCGCCGCGTCGCGGGGGACGTGGATGGTGACCCAGACCGATCGCGTCCGCTCGGCCTCGAGCCGGAGCGGCAGCTCGACGAGCGGGTCGGGGTACCAGCCGGGCGCCTCGCCGACGCGCTCGTCGTCGGGCACCCCGTCGGTCGCCGAGCCGACGACGACCAGGCCGACGGCGTTCACGCGGACGTCGGCCTCCAGGCGGCCGCTGGGTCCCGCCAGCGGCAGGCACTCGGCGCTCACCGCCTCCCTCCGCGTCGGGGCGCGGAGCGCCACCTGCACCGCGAGGTGCTGACCGCGGGCGGCCACCAGCTCGGCCGCGGCGGGGCGCCCGGCCGGGGGACGGTCGGACGGGAACACCTTGACCAGCGCGTCCACCGGCCAGGCGCGCAGAGGCGCCGGCGCGGCCGCCGTCGCCAGCCCGGCCGTGGCCGTCGCTGCCAGCGCGAGCGCGCGCAGGCTCATCGTCAGTCGAAGAACGGGAAGAGCTGCCGCAGCTCGGCCTCGCTCGGCTGCTTCCCGTACTCGCAGACCTCGAAGGCCTCGGCGTTCTTCACGCCGTCGGCCTTCGCCCCGTACCACTTGCGCAGCGAGGCCCGCACCGCGTCGTTGACGGGATAGCCGTGCCACTGCGTCTTCAGCCAGGCGAGACGCGCCTGTGGGTCCTTCGGCACCTGGTCCAGCACGTGCTCCACCCAGGGCAGCCACTCGTAGACCTGCGAGACGTGCGCGTCGAGCGCGGAGATCTTGCGGTCCCAGACGGAATCGATCGCCACCGCCACGTCCGGGCGGAACGGGTTCGGCCGCTGGAAGTGGTCGGAGACGTACATGAACACCGGATTGTCGTGGAGCGGCGGGGTATCGGGCGTGACGTTGGGCACAACCACCATGTAGGCCGCGTCCTGCACCAGCACGCCGGTGTAGCGGTGGTCCGGGTGGTAGTCGTTCGGCCGCGGGGCCAGCACCAGGTCGGCCTTCCAGCCGCGGA
>Ga0335069_10001779_pt1 | contig 34137 bp, 28 predicted proteins | sample Lox_Sample_11_FD_206714 | JGI IMG/M metagenome (GOLD analysis project Ga0335069, IMG submission 206714) | Soil microbial communities from Loxahatchee National Wildlife Refuge, Florida, United States - Lox_Sample_1.1 | ecosystem: Environmental > Terrestrial > Soil > Wetlands | place: USA... | reverse complement strand
ATATAGCCGACTCCGGGCGCTCGGTCATCCTGGAGCAGGTGACCAACGGGCTGGCGGTGCGCATGGCCGTGCTGTTCCTGGTCAACGGCGGCAAGGGGCCTCAGGAAGTGGCGCCCTGAGCCGGGGGAACATCCAGCCTCCAACACCCCACATCGAATATCCAAACACTGCCGCCACGGCATTCATTGGATGTTCGATGTTGGATGTTGGATGTTGGATGTTCCCTTGACGGTCGTGAAGGCTCCGCTCGGCCCTCCGCCGCGCCGATTCCCTGTAACCCCGCTAGTTCTGGCCGGTCATACCTCCTTATGGCAGAGTGGCGCCGGTGAGCGAACTGCCAGAACCGAGCCTGGACGTGAGGGCTTGCGTCAAGAGCGTCCTGCGGGGCGACGAGGACGCGGCACGAGCGTTGTTCCGGCACCTGTATCCGCTGGTGGCCAGGCTGGTGCGGTCCCATTTGCCCCGGCGCACGAGCCAGGATGATCTGGTGCAAACAGTGTTTATGAAAGTGTTCGCGAACCTCGACCGGTTCTCCGGCGCGGTGCCGCTGGAGCACTGGGTGTCGCGGATCACGATCAACACCTGCCTGAACCAGCTTGCGGCCGAAAAGGCCCGGCCGGAATTGCGCTGGGCCGACCTGAGCCCCGAACAAGCCGAAGTGCTGGAGAGCGTCCTGGCCGCGCCGGGAGACGCCGAGCCGGCCCGGACCCTGGCGGCGCGGGAGATCGTGGAGAAGCTGCTCGCGCAGCTAGCGCCCGCCGAGCAATTGCTGCTTCGGCTCCTGTACCTGGAGGACCGGTCCATTGCCGAGGTGCAGCAAATCACCGGCTGGAACGTGCCCGTGATCAAGGTGCGCGCCTTCCGCGCACGGCGGAAGCTGAGGAAGGTTTACCAGAAGCTAATGACGGAGAAGAACCTATGAAAACGCCGGAAGATTCCCTGCAAAACCTGCTCGCGCTGGCGGCCAGGGCCCCGCGGCCGCCCGAGGCTGCCGGTGAACCACCCTTCGGCCTTGAAACCCGTGTGCTCGCTGGCTGGCGGGCGGCGCATGAACCGGACGAACCGGCCTTCCTATTCCTGTTCCTGCGCCGCGCCATGATCGCGGCCAGCTTCATCCTGCTGCTCAGCCTGGGCTGGAGCGTCACCCAGTCCGGCGTCAGCGCCACCGGCGAAGACGCCGCCCAGCTCGATTACCAGATCCAGATGAGCCTCAATCCATGACCACTCTCAGCAAACGCAAGCTCAGCGTGTACCTGGCGGCGCTGTTTCTGGCAGGGGCCGGCAGCGGCGCGCTGGTTGCCTGGCAGATTGCCCGGCGCACGCCGATGGCGCCGCTGCCCACGGCGGAAATCGGGGCTCACATCCGGGAGCACCTCAAATCCCGGCTGAGCCTCTCCCCCGAGCAAGTGCAGAAGATTGATCCCTTCATTGACCAGGGCATGGCGCGGATCGAAGTCATTCGCCGGGACACGGCCGGCGCCATTTTTGCCAACGTCTCCAACTTCGACCAGCAGGTGATGCAGGTGCTGTCGCCGGAACAGAAGGCACGGTTCGAGGAGTACGAGCGCGAGCGGCGCGCCTACTTGCGGCAGAAATTCGGGCCGGCCACCAACGTGCCTTGAGCCCCGGCCAAATCTCCAGCGCCCCCATATCCGGCATCCAATGAACCACCCGGTTTTCCGTATCGCATGACAAACGAACAAGCTTCCCATCAAACCCCCGCAGGCGCAGCATCGCCCGCCAGCCCGAGCCAGCCCAGGGCCGAATCCTCCCCGGCGAAAATCGCGGGGATCATCGGGCTCCTCCTGCTGATTGCCGCGGGCGCCATCTGGTTGTCCCGGCATCACGCCGCCGCGGCGGCCGGCAAGAAAGGCCCGGGCGCAGGCCGGGGAGAGGGGCCGCCCGTGCCGGTGGTGGCTGGTACCGTCGCGCAAAAGGACGTGCCGATATACCTGGGCGGCCTGGGCACCGTGCAGGCCTTTAACTCCGTGCTCGTGCGGGCACGCGTGGACGGGCAGGTGCAGAAGATCGCCTTCACCGAAGGGCAGGAGGTGAAGGCGGGCGACCTGCTGGCACAGATTGATCCCGATCCTTTCCGCACCGCGCTGGACCAGGCGGTGGCCAAGAAGGGGCAGGACGAGGCCCAGTTGGCCAATGCTCGCGTGGACCTCAAGCGCTACGCGGATCTGCTGGCCAATGAAGGCGTCACCCAGCAGCAATACGATACCCAGAAGGCCCTCGTGGACCAGTTGATGGCTACCGTGAACGCCGACCAGGCGGCCATTGAGAGCGCGAAGGTGCAGCTCGCCTATACCACGATCACGGCGCCTATCGAGGGGCGCGTCGGCATCCGGCTGGTGGACCAGGGCAACATCGTCCATGCCAGCGACGCCAACGGCATTGTGGTCATCACCCAGCTTCGCCCCATCTCGGTCGTCTTCACGCTTTCGGCCCAGACGCTGCCCCACATTCAGCAGGAGATTCAGGCCACGGGAAACTCGAACCTGACCGTGCAGGCGGTCAGCGTGGATAACGCGACGGTGCTGGGGCAAGGCACGCTCGCTGTCATAGACAACCAGATTGATGTCACCACGGGCACCTACAAGCTCAAGGCGACCTTCCCGAACACCGACCTTATGCTCTGGCCAGGGCAGTTCGTCAACGCGCGCCTCCTGCTGACCGTGCGCAAGGGCAGCTCGGTGGTGCCCGCCTCAGTGATCCAGCGCGGCCCCGACGGAGCGTTCGCCTTTGTGATCAATCCCGACCAGAAGGCAGATGTGCGGCAGGTCAAGCTATTGCCTAAAATGCAGGACCAGGTCGAGCAGCCTGAGGTGATTGTCGAGCAGGGCCTGCGCCCCGGCGAACAGGTGGTCGTGGACGGCCAATACAAGCTGCAGAAAGGGTCCCGGGTGAAGGTGGCCGAGGCCCCGAGCAAATCACAAATCCGCAACCCGACGGCCGAGGAGGCGCCGGCTCCAAAGAGCGGCAAAAACGCCGCCTGAATCGTGGAGCGTCGAAGCGTTGAAGCGTTGAAGCGTCAAGAAGTTCGCATGGCTTGCAGTTGCTTCGCAGTTGAAAGACCGCTGGGTTTTCGTCCTGCCACGCACGACGCACCACGCACGACGCACCACGCATCAGGCGTTACGCTTCCACGCTCCCACGCTTTCACGCTTTAACCCCGCATCCCCTTGAGCATCTCCGAGCCATTCATCCAACGCCCGATTGCCACCTCCCTGCTGATGTTCGGGGTGCTGCTGATGGGCCTGTTGGGTTACAGCCTGCTGCCCATCTCCTCGCTGCCGCCCGTGGATTTCCCCACCATCCAGGTCGTAGCCAATTATCCGGGCGCCAGTCCGGACGTGATGGCCTCGTCGGTGACGACGCCGTTGGAGCGGCAGTTCGGCCAGATCAGCGGGCTGTCGCAGATGACCTCGATCAGCTCGTTCGGAAACACCACTATCACGCTGCAGTTTGTGCTCGATCGCGACATTGATGCCGCGGCGCAGGACGTTCAGCAGGCCATCAACGCGGCCAACGGCGTCCTGCCGCGGATGCCCAACCCGCCCACCTACAACAAGGTCAATCCGGCCGATGCGCCGATTCTCACCTTGCAAATCACCTCGGACACGCTGCCGCTCGACAAGGTCAACGACCTAGCCGATACCGTCCTGGCCCAGAAGCTGAGCGAGGTGACCGGCGTGGGCCTAGTCACCATCGAAGGCAACCAGAAACCCGCCGTGCGGGTGCGGATCAACCCGACCGAGCTCGCCTCCCAGGGGCTGAGCCTGGAGGACGTGCGCACCGCGCTGATGATGAACAACGTCAATGCGCCCAAAGGCAGCTTCGACGGGCCCCGGCAATCTTACGCCATCAACGCGAACGACCAGATCTTCTCTGCCGCCGAGTTCCGCGAGGTCATCGTCGCCTATCGCAACGGCGCCCCGGTGCGGATGCGGGACATCGGGGATGTCATCGACAACGTGGAGAACGTGCGGCTGGCCGGCTGGGTGGACGGCAAGCCGGCGGTGATCGTGGACATCCAGCGCCAGCCGGGAGCCAATATCATCGAGACCGCCGACCGCGTGAAGGCCCTGCTGCCGCGCCTGCGCTCGACGGTGCCGCCTTCGGTGAAAATATCCATCCTCACCGACCGCACCGCGACCATCCGCGCCTCGGTGCACGACGTCCAGTTCACCCTGGTGCTGGCGGTCCTGCTGGTAGTGCTGGTGATCTTCGTCTTCCTGCGCAAGTTCTGGGCGACCGTGATCCCGGGCGTGACCTTGCCCCTCACGCTGATGGGCACCTTCGGCATCATGAGCCTGATCGGGTTCAGCCTCGACAACCTATCCCTGATGGCGCTGACGATCTCGACGGGCTTCGTCGTGGACGATGCGATTGTCATGATTGAAAACATCGTGCGCTTCATCGAAGGCGGCGAGCCTCCGCTCCAGGCGGCGCTCAAGGGCGCCCGGCAGATTGGCTTCACGATTGTGTCCTTGAGCTTCTCGCTCATCGCCGTGTTCATCCCTCTGCTCTTTATGACGGGCATTGTGGGCCGCCTGTTTCGGGAGTTCGCCCTGACCCTGAGCGCGGCGGTCGTGGTGTCCGCCGCCGTGTCCCTGACTCTCACTCCGATGATGTGCGCGCGGCTGCTCAAGCCCGAGTCCGGGACGCGGCATGGACGGCTCTATGGCCTGACCGAGCGGATGTTCCAGGGGATGCTGGACGGCTACGACCGGAGCTTGCAATGGGTGCTGCGGCATCAGCCGTTCACCCTCGGCATCGCGGCCCTGACGCTGGCGGCTACGATCTGGCTCTACATCATTGTGCCCAAGGGACTCCTCCCGGAGCAGGACACCGGCCTGATCATCGGCGTCACGGATGCCGCGCAGTCCATCTCCTTCAAGGACATGGTTTCGCGCCAACGGGCGATTGCGGCCATTGTGCGCCGTGACCCCGATGTGGTGAACGTAGCCTCCTTCGTCGGCGCCGGCACAGTCAACTCGACCGTCAACTCGGGCCGGCTCTACATCAACCTGAAGCCCCGCGACAGCCGGAAAGCCAGCGCCAGCCAGGTCATCGAACGGCTGCGCGCCGCTACCGACGGCGTCGAGGGCATTTCCCTCTTCATGCAGGCGGCCCAGGATGTGCAGATTGATAGCCGCGTCAGCCGCACGCAGTACCAATACACCCTGACCGATGCGGACGTGGGCGAACTCTCCGATTGGGCGCCCAGGCTGCTGAACGTCCTGCAGAATAAGCCGGAGCTGACCGACGTCGCCTCGGACCAGCAGTCGGGAGGCCTGCAGGTGGGCGTGGATGTGGACCGGCAGCAGGCCTCGCGGCTCAACGTGCTCACCCAGGCCATTGACGATACGCTCTACGACGCGTTCGGGCAGCGCCAGGTCTCCACCATCTACACCCAGCTCAATCAATACCGGGTGGTGCTTGAAGTGGAGCCGCAATACCAGATATCGCCCGAGTCGCTGAACAAGATCTACGTCAAGTCCAGCACCGGGCAGATGGTGCCGCTCAGCGCCTTTGCCAAGCTGAAGAGTTCGACGGCCCCGCTGGCCATCGTGCACCAGGGCCAATTCCCAGCGGTGACGCTCTCGTTTAACCTGCGGCCGGGCGGCTCGCTGGGCGAGGCCGTCAAAGCCATCCAGTCCGCTGAAAAGGAAATCGGCCTGCCGGACACTGTCGTGCCCACCTTCTCCGGCAGCGCGGCCGAGTTCCAATCTTCGCTTAAAAGCGAGCCGTTCCTCATCCTGGCGGCGATCATCGTCATCTACATCGTGCTGGGGGTGCTCTACGAGAGCTACATTCACCCTCTGACGATCCTTTCGAGCCTGCCATCGGCGGGCGTGGGCGCCCTGCTGGCGCTGATGGTGTGCGGCGTGAACCTCTCGCTGGTGGCCTTGATCGGCATCATCCTGCTCATCGGCATCGTGCAAAAGAACGCGATCATGATGATTGACTTCGCCCTGGACGCGGAACGCAGCGAAGGGCTGCCCCCCGATCGGTCCATCTACCAGGCCTGCCTGTTGCGGTTCCGCCCCATCATGATGACCACCATGGCGGCCCTGTTGGGCGCGCTGCCGCTAGCCCTCGGCAGCGGCACCGGCTCCGAACTGAGGCGGCCCCTGGGCATCGCCATCGTCGGCGGGCTGCTGCTCTCACAGCTCATTACGCTCTACACCACGCCGGTGGTCTATCTCTACCTGGATAGGCTTGGGCACTGGGTGCGGCGCGGGCGCCCGGCCGCCGCACATGAGCATCCCGCGCCGGGGGCGCTCGGCGGAGAGGCTGGCGCAGCGACGCTATGAAGGGCTCCTTACCCGTGAGCGCTGTGTTGGGGTCGGCGAGCAAAATCCGACGGCCGAAATCCGAAGGCCGAACGAAGGCCGAAATCCGAAAGCCGAATGGGGCTAAGGCTTGTTCGGACGCTGGCGCAGGCCCGGGGCTGGACGTGCGCCTCTATGGCACTCCAAATCGTGCTCTCTGCACAAGCAAACGCGAACGGCTGCTTTCGGACTTCGGATTTCGGCCTTCTTTCGGCCTTCGGCCTTCGGGTTTCGGGCTTCCGTCCGTCCTTGAGCTTCGGCTGCCGTGAACATCTGCGCCCCGTTCATCCGCCGCCCCGTCGGCACGTCCCTCCTGGCCATCGGGCTGTTCCTGGCAGGCATCATCGCCTTTCAGTTCATGCCCGTGGCGGCCATACCACGCGTGGACTTCCCGATGATCAACGTCTCGGCGTCGCTGCCGGGCGCCGATCCGGCCACGGTGGCTTCCTCGCTGGCGGCGCCGCTGGAGCGGCGCCTGGGCCAGATCGCCGGTGTTACGGAGATGACCTCCGTGAGCACCCTGGGCGGCTGCTCGATCACCATTCAGTTTGACCTGAACCGAAACGTGGATGGAGCCGCGCGCGACGTCCAGGCGGCCATCAATGCCTCGGCCGGGGATTTGCCGATCAATCTGCCCAATCCGCCTACTTACCGGAAGATCAATCCGGCCGACTCGCCCATCATGATCCTGGCCATGCAGTCGGACCTCCTGCCGCCCGTGCAGGTATTCGAGTACGGCGACTCGATCATCGGCCAGCGGCTCAGCCAGGTGGAAGGCGTCAGCCAGGCGCTCATCAGCGGCGCCGATAAGTCCGCCGTCCGCGTCCAGGTCAACCCGGCGTCGCTCGCGTCCATGGGCCTGAGCCTGGAAGATGTGCGCTCCATGCTCAGCCAGGTCAACGTGGATTCGCCCAAGGGCAACGTCGAAGGGAACGGCCTTTCCTACGCCATCGAGAGCAACGACCAGTTGCTGGAGGCCAAGGGCTACCAGGACCTCATCTTCAGCCAGCGAAGCAACGCACCCATCAAGCTCAGCGACCTGGGCAAAGCGATTGACGGGACCGAGAACGTCCGCGTGGCGGGCTGGTCCGGCACCAATCGCGCCGTCCTGGTCATCATATTCAAGCAGGCCGACGCCAACGTGATCGACACCGTGGAGCGCATCCGCGCCGTCCTGCCGCAGGTGGAGAAATGGATCCCCCCTTCCATCAAGCTCACCGAGATCAGCGACCGGACCACTACGATCCGCGCGTCGGTGCAGGAGGTGCAGTTCTCGCTCATGCTCAGCATTGCGCTGGTGGTGCTGGTGATCTTCCTGTTCCTGCGGCGGTTCTGGCCCACGTTCATCGCCAGTATCACCGTGCCCCTGGCACTGGCAGGCACCTTCGCCTTCATGTACCTGTGCCACTACAGCATCGACAACCTCTCGCTCATGGCCGTGACCATCTCGGTGGGCTTCGTCGTGGATGACGCCATCGTGGTGATCGAGAACATCCACCGGTTTATAGAGCAAGGCGACCCGCCCATGCAGGCGGCGTTCAAAGGCGCGCGCCAAATCGGGTTCACGGTCATCTCCATGAGCACCTCGCTGGTGGCCGTATTTATCCCGCTGCTGTTCATGGGCGGACTCATCGGGCGGCTGTTTCATGAGTTCGCGGTCACCGTCGCCCTGGCCATCCTCGTCTCAGGCGTGATCTCGCTCACGCTCACGCCGATGCTCTGCTCGCGGTTCCTGAAGCCCGAATCGGCCTACCGCCGGCCCGGGCCGTTCATCCGCGCCTGCGAGAGGTCATTCGATTGGCTGCTGGGGCATTATGAGACGGGGCTCAGATGGGTGCTGCGGCACTGGGTCTTCACGCTGGCCGTGTGGGTGGTGACGCTGGTCAGCACCGTCGTGCTCTACCGTATCGTGCCCAAGGGCTTTTTCCCTCAGCAGGACACGGGGATAATTTTCGGCACCACGGACGCCTCGCAGGATATTTCCTTCGCCGCCATGAAGGACCTCCAGATGCGGGTCATGAGGGTCGTCCTCGAGGACCCGGCGGTGGCCACCATGGCCTCGTTCGTAGGCGGCGGTTTTGGGGGGTCCCCTCTTAACAACGGCCGCATGTTCGTCACCCTCAAACCTCAGGGCCAGCGGGATGCCACCGCCGACCAGGTCATCAATCGACTGCGCGGCAAGCTCGCGCGCATCCCCGGCATCACCCTGTTTCTGCAGGCCTCGCAGGACATCCGCGTCGGCGGACGCCTGAGCCGGGCCCAGTTCCAATACTCGTTGCAATCCGGCGACCTCGACGAACTCAACAAGTGGTCGGCGCTGCTGGTGGACAAGCTCAGCCATTCACCCAAGCTCAAGGACGTGAGCAGCGACCAGCAGACGCGCGGCCTGCAGACGACGGTGGTGATTGACCGCGATGCTGCGGCGCGCCTGGGCGTCTCGCCCATCGCCATTGATAACACGCTTTACGATGCTTTCGGGCAGCGGCAGGTCTCGGTCCTTTACCGTCAATACAACCAGTTCCATGTCGTTCTGGAAGCCGACCCCCAGTTCCAGCTTGATCCTGCCTCCCTGAACCAGATTTACGTGCGCTCGACTAACGGCGTGCAGGTGCCGCTTTCGGCCCTCGCGAAGTTCAAGCCCTCCAACACCTTCCTCTCCGTGAACCACCAGGGGCAGTTTCCGGCCGTGACGTTGTCCTTCAATCTCGCCCCCGGGGTGTCGCTGGGGGAAGCCACGGAGATCGTCGAGCGCGCGGTCGAGGAGTTGCACATACCCTCCACGGTCCAGGGCAGCTTCCAGGGGACCGCCCAGGTCTTCCGGGCCTCCATGTCCAACATGTGGGTGCTGATCCTGGCGGCGCTCGTCGCCGTGTACGTCGTGTTGGGAATGCTGTATGAGAGCCTGATCCACCCGATCACCATTATCTCGACCCTGCCTTCGGCGGGCGTGGGCGCGTTGCTGGCGTTGATGCTCTCCGGCTTCGACCTCTCGCTGGTCTCGTTCATCGGCATCATCCTGCTGATGGGCATCGTGAAGAAGAACGCGATTATGATGATAGACTTCGCGCTGGACGTTGAGCGCCAGGAACGTCTGAGCCCGCGCGACGCCATTTACAAGGCGTGTGTCATCCGCTTCCGGCCGATCATGATGACCACCCTGGCCGCGCTGTTCGGCGCGATGCCGCTGGCCATCGGGCTGGGCACCGGCTCCGAGCTTCGCCAGCCCTTGGGCATCGCGGTCGTCGGCGGGTTGCTGCTGTCCCAAACCTTGACGCTTTACACCACGCCCGTAATCTACCTGGCGTTCGAGAGCCTGGGCCAACTCGTCAAAAGGCTGTATCGCGAGACGAGGCTTCAGCCAGCTGCGGCCTGACTAGCGACTATGCATTCATGCACCCCCTTTATGTCTGCCAGTAACCTGCAACCAGAATCGCCCGCCGCACCAGCGGCGGCAAATCCCCGCCGTGCGCCCGTTGGATGTTGGATGTTGGATGTTGGATGTTGGATGTTTTCCCCTGCTCGGTTCGGGCGCAGCCGCGCCTCAGTTCATATTGCCTTGCCGCTGCTGGTCGTCTCCACTGCGCTGCTGCTGCTGGCCGGCTGCGCCGTCGGCCCCAACTACCATCGTCCTTCCGCTTTGGGAACCAACACCGTTCCCCCGGCCTACAGCGCCACGATCCCCACCAACGCCAGCATCTGGAAGCCGGCCCTGCCCGCCGCGAACCAGCCGCGCGGGCCATGGTGGGAAGTGTTTGGCGATCCAGAACTAAATCGCCTTGAGGTCGTGGCCACGGCCAACAACCAGCAGCTTGCCGCCGCCTGGGCCAACCTGCAGCAGGCCCGCGCCCAGGTAGGCATCGCCCGCTCCGGCTACTGGCCGCAGCTCACCGCCAACCCCGAAGCCGTCCGTCAACGCATCAGCGCGAATCAGTCCCAGGGGGCCGCCTCCTCCAGCCGCGGTTTCACTTTCAACACCTTTACCGTTCCCCTTGATGCCTCATGGGAAATTGACTTGTGGGGCCGCGTGCGCCGGACCGTCGAGAACTCGCGCGCCACCCTCGCCGCCACCGCCGATGACCTGGAATCCTCCAAGCTCTCCATCCAGGCCGAGGTCGCCACCGACTACATCACCCTCGTCTCCCTGGACGCCCAGGTGCGCGTGCTGGAAAACACCTGCGTCGCCTACCGACGTTCGCTCGAACTCACCCAAAACCGCCGCAAGGGCGGCATTGCCACTGACCTCGACGTCTCCCAAGCCGAAACCGTCCTCACCGGCACGGAAGCCCAGATTCCCGCGGTGAAGCTGCAGCGGGCGACCACGCTCCACGCGCTGGCGACCTTGTGCGGACAGGATCCCATCATCTTCAACGTGAACGTTCCGACCAACATGGCGTTGGTCGCGCCCGGCATACCGCTGGGGATTCCGAGCGAGCTGCTGCAGCACCGCCCCGACATTTCCGCCGCCGAACGCAGCGTCGCCGCCGCCAACGCCAACATCGGCGTCGCGCTGGCGGCCTTCTTCCCGGCCATAACCATCAACGGATTGGCGGGCTTTGAATCCATCAACACCTCCTCGCTCTTCAACTGGGAGAGTCGCGTCTGGTCCATTGGCCCCTCGCTTTCCTTGCCCCTCTTCACCGGCGGCCGGAACCGTGCCCAACTTCAGGCAGCCCGGGCCGCCTGGGAGGCCACCGTAGCGAATTACCGCCAGACGGTGCTCAGCGCATTCGAGGACGTTGAAGACCAACTCGCCAGCCAGCGTCTGCTCGAGGACCAATACGACAAGGAAACCGCCGCGCTTAAGTCGGCCCGCCGCTCCGTGGATATTTCCCTGACGAAGTACAAAGGAGGCGTCATCACCTATCTTGATGTCGTAGTCGCCCAAACCGCGGCGCTGTCGCACGAGCAGACTGTGGTGCAGTTGGAAGGCCAGCGCCTGGCGGCCGTGGTTTCCTTGATTCGCGCTTTGGGCGCGGGCTGGACGGCCCCGCCCGACAGCCAGATCACAACGACCCAGCCCGGCAGCAAGTCTTCGTGAGCCGGACTGCCGCCACGGCCATCGTCTGGCTTCGGCACGACCTGCGCCTGGAAGACAACCCCGCGCTGACTGCTGCGTGCCAGCGAGGCGGCCCCGTCCTGCCGGTCTTCCTGTGGGCGCCTGAAGAAGAAGGCGCCTGGCTGCCGGGCGCCGCTTCCCGCTGGTGGCTTCACCAATCCCTCGCCCGGCTGAGGGAAGACCTGCAGCGGCTTGGGACGAGCCTGGTCCTGCGCCGTGGTGCGGCTCTGCCCGAACTGCTCGCCATTGCGAGGGAGACCCGAGCCAACGCCGTGCTTTGGAACCGGAGGTATGAACCGGCGATCAGGAGCAGGGACCAGCAGGTGGAAAAGGAACTGGTTGCTGCGGGGCTGGAGGTGCAAACGTTTAGCGGCTCTTTGCTCCATGAGCCTCCCGACCCGCTCAACAAAAGCGGGCGGCCGTTCCAGGTCTTCACTCCGTTCTGGCGGACCTGCCTGGCTGCGCCGGAGCCGGGCGACCCTCTGCCTGCGCCGAAATCAGTGCCCCCGGTGGCCAAGGCTCCTGCATCTCTCCCTTTAGCTGCGCTGGAGATGGAACCGAGGATCAACTGGGCCGGCGGTCTCGCGAGTGCCTGGCAGCCCGGAAGCGCCGGGGCAGAGGCTCAACTGGACCGGTTCCTGCGCGAGGGCCTGCTCAGTTACCCGGAGGCCCGGAACCGTCCCGACCGTGCAGGCACTTCCCGGCTCTCGCCTCACCTGCATTTCGGCGAGATCAGCCCCCGGCAGGTTTGGTGTGCCGTGCGGCGCTTTGCCGAGCAGCGCTCAATCCCGGCAGTGACATGGAGAGGCTGGCAATTCCTGACCGAACTGGGCTGGCGCGAGTTCGCCCATCACTTGCTCTATCATTTCCCGCATACGCCTGACCAGCCGCTGCGATCGGAGTTTGCACGGTTCCCCTGGCAGACCGAAGACGACTGGCTGCGCGCCTGGCAGCAGGGCCGCACCGGGTATCCGCTTGTGGACGCCGGAATGAGGCAGCTCTGGACTACGGGCTGGATGCACAACCGGGTGCGCATGGTTGTCGCGTCATTCCTCGTGAAGAACCTGCTGATCTCCTGGCAGGATGGAGCGCGATGGTTTTGGGACACCCTGGTGGATGCCGATCTCGCGAACAATACCCTCGGCTGGCAGTGGACGGCCGGCTGCGGAGCCGATGCCGCCCCTTACTTCCGCGTCTTCAACCCGGTTGCCCAGGGCGAGAAGTTCGACCCTGATGGCGCCTACGTTCGCCGCTGGGTCTCGGAACTAGCCCGCCTGCCGGCACCCCACATCCACAGCCCGTGGCAGGCTCCCCCGGCTGTGCTCAAGGCCGCAGGGGTGAACCTGAATAACACCTACCCCGGCCCAATCGTTGGCGCCCTCGTGTCGCGCGAACGCGCCCTGGAGGCATACCGGCGGCTTAAACGGACCTGAGCTCACCGCAGTCTCCATTGTGCCAATTAAATGGAAATAGCGGCTCCCCCGGTTTCCAACAGGTGAAACAAGCCTTGGGGTTATTTCCATCCTTGCGTATTTTCTGAAATAAGCGTATTCCTTGTTTCCACTATGGAGCAGGATGCCAGCAGCCAGCCAAGCCCGCGCCGTTCAGGCCGATGGATGACGACAATGGAAGGCTATCGTGCCTTCCACCCGGACCCACTGCCGCCGAAGCTGGACTGGTCGCCCCAACTGGCCTCGGCCCTGGCGGATGCATCCCTTCTGATCGGCCGGCTGGCAGGAGAGGGCAAGCGGTTGCCCAACCCGCACGTATTCATTCGCCCATTTGTGCGCCGGGAGGCAGTGCTATCAAGCCGCATCGAGGGTACCCAGGCGACTCTGGGGGAGTTGCTTGCCGCCGAGGCAGGAGCGACGGTCGAGCGCAACCCGGGCGACCTGCGCGAGGTCGCTAATTACGTGATCGCCCTCGAGTATGGTATCGAGCGCCTGAACAGCTTTCCCCTGTCGTTGCGGCTCGTTCGCGAGCTGCACGAACGGCTGATGGCGGGAGTCCGCGGGGGCCAGGCGACCCCGGGCGAGTTCAGGCGAACGCAGAACTGGATTGGCAGGCCCGGCGCCACTCTCAACCAGGCCACCTACGTCCCCCCGCCACCGGAGGCCATCGGCGGGCATCTCGCACAGTGGGAGCGTTTCCTCCACGACCGCACGCAACCGCCGCTCATCCATGCGGCGCTGATGCATTATCAGTTCGAGGCCATCCACCCGTTCCTCGACGGCAACGGCCGCGTGGGGCGCCTGTTGATCACCTTGCTCCTGTGCGAGCGCCAGGTCCTGCCCGCCCCGTTGCTCTATCTGTCCGCATTCTTCGAAGCTACCCGAAGTGCTTACTACGACGGCTTGCGCCAGGTGACTGAGCGCGCCGATTGGGAAGGCTGGGTCCAGTACTTCCTCAACGGTGTAGCCCGCCAATCCGAGGACGCGCTCAGCCGGGCCGAGCGATTGAACCGCCTGCTGGAGACGTGGCGCGCGACCTTGGTCGGCGGGCCCAACGCTCGGGTGGCCCTCCGGGTTCTCGACCTGTTATGCGCCAACCCCTTCCTCACTACGCGCGGGGCAGAGCAAAAGTTGGGTTTGGCCTACAACACCGTGGCGCGAGCCCTGGCTAGGCTGCAGCACCACGGCATCATCGCTCCGGCGACCGAAGCCCGGCGTGGCCGGCTCTTCTGCGCGAAGCCGCTGCTGGACATCCTGGAAGAACCCGCGCGGCTGACACCAGCCGAGCCAACGCCCGACCCCCGGCCCCCACAGGCCTAAGCCGGGTCAATGCAGAAGAAAACCACAGATGGACCCAGATGGACACAGATGCACCGCACTAAATTCCAGCCTGGCTGCCCTCGAACTCAGTTCATGTTTCGGTGAAGCTAACCCGCCCGTTCAAATCTGAGTCAATCTGTGTCCATCTGTGGTTTGAAGTAAATGGTTGCGGCTCCCCGAACCGCGCTATTCGCCGATCTGGCCCGGCGTGCCCTTGCGGTAGTTCACGCCCTGCGCGTCGAAGCGTTGGAATTGAGTCTGCAGCCGACGCGTGAAGTCCTCCCAGTTGTGCGAAGACGCAGGCGACCATGTCACCTCCGCAATCGCGCACAGGCGCGGAAAGATCATATACTGGGCGTGCTTGAAATTGGGCACGTATTCGGTCCACAGGTTGCCCTGCCCGCCCAGGATGTGCGACTGGTGTTGCGCATCCAGCCCCGCGGGCATGGGGTCGAACGAATACACTTTGCTCAAAGGGAGATATCCGCCGATGGCCTTGGGCTCCGCGTCATGGTTTGTGGATTGGTAATAATCCAGGTAGCAGAACTTGGTGGGCGACATCACCACGTCGTGGCCGGCGCCGGCGGCCTCGACCGCGCCGCCGATCCAGTCCATGACCACAGCGTTTTGCGCCAGCCCGCCCTCGCGGATTTCGCTCCAGCCAATCAGGGTGCGGCCCTTCGAGTTGATGAACTTCTCGATGCGGCGGATGAAGTAGCTCTGCAGCTCATGCTCCGTCTTGAGGCCCTCCTGCTTCATGCGATCCTGGCAGCGGGGGCACTTCTTCCAGTTATCCTTCGGCACCTCGTCTCCGCCGATGTGAATGTAAGGCCCGGGGAAAATCTCCATCACTTCCGCCAGCACGTTCTGCAGGAAATCGAACGTCTCATCCTTCCCGGCGCAATAGACGCCGGCGAACACCCCGCCCTTCGTATTGGGCGTGTAAGGCCCGCCCGTGCAACTCAGCTCGGGGTAGGCCGCCAGCGCCGCGCACGAGTGGCCGGGCATCTCGATCTCCGGCACGACGGTGATGTGCCGCGCGGCGGCATAAGCCACGATGTCGCGCAAATCGGCCTTGGTGTAATACCCGCCGTACTTCCCGTCCGCCCGGTAGTTCGTGCTGAGCTTGGGATCGAGATCGAACCCCGCCTCCTCCCGCCACGCCCCGACCTGCGTCAGGCGCGGATAGCTCTTGATCTCGATGCGCCAGCCCTGGTCGTCGGTCAGGTGCAGGTGGAACCTGTTCAGCTTCTGCGCCGCCATTTCGTCCAGCAACTGCTTCACCTCGGCCTTGGTGAAGAAATGGCGGGCGACGTCGAGCATGAATCCGCGCCATTTGAACCGGGGCTGGTCCTGGATTTGAACGCAAGGAATCTGGCAGGCGGCGGCTTTGGCGCGGTTGGTGGCGCAAGTCTCCGGCGGCAGAAGCTGCAGCAGCGTCTGCACTCCGTAGAACAGACCAGCGGCAGCCGGCGCGCGGATGACCACAGAGTCCGGGGCCACGGTCAGCTCATAGCCTTCGGGGCCCAAGGCCGCATTGGCGTCATTGGTGGTCAGGGTAATTGCGCCCCTGGGACTGCGCGGGTGCGCGCTGGAAATCTGCATGAGCTGATAGCCCGTCGCTTTGCGCAGGGCATCCGCCAGGAATTGGCCGGTGTCCTGCGAGGCGCGGTTCACCTCGATGCGCGTTTTGGGCGTTAGCACGAACGCTCCTTCGCGGCACTCCATCTTCTGTGGCACCGGCATCAGCGCCGGGCCGGGCTGGGCGCCGAAGGCCGTTGCGGTTACCAGGGAGACAAGGAGGGTTAGCGCAGTTTGGTTTCTCATATTGTTTGGGTGTTAGTAGTCTCGTTGGCCAGGGCCGGCGCGGCCTCGCCGCCATTCTTGTCCCACAGCCGGCTTACCACCCAGAGCAGGATCGAGCCGCTGATCACGAACACGAGCGTCAGGATCACTGCCGACAGGGTGCGGCCATAGAGGAAGTTGCCTATGGCGAAGAGCGAGGACCAGATCGTCGCGCAGCCGGAAACCCAGCCCAGCGTGGCCTTGCCCATGTGATCGCCGTGCAGGGCGGCATCGGCCACCGACACGCCGGCCTCCTTCCTGATGCCTGTCCAGCCCGGGCCGGCCGGATGCACTTTCTTATAGAACGCAATCAGCTTCGCCCGCTCGGTCTGCGGGCTCACAAAGGCGGCGGTAAGCCAGCAGATCGTCGTGAAGCCGACCTGCAGGATGGTGGTTTGGGCAAAGCCCAGGTGAGGCAGCACGCCGATCTTCTCCAGGTAGGGAAACCCCGCCGCGCTGATGAGCGACGCCGCCATGGCTGCGACTTCGCACCACGCCGAGACGCGCCACCAGAACCAGCGCACAATGTAGAGCAAGCCGGTGCCGGCGCCGATCGAGAGCAGGAGCTGAAACGCCTGCTGGGCCGAACTCATCACCAGGCTCAACGACGCGGCGAAGATATAGAGCGCCACGGTGCAGAGCCGCCCCGCGTTCACATAATGCCGTTCACCGGCAGAAGGGTTGATGAAGCGCCGGTAGAGGTCATGCACCAGGTAGGAGGAGCCCCAGTTGAGATGCGTCAGGATCGTGGAGGAGTTTGCCGCGATCAGGCCGCCGACCATCAAGCCCACAAAGCCTACGGGCAGGAATTTCAGCATGGCTGGGAACGCGCTGTCATGCCCGATGAGGTTGGGGTCGGCATTGGGGAACGCGGCTTTGATCGAGGCCAGGTCGGGGAACACAATGATGGAGCACAGCGCCGTGATGATCCAGGGCCAGGGCCGCAACACGTAATGGGCCAGGTTGAAGAAGAGGGTTCCGCCGAGCGAGTCCTTCTCCGACTTCGAGGCCAGCATGCGCTGGGCGATGTAGCTGCCGCCGCCCGGTTCCGCGCCCGGATACCAGTTGGCCCACCAGCCGATGGCGATGGGCATGATGAAAACCATCAACGCTAACTGGTACATGGAGAAGTTCGGCAGGATGTTCAGGATGGGCTGCCCCGTGCCGTCAATGGCCGACATCACCGGCTGGCCGGTCTCAGGCGTCACCACTTGCAGGTGGCTGAGCTTGGCCATCAGCACTCCCAGGCCGCCGACTTGCTTGAGCGAGAAATAGGCCGCGGCCACCACCGCCGTCATCTTGATGAAGAACTGCACCATGTCTATGACCAGCACGCCCCAGAGGCCGGAGTGCGAGGCGAACACCGTGTTGAGGATGCCGCAAATGATGATCGTCTGCCAGGGAGGCAGGCCGAACAGAATGTTGGCGATCTTGCAGGCGGCCAGCGTCACCATGCCCATGATGAAGCAATTGAAGAAGAGCCCCAGGTAGACCGCGCGAAACCCGCGCACGACGGAGGCGGCCTTGCCCGAATAGCGCAATTCGTAGAACTCCAGATCCGTCATCACCCCGGAGCGCCTCCAGAGGCGGGCAAAGAAGAACACGGTAGCTACACCCGTGAGCACGAAGGCCCACCATTGCCAGTTGCCTGCCACGCCGAACTTGCGCACCTGCTCGGTCACCCAGTTGGGCGTGTCGCTGCTGAAGGTGGTGGCCACCATGGAAAGCCCTGCCAGCCACCAGGGCACCGAGCGGCCCGAGGCGAAAAACTCCGAGGTGTTCTTGCCCGCCCGCTTGCCGAAGAATAGCGCCGGCACGAAGCAAATGAGCAGAGTGGCCAGGACGATCACCCAGTCAATGAGCTGTAAATGCATACCAGAGTTCTTCTGACGATAGGCGGGTTAGGCGCCGATAGGCCCGGACCTTAAAAGGGTTCGGCAGTGGAAACAAGCCTTATACAACCGCCTGCCGGCCCCAGGCTTCCGACCGCCACCGGCTTATGCGTCGGTAATGAGCCGCCGCCCCAGGTTCACGACCGCGTCTTGCGTGTAGCCGAGCCGGCGATAGAACTCGAGGACCTCCGCGTTGGACGACCGCACCATCAGGTTGATCTTCGGGCACCCCCGCTCGGTCAAAAGCCGCTCCGCCTCGCGCATCAGCGCCCGTCCATACGATTTGCGCCGATGCCGCGGCGACACGCCCAGGTAGTAAACCCAGCCGCGGTGGCCGTCATAGCCCACCATCGCCGTGGCCACCAGTTCTTCCCCCACCGTTCCCACCAGGAACAACTCCGGCTGCTCTGTCAGCTTCCGCGCGATGTCGGCGTGGGGGTCATTCCACGGGCGAGTCAGCTTGCACTCGTGCCAGAGCGCGATGACCGCCGCTTCATCCGCCGCCTGGTAAGGCCGGATTCTCATCGGCTCGGGCCGGCGCGAAGAAGACCTGCTCCACGATCCAGCAATCGTAGGTTTGGCGGCCGCGGTGCTCATGCTCGAGCCTCTCTTTTACACGGCGCCGCACGCGCGCGTCAACGCTTCACCCGCGTGGTGCAAGGCCCCTCCTCGGAAATTGCCTCTTGGTTTGCCGCAACTTTACGCTAACCTAGGTGTCTAAGAGACGCAGCACGCCGCGTATGCCGCAGTTTTCGTATAAAGCACGCCGCCGGACGGGAGAAGTCGTGGAGGGCATGTTGGAGGTCGCCGACCGCTCGGCGGCCCTCGTGCAGATTGAACGCCTGGGCCTCTTTCCGGTTGCGGTGGATGCGGCGAAAGCCAGCGCCATCGCGGCGGCGGCCGACCGCGCGGCCGGGCGCAAGGCCGATTGGCGCGGCCTCCTGCCGCCCACGCTGCGCGCGGCCATGGCGCGCAAGCGCAAGCCCAAGCTGCAGGAGCTGAGCACCTTCACCCAGCAGTTGGCCAACCTGCTCAACTCTGGCATGCCGCTCACCGTCGCGCTCAACAGCATGACGCACCTCGAGTCCAAGGGCATCCCCGCCGACGTCAGCCGCGACCTTAAACAGGACGTCATGGAGGGCCGCAGCCTGTCCGACGCGATGGCCAAGCAGCCGCGCATCTTTTCCGATCTCTACGTGAACATGGTTCGCGCCGGCGAGTCCAGCGGCGCGCTGGTCGAAGTGCTGCGGCGCATGGCCGACCACTTCGAGCGCTTCGCCCAGGTGCAATCCAAGTTCACCTCGGCGCTGGTCTATCCCGCCTTCGTGACGGTGGTGGGCATCGGCATCATGTTCTTCTTCATGAGCTACATGCTCCCCAAGTTCCTCTCGATCTTTCAGGGGATGAATGTGCCGCTGCCGATAATGACGCAGATGCTCGTGAAGCTCAGCCATCTGTTCTCGGGCTACTGGTGGCTCATGCTCGGCGTGGTGGTCGCCGCGGTCATCCTGTTCAAGCGCTTCCAGGCCACCGCGGAGGGCAAGCGCAAGATTGACGAGTGGCGCATGAAGGCCCCGGTCTTCGGCAAGGTCGTCAAGCTGAACCTCTTCGGCCAGTTCGCCCGCACGCTTTCGACCCTGCTCGAAAACGGCGTGCCGGTGCTGACCGCCCTCAAGATCACCGAGCAGATCATCCCCAACGTCATCGTCAAAGACGCCATCGCCAAAACCCGCGAGGAAGTCACCGACGGCAAGACCATCGCCCAGCCCCTGGCCCGCAGCAAAATATTCCCCCAGCTCATGGTGGACCTGGTGAAGATCGGAGAGGACACGGGCGACGTGCCCGGCGCGCTGAAGAACGTGGCCGACACTTACGAGAACGAATTGGGCATCCAGTTGCGCGTCATGACCAACATGATCGAGCCCGTGCTCATCATCGTCATGGCCATTGGCGTCGGCTTCCTGCTGCTGAGCGTGCTCTCGGCCATGTTCGCCATCACGGCCAATATTGCCCGGTGATGCTCCGTTCGCGGTCCAGAGTGCGCAGCCCGGGGCGGGGCGCGCGGCAGCACGCTCGACGGTGTCCTTCCCAGGGATTCACTCTCATCGAGATCATGATCGTCGTAGCCATCATGGCCATTGTCATGACCATGAGCATCCCGATCGTTTACAAGGTCTGGCACAAGGCGCCCATGCGGCAGGCCGTGAGCGACCTCGTCGAGGTCTGCAGCAATGCCCGCGCGCGCGCGATTATGGGCAACCAGATGACCCAGGTGGTGTTCCATAGCGATGATGGAAGCTTCTCGGTCGTCGGGGGCGGCGGCCCCTCCCCGCGCAAGGGGGCGATCGCGGCCCCGATGGCGGGCATGCCGACCGGTTCGGGGCTCTCCGGACACCTGCCCGAGAACGTCGCCATCGCCTCGCTCAAGATCAATGGCGTGCGCTACGTCCCGCGCGAAGACATTGATGTGCACGAAGCCCGGGTGCGGTTCTTCCCCAACGGCACGTGCGACGAAATGCGGCTGGTCTTCATGTCGGATAAAGGCGAGTTCGAAGGAGTCTTCCTCGAGATCACCACGGCCCTCTCGAACGTCGAGTCGGACCGCTACAAGCTGCAGGCGGAGTTAAGGTGAGGCGATGAGACTCAGGCTCGCACGCAACCGCCGCCGCGCTTTCTCGCTGCTCGAGGTGATGATCGCCTGCGGCATCTTCTTCATGGCCATCTTCGCCATCCTGGCCATGGTATCCAGCGTCCTGCGCAACGCCCGCGCGCTGCGGCGGGTGGACGTGGACGCCGGGATGGTCGCCGCCCAGCTCTACAAGACCAACAAGCTTTACGAAGGCTTCGAGTCCGGCGATTTCGGCAACCTCGCGCCCGACTATTCGTACGACACCGAGATCATCCAGGCCGCAACCAACGGCCTGTTCCAGGTCAACATCACGGTGCACCGCCGGGGGCTCGCCAATCCCGTTGACCAGATGAGCATCTTTGTCTATGCGCCGGATTCGCCGCAAAACGGGGGCTTCGGCGCACCCACGTTCCGCTGATGCAGGCGCGCTTCCCATATCCAGCCCGAGTATTGGTAGGGACACCTCGCCGAGGCGTCGGCCGCCGCCAGGACACGGACCCCTCGTGGAGGCGTCCCTACCTGGCCCGCGCCGCGTTCACCTTGATCGAGATTATGATCGCCATCGGGATCTTCTCGCTGGTGCTGGCGTCCATCTACTCGAGCTGGACAGCGATCCTGCGCGCCTCCAAGACCGGCCTGGAGGTCGCCGCCTCGGTGCAGCGCATGCGCATCGCCGTGCGAATGCTGGAGGACTCGCTGGGCTCGGCGCAATCGTACGCGGCTAACCTGCCTTATTATTACTTCATGGCCCAAAGCGGCAACCAGGGCGCCTTGAGCTTCGTGGCCCGGCTCTCGAAGACCTTCCCCCGCAGCGGCAAGTTCGGCGACCTCGATGTGCGGCGGGTGACGTTCTCAGTCGAGCCGGGCCAGGACGGCACGCGCGACCTGGTCTTGCGGCAGATGCCGATCGTGATGGATGAGCCGGACCCCGAGGAAAAGGCCAACCCGCTGGTGCTGGTCAAAAACGTGAAGTCGTTCGAGCTGCAGTTCCTCGATTCCAACAAGAACCCGCCCGAGTGGGTGGACGAATGGACCGAGGACAAGACCAACCAATTGCCGAAGATGGTGCTGATCAACCTGACGGTCGCGAACAATCCGAAGAACCCGCAGGCGCTCGACCAGATCATCCACCTGGTCAGTATTCCCTCCGTCACCGTGCAGCGCATGTGGCAGTTGCCCATCAACGCGGGCCGGCCCGGCATGCCCGGGTCCATGCCCGGCCAGCCCGGGTTCCAGCCGCCGCCTGGCTTCAACCCGAATCAGCCGCCCAACCCCAACGCGGTCCGGCCCATGCGATGAGACCCCACGTTGCCCCCCTCTCTCGCGCTGCGCAGCAAGGCATCGCGCTCATCGTCGTGATGATCTCCATCTTCGTCCTCTCCATGCTCGCAGGCGGCTTCGCCTACTCGATGAAGGTCGAGACCAAGCTCGCCCGCAACGGGAACAGCGAGGAGGAGTTGCAATGGCTGGGGCGCTCCGGCGTCGAATACGCCCGCTGGATCCTCGCCCAGCAAATGATGATCGCCCAGGAACCCTACGACGGGCTGGACCAGGTATGGGCGGGCGGCCCGGGCGGCATCGGCACCTCCAACAGCCCGTTGGCCGACGTGCAAAAGGAGGTGCAGCTCGCCGACGGCTCCTTCACCTGGGAGATCAAGGACCTCGAACGCAAATGGAATGTCAATGCCATGCTCGCCCCGGGTGGGGACACCATCCTGCAGAACGCCTTCGCGCCGATGAACATGGATGCCGGCGACGTCACCCCCGTCGTCAACTCCATCCTGGACTGGATGGACGGCGGCAAGCGCATCCAGGGCGCCGATGCCGCGGAGTACGAGCGGTTGAACCCGCCTTACTCCGCCAAGAACGGGCCGATTGACGACATCTCGGAACTGCTGCTCGTCAAGGGCGTGACCGACCTCATGTACTGGGGCACCTCGTCACCCGACCACCCCATCAGCACCTTCATCCCGCCCCAGAACCGTTCCCACATGCCGGATGTCATCCCCGACTTCAAAGGCCTGGTGGACCTTTTCACAGCCGTTTCCGACGGCAAGATCAACATCAACACGGCTCCGGTGGAAGTGCTCCAGATGATCCCGAATATAACGCCTGAGGCCGCCCAGGCCATCGTCAGCGGCCGAGAGGGCCTGGACGACGGCAGCGGCCTCACCGGCCCTTACCGCAACCTGGGCCAGGTCTCGCGCATGCCCGAGATCACCCCCGAAATGGGGCGTATTATCGCCCAATACGGCGACGTGCGCAGCCGCACCTTCCAGGTCAACGTCACCGCCACCGTCAACGGCTACACCCGCTACTTCACCGCCATCCTCGGCCGCAACAACCCGCGTGACGTCCAGGTTCTCAGCTTCTACTGGAGCGATCCGGAAGACCAAAAGCACTGAGGAACCGTCCCATTTCAGGACAATTCCCCGCCCTCTGCCCCGTCCCAGCCGGCCATCCGCGTTCTCCCTCTTCCGGTGCCAATCCCTAGCGTCCCCATATCCCCTCCAGTACCTCGCCCTCGCTCCTCTGCTAACTTAGCAGAGGAGCGACGGCGAGGTACTGGAGGAGTACCGGCGATGTTAGGGAGAGGCTCCGGGGAAAGTATCACGGCTCGAGGGCAACCGTCGGGATTGTAATCCCACAGCTAACGTTAACGTAATGCATTCACCTAGGTGCTACCCTCTCAATTAACGTTATCGCACAGTGCTAAGTCCAGGATAGGCTTGGGCAACTGTCCGGTGAGGCCCATGCCGCTCGCCGGAAGCGCGATCCGGGGGTTGAGCATCCGTGTTTGGCCGTGCCCACATGTGGTTTAGGCAGCCTCGTTGCGCCGCAGGTGGAGCGTGGCGGGTTGCAGCAGTGACGCTGATGTGTAATGTTACGGCGGATTATGTAGAACCTCTCCGCGCCACCGATCCCAGGGAACACAGGAAGCAGTTATGAAATACGCAAGTTCACTTATGTTAGTGGTTGGCGGGTTTTGCCTGGCGGGTTGCACCTCGGGACCCAGGGTGGCACTCACTGAGCCGGTGGGCCCGGCTCCCGGAGCTACGGCCATAGGTTCGAGCCGCTCGGGGCAGGGCTCACTCGTGGTGTATTCCGCCCGGGTGCCGGCGGTGGTTGACCTGAACCGGGACCAATGGCTGGAGAACATCAACCCGAACCGCGCTGACCTGAGGTTCGAACCCGCCCACACGGGCTACACGATCTACACGAAGGATGGGCGGCTCGTGGCAACAGTCGCTAACGCGCGCGATGACGAGGAAGGGACTCCGGCAGTGGTGCCGCTTCCCGCCGGCGCTTATCGCGTGAGCGCCCAGGCTATTGCCTGCGGTGGAACCCGGGAGTACGTCAGCCTGCCGGTGGTCATCAAGCCGGGAGAAACGACCGTCGCCCATCTGGGAGGCACCTGGGTGCCTCAGGGCTACCCGGCCGATGAGCTGGTGACGTTGCCTTGCGGACGCCCGGTGGGCTGGCGCGCCGCTTCGGGCGAGTTCGCCGGCCTCGACACCGGGCGCTGAGCCTGGCCTTCTCTCTAACGCAAAGACGCAAAGGCGCGAAGCCGCAAAGCCCTGCGAGGGTAGGGACGCCTCGCCGAGGCGTCCGCCCCCGCCACGACGTGGACGCCTCGGCGAGGCGTCCCTACCACCGAGGAATATCAGGCTTAGTGGGTTGGCGTGGGCCGGGCCGCATCTTTGGATTCGGATTGAAATGCCGGCGGCGGTTGGCAAACGTATCCGGGATTGACCGACCCCGCAAAGACGGCGCCCCGCACCATTCTAATCTGCGTCCTGCTCGGCGCGGCGACGCTCTTGACCTTCTGGCCGCAGACGGGGCACCAGTTCATTACCTACGACGATTCGTTCTACGTCACTGAGAACCCGCAGGTGCAGCAGGGTTTAAGCTGGGAGGGCCTGGGATGGGCGCTGCGGACGGGCTATGCGGGCAACTGGCATCCGCTGACCTGGATGTCGCACATGCTGGATGTGCAGCTCTTCGGGCTGGACGCGGGATGGCATCACCTGACGAGCCTGCTGCTGCACACGGCCAGCGCGGTGCTCCTGTTCCTCTGGCTGCAGCGCGCGACCGGCGCGGCCTGGCGCAGTGCGTTCGTGGCGGGCCTGTTCGCGCTGCACCCGCTGCATGTGCAGTCGGTGGCGTGGGCGGCGGAGCGCAAGGACGTCCTGAGCGGACTGTTCTTTATGCTGACGCTCTGGGCCTACGGACGCTACGCGGAAGTCCGAAGTCCGAAGGCCGAAGTCCGAAGGGCGGAACGGGCAAGTGCCCAAGCCGGGGCAAGGGGGGGCGCAGCTCCGGAGGACACGGAACACGCAACACGCAACACGGTTGGTGCTGCACGCTCCACGCTCCACGCTCCACGCTCCACGTTTTACCTGCTCTCGCTCCTGTTCTTCGCGCTGGGGCTGATGAGCAAGCCGATGCTCGTTACGATGCCCTTCGTGCTGTTGCTGCTCGATTACTGGCCGCTGGGGCGGTGGGCCAGTCTTGAGTCTAAAGCCTTGAGTCTTGAGTCCGCGCAACACTCAACACACAACACGCGCCACGTTGTAAGTGGTCTCGTGCTGGAGAAGCTGCCTTTCTTCGCCCTATCGGCTGCGTCGTGCGTCGTGACCTTGTGGGCGCAGAGCGGCGGCGGGGCCGTGGTGCCGGTTGGGGTGGTCAGCCTGCCGGGGCGCGTGGCCAATGCCGTCTTGGCCTATGCGGGATACCTGGGGCAGATGCTTTGGCCGGCTAGGCTGGCGATCCTGTATCCCCTGGCGAGTGCGGTGCCGGTCGGCGCGCTGCTGGTCGCTGCCGGGGTTCTCGCGCTGATTACGGGATGGGCGGTATGGTCGTGGCGGACGCGCCCGCATTTGGCGGTGGGATGGTTTTGGTATCTCGGCATGCTGGTGCCGGTGATCGGGCTGGTGCAGGTGGGCATGCAGCGGATGGCGGACCGTTACACTTACCTGCCGCTGATCGGCGTGTTCCTGATGATCGCGTGGGAGGTGCCGTGCTGGTTCGCCCGCCGGCCGTGGGGCCGCTGGGCGCTGGGCGGCGCGGCGGGGCTGGCGCTGGCGGCGTGCGCTGCCGCGACCAGCCGCGAGGTGGGCTATTGGCAGGACAGCGAGCACCTTTTCGCGCGCGCGCTGGAGGTTGGGCCGGCTAACTACATCGCGCTGGACAACTATGGCCGCGCGCTCCTTAAGGAGCGGAAGCTGCCCGAGGCCGCGCAGGCGTTTGCCGCGGCGGTGGCTTTGCGCCCGGACCTGGACGCCTCGCGTTGCGGCCTGGGCGCGGCACTGCAGGAGCAAGGGCAGTATGACGCGGCGGCGGAGCAGTTCACGCAGGTGCTCAAGCTCCAGCCGGACAACCTCGTGGCGCTGATCCAACTCGGCATGGTGCGCGGCAAGCAGGGCAGGCTGGACGAGGCCGCCGAGCTGCTCGCGCACGCGCTACGCGTCGGGCCGCAGGACGCGGGCGCGCACAATAATCTCGGCAACGTGCTCCTGCTGCAGGGCAAGTATGCGGAGGCGGCGCGCCAGTTCGAGGAGACGGTGCGGCTGCGCCCCAATCATACCGCGGCGTTGGGCAACCTGGCGCTGGCTTGCCGGAAGCTGGGCCGCACGGACGAGGCCATCGCGCATTACCGTGAAGCCTTGCGCCTGCAGCCCGATTCGGTCGAAGCACTGAATAACCTGGCCTGGGTCCTGGCGGCTTGTCCCGACGCCAAATACCGCAACGGGGCCGAGGCCGTCACTCTGGCCACGCGAGCGTGCGAGTTGACGAAATACACCAATCCCATCGCGCTGGCGACGCTGGCGGCAGCTTATGCCGAGACTGGCCAGTTCAGCGTGGCGGTATCGTTCGCCCAGCAGGCTCAGGGGATCGCCAAACCGATGCCTCCTGCCCTGGGCCGGCGCCTGAACGAGATGCTGGACGCCTTCCAGGCGGGCCGGGCTTATTATGCAGAATAGGGGCGGCGCTTTTCGCTAGAGGGTTGAAGCGTGCAACGTGGCGCGTGTTGCTTGGCACGTGAAGAATAGCCGATAGCCGATAGCCAATAATCAAGCGTTAGCAGCGTCGTGTCCTGGAGGGACCCTCGAGACCAGCCCAGCGCTTTGCATCTGTCGGGGCTTGGGAGGCTTCGGACATACTTTCCAAGGCCCAGGGCTGGCGGGCGGCTAAGTCAACCTCATAATCCAGTGGCGTGCCTCAGGTGCGCATGATAATAGGAGGATAGTGCCTGGTATATTTGGAAGAAGCGACCCAGCCGACGTGCCCTCGCCCGGGCCTTTCGGCAGGTTCTATTTGCAGGAATTGATCAACCGAGGGGGCATGGCCGATATCTGGCTGGCGACGGACGAGCGGCAGAAGCCTTACGCGTTGCGGCGCATGCACGAGCGCCTGCGCTTCAACTTCCTGGCCCGGCGGCGTTTTGTTCGCGGCGCCGAGATACTGTCCAGGATCACCGATCATGACGGCATCATCGGCTACGTGGAGCACGGCAAGGTGAAGGGGCAGCTCTACTTGCTGATGGAGTATGTGGAGGCCTCGAACCTGAAGGAACTCTATGCGCAGCAGGACCCGGTGCTGCTGGAGAACGTGGCCCAGATCCTGATAGACATGGCGACAGCGGTCGAGCACATGCACGAGAACGGCTACATGCATTTGGATTTCAAGCCGGAGAATGTGCTGGTGACGCGCAATGCCAAGGTGCGGTTGGTGGACTTCGACCTGGCACAGCCGATTCCGGAGAAGCCGCGCAAGGCTTCCGGCAAGAACCCGGGCACCCCTGCCTACATGGCACCCGAGCAGCTTCTGGGCGAGCCCATCAGCCAACAGGTTGATATGTTCTCCTATGGCGTCGCCGCGTACGAGCTACTGACCAATGAGAAGCCCTTTCCCGGTGATACACCGGGCGAGATTCTGAAGAAGCAGCTCGATCGCTCGGGGTTCGTTTCCCCGCGCCAGCACAATCCCGATGTGCCTGCCGGGATGGAGAAGGTGATTCTGCGCTGCTTGGAACGTGAGCCGGGACGGCGCTACCCGTTTATCGGCCTGATGGTGCGGGAGATTCAGGCGGCGCTTTACGTTTAGGGACTCGTCTGGAAGGACGCCACGATCGGGCGATGGTCCGAGCCGACAGCCCAGTTGGGAATCCGCAGGACGTAGGTTTCACTTTTAACCCAGTCGCGCGCCAGCGCCGGGCTCAGCAGGATGTAGTCTATGCGCGAGAACGAGTCCTCGAGATCGTAGAAATGCGTCCAAGCGATCTTTGAGGCCTCGGAGGCAGGTTCGAGTGGGGGTGTGCCGGCCGGCTCGCGCTCGGCGGGGCGGGTATCCACGAGCTTGCGCTTGCCTTTCCCGATGATGGCTTTGGTGGACGGTGCGTCCTTGCTGTCGTTCAGGTCGCCGAGCACGACGAGGCGCGCCTCCGGAGTGGACCCCAGCAGGGCATCAACCCGTTCGCGCAAGAGCTTGGCCTCTTCGAGCCGCAGTTCGGCCTCGTCGCCCATGGCAACCGTGCGCCTGGATTTCAGGTGGGCGGCCAGCACGGTAACCGTGTAGTTGGTGGCGACCTGCACGTCCACCTCGGCGAAGCCGCGCCCGACGCGGTAGCGGCGGCCGGTGAGCAGGAAGCTGTCGTTCGTGTGCGGCCGCCGGGCGATTATGGGGAACCGGCTCAGGATGGCGATATGGATATTGGTATCGGCGCCGGTGATGTGCTCCCAGTACGGTAAGTCGAGCCCGGCGCTCTTGAGGGAGCCGCGCAATTCGAGGAGGGCATTGGTCGTGCCCATTTCTTCGAGGGCGAGCACGTCGGGTTTGATCGCCAAGATGCTCTCGCGGACCTTCGCCTTGGCTTCAGGGGATTTGAGATGGCGCTTCGGCGCGGGCGCGTCCAGGTAGTTCTCGACGTTGTAGGTAGCGACCCGGAAGGTTTCGGCGGCCAGCCAGCTCGCGGAGCCGGCCAGCACGAGAATGGTAAAGAAGCTCAACCGCCCGGAGACGCCCACGTTCATGATGGCGCGGTGATAGAAGACATCCGGGGCAATGTCAAGGGTCAATAGAGCCAAAGCTTTTGCAAATTGGGCGGGGGATAGCTATCTTCTGCACATGTTCAAGCCGACCAAGAATGGATCGGGCTCCACCCCTGCCGCGCTGGCAAAAGCACGCGTTTTGCCCGGCAGCCGGGCCAACGGGGCACACAAAGCCAAACTGAGGGGCGGCCCGACGCGTTTGCACGACAAGCAGAGCGAGCCGGACCACCGTGAGCTGCGCATTGACAAGGTGGGCGTTCGCGGGCTGCGGTTCCCGATTCAGGTGCGCGACAAGGCGCGCGCGGTGCAGAACACCGTAGCCACCATCGGCATGTTCGTGGACCTTCCCAAGGAGTTCAAGGGCACGCACATGAGCCGCTTCCTCGAGGTGCTCAACGCCCACGGGAATGTGATCCATGTCGAGAATATCCAAGATATCCTCTGCGCGATGCAACGGAAGTTCAACGCGGCGACGTCGCACCTGGAGATTGAGTTCCCCTATTTCATGGTGAAGAAGGCGCCCGTAACAGGCAAGGAGAGCGTCATGGATTACACCGCGCGGTTCGACGCCGCGGCGTGTCGTGAGCAGATTCTCTTCCAGCTTACGGTGAAGGCGATGGTCACGACGCTGTGCCCCTGCTCGAAGGCGATAGCCGCCTACGGAGCGCATAACCAGCGGGGCGAAGTCACCGTGCAACTGCGTTCTCGCAAGGCGGTATGGATCGAGGACGTCATTGAGATCATCGAGGGCTCGGCCAGCTCCGAGCTGTATGCCTTGCTTAAGCGACAGGACGAAAAGGCGGTTACGGAGCGGGCCTACGACAACCCGGTGTTCGTCGAGGACCTGGTGCGCAACGTGGTGTTGAAGCTCAACGCGCACCCCGATGTGACGTGGTACAAGGTGGAGGCCGAGAACCATGAGAGCATTCATAACCACAACGCCTATGCCTGTATCGAGAAGGGTTAGACCGTCATTCGGCGGCAACCGGGGCCGCCTGGCGGACAGGGGGTTTTGAGCGGGTACTTCAGCCGGTGGGGAGCCCCGGTCCCGGTTAGTTCTTGCCCTCAGATTTTTGAAAATTATTGTGGAATATCCGGGCTCCTCTGGTAAGTTCCCGGACTCTCGACGGAAGGGAGCGCCCTCCCGCTGAGATGGAATTCGCAGTTTGAGTTGTGAGTACGCAAAAGAAGCATGTCAGAAAAGCGGCAGGTCGCCCGAAGCCCCATAGCTCGGCGACCGCCGATTCCATTCTAGGGCGGCGCGCCGTCGTGAAGGCGAAGAAGAATGGGGATGTGAAGATCAAGCCCCAATGGGCGAAGTTCTACCAGCATTTGCTGGAACTCAGAGACCAGTTGACCCGGCAAATGAACGGGTTGGCCGAGGAATCAGCCCAGGAAATGTCCGGCTACAGCCTGCACATGGCCGACTCCGGCACCGACAATTTCGACCGGGACTTCGCCCTGAGCCTGCTGTCTTCCGACCAGGACGCCATGTACGAGATCGAAGAGGCGCTGAAGCGGATCGAGAAGAACACTTACGGGATTTGTGAACTGACGGGTAAGCCCATACCGAAGACTCGCTTGGAGGCCATTCCCTGGACGCGGTTTACCGTGCAAGCCCAGGCGCAGTTGGAACGGGAAGGCGCTCTGCGCCAGCGCCGGCTAGGCGCGCTCGGCACGGTGGATTCCATCGCGATGTCCGAAGCCGAACCGGAGGAAGAGGAGACACCGGAAGAGAAGCCCAAAGAGAAAGAATAATATGCCCCGCGAGATTATTACTATTGAATGCACCGAGGCGAGGAAGGAAGGCAAATCTCCTTCACGCTATACCACCACCCGCAACAAGAAGCTCAAAACCGACAAGCTGGAGATCAAGAAGTACAACCCGGCCCTGCGCCGGCATACGTTGCATCGCGAAGTAAAGTAACACCCCTTTATGCCCCGCAAAACCCGCCCGGATAAACCTGAAAGACGCGGAGCCGCCGGGCGCTCTGCTTACCGCGAGGTGCGCACGCCTCGCCCGAAGCCCAAGATTGATTTCACCTTTGACGCCCTGGATTTCAAGAACATCACCTTGCTCCGGCAATTCGTGACGGACCAGGGACGCATCCTTCCGCGGAAGTACACTGGTCTGCCGGCGCATTATCAACGGCGTCTGAACCGCGCGATCAAGCGCGCCCGCCAGATGTTGTTGATGAAGTAGCGGTCGGCGGATCGTAGGGCGACCCAGCCCGGCTAGAGTTCCGGCGCCGCTCGGCAGTCGCTGCTTGGCGGCCGTCTGCGGGCTCAGACCGGGGGGTAGCTTGCCTGGCCTGCCTCAGGTGGTATGGTACACCCCGAATAAATGGCTCGCGCTGACGTCTAAGGCATTGTTGAATTATGAGCCTAGACGGCGCCCATTTCGATAGCATGAAATCTCTATTTCGCAGGATTGTTAAGCCCCTTTGCGGCGCGGCGGTCATTGCCCTGGCGGCCGGCTGCGCTTCGAGCGGCGTGAAGAACCCTTCCGGCGTGCCCGTCACGCAGATGAATGCCGATGAGCGAGGGTTTGTAGCCGGCACCGGCGTCGAGTCGCAAGACCTGGTGATGGTGGCCGACAAGATGGCGCGGAGCATCGTGGGGATTCCACAGATTGCGAACGCGGCGACGCCTCCCACTATTGTGCTGCAGCCGGTCGAGAACCAGACGCGTTTCCCTATCAACAAGGACATCTTCCTGACCCGCATCCGGGCGGAGCTGAACTCTCAGGCCCGGGGGAAGGTCATGTTCCTGGCCCGCAACCAGATGGAAGCCCTGGAGAAGGAGCGCAACCTGAAGCGGGAGGGCGCGGTGACGGCCAGCTCCGACCCGGGGCAGCAGGAGTTCATGGGCGCCGACTATCTTCTGACCGGCACGCTTCAGGGGCTCTCGACCCGCACGGCTGCCGGGACCAGCGATTACATCCTCTACGACTTCCACCTGGTAGACGCGCGCACCAGCGTCATTGTCTGGGAGGACCACGCGGAGATCAAGAAACAGGGCTTGGAAGACGCGGCGTATCGTTAGGTTTCGGCGTCACCATCGCAGAATGAAACCTCTGTGGCAGCTTGCGCTGCCGGCAGTGCTGCTCGCTTTCGCCGGCTGCACCACCACGACGCGCGAGGTCGTGCTCACGGGCAACGTCATGGTGGACGGTCCGAACGCGATTGCCAACGGTCCGCCCCGCGACCGCGTCCTGTGGGAATACCGGACCGCCGCGGCGGCCATGCGCCAGGGCAATTATACCGAGGCCAAGCAATACCTGGATAACGCTCTGCTGACGCTGGGCGGGATCTATGGGAAGGACCCCAATGCCAAGCAGGCGCGCAGCTACTTCCACGCTGAGGCCAAGAAGACGTTCATCGGCGAGCCCTACGAGCGCTCGATGGCTTATATCTACCGCGGAATCCTGTACTGGATGGACGGAGAACCCGACAACGCCCGCGCCTGCTTCCGCAGCGCGGAGTTCGAGGACAGCGATACTGAGAACCACCAGTACGCGGGCGACTGGGTGCTGCCGGAATACCTGGACGGCCTGGCGACCCAACGGTTGGGCGGAGACGGCTTGGACGCGTTCAAGCGGGCGCAGGCTGTCGCCCGAGGCATCAAGCTGCCGCCCTATAATCCGAAGGCAAATGTGCTCTTCTTCCTGGAGTTTGGCCCCGGGCCCACCAAGTTCGCTACCGGCCAATACGGGGAGGAGCTTCGTTTCCACGCGATCCCCTCACCGGTTGTCTCAGCGGACATTCGCGTGGACTCGCTGAACATTCCCGTGGCGCCTACGGACGACGTGGTCTTCCAGGCGACGACGCGCGGCGGCCGCGTGATGGACCATGTGCTGGGCAACAAGGCCGTCTTCAAGACGGCGACGGACGTAGCCGGGACCGTGGGCATCGTGGGCGGGCTGACGACTGCCGCCGTCAGCGGCGACAGCACGGCGCAGGCCGTCGGCCTGGGCATCGCCCTGGCGGGCGTGGCCAGCAAGATCGTCTCGGCGGCCACGGTGCCTGCCGCCGACACACGATCCTGGGACAACCTCCCTCATTACCTGAGCTTCGCCTCGTTCCCGCTGCCGCCAGGCCAGCACGTGGTCACCGTCCAGTTTCTGGATCGTTCGGGCCAGATCCTGTCCAACCTGACCAAGACAATCAACCTTAACATCACCTCGACCGACCACGAGAAGGTGGTGTTTGTCAGTGATGGTTCAGTTACACCGCAAACCTTATGAGAACATCAAGCATAGCATTCCTTGCCGCCGGGACGGCTGTTCTGCTGCTCACCGGCTGCAGCACCCACGACAAGGGTCCGTACCTCCCTGAATGGGCGCGCACCCCAGCCTACGAGAACAGCCAGCCCATTGTGCTGCTCGACCCGGCGGTCCAGTACTCCGTCACCTACACCGGGGTCCAGGAGCAGACGCTCCCGGATGGCCGCCTGGAGGTGATCATCCACCTGCGCAACCGGGAGAACCGCCGTATCGAGGTCCAGGCGAACTGCGTGTTCAAGGACCAGAATTTCTACCTGACCGGGGACGAGACCCCGTTCCAGACAGTGATTCTTCCCGAGAACGGGCAGCAAGACTTGATCTTCACCTCGATGAACGACCGTGCGAAGCGGTACACGATCCGCGTTCGGCAGGCGCACTGAGGCTTAGAACCGCATCTGCGCCTCGAGGATGTCGCGGGCGATCTGCTTGCGCAGCTCGCTGAGGGAGCCGAACTTCTTCTCGGGGCGCAGCTTCTCGACGAACGTGATTTCCAGCTCACGACCGTAAAGGTCGCCGGTAAAATCAATCAGGTGCGCCTCGACGCGCTGCTGGGGTTCCGGGCGGTTCAGCGTCGGGCGCAGGCCAATATTGAGAACTGCCCGGTAGCGCCTGCCCTCGGCTTCGGCGTGAACGGCATAGACGCCGTTGGGGGGCAGCACCAGCCCTGCGACGTCCAGGTTGGCTGTGGGGAATCCGAGCTGCTGCCCTAACCCGTCTCCGCGGACTACCATTCCGGCAAGGGCCCACGTGCGCCCGAGCATCTGGTTCGCGGCATCAAGACTTCCCAGGCGAATGGCCTCGCGGATACGCGTGCTACTGACGGCCCGCCCGTCGAGCGACACGGCCGCCACGCCATGCACGGTGAACTTCAACTCGGTTCCCACGCGACGAAGCAATGGGACATCGCCCGTGCGCTTGTGCCCGAAGAGGAAGCCGGCTCCAACGCACAAGCTCTGTACCTGGCCCAGGTCGCCCACCAACTCCCGAATGAAGGCTTCCCCGCTCTTTTCGCTAAAAGGCTTGTCAAAGTGAATGAGGAGCACCCGGTCGGCGCCCAGCGCCTCGATGGCGCGGAGCTTTCTCGGCATGGAGTAAATGAGCGGTGGCGCGCGATCGGGAGCCACCACCGTGTTCGGGTGCCGGTCGAAGGTGACCACGAGCGCAAGGGCTTCGTGCTGGCGGGCGTCGGCCACCGCCTGGCGGATGATCTGCTGGTGCCCCAAGTGCACGCCGTCGAAGAAGCCGATCGCCAGGCAGACCTTGC